>Ga0153924_1001299_pt1 | contig 13016 bp, 11 predicted proteins | sample TSNJ008MetaG_FD_104709 | JGI IMG/M metagenome (GOLD analysis project Ga0153924, IMG submission 104709) | Attine ant fungus gardens microbial communities from New Jersey, USA - TSNJ008 MetaG | ecosystem: Host-associated > Fungi > Mycelium > Unclassified | place: USA: New Jersey, Wharton State...
AAATCCAGTCCCGCTAAAGAATGGTCTTCGTTTTTCCTCCACCACAAAAGCTGTCCGTCCAAGACTATGGACAGGTCGTCCGTGGGTAGCTTTCTCCGCAGCAGCAGTCCTCTCGATAGGTACCTATATCTTTGGCGCAGTATGCCCACCACCACCTCTGTCAATCCTCTTCCCCCGACCGGCTCCTGGACCACCTGCCGATTCTACCTCCCCGGAATCAATAGCTGTCATGGGCGCGCTTGAGGAAAAGCTACAGAATTTGCCCCAATTACGAAAAATCAGGGAGTCTCCGGATGCGGATGAATGGTATGAAACCCGCCCGTATCACAAATACCCGGAAGAAAAAAGGGTAAATAGTTTGACCGCTGGAACACTACGTGGGCCGGGAAAACTTGCCTGTATGCCTCTTGTTAGAGCGAAGAAGGATGATACTGAGAGTATGGTGTTCATCCATGTTGGTAGAGCCCTGTGTGGCCACGATGGAATCATTCACGGCGGACTACTTGCTGCCTTGTTAGATGAGTCTCTTGCCAGAACAGTGCGTATCAGGTATCTTGTTGTTATTGGAGGTCACCCCTGAATTCGCCATCAGGCAATTATTAATTTACCTGACAAAATCGGTGTTACAGCCAAACTAACGCTAAATTATCGTGCACCTACTCGCGCAGATCAGGTTTGTCTATTCTATATCTTACTGTACGTTCCTTGAATTCACGTCCCTCAGTTTATAGTGATCCACACTTCGCTCGTTGAAGCCAAAGGTCGTAAAGCGGTTGTCAGTGGACGCGTTGAGGATCTAGATGGCGGGCTATTAGTCGAAGCCAAGTGAGTTATCTGCAGCAGCCCTGTCCAGTTATACTCATTGTTTTCCAGTGCCATATTCGTGCAGCCTCGATACGCAAAGCTCCTCAATGCAAAACAGTTGAGAAAAGCGATGGGTGATGTTCCTCAGGAAAAGTCTATTTTGTTAGCAGATGGACAAGAAGCGACGCCTTCTCAACGATAGCGCTGACCGGGAATAATGTCTGGAGTCATGATTTTGATAGTCATTTGAGCGGACAATAATGGGACAACTATGCATTTTGCTCATTACTGATTTCATATGTGTTATACATGGTCATTGCAAGTGATATGACCAAGCTAGACTATTGGACCAGGGTCTCCATTGTGGGGCTGAAGCTACTGCGTTATCAGTTATCATATTCTGACAACTGTTCCCGAAAGCGGTGACTTGGCGGCTTCCTAGGAATGCAGTAGGCATGTGAAATTCCTGAGGAGCTTCTATCACTAACTTGGGAATTTGTTTATCTTCTCCCACATACCCTACTGACACCTCATATTAATTGCTGCACATTGGGCCTGATCTCCTTTTTCTTGGCGTCTGAGGATCACAACATCTGTGCGGTTCTCTCACACCACCACACGTTGCACGGAGTTCTAAATTAGTCGCGGGTACAATGTAAGATGACCCCGGTCACACACGGCCGGCTAATCCGCTTTATGTCAATCATGCACCGCAATAGCACAGCAATAACCATAATCATGATTACAACTCCGATGCCTTCGAAAATGTGTAACATGGTGCTTCGCTTGTAAGCCCGTGACCCATTGCTGCGCTCGCACGTCTGTTCTTCCCTTCTCCAACCATTTCTTTAGTTGAATATCGTAAGTTTTGACCATTGGAAATTTTGAATGCAGCCTGACTTGGATTAGGAAGTTGACCATTGCTGCCAGACGGCTTTTGCAGAGGTTCGTCCATGGATCCTCGCGTCTCAGGAAACTTGGCGTCTTCCGCTATTCACATCCAGTCTCCAATGAGCCGTACACATAAATCCAACTTTTCGGTTCCCGCCTTGCACGGTGCCCAATCCGCAGTCATCTTAGGGTCTCACCATCCCGATTCGAAATCGCTTCACAATTCAGGAGGAAGTCATTCTCATTCTAGTAGTAGTAGCAGTGCTGCTGTTGCTCCTTGGACTGTGTTAGATGTTTCAAAACACTCGGAAGAAGTACGAAATCCGCGAACACCGGCAATCCCTCTCTTGCTTAAAAGGCCCACGTTCAAAAACCTCGCCAAGACAAGGAATCCTTCATTTGAGGGACAGAGGACGCCCACTTTGATGTCTCAACCACGGTGCCATGACACATGTGTTTTGGAATCTGTTCGATTTAAAAATGCCGATCCTTGGGCCTCAGCAACTGATCCCTCCCCATACGGTCCACAAAACTCATTGAACGGTTCTTTGCCGGCAACTCCTTGCTCAGGTTTTGTTAACTCTCCGCCATCGACCCAATCGTGTCCGGATGTTCGTGAATTGGAATTGAATACCCCTCTGGGTTTGCCATCATCAGTTCATAATCTTGAATCTCGTAATTTTCCCCCGACTTCCCAGGATGACATATCACTTCATTCCCAGGTGGTGGACAAGAAGCACAAATCTTTAAAAAGGCAGAGTCGTCGAGCTAGTCTTTCCCTTACCAGCGCGTTATCCCCCTCCGCTCCCTCCCAGACTCCAAACTTGACCAGCAGCGGGAAAATCGAATTTGAGCACTCTATCTCAACTGCTGTTACACCGACAGCCTCTGGATACACGGCAGACATATCCCCTGTCTCGCCTTTATCACCAATAACTTTTCAATCTGTTCCTTCATCTGAACTTGATCCCACTCGGATACCTGTTGCAGATCTCATTACATCAAACGACTTCGAAGACCCAACTCCCACATCTATAACCGCTTCCCATCCCGAAATGTACTCTGATGCCTTGTCTACAAATTCAACCTGTGTCAATTCCAGTCGATCGAGTTCACAGTCACATTCATCCTGTCGAGATCAATTCTCATCAGTGGCAAAGACTTCATGCAGCGTAACACCTGAACCATCTTCGACTACCCCTGCCCAAATCAAGGTCTCGCCTACACAGGCGAAAGAACGGGAAGAGGAAGAGGAGACTCTTGTAAATGAGTTTGCGGAGGGGGGTTATAATGAGACTTGTATCACTCGTTCTGAAGAAGTATGGATGGGTTACTGGAATCGGGGGTCTATGACTCTTGTCATTGATGATTTGAGGGAGTTGCGTGCCCCGAAATTCACAATTTAAGGTTGGATGGCTACGTTTCTTCGTCCATCATGTATGATGTTCCATTGCTCTTGCTGCAGTCAAATATCCTACAGATGTCTAATTGCTAATGATGATGCTGGCAAGGTTCATGGAGGGGTGGTACTGACTTAAAGAATTACGATGACCACATTTAACTTAACATGGAAGATTCATGTACCAGTAGAAATGTCCGTTCATAGTATTTGTACAAGGGTCGAGCATTTCAAAGCTTGTGATCTCAGAAATTTCTGATAATTACTTTAAACTATAAACTTGATGTATAGCCCATTGAATAAAATTTTCGAAGTGACACTAACCTAGAACCATGAACTTCTCTAGTAGTTCGCTATGAGTGTTTTCGTGCGAGGCAAAGGCGATATTGGGTTGTGCAACGGGACTGGTCTATAGTGCTCTATCTTCATGGTCCTGTTCTCCAGATGTAAGGCTTCAATAAGTTCGAGGCTGGCCAGAGTATGGCAAACCCTTAAGCGAAAAAGCTTATTAAGGTTGCTGGTTACAACTCAAGCATTAATTATACTACAATAGCTTGCCTTTGGTTCGCAATTGGAACAAATGCTAATGTAAGATACAGTAAGTTTATGGCATTCTCAAGTGATTGTGATGAAAGGCGTAAGCGTCAGCGACTGTTCCCCCGTCCGTCATCTCCTGGATGGGGAAATGAAGCCTGAATCAGCTAATAGTCTGTAAAAGGCGGCGTCACTTACCAGAAACCGCGTTTCCACTATAACTAGAGCTGGAATCTGGTGTTACTTGGTCCTCATCACTCGTGGACGTGGCCCTTCTTCCCTTAATCCCCAAATCTGCCAAACCGCGTTTGACCTCCAGCTTTCCTTTCTCAGTGACAGCACCGTTCCTGTCACTTCCTTTAGCTTCGTTGCTGAGTGTATTATCCACAATGCTCATTGCATAACCTCGGACTTCTTCTCCTATCCCTGGATGTGGATGATTTGACTTTATGAGTCTATGCTCAAGCCTTATAACACACACCGTGAATCACTCTCGCAACACCCCTTCATCGCAAACCAGAATTATGGGTGTCAGAACCAGGCATAGATATCGTTAAACGGCACAGGCAATGCGCACTTGATTTTATCCCCAACAGTGGAACCAGGTTTACTAGATCCTGACTCACTCGGGCCGTTGTACGTCGTACCAGCGTCTGGATCACTCATAGGTATGAAAGGGCAAGAATAGCGAAGACTGCAAGGATGAGACCTGTGCAGAGTTCTACTCTTGTTTATCGAGCTTTCATGACATCACTCTCCACAAATGATCATCCTTTTGAGGGATTCGTACCGATCATTTTTGGCGTAAAGTGATACACCTGTATTATTTATTGAAGTGTATTCATATGATGGATTTCAAGATACATTACATACAAATATGATAACACATCGATCCAAGCCAAAAAAACAAAGCTCGAGATAATCATTTTCGTAAAACATGGGGACCGACGGTTTCGGACTCGATTATCGCTTTCCAAAGCTGCCTCCAGGAGATTGGATTGCCCTGGAATAATGAAAATAAGTTTTCTTGTACGTAGAAGACGGCCATTTTACTTACTTCATCTCTTTTCATAACGACAAAACTACCTTCTGCATGATCTTTGTACACGAACTTTTCAATGACGACCCAGCCCTTAAATATCATCTGACGCTTGTCATGACCACCTATGCGTAAACGATATTCAGTAGTTGGTCCATCATTTGAATTAGGGGTGGCTTTGCATTGTACGTTCAGGACAAGCAAAGTCTCGAAGATCATGTCGAAAAGGATAGAGGGACCAATTGAGGCATAAAAGCGGGTGAGATGCGGTGTGTACCGACTCCCAGACTGTGTCTGAGACTATTGTGGATGAGTCTTGTGGCCGGGGAATGCGAAATGAAATGTCTTACAAAGAGCATTAGTGATTGTGTGAACTGAGAACGGCATCCCGTGGATGCCACTGACTCATCCTGTTCTTGATCAAGATTTCTAGAATCAAATAAGTGTCATATAACAATATAACTCTCATATTTACGTTTGCGATATCGGATTTGCCAATTCTAGGTCACCGATGGTACGCAGCGATTCTGTCAATTTCTCTGCTAGCGCAACCACATTCTGAGATATGAGCTGACTTGGCCTAGCTAACGGTCAGAATATCAGTGATAAAACAAGACAAAGGGCACTCGCCTCACTACCCAGGGGTGCGCTTGAATCCCGTCCAGTGTCATACGTTGTGTTGGGTCGATCGTTAACATCCCACGTATAAGATCTACACAGGAAACTGTTCAAACAAAGGATCCAGTCCATCAAATCAAACAGGTACCTAGGACAAACGTGTTCAAGCGTTGCCATGGTTGCTTCTCGAAGATAGTACCTGACACATATTGACAGAACTCAGGGCTGCGGATTGTGGGTTCATCCCAAGGTGTGTCTAAAAGCAGTTGATAAGGAAGACCGTTCATGCTTGGTGGCTCAAATGAACTTACTGCCTAGTAGTAAAGTGAACAGGATGACACCTATGCCCCATACATCCACGGGCTCAGCTTGGTAAGGATAATCACTGTTCAGCTAATGACTATCACAAACACATGTACCAAGTGTGGATATGAGATTCACCTCTGGCGCGACGTAGGGAAGACTACCACATCTTTCCGTAAGAGGTCGCGTTTTTCCTGAATCAACTAATTTGTAGACCGCAGCGAGTCCAAAGTCGGATATCTTGAGGGTTCCAGCAGCATCCAGAAGCAAATTCTCTGGTTTTAGATCACGGTGACAAACGCCTTGGCTGTGAATATATCCCTGGAATTAATGAAATCGTTTTCGGAGAGATAGGATGTGATATAGACACGTACCATGCCTGCTAACAACTGTCCAAAATAATAATGAGCAACCTCATCCCCAACTCCAATACCTGGTGCTGCAAAAATGTTCAGGAATAGCTACAGTTCAGCAGCTACTAGCTGACCAATTTTATCAAAAAGATCACCACCGGCGGCGAGTTCCATCAACATGTATATGCCAGGAAAATAGAGGTGGGAATGTTTAAGCTCTACCACTACAGCATTGAGAAACTCGAGGACATTGTCATGTCTCAAGGCAGCATGAATGCGTATTTCTTTGTCGATAGATTTTCGTTGTTTATCCGTCGTGGATGGTGTCAGTGCCATCACTTTGCACGCAGCAACACGATGCTCAGTGACGTTGACCGCACGAAATACACTGAAGCCTCTTGAGCTTTCTGACGAGACATTATAGCGATAGATGTCTACCTTGAAAATCCACCTCCGCCTATCTTCTCCGCCAATTCAAATCCTGAGAAGCACTATCAGTCGGCGAATAGACAATTCGGTGCAACATACCAACGATCTTTGGATGTTTCACAGGACTCATGGTAGATGCAATGAATCTCTGGAGCTTTGTCCATGGTCAGAACTGCTTAGATAATCGTATCCTCCTTGAGAAGGAGTTTATCAGACAAAAACTGCATTGATTACTAATGGAATATTGTTGTCAGACAAGTAGCAAACAAGCTATCACTGTGCTGGAGGCACACTTTATAACTAATTCTGAAAGTTAAATTTTTTTGTATGTATCATGTTCACTTTCCTGCTGAAATTGTAATTGAGGTTATGTCTGTCATCCATCAGTTACAAGGAAGTTCTAGAAAGGAAAAAGAAGTCTTTGAATCATTATCTTGGCATCAAATTCAATATCCAACAATTCATAGGTATTTAAGGTTGTTCACACTTGATTCATTTACCACTTACATGATTGTACAGTCTTGTCAGATATTTATATCCACTGATAACAATAATATTATGATTCTATCATGGTATGGTGATTGATTAATCTAATCAAGAGTTTATTAATGGTATCTAGTAGCAAGCTACTAGGACATTATGAATATCATTCTTTAGGATCATTCTTTAGAGCTTTTCTCACCAGGAATCCAAGAAAAAAAGAGAGGGGGCAGCCAACTTCAGACCATGTCACCACTAAGGAATAGAATATAACATAACACGAATGACCTCTAGTCGCATGGTGTTACTTAACAAGTCAAGTACTACTACAGAGTACAAGTACATCAAATAATATGCTTTCTTCCTTGTATATCCATTCTTTCAATCATCGACTCAGCATCAACGCACTCCAAAAAACTAGGCTCGCAAACTCTGGATATAATCCTCTAATCCGCTTTCACTTGGGTCAACCTCGATGTCAACACCCCAAGCACCAGTCTCCTTCACGACGTCAGCCCTGATTTTCTCCCGCCCAGCAGTAATCAAGATGGGCATGGGCCATTTTCCACCCGATTCTCCAGCAAAAACAAGTTCTTTTGTACCAGCAACACCTTTCAGCGATGCCTTTGCACCAACGCCTTGGCCTTTGAGTGACACATTGAAGACAGCATCTGGAATGGCATCGGAGATCGTTTGATGGCCAGGGCTGGGCTCGTTATTGGATGGGACGTAGACAGAGGTGGAACCATTGCAAACTGTGAGGTCGATCAGGGCGAAGGAGTGCAGTCCATGTCGATTGATCTGGCTGGCATCATTTATCCCTAGAACAATTGTGGCGGTTGTTGCAGGACTGTCATGGACAATCGCGTTTGCCGCTTTATCTGCAGCGGAGGCTGGAGAGGCGAAACGCCGAATAACGGGGACTGGTATAAAATGCGCCCATTCAGCTGGAAGCGCACCGTCAAATTGGACGAGGTCGAGTGAAGCGCCCACGATGGCTTCAAGGATGAATGCCAGCGTATGAGAAGGATGGGTGGTGAAGTGGCCGACAAGAAGCGGCTGCTGTCCAGAGCACTTGGAGAGAATCGTTGAGAGATTGGAGTGGAACCATGGAACATTTGTCTGTTCTGGCGAGGCGGGGAGTATCGAGTCGATGGTTGGTTTAGGGAACACTTTTCGGATAGCTTTAGCGTCATCCAGTATTATCGAATTTGCTAGGGTAGGATCAAATACCAACCCAAGCATGGATGCGCCAGCTCCTACGAGACTCTGTGCTTGGCTTGGGTTGATGACTCCAGTAGCCTTGACGATAGGTGTTCGTTGGGCCTCTACGCGTGAAACATCAGGCCAATCAAGAAGTTCTCTGATAAAAGCCGCGGTATCTTTGGCTCGCATCAAGCTCTCGCCCACCAATACGGCCTTGACACCCTGATCTTTATAAGTGCGAACGTCCTGGGGGGTTGAGATGCCACTCAAAGCACAGAGAATGACATCCCTGTCCTTCACCATGTCTACAAGACGTGAAGTAGTTCCCATGTCAACATTGAAATCATGAAGGTTCCTGTTGTTGACACCGATGACTTTTGCTCCGATGCTGAGAGCACGACGCATTTCATCAGCACTGTTTACCTCCACAAGTGGCTCCATCCCAAGACTTTGAGCATAGTTGTAAAGCCTGGCCAGCAATTCATCGTTCATCATTGCAACGATGAGAAGCACTGTATCAGCACCGTATAGTCGTGCTTCTGCGATCTGATACTCGTCCAAGATAAACTCCTTGCGCAGGATAGCGGGTCGGTCTGGAATCCCTGACAGAGACTGCCGGACCATGAGCATGTCATGGAGAGATCCTTTGAACCAGTGAGGCTCCGTGAGAACTGAGATGACTGAGGCACCAGCCAAAGCATAGGTCAAAGCTTGCTCGGCGACTGGCGTTGTAAGAGAGATGTTGCCTTTGGAGGGTGATGCGCGTTTGATCTCTGCCATAAGCGACATACCAGAAGTGGCATCGCTGGGATTCTTCTTCAAGCGGCCGACAAAAGGAATAAGGGGAGGTGCAAGATGCACGGAGAGGAGCTGGGCTATGTCTTCAGGCGTTGTCCCCGGTGTTTTTTTGGCTACCTCAACGTCTTGAGCCCGTTGGGCATAGATCTTCTGGAGAATCGTCGGCGGTTTCGACATGGCAAAGGGATCGATGAGAATCAGAATGGACAGCCTATTTCAGGTCAATCCATCTGCGGATTCTGAAATTTCTGATATCCAATAATGAAATTTCTGATGTTGTCTGATTCTTCACATTCTAGCTGACACATCATGGATGCTGAACCGCTAAAGGCCTTTCATCTTAATAACGGTCATGTCATCAGCGCCGTTGGAGTCGGGTGAGTTCCTGCGTGTCCTCTCTGCAGAGAGCTGGAACTACAGACTAGATGTTGGATGGGCCGACAGGGAGAAGGTCCTCATGTGGTGAATATGGTCAAGACTGCTCTCAGGCTAGGATACCGTCATATTGACACGGCGAGTTATGATGTATCACCCTACATCGAGGGGATTAATGATATACTTGGGGACTGATAGGCCGCAAACTACGGTATACAATTTTTTGTTTTCCTATGTTTGCACCGCGTTCACCGCAAGAATAGGAAATGAAGTTTCGGTGGGTCAAGCGATTCGTGAATCAGGAATAGCTCGCTCAGAAGTGTATGTCACAACAAAACTTGCGTGAGTTTTGCGTACCTAATGAAGAGAAACTGAGATCCAAGTCCCCGCAGGAGCGAGGACCACTGGGACCCATTGAGCGCACTCGAGACGAGCCTCGCGAAGCTGCAGCTAGATTATGTCGACATGTACCTCATGCATTGGCCTATGGCTTTGCGAGCTGATGGTTGAGTGTTCCTGTCACTGTCTCGCTGCGTGTCAACTTCACAAATACCATTCATCTTAGGGTCTGCGCTTCAGCCTGATGAAAGTCCAACTTTTCTTGAAACTTGGTGGGCCATGCAGGAAGTCCTTAGAACAGGTAGCATCAGACAGAATTCGTGTGACCATCATGAAACTAATAGATTGCTTTTTTACTACCAGGGAAAACGAAGGCTATTGGTGTATCCAATATGTCGGAGAAACATCTTGCCTCTCTTTTGGATCATCCAAGATCAATTATTGTCCCAGCTGTCAATCAAGTCGAGGCCCATCCATGTTTGCCACAACATAGGCTGCTCGAATTTTGTCGCAATAGAGGGATTCTTCTAGTGGCTTATTCGCCAGTCGGCAAACAGAAGTTCGTGAATGACCAAGACATACAAGCCATCTCAAGACGCTTGAACGTTACTCCTGCGCAAGTAATCCTGAGTTGGGCTGTTCAGCGGGGTACAGCCGTGGTACCGAAATCTGAACATGAGGCTCGACTTGCTGAGAACATCTCGGTGAGCTGGATCCATTGTATTACTAAACTCTTTTCACCTGAGGAGGGCTCCTGTAGATCGTTGAATTGTCGGACACCGATATGTGGACACTAGATAGGATTCACTTGAAGCCCGGGATGCATCGTTCGGTCTGTGGATTCCATTCTCCTGAATTGGGAGGCTCATGTTTTGGTTGGACATATGAGCAATTGGGCTGGCAGTTCCAATCGGGTGGTATCATGCGCGAATGAATGTTGTAGCATCTCCTCATGGCAAGCCTCCAGATTGAGATTACATTCATGACCATTTTCCGAGCGATAAGACGCAAATTTCTATCATTTTTGATCCGAAGGGTCTAACTAGATTGGACATGAGGCACTACCTTGATACTGCACATATGGGGATATACACGCACTGGAATAAAACACTCGAGAAGTCCTCACGCATCGATTTCGGAGTGATAGAAACTGATGGCTCTGTTCCAATGACTACGTGTGTGAACCCGGAACATTTTCGTCATGTGGCGCCCTTCAAGTTGTCTGATTGTGCTTCGTCTATTCTCACTTCCAACTTATGGAAAGGCTTCTGGTGGTATCTAGATGCTGTTTGACGGCCATTTTCTTATGGGTTCCAGTTGATGAAGATTTTGAAAATTGGGTTCAGTGCAGGAAGGAGTACCTTTAAAAGCGAGGCTATTGTGGGCAGGTTTTCGAGTTCGAAGGGGACAATGATGTGGAGAGGGTAGATTTTCTTCTATAATTGAATGAAGATATCTATCTGAAACTTGAGAGAGATCAAGAAATCTTCACTACACTAAGGGTTGAAATTGATCTTGAAACAAACTAAAAAAGTTAGCCCCCGGTCTAGGCGGTCGTTTACTAGGGGCAACTACCACCCATTACCTAAGCAAGCTGCCTGCTACCCCACATATTAACACGCTCGCTCGATTAGTTAGTACCCATCGAATTGAAATGGCTGTCACTGAGAACGAGGTTTGTCTCTCAATATATTCTATAAACACTAACTAAACACTAACTGTCGGTTCCTTGTTGCAGTCTAAACTAATTGCCATTTTCATACAGTCATGCCTCTGGGGTAGGAATCTTGATCATCTCTTCTCTAGGATGGCTAGATTTGAAACTTTCGTTAGGCGCGTTCGCTGTCATGTTCGTGCTCACTTATTGGACGTTGGTTTATCGTCGGCCACACGGTCATCCTCTGAATAAGCCTATGCTCCTCGCGGCGATTGTCATGTTCGTGCTTTCCACCACGGTAAGGCTGACTCATGGCATCCTGCGTTGTTCTCATAAAATTATAACCGTGTAGCAACTGGCCATCAACTTTACCAGGATAATCAGGGGATTTATTATCAATGAAGGCCACACTGAAGAATACTACAACAAACTAGCCGAATTCACACAAATATTCGGGAGTGCAATGTATGTTGTCCAAACCTTTGTTGGTGATGCGGTAGCCGTAAGTGTTTAACGGTGATGCGATAGTAAAAACATACAATATTACATACCCCACAGATCTACCGATGTTATATTGCCTGGAACAAGCGCATTGTGTTTATCCTGTTCCCTGGTACAAATATATTGCTAGTTTGGGTGAGTGTTGCCTTCTCTTAGCTTTTAGCCCACTCATCAATCTTTTGCAGTTGCCGGTATTGGTATTCTTGTCACAATGGGTAAAGCCAACGATGGTTCATTGGTGTTCGCTCAATTACTCGGTCGCTGGATTTCAAGTTTTTTCGCGTTCACTCTTGCGACCAGTACTATTTGCACCAGTAAGTTATTGTTGTTCTTCGAACTGGGTAAGAGACTCAGGTCATACCAGTCATGATTGCTTCGAGAATCTGGTATCTTAATGATCGGACTGTGCATCGTGGTTTGAGCAGTCTTCATCCGATCGCCCGCGCTGTCATTGAATCCGGGGCCATTTATTCAAGCATGCTGATTGCTCTTCTCATTCTTTATGGCCAGAAATCTTGGTTCCAATATATTATTGTTGATGCTGTGAGTCACCCTTCTTTTTCATTTCTATTCTCAAGTACGCTAACGGTCGATTGCCTAGTTATCCTCAACCATTGTAAGATAAAAACATAGTAAATTGTTTGAACCTTCCTGACCAAGTACTGAATACAGGGAATTGTGTTTTCGATCATCATCGTCCGCATTGGACTTGGGATTGCCATTGATCCCGATACAATTCAAGGGTCTTCTTCTGTTGACATGAAGTATATCGGTGGTCTAGCAGGAAGGGATGTTGTAAATGAGTTGAGTACATTTGAGGCGTCTGATTGATCATATATAGTCGATAGTCATTTTTTTGAAGAATGATCCAAAGGGATAGGATATTCTGACAACATATTGAGGCATGCGAAGAGCACTCAGGATCAGCTCTCCACAGTCTGATATGCTAAGAATTTTCTGTACAGTATTAATTTTTTTCTTGTAACATTTGAATGGTTGCCCCATGAGCATTTAATTTCCCATGCGTGCCTTCCTCTTCATTCATTGACCCTCTAGGCCTGTCATTGATTTTGCCACAGGACATGACTGAGGGATGTGATGTCATACCAGGCTCTGGCTGGAGGGGTCAGGTTTCAATGCACTCCAGTGCGTCTTCCCCTGGATTGCGAGTGAACCAGGCTAGCATATTTACTGAGGATTGGGGCTCACACCTGTTGATGTGGACTGACTCACGAGGGTTTCACTTTTATTGTGTTACTGAGACATGGTATATTATTACCTGAGACACAA
>Ga0153924_1001301_pt1 | contig 12995 bp, 8 predicted proteins | sample TSNJ008MetaG_FD_104709 | JGI IMG/M metagenome (GOLD analysis project Ga0153924, IMG submission 104709) | Attine ant fungus gardens microbial communities from New Jersey, USA - TSNJ008 MetaG | ecosystem: Host-associated > Fungi > Mycelium > Unclassified | place: USA: New Jersey, Wharton State...
GCGGGCCTTGGCAGCTTGACGTTGCAAAGACCCAATTTGCCGTTTCACTTCTTTGATAATATCCGCAAGCCGTAGCAGGTTGGCTTCCGTGTGTTCCAGCTTACGGAGCGCTTCCCGTTTTTGGGACTTATATTTGGTAATTCCGGCAGCCTCTTCGAAAATTGTGCGGCGGTCTTCGGGACGGCTGCTCAAAATTTGATCCAGCTTCCCCTGCTCCATAATGGAATAGGCGCTGCGTCCAATTCCTGTATCCATAAAAAGCTGATGAATATCTTTGAGCCGACAGGGGGCTTTATTCAAAAAATATTCACTTCGCCCATCTCGAAACACGCGGCGCGTTACTCGAACTTCATTCCATTCCACTCCCAAATCTTTTTCACATTCAGCAAAGGTCATGGAAACTTCAGCCATACCAAGCGCCTGACGGCTTTCCGTACCACTGAAGATCACATCCGCCATTTCCCCACCCCTTAAAGCTTTGGCACTTTGTTCTCCCAGGACCCAACGAATCGCATCCAAAACATTCGACTTGCCACATCCATTGGGTCCGACAATGGCTATAACGCCTCGGGTGAATTCGAGCTGCGTTTTTTGCGCAAACGATTTGAATCCGATTAATTCTAAAGATTGCAGATACATGTCGGCCTCTTATAATGGCAGGAGAATAGGATCAGCGAGAGAAGGCAGCGGTCATTTGAAAAAAACAATATCACGTAGCAAGTACTCTCATTTCCCACAAGATATAGTATGGACACCCATCTGCACGATTTAATGGAATTTCTCCGGATTCCGAGTATTTCCGCGCAATCGAGTCACGCCAAAGAAATGACTCGGTGTGCTCAATGGTTGGTAACGAAATTGAAGGTTGCTGGCCTGGATGCATCTCTTCATAACACAGGGGGCTTTCCGGTTGTTATTGGAAAATCCCATAATTTGCAAGCTTCTCAGCCTACAGTTCTTATCTACGGACACTATGATGTCCAGCCCCCGGAGCCTTTTGAAGAGTGGCTCTCCCCCCCTTTTGAACCCGAAATTCGGGAGGGAAGGATTTATGCTCGGGGCGCCACCGATAACAAAGGACAAATTTTAGCGCATATTTTAGGGGTTCAAGAAACTATTCAACGTGAAGGTATTGCCGGTTTGCCCTGCAATGTGATTTTCCTGATCGAAGGCGAAGAGGAAATTGGAAGCCCAAGTCTGCATCGTTTTTTAGAGGTGCATCGATCTGAATTAAAGCCGGACATTATCGTTATTTCGGACACTGGTATGGTCAAACATGGGGTCCCTACCCTCACCTATGCTTTGAGAGGTGTCGCAGCCTTGGAATTCGTTGTCCATGGTCCATCGCACGACCTTCATTCCGGTGTTTATGGAGGGGCTGTGGTCAACCCACTGACGGTAGCAGCTCGTCTGGTGGCTTCTTTACATGATTCCTCGTGGAGAGTTGCCATTCCAGGCTTTTACGATGCCGTTCGAGATTTGGAAAAATGGGAATGCGATATTAAATCCATTATTTCGGATGCTGATATTATCGAACAAACCGACGCACCAGCACTTGATGGAGAAGCAGGTTATAATGTTATTGAGCGCATCGGCGCGCGCCCTACAGCGGAAGTCAATGGAATGGGTGGCGGTTATCAAGGCGAAGGCACTAAGACTGTGTTGCCTAAACAAGCATTTGTTAAACTCACGTTTCGCTTGGTGCCGAATCAAGACCCTACGCAAATTCTTGAATTAGCTGAGACTCACTTGCGAGCACAATGCCCCAAAGGCGTCAGACTGGAGATTCATCAAGGCCATTCCGGTCCAGCATATTTCTTTGACCCTCAGTCAACTTATGGAAAAGCAGCTCAGATCGCCCTGAAAAAAGCATTTCATCAGGAACCTATTCTCTGCCGAGAAGGAGGAAGCATCCCTATCCTTCAGAGTTTAAAATCCGTACTGGAAGCAGATAGCCTGCTTCTCGCCCTGGCTTCTCCTGATTGTCGCGCCCATTCTCCTAACGAAAATTTTCCGCTCGAAAATTTTCAGATGGGAATTCGCTTGAATCAGATTCTCCTCAAAGAAATCGCCAACTTGCGCTTCCGCGGCGATATCCCACCGGAAGACATTGCGCAGGTTTCGCATATTTGCTAAATAGTGAAATTTCGAGCGCGATTAGCTCAGTGGTAGAGCGCTTGCTTCACACGCAAGAAGTCACAGGTTCGAACCCTGTATCGCGCACCATACTGTGTTTATCAGGTTCTAGGCGTATAAATCGGGATTTTCACGGAATTTTTTACGGCATTCCCCAGGTTGATCCCCCTGCTGCAAATTTATCATTGCCTCGGGCTTTCCTCAATTTCAGGGGAAGTTCAACAGACTACGCGCACTTTTTCTTTTCCTTGTAGCTGTAAAGTTTCGCAAATCCGGTTCACTCCGACCCAATACAATGTCAAAAACCAGTGGTTTTTAGATCGCAAAAAGTCGTGGCAACCTGATCTCTGGAATACGACGTTCATGAATCCCTAGGACTTGAGGGCACTGGAAGCTCAAGCGTTCTCGTGCCTTGCGCGAGGTAATTCCGCATAAATCGGCTGACGGTTGCACTGCCTACTTTCCGTAGTCAGTCCGTAGCCGATTTCATTGAGGACATGGTCTTCGTTTTTCGATTCCATGTCCCCACTTTTTGATCGAGAGCCTAGAAAGTTTACGAGAAAATTGTTGCTGCTTTTAGGGCTGACCATGCCATGAAATTGTCATTTTGAGTTTTAGTATACAAAAATTTGCGCGAACAAGCATTACTAAAATCACAAAGCACACCGGTGGTAATAGAAGTGCTTGGTACGCTTCATCGCCTGGAAACCGCTGCCTATGCCGCCTGGAACTGTCGACAGCTCGTTTCATGTTTGCAATTTGAAAATTATGCCGATGATGTCGCCCTCTAGTAGATTTGCAATGTGAAGTGGTGACGAAAAAGTGGGGAGGACGGGTGGACTTCCCCAAAAAGATGGAGAGCAAAAGAGCAGTGGAATCAAACCATTGTCCGGCAGCTCCCGGATCAAAACCATCAAAAACTACGATCAAAAATTCAAAGAACAGGCTGTCCACCCTTTGCAGACCAGCGGGCGGTCGCTACGGCAAATAGCGAACGAATCGGGAAGCACCTCGGCCACCTACAGAGTCGGCGAAATCAGCGATTGATCCAGAGAAATCCCGTAACAATTCCACTCAATTTCGGCTTCCTCACTTGTAAACGTCTGCTCAATACGGATTTTGATTGCGGTAAATGCCGCACCATCGAGCGCGTATTCAGATCCACACATCCGCAAAACTGCAATTTGCTCCTATTTTCTATAAACGAGGGGTGAAAAGGTATTTTCTATATCGTAACATTTTTTCTATTTCTGTTATGCTCTAGTACGTTGATTTACAATAGGTGGTATTATATTTTAGGGTTAATGATCAACCAAACTATACCACCAATTTCACATTCGTATCACACTCCCTCCACTGTTATCCGAGTGAGACAGGAGTCGGCGTTTTCTGATAAGGTTTTTATGGGTGAAAACGTCAGTCGCCATAAACGAGACCTTTCGAGTGCTTCTGCTTTAAATCAGAGAATAATTTCTTCGCAGAGATCACAGTGCTTCGAAATTCAGAAGCAGCAAGCAATCAATATCCTCAATGAGCGACAGCGTAAAATTAGAAATATTGAAAATGAGGAATTATTCTCTTTGGAGCAAAAAGCAGCGTTAAAAACAATTCCTCCGACATTTCTTAACCTGATTGAAGTCACCAAACAAAGGCTTCAATGTGCCACAACCGCGGAACAAGTACGACAAATTTTATCCGAACTTGGCCTAAGGCTTATATCTCACGTGACTCCCTTTGAACAAGCCTTACGTCCTCCATTAATCTCTGAAATAGGGGATGAAATGGACCAACTTTCTGAGGATATTAGCAAAATGCGTGGAGAATTAATAAAAATGGGGATTCATGAGTCATTTTCTGAAATAGATAAGACAAATATTTTAAATAAATTTCAGAGTTTTTTAGATAAGATTGTACGATATCAAACATTGCCTTCTTGGCACATGTCCGAAGATTCCATTCGAATAGTTCATGCAACTTATAATGAATGCAAAGAGATTATTTCTCGGATATTCGAAAGAATCAGAAGTGCAGGATCAAATGAGGATGGGGACCGAGAACTGAATGCAGGTCGAAAGGAACTCTTGGCAGCTATTAACAAATTGAGCCCTATGCGTAAAATACCAGAACAACAAAGGGACTTTTTTAAACACCTAATTTGGGGTGTTTCACAAGAAGCTTACCGTGATTTTCTTTTCGGACGTTGTTATTAGAATTTAAATTAAATGGCGATATTGATTTCGATATCGATCATTTTGGACCCACCTAATCAATCCGGCAGCCGCTATCGGACAGCTGCCGGATTTTTTACGTGACATCCAGCATGATTAGGATGCTACTTCGAAACATCGGATCAGTCCGGGGTGATCCTGTTTAGAAACATCAGGTTTGGAAATACCGACGCCGCGGAGGATATCAATGACAAATCCAAACCAATTCGGATACTCCTTAAAAAATTCGACCGGATCGTGATAAATGCGCCCCACGGCTACCGCCAAAACTTCGCTGGCGTAAGCTTTCCCTTGACTGTCCTTATAGAGAAAGTCCTTATAGCCAAGGTCCTTGGCAAGGAGTTTTATTTGAGAAGAAAAAGCAATGCTTTTTTCCAGGATGGTAGGATTTTGATATTCCAAAACATGTCCTAACTCATGGACGATCGCTCCTGCTACGATGTCCGATGAGTGAGATTGGAGATAATTACTACTAACATTAATATCCGTCTGCCCGTTCGATAACTTCCGTATGGCTGCCATCCCTTCTGGTAGTTGCGAGACACAGGTGCTTTGGTCTTGCATCACGTCTTTCGACGTCAATGATTGAAAAAAGCTGACTCCTCGCCTATGTGCCTTGGGCATTTGAAGCATTCTATTTCGGCCTTCGTTATCCGCTGTCAACCATTCCATGATGGTCGCAACTCCCGCTTGAATGTCGCCTAAGCGATCTTTTATTTCTGAATTGTTCCACCTCTTGGACCGTGCGATGCCAGAGGGAAGCCTTTCGACCTCTACCCAAGATTCGGTAAGTTTGCTGCGCAATCGCTCGATACTACGGAGAAGTTTTTGCGTATTTGCTAAAGATGTGGTGAATCGGACGGTATTTTTTCTCAGAAGAAGTTGATGTAACCACCCCGCTTCCTCTGCAACTTCAATGTCTTGAGAAGGGTTATTTTCCAGTTCCCTCAAAATTTTAGCGATCCCATCAAAAATAACTCTATCCAGCTCACCATACCGAAATGGTTGGCCGTTGGCATCCGAATACTTTAATGAAATATTAGTACGTTGAGACTGAGGAATAGCTAATAAACTATGAATTTTACTCCTCAGATTTTGCTTCAATAAATATATCCCGTCAGGATCAAATTGATTGTCATTGTGACGATCCATTTCATCCGCATAGCCTTTAATAAGACGCTCAATTTCTGGTTGCAATTGAGCAAACGATCTTAAGGCCTTAGGCTTGGCTGGAGATGCAGCCGCACTTCCGGATGGATGCGTCTCTGGTTCCCCCAACATGGGTAATGCCTCCAGGTTGGGTATTCCTATGATGCCACGCTGAGCAACCATTAGCGCCGTTTGACCTAATTTGGGCTCCCCTAAAATTGCAATCTGAGCTCCCTGCGAAGTTTGTTTGTTTAATGGATTTTCCTTCGCGTATAAAGAATCTCCCTGTGAATCTTGAAATGAAATACTAGCTCTATAACTATATGATCTATTAACGTCAATGCTCATAGAGCTAACAATATAGTATTGGTGAGCAGTATTAACAATGTAAGAAAATTAAGTATATTTTTAGTACTTTGGGTGCCTTAATATTTCTGCAAAGCGCGAGACACAGATAAAAATAGGAAATTCGGAACTCGAAAATGGGTATATTTTACCCGGATGTCCGTAATTGGTAGCCGTCGAGACCCTGATTTTTATTATTTCTCCGACCCGGTATCTCGTCGAGGCACCTCATCTCTTCTCCTGCGGCCACTGACCGCAGGAGCTCTACCTGTCCGGCGAGAATACCCTCTCTCCAAAGAGGAGCCTAACTGTTTGCGCAATGCATCTCTAGCGGCTCGCGCCTCTACAAGGGCGCCTTCCAATTCGCCAAATTTTTGGCTCAATTTGATGCGCTCCTGCTGAAGTATCTCGATTTCCAAACGATCTCGCGTCGCTTGTTCTGCGGCTTGGTGTCGAACATACTCCAAGTCCTTTTGTGACCTCAACAGATGAGAGCGTTCATGATCCAGATTCTGAGAAGCTCTTCGGAGATCTTCTTGATACCGTTTCTCCGTCGCTATCACAATCGCTCTTTGGCGTTCCAATTCAAGAGTGAATTCCTGCCGAATCCTTTGCAGTTCAGCTTGGGCTTCCTGTTGCTGTAGCATGGCGTCCTGTTTGCTTTTTTCGAACCACCTCTGGGTTTCGAGTAAATTTGCACGTTCGCGCTCTATTTCCAAGTGCGCTTGATTGAGGCTGACTTGATACCGTTCGCTGAGGGCGGTTGTCGCAACACGCTGAGCTTCCAATTCTTTCTGGCTCGAATTGAGCATATCCTGAATTTTACGGTGTTCAGCAATCTCGTTTTCCAGCTGCCGCTGCATGGCCATTTTTTCTCCTTCTTCCTTAGCGAGCAGTTGCTGTGTCATTTGAAGTTGCTCGTTGCAATTTCGAAGTTGTGCTTGGGTTTCTTGTAAAGATTTTTCTGTCAATTCCGCTTGATGAGCGGCCGCCTCGGCGAGAGTCCGAGCTTCCAAGGCGCTCGCCTTTGCTTCTTCACGTACGGCGTCCAGATTTTCATGAGCAAGAACTTGTGCCCGCTGCCAAAGGGTTCCAAGCATTTCTCCGGCTGCCTCGCTCAGAATGGAAGGAAGCTCCGGGTGCGCCATGCGGATGCGACTTTTCTCCCGGAGTGTTTTCCAAAATTGGCTCAGCGCTTCCGCAGGAGCGCTCATGCTGCCCTTCCGCACTAATTGATAAAGCTTATTGGCAGTAGGGGTGATGCCGTATCGAAAAAAAAGTAAGGCGCAGACCTCTCGATAGAGGTCCTGGGTCTTCTCAAACTGAGAACGTAAATTCTCGATTTCGGACTGTATGCGGTCTGCCGGCAACCCGCTTTCGAAGTCAGAAAACTCTTGCATGTCTAATCAATAATACAACGTATTATGTTGTAAATCTTAAAATATAATTAAATAATTTGACATTATTACTCTAATGTTTAAACTCGGGGCGATTTTTACAGAATGCACGAATCAGAAACCAAACCCGGCAAAATCCTGGTAGAAGGAGCAAATAGAGGTACGGAAACCCTCACGAAGCCCTCAGCCATTTTGGCGAGCTTAACGGTTACAGAAAATGACAACTTGTCGGGCCGTCGCGGCAGTAACCGCGCTATGGGACCTCGTCAAATTGCTGCCGACAGTGACCGCGATGCTGTACTTGCCTGGCTGGCTCGTTATACTGACAACGCCCATACGTTTGCTAACAATCGGAAAGAAGCGGAACGATTGCTGCTCTGGTCCCTGATAGAGGCGGGCAAGCCGCTTTCCTCCTTAACGCATGAGGATCTCTTAAACTATCAGCATTTCTTGCCTCGTCCGCCGGATCATTGGGTGATGGGAAGTGGGCGCAAATGGCCACGTCACCATCCGCTGTGGCGACCCTTCGTAGGCCCTCTCTCTCAAGCCAGCATCCGCCAAGCTCTCGTGATCTTGAACTCGATGTTTACTTGGCTGGTACAAGTGGGCTACCTCCTGGGCAATCCGCTTTCATTTTTGCGACAACGTCGAGCTCCACAGACAGCCCGCGTGATTCGTTTTCTGGATGAGGAACTGTGGGGCCACGTTAAATGGACTATACAATCCATGCCGATGATCACCGCTCGTGAGCAAGCGATCCAAGCACGAGCGCGCTGGCTTTTTAGTCTCCTCTTTTTATGCGGGATGCGCATTTCGGAAGTACTCACTAACACTATGGGGAAATTTTTTTGCCGATCTGATAAGGAGGGACACCCCCGATGGTGGCTCGACATCGTAGGCAAGGGCAATAAGTCGCGTCTCATACCGGCTACCCGAGAACTCATGGAGGAACTCAGCCATTACCGATTGAGGGTCGGATTACCAGCCTTGCCCCTGGAGCATGAGACAACGCCTCTTCTTCTACCCCTCACCTGGCGGGCATCCCAACAGCAAGAGGGTAAAATTCCTAGATCTTTAACTCGTTCCGCAGCTCACCTCGTAATTAAGGAGGTGTTTGAGCAAGCGGCGCACCGTGTGGAGGCGCAAGGTGAAACTTATTGGGCACAGGCTCAACGTCTTCGCTCCGCATCGGCGCACTGGCTTCGTCACACAGCGGGCTCTCGACTCGCTAATAGCGTCGATTTACGACACGTTCGCGATACTTTGGGTCACGCTTCTCTCAATACCACCAGCCTCTATCTTCATGCCGAAGAGGATCAACGGCACCGTGCCATAGAATCTGGGCACCACCTGGGCTGGTCCTCCTAGCCGAAGTCCTAGCCGGATGGGCGGAGGTCTCAGCCGGACGGCAAAGCTCATTGCACGGAAAAGGGGGATCTGGGATTGAGTAAGGGCTGTTCTCTACAAGAATTTCTATCGTGGAGCCCATGTCAGCTGATCCAATCAAAAGTCATCGTCTGATTTGGGGCGCTTGCGTTTTCCAGGAATATTTGCTGGCTGCTGCGCTGGAGGCAGTAGAGCTTCCTGGGCTTTTTGTGCTGCCGCTGCTACTTCCGGAGAAGGACGAAAGTACTGGCTATAATCGCCCAAGTTTTTAGCATAGATATCCACTACTCGTGGAGTGATCAGAATCAGTCGTTCGACGACTGCATTTCTTTTATTACTCGTGGAAAACAGAAAATTAACGACCGGAATGCTACTGAGCCAAGGATAGCCGGCTCGCTCCTTGGAGTTCAGCTTTCTATACAGTCCTCCAATCAAGAGGCTTTGATCCATACGAACCACCGTTTGGGTCAAAAGAGTGGTTTGCTTGCGACTCCTATTACTGTCGTTGGAACCATCGACCTTCCCCTCTGTGATAACAATTTGCAAAGAAACGTCCGGCCGTCCTCCTACCGTCGTGATGTGTGGGACTACTTGCAAGGTCAAACCGGAGCTAATTTCAAATAAATTACCCGGAGTATCTCTTCCTCCTTTTATTGGAACGTAGGCCGATTGCTGGTCATTAATCGAAGCAACATAATTATCCAGGGTAACCAGAGTGGGGCGAGAGAGAGTTTTTGCTTTGTTATTTGTTTCCAAAAAATTCAGAGCGGCAGTGATCTGATTGGTTCCATAAACGCCGCTGAGGCTAATATTGCCCCCGTCTGTGTTACCGGTTCCAAACGTTACACCGGCGAGCTTGCCTAACGGCGAGATATTAATTCCATTCACACCTAAAATGCGTCCCGAATTGACATCGGCATCCACAATAGAAGCAGAAATTTCCACCACTCGTACTGGGACATCCAGCTTAGCAATCGCTGCCTGATAAAAAGGCATATTCTCCCGAACATCGCGAATGACGACTGAATTGGAGCGAACATCCGCAATAATCGCAACATTACTCGTAGGAGGTACTACAGGAGTCGCCTTGTCGGCAGTTTTCTGATTTGTCTGATCTGACGACGAACTTCCTCTGGAATCGCGGCCATTTTGCTGAAAGGAGGGAAAGTCTTGCGGTTCGCTCCGATTCGGCGGAAACGCGCGGGCTACCTGCTGCTGTGCCCCTGCTTGATCAAGAACACTCGGCACAGGTTTTGATTGAGGAACAAAATTACCGAGGGAAATTGGGCTCCTCGCCCCTCCACCTCCAACAAGCTGAGCAAGAAGTGTGGCTACTCCCTGAACGACACCTGGTCCCACGCCGTATCCAATGTTTCCACCTCCAGCGCTCGATCCGCCAACCAATTGTACATCGTAAGCCCAAGCATATTTAATGGGGAATACCTGGATAATGGGTTCGTTCTGCTGGTATGCATTTTGTGCCTCCAAGGTGCGGAGCACTTCTTGCGCCATTTCCACAAACTTAGGGGGACCGGTTAGCATGACCAACGGTGTGCCTGGTATTCCTCGAATTGAGGCACCAGTTCCGACGATACCCATGTGCTCCACTATTTTAACTGCCTCATCGCCCGGCAAGTATCTCAGTGTGCGGACAACGGTCTCACTCTCCGAACTGGAATAAAAGTAAATCTGTTGGTTATAATAAAGCCAATCCAAACCATATGCACGAGACAACTGATCCAGGAATTTTTCCGGGGTCAATCCGACAAAACGGCCGCTCACTTTCCCTTGAACCGCAGGGGTAGTAAATACGCGGATGTTCATCTGATTCCCAAATTCCTGGAGAATATCTTCCAATGGAGTCTGGTCCGCCAAAATATTAATGATTGAACCGTCCCTCCATGGGGAAAAAGTACTACTTCCATCCTTTGGTCGTGATGGCTGAGATTGTTGCAATCCTATCTGATCAATGCCCGATTTGCGAATAGGCTCGGGATTAATGGGGATTTCGCGCGACGTTTCAGGCTGATTCAAAGGAGACGGTGGCTTCGCGTTGACATCTTGACAACACAAAGCAGCGGATCCTATTGCTAAGACTCCGCTCCATCGAACAATAAAATGCCTGGCTGCTGGCAGGATTCTCGGAATCACGGAAGAATTTCCCTGCCCGTATAGCCCGCCGTGAATGCTTCCGTACGCCAAAATTCTAATTCTTCCAAAAAACGACTTATCATGGGATCCAATTCTTGCTCTTTGAGCCCCGAAATATTCCCCCATAAGACGAGGATGTCTTCCTTTTTTTCGTAGCAGAAAGTCCCCTCTAAGGTGCCCCACATGTTTGAGGCTTGTTCCAATAAGGCAAGTAGTGGGCCTTCGTCGCATTTAGAAATTTCCACCGCGATGGTTCCAATCAAAAACCATTGATTTCTGAGCTGACAGATGCGGACTGGAAGTTTTCCCCCAATAATAAGATCAACCGGAGGGGAAACCCCCTCCGGCTGATCCACACCCAACATCCGCAATATCAAATTGATAAAAGCAGGCTCCTCACTTGGAGAAGACGAGGTCGGATTCATTTGAATTTTTAAGTTTTCATATAGTAACTAACTTGCGCAATTGCTTTAACCCGATTGCTTTTGCAAATATGTCGAACATCGACTATCCTCCGCCGGTTATTCGAACCCAAGTTTGGGAATTTCCCTCGAGAAGGGCTTTTTGTGCTTGAGCAAATTCATCCGTCAGTTTCAAGGCCAATTGTTGGGAACTATCCAACGCACGAGATATAGTATCGTCCATGTTCGAATTTGCGTGATCTACACTAGCATCGTAGCCATATCCAAGGCTAGCGCCATCTCCACTCGCTTTGGCGAGAGATGATGCTGCTATACGGGTTGCATTGAGTCCATCCCAATCAATCCGTTCCTCCACTCCTTTTTTCTTTTCTTTTTTCTTTTCAGGTTTCTTCAGCGCCTCTGTTGGAGGTACCTCTTCTCCTGTCGGAGGGATTGATGGTTGATTCTCTTGCTCCTCTATTTTAGCTTTTTGTAGTTTTTTCGAGTGCAGTTTTTCTGTGCGCTTAGCCTCGTCGTGTGCTATTTCAGAATCTTGCCGTTGCTGCTCTTTCTTTTGCGCCTCACTTTGAGCTCTCTGCTTATCCAGATTTTTCTGAGTGATCTCGCTTGTAGTTTTCTTGGTCTCTGCATCAATGTGGTCGAACATCTTATTGCTGTCGGTCTCCGGATCAGTCTTCTTGTTATTTACTGAAGAGTTTTCTTCTTCTTCGTCTGTGGAGGCCCGATTCGCCATGTTATTACTATGGGCAGTCAACAACAAACTACCTATCCCCCCTACAGCGTCCATCACTCCGCCAACCGCATTCCCAATCACGCTAGCTAATCCCTTATAATACTCATTATTAGCTGCAGATATAGCGGCTTGCTTCTGTAACAGAGCCATTTGCATGCTTGCCCCTGGAGTCATTTGGCCGTTCAGCAGAGAGATAGCTTGTGACATCAACGACACAAGCCTTTCATAATCGCTCAGATTTCTCTGCTCACCTGGTTGCGCCTCAGTACGAGTTTGAATGGGTTCTACACCTTCTTTATTGAGTTGCTGGGTTTGTATCTGTGAGAGGGAACCCCCGGCGGAGGTGGGAACAGGATTCGGCTGGTCTAAACCATCTTGTGGAGTCCCTCCATTAATAGAGCGGCCCTCGCTGGTAGCACCGGCTGGCTTGAGTATGGACTGATTTCCACCCTGCTGGAACATTCTCTGTACAAGGTAGCGCGCTTTATTCACTGTCTGAACAATTTGTTGCGCGGCTTGAAGTTCGTTTTCTCGCTGTTGGAAAACCGGATCAGATGGAGGAGTCCCGACTTGGCTCGAAGCATAAGTTGGACGGTATGTTGCTGCTATCATCGTATTATTTCGTTTTTTTAAGTTTTTTTAAGTTTTTGTTTTTCCGTTAAAAAATTATATATAATTTAACCTAATTTATATCTTTATCTAATGACTTTTTAAGTTTTATGCATTTAATTCCATTTAGCAGAATTCTTCGATATTTCGAAACTTGTTCCGAGAGTAGCGAAGAAACCTGCTAGGAAACTCTGCAAATATTCGAGTTCCTTTTCGAGATTTTTCAAACTGTCTGCCACCGTCTTTGTAGCAAAATCCAGATTTATTTTTGCTAAGTCGGCAGCCTGCTTAGATTTTGCTGACTTTCCTTCGTACACCGCAGTGGCAATATCTACACCACCTCCAGCCGTAGCCACCACACCGTCCGTAACATTTTTAACTGTTTTGGCATGGGGGGCAAACTTCTCCCAGATGGATTTAGGTGCTGCTTTTTCCGCTA
>Ga0153924_1001302_pt1 | contig 12966 bp, 16 predicted proteins | sample TSNJ008MetaG_FD_104709 | JGI IMG/M metagenome (GOLD analysis project Ga0153924, IMG submission 104709) | Attine ant fungus gardens microbial communities from New Jersey, USA - TSNJ008 MetaG | ecosystem: Host-associated > Fungi > Mycelium > Unclassified | place: USA: New Jersey, Wharton State...
GGATTCTTCTGATGCAACGGCAGCCACTTTTCTATTAACCTCTTGATTGCCTCCTCATCTAAATCTAAAAGCTCAACGCCTGCATGGTTGCCGACATGAACTTTGACTCTCTGCCAATCCGCTCCAGCTTGAGTGTCATCGATTGCATCCCCTTTAGGAACTTCGGTATCCGCTGATGCTGCATGACGATACGTCACACCTTCCCCTTGCGAACGGTTCTGCGTATCCTTATTACGATCCATCTTTCGGATAAATTTTCCACTCGGAACTAGCGGGTCACCACCTTTATAAGGCAAACAGGCTGCTATTTTAGCAAACGTTTCGCCGTCCTTCTTTATCTCATGAGCTACAATGAGAGTCGCTGGAAGTTCGATTAATGATTCCATGCTGAATTCGATTTTTTCAGCCTCCGTTAAATCGCGGCCACGCCATTGCCTTAAAAACTTACGAAAATTCGACTGTTCATTAAGAGAAGCCGAAAATCCTATCCATACACATTGTCGCTTTCCCTCTCTCTCGGGAGCATCTGTTTCAAATGCCAAGGAGAACATCTTACGCATTCCGTACTGAGTCTCCCGGTTTTGAAACGGTGTTACGTCTACACAGACGCCTCGCCAGGTTCCTTCATCGCAAGGGATGAACGTTGTTTGAGTTTCACTGAGTGTTTGATTTTGCATTTGTTTGTTTTTAGTTTGTTGGGTTGTTTTTTGATGGAAAGTACCTTCGATGCATCTTTTGGATCATTTGTAATTCAGCCGCTATTACATTAGCCTCTCCATATACATCGACCCCTATACTTATATTTTTAGAGACTGTTGTCTTAGTTTCATTATTGTTCGATGATCAGCAACATCACTACTCCTGATATCCAAATAGGTCCGAACGTATAAACATACTCGATAAAATATCCGATCATTCGGCAGATATCTTGGGGGTCCATATGTATAGTGCTATCACCATAAACCCTCGCCAGTCGCAATGCATCCATCTCCAGAGATTTTTAGGTTTCCCTCAATCTCAATATAAGCGCCTACTGTGACATCATCGGAAATGCACGCATCGAAGATGTATGCTTTGTTGTAAACGTCTGCGTTATTTAATACAATTGCATCGGAACTAACATAGGCTGTTTCATTCACACAAGCTGTATTCTCCACCCATCCGCCGCCATTAGGATGCTGATGAAAATCTGCCTCCGTTATTTCTCGACCTTGCAGGTTTCGCACCCTGGTTTTTAGTTCTTCGAATGTCATATTAGTGTTGTAAATTTTTTATAGTTTGTTCTTACTAGGTTATGGCAAAAAAAGAATGTCACAGCGTAACTAGATGTGATGATTTTGTATCTGTCCGGTTTATCGTTCATTTTACCACTTCCCTTTAAACCTTGGCGCTCTTCCTTCAAATTGATAAAGCCCTTCAAACACTAATCGACACTTGTTTAACTTCATTCCTGGAATAAACTTTACGTTGTCGTGCACCCTGCATCGGACGAGTTTTTTAGGATCATTACCTACTACAATACCCATAATGATTCTGGGATTTCGTACGCATTTTTTTACTTCAATCATTACATAGTCAGAAACCGTAAGAGAGGACACTTCCGAATTTACTCCTAATGTATTAAGCACGGTTTTCTGTCCACCCTCTGATATATGAAGTTCCTTACCTTTCTGCACATAATCCTCATTAGGTTTTAAAACCTTCTTTCGGACAATGCGTAGACGTTCGGCAGGTAATCCGAGTTGTTCAGCAAATTGACGTTCTGGGATGGTCACTGGAGTGGGGTTATTCATTTTATAATTGACATATGGCTAACGTTTTATGTTTCTACATCCTGCCGTGTTTACCCTAGATCAGATTTCCACTCCCATTGCTATTGGCGCTGGTATCGCTACTATTCTCACCGCCATCATTTTTTGTTTTGGGTATATTAAAAAACTCTGCTGGGAATTTATCCTCAGTATAGCAACGCGTAAGACCCTTAGAAGGCGCATCGCCATCCTTACACAGGATCTCGCTAACCGAGATGCCCGCATCAAGGAGTTGGAAAGTCAGGTTTCTACGCTTTCGCTCAAGATTATGAATTGCAATTCCTTGCGCGAACAATCTGATGCGGAGATAGATGTATTGAAGCAAAAGATACAGGATTTCGAAAAGCCGAAACTTGCACCAGAAGCCTATCGCATTTTGGAGCTGCTGGTAAATTACAATGAAAACTCTGGACCAACAAGAAGAGAGGCAGCAGAGGAACTTAGGCTTACCGATAAAGTATTTTTGTTTCATTTTAATATACTAATAGACCGTAATTTAGTAATTTTAGAACCACCTTGTGGGTTTATGGTATCGCCTTACGGGCGTGTAAAATCTCCTTCTCCCGAATACATCTGGATAACTTTAAAGGGTCGAATGCTGCTCGGGCCATAATGATTTGCTAGAACGTAATAATGGATAAGTCATTTATTGGTTTTTAAGGAGATATAATAGGCAAGCAATTAATGATTAGAATCGCCGCGCCCTTGATTTAAGTTTTGGCGCACCGACAGTTCTCTCCTTCAGGAATTGCGCCAACGCCGACTCAGGAATTCGCGTGCAATTTGCTGCAATTATTACTGCTGGAAGTGATCCATCGAAAATTCGCCGACGAATAGTCTCATGTGAAATACCCAATAGTTCAGCAGCTTTTTTTATGGTGTAGTGCTTTTCAATTTTGCTCTTCACTGAAGAACCCTTGATATTTTTTATTATTGGGCGATCCGTACATTTCCCGAATAGCTTGCCGGATTAACTGAGTTACCTTTGCCTCGCGCTCCGCAGCGATCTTTTTTAGCCGCGCCAAGGTGGAAGTACTCACTCGAACGCTTACTTGACAATCGTAGGTATTGCTACTCATGTGTTTCTATTGGTACCAAATGATACCAAAATTGCAATTGGAAAGTTTCATTTGATTTCATTGAGGTCTTTTGGGATACATTGATGTCCATGAGTCTCGATAAACAGGTTCAAGTACGCATGCCTAAAGAGATGCATGCATTCTTGCTCGCCAAAGCAAAAGAACGCGGACCGGGGTTAAAAGTGCCTGATCTAATTCGAGAAGCCATCCATCGGGTCTACTTCTCTTCAAAAGAACCTGAGAAAAAGACATCGTCAAAAAATCGTTAATCTTTTTTCCTCGATCATCAGTTAGTTTCATATTTTATCCTTCACTTGGTATTCACTTGGCCCGTTGGTTACGGGCAGGCTGACGGGATTTTTCTTCTCTGCGAAACTTGGTGGTTATACACCTTTCATCAAAAAAAATGCTGCGGATATACGAAGAAAGCGAGCACCCATCTTGTCGTGCGGCATCTCGCAATAAATTAAACTCATCGATATTCAGAGAAACTCCAACCGAGACGCACCGTTTACTTGTTTTTGCTTTTTCTTTTTTGAATATGTTCATTCAGTCGCTCTTTTAAAATTTCAGACATGGTTTTTCCCGACGCTTGAGCCAATTCGTGCAGGACGACTTTTTCTTCCATAGTAAGCCATACGGCTACCTGTTTTTTGCCCTGTTTTCGTTGTCCTGGCATGATTGGAATATTTACAGGTGTGTAACCACCCGTCAATAAGAATTTTCATTTTTTTGTTTCCCTGTTTTGGATTATTTTTTCAGCACAACTGTTTGTTGTGAAGGGATGAATCTACGCCGTGTATGCTTGCCTTGATAATGAACAGATTAAATTTTCTGTTAATGTTCGCCAGCAACCCTCGCTTCGTCCGTGACGCGCGAAAGTTCCATCAAGCCCCTTGTCCAATCGCCGTATCGTTTTACAGGAAATACCTGTTGCTACACTGAGTTAAATGCACGTCGTGATCTATTTTTCCAGAGCATTAAACGAAGCACTGCAGGCCTCCAATTCAAACCGAACATTGCTTGCAAAAGCTGTCAATCTAGACCCACCACAAGTCTCTCGTTACTGCAGTGGAGCCTCCCATCCCAAAGTTGATACCCTTGACAGCATCCTTCAGCAGTTTTCTTTACAATATCAATTGCTCCTGATGGCAACATACTGACCTCCCCTGCAGTGCGACAGATGCTTTCTAACTGTTGCGCGTCACTCAACGGCTGCAAATGTTCTCCTCAGGCCTTCCAGCGGTTCTCAGGATGTCTCTGCAATAGATAGGTCCATCCTTTTACACCTCTGGTCATTCCCCACGTAGTGCTAAAAGCGACAAAAACGCCGAATATCGACTGAGAACGTCCGCAAAATCCCTAGGATCGTCCGCATTTTAAAGAAATATAGGACGCACAGAGTATGAGTTTTGCCTCTTGATTGGGCGAAAGTGCGGACGTTCTCCTCAAATGCGGCCCTTCTGCGGACGTTCTTGCGGACGTTTGTGTTCCCCTTTTTTTGGTAAAAATAAAAGTAAATATACGTTTTTGCGGACGTGCGGATTTGAATTTCCTATAAAGTACCATAGGAAAAAAAATTAAGGCTATTTTATATACAAGGAGAGTTTACTGGAAAACCAAGTCCGCACGTCCGCATCCTCCTTCAAAAGGACGAATCCGAGGTACAAATCAGCATCACCTTGTAGTTTGCTTTCATACAGTTGCAGATGCAATCCTCTCCCCGAAACTGCATCCGGAGTGCCATAAATTGCTCCCTCACCCTCGCATCCCCTCGTTATCCGATTTCCACTTTTGCAGTACCTGCGAGAATAGTTTTTGGATTGCTTTTTTGCGCTTCAGATGCTCAAGCACACCCCCGCACAAAAACCACATTTTGTTGCATAAAATGGAGAGATTTAAACTCAAAAATTGTCATTTTGCGAACGTTGCGAACGTTTAAAGGTAGTTTTGGGTAACTTTTTTAAATCTAAACGCTTGCGAACGTTGCGAACGTTGAATGCCAAAAACGGGGGTAGGTTTTAAACATTTAATAAAAAAACACATTTTTTTAGCGAACGTTGCGAACGTTTGAGAGTGGTTTTCTATTAGTTCTATAGGGATTTTTAGTAAGGATATAAAATATATAGTAGAAGGTTATGGGAAACTGGGCTCAAACGTTCGCAACGTTCGCTAAAACCGTAGGTCTCGTATTTAAAAACTACTGCATTAATTTGCCCCACAAAGTTTATGCAACAAATTCAAAATCGAGTCAGGGGAACGGTGCAAAAACCATATCCTCAGTGCGGATAAAAAATGGGGAATGAATCTTACTACTGATCACTGAAAACCGAGGGAGGTGCAGCAAGCCAAACAGGATTGTTTCTAACATTTCTTCCAATGCGAACTGTGCAGATCTTCTTGAGGGGGAACGGGGGGACAGAACGTTTGGACAGGATAAAGGAACTGGAAAAGACGTGCAGCAACAGCGAATAGCCCGCAATCGCTTAAATTTTAGCCTATAATGGTTTTATTCCATTGTCCGCAACATTTTTTCGCCCTAAAATAAACAAAAGCCCGTATAGAGCATTTTAGAGCGATTAAATGGCATCGGCGCTCATTATACATTAGTTGTATACATCTTTGCGGTGACCAACCGTCACTATCAGGATGAGCAGTTCGTGATCTAAGATTTCACAAACAATCCGATAATCACCCACACGATAGCGCCAAAAGCCTGATAGTTTTCCGCGGAGCTCTTTACCCAAACAGCGCGGATCAGCATTCCTTAAGATTCGATTATCAAGATAATCAATAATCTTTTTCTGAGTTTGCTGATCAAGTTTTCGAAATTTTTTGAGAGCCCTTGGGTCGAAGCTATAAACCCAACTCACGTTTTACTTCCTCGGCAGAGTAAGTCCCAACGGGATGCCTCAAACGATGTTCAGCCACATAAATATCCTGCTGATCTTCTATACGGCGGAGAACATCAGGAGCATTTCGAGAATTGATTAATTCTTCCTCGAACATTTCCACTTCTGATTTATCGGCCCCTTCGGCCTTAAGGATGTCACTGTACCTTATCGGAGTTGCACCGCGCCCTGGATCTTTCCATTCAGGAAGCTCATGGGTTACATCAACGAGCCTACTGGAACAAATTTCTCCATACTCCCAGAATATTTCATCCAAAACAGTTGTATCAGCTTCAGAGAGAGCATCGTCACCCGGATCGTGCTTTAGGGACACATCATATTGTCCAAGCCTTGAAATCGCCTTTTCCCAAACTGTATTCCCATCTTTCTTGATAAAGTCGTATATCTGACTCAAAACCGGACCGCACTTCATCGACACACACTGATCTGTCGTTATAGGACGCCTCCAAATCAAAAGCGCCTTACGATCAGCCAAATACAGGAGCTTGATGAGCTTCATATAGTTCATCGTTCCTCCCCCCAGTTTCAATAGATATGCAGCCGCCTGTGTGGCTTTTTTCTCATTGAATGGAAGCGCACCTGACATAAATACGCTCAGTTTCATCGAGTTAAATTTCCCAATAAATCGGTCTATTTGCAACATTGGATTCATCCTTTGATCTCCTCAATGAGGGAAATACAGCGCGTTTTCTGCAATGATTTATTATTCAAAGCAATAAAAATTTCCAGCGCATCAACCGATCATCAAATTCCCTCCCCTGGGCTTTTTTGACCCCCCGCCCCCGCTTACCTTAAACAACCGGTTGTTTTATGCCTTCGCAACAGGATGCGACGTACTATTTTGCGACTCTTCAGAGTAAAACAATTGATTGATAATCAAATGATATCCCTTATTCAGCGGGTGTTTCAGGCACCTTTGCAACGGGTAATAGGCCGTTTTTTTCCTCAGCCGAACCGGTTTTTTCCGGCATCACCTTCACATCAGCTTCTGGTAACTTGCTCAAGAATTCTTCCAACTTGGCGTGGATGTCCTCCGTCTCGATCTTCTCGATTCTGACTGTCGCACCACCTGTAAGAAGCTGATAGCGGTCGAAGAGCATGCCGTAAGCATGTGAGAGCTCTCCCGGCTTCATTTTGCCTTCCAGGACATTTTCTATGATTTCATCGCCAACAACCTCTAAAGCGACCGCAGCTTGTGCTGTAAGCCTTTTGCGCATAGTGTCGATAGAGGGTGCCTCTCGTTCTGCTACAGCGGCTATAGTGCAGTGGTGAACGCCCAAGAATGCCTTGATCTGTTTGATAGGCACTCGTGATGCCAACATCTTGGTAATTGCCTGATAGATCTCAGGTCGATCTCGCAAAAGTCGCTCTCCTGTGTAGGAACCGGATGAAAGAGTGTTTTTAGTATTGGCGGCATTCATTTCTTTGTCGCTTATCTACTTTTCGATATTTTGTCGCCGTATCGTGTGGAGAATAAACATATGGTTGTCAAAATTCCCAGCTTACGGAGTGATTTTTCTGGATTTTCATCACTCGCAAAAATCTCAAATGCCACAAAAAGTGCTTTCTAGATATTGTCAAAGTGGATTTCTCAGATGCGAATTGGATCGATGCAAATATGAGCGCTCCACTTGGTGTTGTATTGAGTCGCATTTCCAATGATGTAAATACCGTTCATCCAATAAGCTTTCAGCCAGCCGTTGAAGGTATTTTGCTTAAGAACCTTTTCCTTACAAATTACGGTTACTCCAAGAAATTTGACACTTACGGTACGACTGTAGGGCTGCTGTAAATAATGCTTCGGGCGTCATTGCTACATCCTCTTTCCCCTCGACGGATTTTTCAAGGGCCGGCAATGAGGCCCTGGATCCTCTTCTTCGCGTGCTTTCCTCTCTTCTTCTATAAATAATTCACACTCTTTTACCCGCCTCTTGCGGAGAGCCAATTTTTGCGCCGGTAAGATTGCAGCTTTACAACAGCGCGTTGTTTGCATCCGCATCATTTGTAAAAATTAAAGCATGAAGCTGCCCATCCGGCAGATGCTAGAAGTGTCCCTTTATCAGAGTTGTCTCCCCATTTACAATAGCAGTGTACAGAGGAATTTTTTCCTCATTTTTTACGCAAGTGTAGATATGCTCAAATAGCTCCCATTGTTGCGGCGTATGATTTCCACGTTGTTTGGCTTTTTCTATATCAGCATCGATTTCCACATGGCATTTACCAGGAATGATCAATTTATTTAATCTTAATGCCAGGCTATAATTTGATGTAAGCGTAGGGTCTTGTAACATCCTTTGCAATACTCTCTCGAGTGGAGAGAGTCCCGCAAAATTTTTGGCTTCAAGATTTGCGCCTGCTGCAATTAATGCATCCATATCTTTAAGTGTCGCTAGGGATAGAGACCTGCCATATCCCCGTTCTATTGTTTGATGTAATGGGGAACCTATTGTTGACTTTCCGTTGGGATCTGCTTTCAGATCAAGTAAATATTGGACTGCTTTGGGAGAGCCGATTGCTGTTATTATATCTAATGTAGTATAATTAGAATTAGGCAATATTGACGCATCGATATAGACTTTTCCAGTGGTAATATAATCATCTATTATTTTTTGATAATGTGAATCTTTATCACATATGTCATTACTGTTATAAATTCCTAACATCGCATTCGAATACTCTTTGACGATATTTCCCTCTTTCGCGCCCTGCTGAGCTAAGAGACGTAACTTCTGTAGATTTCTGCTAGTGCTGGTTTTTGATGGAGAAGGATCATTAGCAGATGTTTTAGTTTTAGTATTCTTCCAATTTACGTCTTGCGCTGTGTTTCCAGATTGGGACGTCGAGTTACGCGGTCCGGATACACGAGTAGGAGTGAGCTTCATTTGAATTTGATTAACTGCACCTTGCAAGAAACTTCTTTGAGGAGGGGAAGCTGACTTTGGTATGCGATGAGTGGTAGTGTCCATGCGTGTAATTGTATAAACAGCCGACACGTGTGGTGCAACAGGTTGAGTAAAGATATATTTAATCATATTCTACCAGCAAGCAGGCGTTGTATTTACTATATTGAAATAATGACAAAAACCGTAATTTTTTATCTTGACTTTTTTGGGTGGAAATAAAAAGGCATTCAGAAGTGCATTGTCAATAAACGAGGACGCAGCAGATCGAAAGCGATTTGAGTAACGAGCTAAATGTTTTTCGTTCAGCAAGGAGAAAGTTCTGAAAATTGAGTAGGTAGCTCTTGCGAACTCGAAAGCGTGCAAGGTAGCGCTTTTGTCCTTTCTCTATAAGAATGGGTCTAAAGCTCCCTTGCCGATCTCTCGGGTTGCGATATCTCCATTTCTCCTTCTTTGGTGATTATCGTCTTGGAACTGTAGCCATTGGCTATTTTCCTTCCCTTCGGGCTTCTCTCCCCGCGGCGGATATCCGAGGTGATAGGTCATCTCTCCGCTAAGCTCTTTTTCGGTCACTCGCTTTTGCAGTTCTATAATGTTCCTTTTTCCCCGAATAATGCTTCTTGCGTTATCCCATATTTTCCTACTAACGCCTCAGCGATTTCTTCTATCCATTCTTTCTGTTTTTTTGTCTCCGTTGTCATGTCGAGTTTTTTCATCTCTCGATCTAGAACACTATTTTTTTGATGGCTCAGAGCGAGTCCTCTCAGTGCTCCCCGGCGACCTTTCCTTCCCTCCTACTTCTCTCTTGTAATCTCGTAATTTACGGACGCCTTCACAACTACACTCCGTTTGACTGCATCTTCGATAATTGCCCGACAATATCTCCCCACAGTAACGTCACCTTTAGCTGCTAGTTCAATGAGTTTTTGATGCAAATTTGTGCTGATCGCTGTTGAGATTGGCGTGGTCTGTTTCCCGGAAGACTTTCTCGACATGCCCTCATTTTTAGGGCTTCAAGGAAATTTTTAAAAATTAATTGTTTTTACATTGATTACTCATGAGTATCTCATATATTTATAAATGCCGATACCTGAGTTTGTATATACCTTTAAATGCCAAGATGGCCGCGAATTAATCATCCGAGGAATGAGGGCTCTTCGTGTACTAGTTTCTGATCTTTCAGATGAGGTTTGTGGAGTCGAAAGAGTACAGAAAATTGAAAAAAACCAATATGCTGGCCCTGGATGGTATGCCATCACCATCAAAGATAATAATGAAGAAACTATTGCAGAGCAATTTCTTACTGAGGAATTAGCATGCATTGCATTTCTAGAAGAATACGACATGTTTCTTCGAGACAAGAAATTGATGGATGATTGAAGCACCGTTTTACTTGGTGTAGAAATTGCATTCGATTTTCGTTGCCATCCCCATCCGCGTGGGGATGGTCCGGTTCGTTTTAAACGTTGCTCGGGACAACCACCGGTACAGCCGCAACGGCACATACGGACTTCAGATAAGAAGCGTAGTGTTTTTCTGTCGTTGTAATGGTGGCATGTCCCAAAAATTCTTTTGCGGCGTACATCCCATGTTCGGTTGCTATCCTTGCACCCGCATATTTGCGCAACTCATGCAGTGATTTTGATCTACCAGGGAGGTACTGACGAACAAATGCAGAGGCCGTCCGGTATACAACATTCTGACGAGTCGTTGGTGGTCTACCATTTGCAACAAGGTAATGAGCTTTACCAATGTCCTCACAGAACTCATCGATCAATTCCTGAGAAAGTTCCAGCCAGCGATTGACACCGGCCTTGGTTCGAAATGGTTGCTGAGGCCGATCAATGATTGCCAGCGCCCATTTTCCACGGCGCTCCTCAATCCAATCTCCACGTACGTTCAGAATTTCATTGTCCCTCAATCCCAATCGAGCGGCCAGCAGATACACCCGAAAAGTATCCGGATCTGTATGTCGAATTTGCTGGGCCGCCCATTCAAGCTGTCCGGCGACATCAGCACCAAAATCTTTGAATGTTTGGTCCACTAACCTTCTCCTTAATTTGGGAGCATTGGTGAATTCTGTAAGAGTTAGCAATTTCCATTTACGTTTATAGATCTCCATTGCACGATTGCTAAAAACCGCCTGCGCTTGGTTCAGTCGGCTAGCAGATGTGTTACGATTTTCAGACACAGTCGCTTTCCAATAGGCTGTGATTAGATCAGCGTTGAGTATCGTGATTGGAAAGGTTTTGGCTTTTTCTTTGTCGCAGCAACGAGCCAGAACGATAACACGGAGTAACGCATTTATCGAAACCATTACCGTAATCGGCTGCAATTCTAACTCAGAAGCTGCTTCTCGATATTCATCTATGATTTTTCCAATGGTAGGACTCGAAGAACGCACCTTCAAAATGTCGAGAGCTACCCAATCATTCGAAAAAAGACGCTCCAAATATAATTTTGCGTTTTTAATTGCTACAGCTTGAATAGGTGTACCGAGCCGTTTAATCGCTGCATTCGGATTTAAAGCTGCGTGCCTCACTCGAATCGCCCAGGTGCCGCCAGACGTACGGAAAATTCGATATGATTTGTTTTGAAATTGAAATGTGACGGTGTCATGAGGAGATGGTGCATGCATGGTACATAACTTGGTACATGCTGAACTGTTTGCAAGTGCATATTTCTGCGTATCTATGCTCGCGACAGAAACTTGCCAAGAATACCTGTAAAACCAGATAAATAAAGGAATCTGAGAGTATTTTCTCTAGAAAAGTTTTCTGCACCGAGAAGGGCTCGAACCTTCAACCAATTGATTAAGAGTCAACTGCTCTACCATTGAGCTATCGGTGCTTCCAAAGGATCTCTTTTGCGAGAATTTTTCTCTAGTATCCTCATCAGGCTCTAGTAGCAGAGCAGGATACAAGCGCCTGTGATTCTCTACAAGAAATTTTGAGATTTGAGCGCACGTCCAGTACCATTTTTTCCTAGAAAAAGCGGTAGTTATTCTCTTTTTTCAGCTTCCTCCATTCGCTCTTGGTATCGAGCAAAAAAGTCGATACCAGGCTGTCACCAACGTTTCTACTCTAGGAACTCTCATTAATAACATCTAAAAATATTAATGGCTTGTCACGTTTTGTCACGAAATTATGGGGAAAGCACGAATCATCTGCACAATCCGAATTTTATTGACTTGATCCAGTTCGGCCAGAGTACCATCAAGGCAAGCACATCAGGCTCAAGCGCAAGCTTGGAAAGGATCGTGAGCAGAACTTGTTCGCCGCCGGAAAGGACAAAGGGACTTTGAGAAAAGCAACGTGTTAATCCGAAAGATTCGGCAAAACGGAACAATGATTTCTCATGGCAGCACCCAAAGCATGGATATATAGCTCATCATGGACACTTGGCAGCGATGAAAGATATCTATGGACACAAGATCCGAGGTGAATGGCTTGATCCCCTTGTTGAGAACGGTCAGCAACACAACGATGAAGCAAATCCGTTCGTCCGGAAAAATTGTCTCCTTCCAAAACTATCGGATTGCCTTGAGAGCTAGCTAAGACGGCATCGGTATTCATTCTGATTTGAAAAAATAGACCGTCGTTGTAATTGCCCAACCGATAGCTAAAGCTAGCAATAAAATTCCAGACAGTTGGAAACTATCTTCGGTTGCAGAGGTACGCTTATTTAGCCGATCGAGTCGATGAATCAGACCACCAGATTCCCATGTCTGTGCACGATCAAGTGAATACATCAGTGAGGAAATAAAAAGCGTCCGCAGAGTATAAGGCATCTGCCGCAGCCGTGTTACAAACGAACGATCTGGCATTAGACCCCGAGCGCATCGCGATGCATAGATCTGCTTGATATTGCGTCGAAAATCAGACCAAAGATTCAGGAAAGAAATAACACCAGCCAGCGCCCACCCACGAATACCAAAAGTATGAAGCAGATGGCTTAATCGATCGGGAGAGAGGGTTAATACTGTAACTAGAAAGATCGCACCCAGCAACGCCAAACGGAGAATTGTAAGAAGGGCAAATAAGACACCGCCCTCCATGGAATTTTCTCCGCTTGGCCCACTTTTCCGTACAAATCCCCAAATAACAATGAGTGCTCCACCGATGGGAAGCAATACAGTCAACCCAAACCGTATAAACTCGCGCAGCTTACCTTGAATACCCATAATAACCAACACAATTAAGAGTCCTCCTAGCAGTAAAGGGAGCCTATTCGCCATAAAGGTTCCAAAAAGGCCGATGAAGCA
>Ga0153924_1001304_pt1 | contig 12948 bp, 10 predicted proteins | sample TSNJ008MetaG_FD_104709 | JGI IMG/M metagenome (GOLD analysis project Ga0153924, IMG submission 104709) | Attine ant fungus gardens microbial communities from New Jersey, USA - TSNJ008 MetaG | ecosystem: Host-associated > Fungi > Mycelium > Unclassified | place: USA: New Jersey, Wharton State...
GCTGGTGCGACCGCGAGTACAAGAAGGTTGAACCATCTGATCCCTACAATGGGAGGGAAACCCTGAATCCAGTATGAGGGGATAAGATAAGACAACAGTAGTATCATTCGTGAGTTGTTGCTTGCAGAGGGGCACAAAGTGATATCCGTAAATAGTCCACGTGGATTTAAGGCGGAAAGAAGCGACCCACTTTGTTTTTCGTGATGGCTCACTTGTCAATCTTGCGGGGATAACAACCAATTCTGATCCAATTCTGATGCGCCTAACCTTTAATGGACATGAGAACCCTTGGGTTTCAGGATAAAAATAGAGTAACACCCGCAGGATCACGTCTAACGAAAGATGTCTGTAATTCGACCGTACTTAATACACTCACACGGCGGACGAACAGCTGTCAACCAATCAGCTGATGTCAACTGATCAGTATGGCAACAGCGTACCTGTCAACTTGTCACATGTCACACCTTTTTTTCCGACTCAGCATTCAAAAAATTTAGAACATGGTGCCCATTAGCAGTCTACAGTAGTATAGAGAGTACACTACAGACTCCTACACCAAGTTCACAAGCTTAATCTTAGGCCACTCGAAACTGGTCCGAACCCGTAGAGAAAGAGGAAAGAGAAAAACCAATAGAAAAGGGAACAGAGATAAGATGGAATTAGCAGAGATATAATTTTACAAGATATTGCTAGTCCAAGCGAGCGCAGCAGGATTATCCAATAAGAATGACTCAAGACTATGATATCATCTGTCGTCTGAATGAAACAATGACAGTCAGAATGTAACCCGAGTTGCAAAGACCACAGGGAAAAAAGAGAGAGCTGTTATTGATGAATCTTCGTCTGAATTCACCAATGGGGACTTTGGATTCAGCGATTTTATTCCAGTTTAACATGATGTCCGAGTAACAGTGACTGAGGGGAGGTGGCAAACGTGTGAGATATTCCTTTCAGTTGACCTCTGGTTGACAGCTGTTTGTCCGCAGTGTCACCCACCGCGTCTCAGCACCTGTATATAGATCTCTCTCAAGTCACCTGATAGGGTCCTGTGAGCAACAATGCTTAGACCACTAGTAGGTTTACCTGCAGTGGTTTTGGCCACTTTCAAGGCCCCAACCACTCATGGTGTTTTTCAAAGATAACAACATTGAAAGTGCAAAAGTCACTTCTGAGAGCAATAGTTCTATACCTATACTCCAGTATATTCTACAGTTGAATATATAAAAATATCTAGCAATTTGTGCCTCAGGACAACGATCTTGTACAATCTACTGGGCAGGGAATTGACCAACATCACGCTTTGCCATTCAAGCCATGTCTGAGTTTCAATCTGGTTAGCCTCATTCAGTATGCCCCTGGCTCACCAGGCTCGACGCAAGCGACGGACTACTGAAGACCCGGAATATGAAATCAAGATTCAGGAGGCTATGGATGATCTCCATTCTGGGAGTATCCGGGCAGCGGCAACTGCTCTCAGCAAAATGTGTATACTAAATATAATAATGTGTACACTACAGCGCACCACTGTCACATTTATCTATATGGTGGAATACTTGACTTACTTCCAGAGACTAGTTTCATCGTGTCGATTCTCATGCGAAGTTTGAAGTTGTTGATGCCTAAGCTGTTCCTAGGCCTGATGTGACTGGCTAAGACGCGTGAAGACCCGCTAAAACCATCATAATATTGTTTAGAACAGGTGTTGTACCAAAATAAGTAACTCCTGTCACATGTTCCCCTCGACTAGGTTACAGTGATAGTATTCTTGTGATCATTCACCTATTTCGTTCTCTCTACACTAAGAGTCCTTTCCTCTTTACACTTTCCTGTTCCCTCAGCTATTTGCCTTTGGACTGTGTGGCTTGCGGAATCAAGGTGGATATATCCGAAATCCCGCAGCATCTGTTTAGCACTCAGATACAGTCATACTACTAGAATTGTTCGTTCGTCGCTTAAACACTCGGCTGTCAAAGCTCAATATCTGTCTTCCTTTTCACACGACGGCCCGTCTTCCTAGGAAGATCAGGAGACGACGCTATGTCCTCAAGTACGAAGTCACTCGCAAAACTAACTTCTCTCTCAACGCAAACACTTTCACTACTTCTTGACCATCAACGCTCTGCTTCGCTCAATAGTACTTCCCAGTCAAGAATTCGCCATCCATCCCAAATTACGCAGAACCTCCAGCAACTTCGAATTGGCATTTCGGATTTGGAGGATCAAGATGAAAGATCAGAAGCTGTTTCTCTACTAAGAGGACAATATGAACGGATGAGAGGCATGTTGGGAGGAAATTCCGACGGCATCAGTGTTGAAAGGTGAGACTTATTGGCCTTCACAGGTTTGAGAAAGCTTCACAATTTGACTCGCAGTTTGGATCCATCTGTGCGCCAGCTGTCATCTTTCCCATCATCCAGTTCAGACATTCTTCCCCGGGCACCCTCTCCCCAAATGGTTCTCCCACCAACCCCTCCTAGCAAGAATAGTGGAGAGTTTCAATATACACCATACAATGATGATCCGGATATCAATCCCCTCATCGAAGATTCTGAGCTCATACTTCAACAGCGTATGATGATGCATGGTACGTTCTGTTTCATGGAGGCTGTAAGTTATGACCGATATTGAATTATCAATCAGATCAAGGTGCACGTCTGGACCAACTTTCTCAGTCAATTAATCGACAACATCATCTTTCCATACAAATTAACGACGAATTAGAAATACATTCTGGATTATTGGAAGAATTGGATACAGATATCGACAGGACAAATCATCGCTTGAGAAGTGCGCGGAGACGGTTAGGCCTTGTTGCAAAGGGAGCGAAAGAAAATAGTGAGTAATTGCCAGGAATATAACCAGTCACAGACCCTGAGAACTTGGAATAGGTTCTGCTGTTGCTATCAGTGTCATCATCTTCGTACTCTTGATTCTTATCATCATATTCAAGACATGATTCTACAATACACTGGTTGCCTATCATTGTATATCATGCTATACTACTCATCATTTTAGTCTCGAGAACCTACCCATGTGTGCATAATCCGTTACATAGTTGTTAATCGTCAAGGGATTTGTGGCTTAACTTGCTGATCTAGTTTGTCAACTGCTGATCAGTAATTGTAATTATGGCAGGTTCTTCCGTTGAAGGACTTGTGTGATTGAAGTTGCTGTTTAAGTATCAACCAAATCTGCATCCCTGAGGCCAAGGCCAGCTTCATTCTTCAATTCGTACCCTCGCTTAGGAATGCTAGCCTCCTCAGGGTAGCTCAATAACCACTAGCGCCATGCAGCTCTCCTACTCAGTGTCCTTGTTTGTTCCTTATAAAGTTTTCTACCCAGGGACGCCGTATTTTGGCAGTCTCGCAGCCAACCACCATCAGCTCCATTGATTACCCGATGCGGTGATAACAGTTGCTACATACGGAGCCTCAAGTTATCAATATTCGAAATATAGGCTCGCGGACAAATAAATGTAAATAATGTATAGTAAATGCCATGTGTAATACAAAGTATCGCGTATCGTGTTGCTTGCACACCTCTCTACAAAATACCATCTTCCTCGAAACTACTCTTACTGAGTAATAAACCAACCACTTAGATTACAATGCTGCTCGAGTCCTTTTCCCAACACAATCCGGCCCCGAAATTTAGAGAGAAGGGAAAGGCAAAGCAGGAGACGCTGGATAAGATCCCGCTAGAGATTCAGGAAGCCATGATTCTTGAGGATTTGCTTTATGTACTATTGGTAAGTTAATTTTGATACCTGCTAATCTTATGGTTATAGATTTTATAACAAGGGAATTGAAGGCACACACATCACATTCCATCCAGAATATTCCCCTGAGAGTGACGACCCATTGCAAGGAATACGTTTTATGGTATCATCCTCGCTTGGTAATATCACCTAACGTTTGCGAATCATTGAAGCTAAGTTAGCGCTAGATTCCTCCTTACGAGACGTGGTGGAACGCATCCTGCCTCTTGGAACATACTACACTGCAATTTCGGCTTTCACTGACCACCGAAGTCATCTAAACTACGGACTTGTAAATCATGCACTTTGTGCAGCTATCCGTGACATGCTTAAGGTTTAATGAGTTCCTACATGTCAAGAGCCTCGTTCTTAAATCCCTGATTCAGGACTATCGTACACTTCTTTCCCAGCTTGAACACGCGTTTAACTCCTCTTCCCAATTTTCACTTCAGAAACTTTGGTTCTATGTCCACCCTACTGTTCACACACTTTCCCTGATATATCAACTCACACTGGAACTTGCAACGGCAGACCAAGACGATACACACTCTGAATCTGAGTCCGACATTGACCCAGAAGAAGAAGCTCGAAATGAAGCACTAGGTGTGGGGGGAGCCAAGCTACGAGCCATCTTGTCTGAAATCACCAAGAATGGTGTCTCGAATTCAAGCGGTATCCTCGTCAAAGGCGGTGAAGTATTAACTATCATCTACGATCGAATGCAAAACATGAACGGAGATCCTACCGCGAGTACCATTTATGGAACGTTGTTGAGAGCGGCGGGAAAACCGTATGTGGATATGATTAAAGACTGGGTGTCCACAGGAAAGTTGGTAGACCCTTACGAGGAGCTACTTGTCAAAGAGAGCAAGTTCATCAATCGTGAAATCTTGGAGATGGACTATACAGACGAGTACTGGGAACGGCGATATACGGTCAGTGCGATCGAGGGTTGTGATGAATTGACACTCATTCAAAGTATCATTACCAGTTGCGAGACGGTTCGACCTCATCCTCATCCAAGCGATCTCAAGCCGGTATCCCACCCCTTCGCCCTAGTGGCAAATTACCAGGTGGTGCCTGCATTCCCCCGCCCTTAGAAGGATGGAAACATAAGATACTCCTGGCTGGAAAATACTTGAATGTCATACGTGAGTGTGGAATTGAGCTAATACCAGGAAATCTTCCTCCTGATACGGGAGAGTTTTCTATGGACAATGAGAAGTGCGTAGAATTGCTCTACAAAGATGGCTCGTTCTCAATTGCTATGGGGTAGATTTTATAAATTCATCGAGAACGCTTATTCATATGCCAACCAGACGCTGCTGGAACTGCTGCTCAAAGATGAACAGCTGATATCCCGATTACGATCACTCAAGAGATATTTCTTTTTATCACAGTCATCCTTCCTTACGCATTTCCTTGATCTTTCTTCGACTGAGCTTCGTAAAATATCTCGTTCGGCATCAATCGTCAAGCTACAGAGTCTGTTAGATCTGGCGTTGAATACGGATGCTCAAGGAGAAGACACGTTATATCGTGACGACGTCAAAATCACGATGACAGATAGTGGGCTATTTGACTTCTTATTGAAAGTGGTGAACATGCAAGGGATCGGAGCCCGAGGAGAGGAGGTTGCTGACGAAGGGAGCGGACACCATATGGCAGAGGAACAAAAGAAGGATAAAGAAGACAAGAAATCTATGATCGGTGAGTCTAGTATCTTCAGCTGAGGAATCTGGTGATGCTCATTCAACATGTCTGGAAGCCATTGACGCCCTGACACTGGATTATACTGTCAGGTTTCCTCTTTCACTTGTGATTTCTAGGAAGACCATCCTTCGATATCAACTTCTCTTCCGTTTCCTGTTGCATCTCAAACATGTAGAGCAGTCACTGTCGGTTATGTGGATTGAACAGAAGACGATACCATGGCGGAAATCGGTACCACATCACCTGAATTTCGACCGATGGAGATTACGTGTTTGTTTGCTAAGAGCAAGAATGCTAGCATTTGTTCAACAAATACTTGCATTCACCACTTTTGAGGTACTGGAACCCAATTGGCGAGCATTAGAAGTCAAGTTAGACAAAGTGACAACAGTCGACCAACTTCTGCGAGATCATGTTGATTTCCTAGACACGTGCCTCAAGGAGTGTATGCTGACGAGCTCCAAGCTGCTGAGGGTAAGGTTTTCTTTAGCTCTCATGTGTACCCGGACCTTCACACACACATTGTTTCTTAGGCTTTTTCACGCCTGATCGTTACATGTTCCACGTTTGCCTTGTATACCTCAAATTTTACGAAATCAGCGAATCAGGCAATCTTAGCTGCAGAGACTCCAGAGGGAGATCAAGCAATGGCCAAACGGTGGGATTTTCTCGGAAAGTTTGAGACAAACTTTAATCACTGGTGAGCAGAAGTTTTTCCATAACATTGACAGTTCCTTGAAAATTTGTGCAGGTTCCAAGTGCATCTTGACTGCGTGCAGTTTTACGCATCAAGTGAGAATGTGTCGCTCCTGCCGCTTGTAGTGCGGTTGAACGGTGTGAAGTCTGCCGCCTCTGGCTAGCCCAGATGTCAATTTGAATTTTTCCTCTTATACCATCGTGTCATGTCTTGTCGACATCTAGTTTTCGTTGTACAGTAGACGCTGAAAAATTGTGATCACAGGCAGTGAAGGATATGAAAAGAACTAGACATCTAGATCTTATGGTCTCTAGTTGTTCGCTTTCCACGTTGTACGCCACTTTCTTCCGTCCTTGTTCCGTCTCAACAGTACCCCCTCGAGGTAAGAAGCACGTACTAGAATTATCAACGTGCTTTTTCCAAGGCTTTTGTAACATACACTTAGTGTCTGCCGGGTAAGTAAGCTGATCAGCTGACTCCCGCTTAATTGTGCACCACCTTTAAGCGAATTATTGCAGACCAGTGAAAAGTTATAGCAAATGCCACTCTATGAGTCAAATTGTTTGAAATAGAAATGGTCTCGAATATCCAAAAATAGATTATTTGTTTCGGAGTGTTGTCAACAGCTTCGCCTCACCAATACTCTACACTCTTAACCTTCCATCGTCCCGCAACTCTAGATCTTACAAGTCCGACACTGAAGAATTGTCCTGAGCATGGGTGAAATTGTGAACGTTTTGGTTGCTTTTGCCGTAATAATCTTTCTTTTTCGTTGGATGACCTCTGGTGCGGATTCCCAGTTCTGCTCCCGGAATACCACCCCTCAACGTCTCCTTTACTACTCACTTTTCTCTTCATCTAGGAAATAACTCGAACGATACATCTAGATCCAGGTCGTCGGCGGAGGTGCTTGGTTTTAGGCCGAAGAATGTGACGCAGGACATGGTACGTACACCTTTTGGTCAGAGTGGTCCTTTGGCCGTACCTGTAGGAAATATATGGAACCCATTCTTCCAAGAGACACAGATCTACACAAGACACATGGACAGAGTTTGGTTTAACTGACAGGCTCTCGTTATCTTAGATCACAACCATATCGCATATGTTCCCAGACATACCTACGTAAGTTACCATGATCTCTTTCCGTATCATGGTCCCAACTCATCTTACGCATACCAGTGATAATATTAGATTCGACCTCCTACGTTCTGGAAGCGTTGAGACGACCACAAATAAGATCCTCGAAAGAGGATATCTTGATGCGGTACGTTCTACCTTCCCCCTAAAATCTATGAACTCACTTCCTCCGTATGGTGCGCCTCATGAATTCCAGCCACCCGCAGCCTACTACACTCTTTATCCGCGTACGAATGCGATTGCACCGAATAATCCAGAGGGAAATGCACAACGTTCAGCAACATCTCGGCACTCAGGCGAGAAGCAACCCCAAAAGAAAGAAACACTTATATCCAAATTTAATCTGGAGCGTCGCATCACTGGTCAGACAGAGAAAATCAGAGAGGATGAGATTGGTGGCAAGGCAGTATGGGAAGATACGGCAGAGAAGAGAGAAGCAAGTTTGAGGGAAAGAAAAGAAAAGATGGTTTTAGCTGCCCGACAGTGAGCTTGAATATTTCGATTCAAAAGCATCGAGTTGATGAGATTACCCCAGACGTCTTTTAGCACAACAGCAGAAAAACGGCGCAACGACTGCTTCCAATTCAACTCTCACGTCTACGGTCTAATTTTGGTTTATATTCATGCATATCTGCATGTCAACTCGTCGTAGATGATACTTGTTTCAGTCGTTGAAACTCAATGCTCACATTGTACCTTTTTCTCACATCCGTATACCATGATGCCGATGTTTCTCGCCGCTATAGTTTTGGCTATGAGTCAATCCATTGCGCAAATTATTGGTATCCATTATGCAGTGAATCAATGATGAGCACTCACAATCTACAGATCTGGAACACGTAGTTGTACCTCAGGTGAGCGCAGAGAACATCCGTGAGAGGCTGATTCCGACTCATTGTTGCTTATTGCCCATGTGGTGGTTTCAGGTACTATACTATTCTCCTCGCTTTCTTAACGCGCAGCTCATTGACATTAGACCTACTGAGCTTTTTTACCCCCCCCCTGGCATTTGACATGATCATTGTTCCAGGTGACTTTCTCAATGGTATCGTGTAGGCAAATGTCTTGTGGCTCAACCTGCCCCATGATTGGGTCTTGGAACCCACAGAGGTGTTGTTGTCCCAAGCACAAGTGTGAATGAGAGACAACAAGGACAACTCAGCACCCATTGAACTACAGATGATCGTAATAGGCCCATCAAGACCCTAGGTTCAAATGAAGGATTCTTTGACGAAGCAAGGTGAGATGAACATGGGCCACAAAGAAAGAAAATACTATGTTGCCTTCTTGAAGGACAACAAGTATCAAGGACGATGAGAGAAATCGGTTTGGTACAGTATATGCGTCAAGGAGAGGAAGGGATGAACCCCTCGTGATGATGGTTAAAAGGATGTCATTCTTTCACAATTCACATTTTTTTATTTGTCGTACTTATAGACTGAAATAGTCATACAAAACAATAATCACACTAAAGATAACAGAAAACCCAACTTCTGCAAGCACACAGAGGCAGTCTCAGTGCTCACCACAATAAACTGTTGGCATCAGGAGAAGAGAAGAAGACGCCGTCTCTTCAGATAAGCAATCAATGCTGCATGATTGTGTGTATGATTCCAGTGTCTCGAATGTCACTTTTGATGCCCGCACACACACAGGGACACATGGACGAGCATTCGCACGCACATACACATGACACAGGAGAGCAGTGACAGATGAAATGAAAGAAGGGAAGGGGGGGCATAAAACGTGATCGATGAGATGAATGGCGGTGAAAAGAAGGGCATGTTGCATGTCAAAGCCAACAATAAGTTATCGAAGCGCTCGGCTGTATAGGAGAGAGTAGAGCAGGACAAGTTATCCAACAAAGGGGAGAAAACGATCATAATGAAAACAAACAAAGGAATGTGGTAGTGGAGACAAAATACACGAAAAAAAATACAGCAGTCAAACAAAACACGAATGGAGTAGGAAAACGATTAAGATCTTCGAGTCCGTCTTACATAAAACTAATGGATAGAGAAAGAAAAAAAACGAATCAGAAGCTAAACACACCTGCTCAATCCATATCCATATCCATCTCCATTTCATCCCACTCCTTTAATTCACCCCCAGCCTGTCCCTTTCTATTCTCAAAACCTGCCACATCCTCGTCTTCGTGTTTCCATGTCGGCAGTGTCCTATGATGACTATACGCGCCGAAGTCATACTCCCTTCTTGCACTACCAAATAGTGTACTGTTCCCATATGGATCGAACTCATCGTCCACAGCACTGCTGCTGTCATCGTCACCAGCTTCATCGCCATTGGCAAGGATAATAGGATGTTCCCCCTCTTGTTCCTCTTGTTCGTCAATATCTGAAGTGGAACCAGACCTGGAATGCAAAGATCCGGAAATAGAGCGGACAGCTGAACGAGGGAGAGACCAAGTCCCTGCTCCGGTGTCAACGGAAAAAGAATTGACGTGATGGCTGTTGGTTTGGGATAGGCCAACGGAGGACCAAGAGTAGGAAGGAGAGGTGGTTATCGGTACAGACATGGGTTGAGTTTGAGCTGGATCAGTCGTAACTGGGATATTACCCCCTCCACTCGATGCAGTAACGACGCCGAAAAGTCCAGGACGTATATGTGTTGAAGTAGAATTCATAGGGATAGAATAGTCGTGCATGCGTGGCCTTGTAGATGATGAACGTGGATATGTCGTCACATCAACCGGTACGGAGCTAGATACGCCTGCAACTGCTGCACCTCCTCCTGAGGCGGAATTTGTAACGGTCCTTCTAGCCGAATCAGGGTTGGACATTAATGTACTCGGATCAGGCGGAGGTAAAGAACCTCCTGATAGAAACGAAGGCCATAACGAACGATCATCTGGAAGTGATGAGGAGGTCGGGGAGAGGTGAGATAGGATAGCTGCGGCCTCAAGAAGCTGAACTTGTTGGTGCTTGCTCAGTACGAACTTGGATGCTTCTCGCCAATGAGGTGTGTGCTCCCAACGATGTTTTATGAGACACGAAGGGTGCCGGTAGATCTGGAAGATTGAGTGAAAATTTGAAAAAAAAATGCAATCAGTGATGGGAGAGTTCAGTACTGCAAAACTCGGACCTTTGAACAGCTTTCGCATTTATGCTCAATACCACGTTTCTTGCCAGATACAATACTGATAGACTTTGAACTGGGAGATTCCGAAGAAGCAGGAGTAGTATGGGGAAGGTTGCTGCCGTCGTTGAGGGGCACAGAAGAACTGAGGGCCTTTGCCACAGTGCCTGCAAGTGATGTAGCAACATTGGCGGAGGGCGGCGATGTTGACAAGGAGAGGGAAGCCATAGAGAGAGCTGGTGGGCTAGCATGGAGGATTACACCGCTGAGAGGGAGATCAGCAGAGAGGAGGATGGGGATGCCGGCGAGACTCACGACGGGCGTGCAGCTGCCTCTCGTGCATCACTGAGCCTTCGCCGCGACCGTCCAGTGGAAGCTAGTCGACGATGTGACCTATGGGCTCCTGTAGTTGAACCAAGAGCCTGAAAAGGACCCGGACTCCCTACTCGAGGATCGTCGGAGGATGTTAATGGGTGGTGCAGTGGAATGGGAGCAACAGACGCTGCAGCCATTGATAGCGAGAGGAGGCTCGCAGCAGCATCGGACTGGCTCATATTCAGAAGAAAGAAAGAACAGGGAGACTCGCGAGATATTTCTCATTTAATTAAATCCTTCTAGCCGCCCACCTGCCCATTTTGGTATCCTGCCTGACTCAGGCGGGCCCCTTTTCTACTGTTTCAGTGCTAATGGCTTTCTCTATTGCTATCGTTCTGATCTGGGTCTACCCTAGAAGTTCCATCCACACATGCTGCTGTATTTCACTTGGTGTTACAATTCATATTGTTTCTCACGGTTCACGACATGGGAATTTCCAAAACAAGTCTCTGATCTCACAGGGGGGAATGTGAAATGCAGAAATGTATGTTTTGGCGCAGTATCTGCATTGATCCCAATGGGCTCGAAGGTTCATTACATCAACTGATCCTCTGCTAGTGCTTTTGTACCAAGATCCCTGACCTGTCTCGGACCCACTAGCTGATCAATTCAATCCAAAAAGGCATCGCATGCCCTTTTTTATGATACTGCCATCACGCAATGGTTCACAATCAGGAACTCAATTGCACCGCCTCCTCGATTCACCCAACTCAGAAAGTCCAACAAAAATTTGGACTCGCGATCGGCTACTTACATTGACAATGTAGGAAAGACAGATGTCAGCGAAATGCCCATTGATGTAAATTTCGAAAATTTAGCAGCATTCGATGGGATGAGGTTCTCTGAGAATCCGTGACATCACATCAGCCATGTGGTTAACATCGATCTCTTGGTACCATCGGTGCTCCAGCACTCGCATGTCATAGCACCGAAGTAATCTCATTGTTCTCGCGCATTGCTATAGAGAAAGCAACAATGACTAGGGTTCAAGCGAAACCAACGAGTCTGGGAAAGGTACTCCTCCCACACCTACCCAATCGTTCGAAGCACTTACAAAAGTCTTCGCGTGAGAGTTATAGCACCCTGTGATTACAATCCATACTCGAGGCATGACACACACTACTTCCTCTTTTTAGCTCAGCCTCCCGGTCAAAATGGCACGCCAGCCCACTGGGCAATTCAACCAGCATCTCCCAGAAATGGACACTACGAGGGGATAAATCACGGAAAGGCACAATGTAAAAGGATACGTGATCGTGATCGAAGCTACACATTCATTCCGACGATCAGGAAGAACGCCAGTGAACCACAAGGCAAATTTCTCCGAACTGTTGCCTTCAAAAATATGATTTCTCAGCTTGAGCCCTGGCCCCCCACATCATAGGCAGACCAGGACTAGGAGGGGAAAAGGTGTCTCTTACTTGACGAAAACGACATTATTCTCCGACGACAGGCCAGATTTTCATTTTCAACACACACATACTAAAACGGTAAAGAAATGATGTAGTCGAGGACAGGCCTCGACATTCGCCTCATTCTTTCGAAATCACATGATCATCCATCTTTCGTTAGAACGGAAAAAAAAAGAATCTACAGACAATCAATCATTCAAAACTTTCGCTCGACACCCATTCGCTCTGCTACTTTTTTCGTCTGAAAGCGGCGATTCTTGGCTTGCCGATATGACTCATGTGAAGTGACATAGTATTAGGTCATCCTTCGACTATCTTCGGCTCTTAGAAGTTGATCCGCTTTTGTTTTTTTTTCTATCTATTATATCCAGTCTGTCCCTGGTGCCGCGAGGATTTTCAATTGCACTTGTTCTTCATTGGTCATATATCTTTTCTGTCTAGTCAGCAGACAGATTATATTGTTTCTTCAATTTTATCTACACGAATCTCTAGTCTTCTGTAGATAAAATAAACATATTATCAGACAACCACTTGCTGCTTTCAAAGTATAAACGGTGCTTATCTGACCTTGGAAAGTTTGAGCATTCGTTCTAAATCATCAGGATCCAAAGGGTTTATGTCGTTTTAAAGAGTAGTTAGAGACTCATCAGCCCGTACATATTTAAAAAACAGTACCCCATCGAAACTCTACTCTAGGATCATTTGCTGATATTCAAATCATAACAATAAGCGCCCCACCATCTAACTCCAACTCGCGGTCA
>Ga0153924_1001305_pt1 | contig 12931 bp, 13 predicted proteins | sample TSNJ008MetaG_FD_104709 | JGI IMG/M metagenome (GOLD analysis project Ga0153924, IMG submission 104709) | Attine ant fungus gardens microbial communities from New Jersey, USA - TSNJ008 MetaG | ecosystem: Host-associated > Fungi > Mycelium > Unclassified | place: USA: New Jersey, Wharton State...
CGGATCTGCGGCGGGCCGCTCGGCAGTACGCACCGGGGGGCGACGCCGCAGTGCCGGTTCTGCGGCGCACTCGCGGTCGGGTTCCGCTGCCCGACGTGCGGCAACCGCACCGTGAAGCCCGTCGGCCAGGGAGCCCAGCGCACCGCGGACGAGCTCGGGCGCGCCTTCCCGGGGACGCGGATCGTGGTCGCCGACGGCTCACGGCCCCTCGACGAGGTCCCGGACCGACCGTCGGTCGTCGTCGCGACGCGCGGGGCCGAGCCGAGCGTGCCCGGGGGGTACGCCTGCGTCCTGCTGCTCGACGGGGAACGCATGCTCGCCCGCGAGGGGCTCCGCGTGCAGGAGGACGTCCTGCGCTTCTGGACGAACGCCGCTGCGAAGGGTGCACCAGGGGCCGAGGCCTACCTCGTCGGCATCGGCGGCAAGCTCGCGACGGCCCTGGCGCTCTGGCGACTCGACGGGCCCGCGCACGACGAACTCGTCGATCGGCGCGAACTGCACTTCCCACCGGCGGTCCGGGTCGCGACGTTGAGCGGTACGGACGAGGCCGTGGCGGCCGCGGTCGAGGCGCTCGAGGGGCTCACCGCCGGCGCAGTGCTCGGGCCCGTTCCGGTCGAGGACGACGCGCTCCCGGGGACCGTCCGCGCGATCGTGCGCTTCCCGTACGCGCACGGCGCCGAGGTCGCGGCGACGCTCAAGGCCGAGGTGATCCGGCGGTCGTCGACCCGTCGGGTGCTGCCCGGTGGGAACCGACGTCGTGCGGCGCCGGCGCTCCGGGTGCGGCTCGACGACGCGGAGCCCTTCAGCGAGGTCTGACCCGGCCGGCCGCGCACCGGTGTCCGCGGGGGCGAGGCGGACCCGCACCGTGCCTCCAGGCCGCCCGTCGCGCCGCGCGCTGCCTGCGCGCGCCGTCCGCCCGCCGACCCGGAACGACGAGTCCGACGTCGTACGACATCGGCGATGTCGCTCCCGCGCGTCCGCGAATGCGCGCGTGCGCAACGAACGACGAGTCCGACGTCGTACGACGTCGGCGATGTCGTACCGAGTCGACCGTCGCCGACCCGCACGACCTGTGCCAGGCTGGACGACGGCGGTCACGAGCCGCCACGGACACACATCACGCACGACGAGGTGACGCGGATGACGCCGATGAGGGCGCTGTACAAGCCGGATGCTGCTCCGGGACTGACCATGACCGAACGGCCGGTGCCGGTCCCGACGGAGGACGAGGTCCTCATCCGGGTGCTCCGCACCGGGATCTGCGGGACCGACCTGCACATCCGTCGGTGGGACGACTGGGCGGCCTCCGCGGTCACGGCCCCGCTCGTCCCCGGACACGAGTTCTTCGGCGAGGTGGTCGAGGTCGGCTCCGCCGTCCGTGACGTCGCCGTGGGGGACCGGGTGTCCGGCGAGGGACACATCGTGTGCGGGACGTGCCGGAACTGCCGCGCCGGCCGACGCCAGATGTGCATCCGCACGAAGGGGCTCGGGGTCCAGCGTGACGGCGCGTTCGCGGAGTACCTGACCCTGCCGGGCGCGAACGTCTGGGTGCACCACACCGACGTCGACCCCGACGTCGGTGCACTGTTCGACCCCCTCGGCAACGCGGTGCACACGGCGCTCGCGTTCCCGGTGGTCGGGGAGGACGTGCTCGTCACCGGGTGCGGTCCCATCGGGCTCATGGCGATCGCGGTGGCCCGGCACGCCGGCGCCCGGTTCGTGGTCGGCACCGACGTCAGCACGAACCGGCTCGCGATGGCGTCCGCGATGGGGGCCGACCTCGGCGTGGACGTCAGCGGTGGCGACGGTGTGGCCGCGCTGCGGAGTGCACAGGGACAGCTCGGCATGCGCGAGGGCTTCGACGTCGGCTTCGAGATGTCCGGTGCGCCGACAGCGCTGCCGTCGATGGTCGACACGATGAACCACGGCGGTCGGATCGCGATGCTCGGGCTGCCGACGGGGGAGATCGGCGTCGACTGGGGGAAGGTCGTCACCCACATGCTCACCGTGAAGGGCATCTACGGGCGCGAGATGTTCGAGACGTGGCAGACCATGAGCTCGATGCTGCAGACCAGCGAGGTCCTGCGGCACCGCATCGGCTCGATCGTCTCGGCGCGGTTCGCCGCCCGGGACTGGGAACAGGCGTTCGCCGCGGCGGCGAGTGCGGACGGCGGCAAGGTCGTCATCGACTGGACGGAGATCTGATGTACGGCGCGATCAAGGACCACCTGGCGGCGGAGCTCGCGGGCATCGAGGACGCCGGGCTGACGAAGCGGGAGCGCGGCATCGCCGGACCGCAGCGCGCGGCGATCGAGGCGGACGGCGTCGACCTGCTGAACTTCTGCGCGAACAACTACCTCGGCCTCGCCGACTCCGCCGATCTGGTCGAGGCCGCGAAGGGCGCGCTCGACCGGTGGGGCTACGGCATGGCGAGCGTGCGGTTCATCTGCGGCACGCAAGACCTGCACCTCGACCTCGAGCGACGGGTCTCGTCCTTCCTGGGGACCGAGACGACGATCCTGTACTCGTCGTGCTTCGACGCCAACGGCGGCCTGTTCGAGGTGCTCCTCGGCGCCGAGGACGCGATCATCTCCGACGAGCTGAACCACGCCTCGATCATCGACGGCGTGCGGCTGTCGAAGGCGCAGCGGTACCGCTACCGGAACCGCGACGTGCAGGACCTCGAGGCGCAGCTGATCGCCGCCGGGGACGCCCGCTTCCGCGCGATCGTCACCGACGGCGTGTTCTCGATGGACGGGTCGATCGCGCCCCTGGCGGAGATCTGCGACCTCGCGGACCGGTACGACGCGCTCGTGATCGTGGACGACTCGCACGCCGTCGGGTTCGTCGGCGAGCACGGTCGGGGTACTCCGGAGCTGTGCGGGGTCGCGGACCGGGTCGACGTCTACACGGGGACGTTCGGCAAGGCCCTCGGGGGCGCGAGCGGTGGGTACGTGGCCAGCCGCCGGGAGATCGTGGATCTCCTGCGGCAGCGGTCCCGCCCGTACCTGTTCTCGAACTCGCTCGCGCCGGTGATCGCCGCGGGGACCGTCGCTGCCCTCGACCTCATCGAGCGGTCGGACGACGCCCGTGCCCGGTTGCGCGAGAACGCCGCACTGTTCCGGTCGCTCATGACCGACGCCGGGTTCGACCTGCTGCCGGGCGAGCACCCGATCGTCCCGGTGATGTTCCACGACGCCGCCCTGACCGCGCGGATCGCGGACGAGATGCAGACGCGCGGGATCTACGTCACGGCGTTCAGCTACCCGGTCGTCCCGAAGGGCCGGGCGCGGATCCGCGTGCAGCTGTCGGCGGCGCACACCGAGGAGCAGGTCCGGCGGTGCGTGACGGCCTTCACCGAAGCCCGGGCCGCAGCCGACGCCGGCGTCGGCACCGCTTCGGTCACGCAGCGCTGACGGGGCGGCGGCGCTCGCGCGGGAACACCACGCCGAGCGCCACCATCCCGATCGAGAGCACCAGGTGGAGCCAGTTGTCCGCCCAGTTCAGCGGCACGAAGTTCGCGCCGAAGGAGTGCCCGGCGGTGAAGAGCCCGTACACCCAGAGCACGAAGTAGACGACGCCGCCGAGGACGAGGTACATCCGTGACCCGGTCGAGTACCCGGCCGCCAGCAGACCGACGACACCGAACAGCAGGTGCACGATGTTGTGCAGCACCGACACCTGGAACAGTCCGAGCAGCATCGCCATCGATCCGTGCCCGGCACCCCCGAGGTCACCGGTGGTCAGGCCGGGGACGAACCCGGCGATCCCGACCAGCAGGAAGACGATCCCGACGAGGAGTGCGACCTTCTGGATGCTCGAACCGGCGTAGCGGTCGGTGGGGGTGGTGACGTCGGACATGGTGGAACCTCCTCGTTCGGCTGCGGCCGACGGTACCGATGCCGGACCCGGCCGTCCGGATGCTGCGGACATGGGAGGATCGAACCCATGCGTCTCGTCGTCGCCGGCAGCCCCGCTGCGGCCGTCCCCACCCTCCGCCGCCTCGCGGCGTCCGAGCACGAGATCGCCGCGGTGCTCACCCGTCCGGCGACCCCGCAGGGCCGGAAGCGCGTCCTCACCCCGACCCCCGTCGCCCAGGTCGCCGAGGAGCTCGGCCTCCCGGTGATCGAGGCCTCCCGCGTCGACGACGAGGTCACCGCCCGCATCGCCGACCTCGGGGTCGACCTCGGCGTCATCGTCGCCTACGGCGCGCTGCTCCGTCGCCCGGCACTCGACGCCCCGCGGCTCGGCTGGGTCAACCTGCACTTCTCCGACCTGCCGCGGTACCGCGGCGCCGCCCCGGTCCAGCGTGCGGTGATGGCCGGGGACACCCGCACCGCCGCGACGGTGTTCCAGCTCGTCGAGGCGCTCGACGCCGGCCCGGTGTACGCGAGCGACCCGTTCGACATCGACCCCGAGGCCACCTCCGGCGAGGTCCTCGCCGCGATGGCCGAGACCGGCGCCGAGACGGTCGTCCGCGTCGTCGACGGCATCGCCGCCGGCACCGCGGTCGCCACCGAGCAGTCCGGCGAGCCCACCCTCGCCCCGAAGCTCACCATCGACGACGGCCGCGTCGACTTCGCCGCACCCGCCGCCGCCGTCCACGCCCGCCTGCGCGGGGTCACGCCCGAGCCCGGCGCGTACGCCCACCTCGGCGAGACCCGCGTCAAGCTGCTCCGCAGCTCCAGACCGCCGGGAGGCACGCCAGACCCCGCCCCGTCGCTCGCCCCCGGCGCGCTGACCGTCCAGGGCGGTCGGCTGCTCGTCGGGACCGCCGACGACCCGCTCGTGCTCACCGAGGTACAGCCGGCAGGGAAGAAGGCGATGGACGCCGCCGCCTGGGCCCGCGGTCTGGGCGGACTCGACGGGAAGGTCCTCGCATGAGCGGCACGAACTCCGGCCACCGCCGGAACCACGGTCCCCGGCAGACCAGCGCCCGACGGGTGGCGTTCGACGTCCTCCGTGCCGTGCAGGTCGACGACGCCTACGCGAACCTGCTCCTGCCGACGCGGATCCGCCGCGCGGGCCTGACCGCGCGGGACGCTGCGTTCGCGACCGAGCTGACCTACGGCTCCATCCGGATGCTCGGTCGGTACGACGCGATCGTCGCCCTCGCCTCGGGACGCCGGATCGACGACATCGAGTCCGACGTGCTCGACGTCATGCGCCTCGGCGCCCACCAGCTGCTCGGCATGCGCACCCCGACGCACGCTGCCGTCTCGGCCACGGTCGAGCTCGCCCGCGAGGTCGGCGCCCACCGTGCCACCGGCTTCGTCAACGCCGTGTTGCGCAAGGTCGGCGCCCGCACCGATGACGAGTGGGACGCGCTCATCACCGAGGGCCGCGGTGGCGACGCGCTCCTCGCTGCCCGCTGGTCGCACCCGGTGTGGGTGGTCTCCGCGCTCCGTGACGCCCTCGCGGCCGAACGCTCCCGCGACGAGCTCGCCGCGCTCCTCGCCGCCGACAACGTCGCACCCCGCGTGCAGCTCGCGGCGCTGCCCGGGCTGGCCACCGACGAGGACGTCACCGCCGCCACCGCCCACGCCGCCGTCGTCGACGACGTGCCCGATGACGTCGACGTGCCGTCCGACGAGCCGGCGCCGGCCGCCCTCGGAGCCGCAGCCGACGAGGACACGGAGGCCGCGCCTCCCGTCCGACCCACCGACCACGAGGCGGACCTGCCGGTCTCACCCGTCGGCATCCGCGGGATCAGTGGCGACCCGGCCCGTGTGCCCGGCGTCAGTGCCGGGCGGCTCCGCGTGCAGGACGAGGGCTCGCAGCTCGCGGCGCTGGCGCTGAGCCGGTCGTCCGCGGTCCGACCGGGGGAGCGCTGGCTCGACCTGTGCGCCGGGCCCGGTGGCAAGGCCGCGTTGCTCGCGGCCGAGGCGGCGCAGGGCGGGGCCGCCCTCGTGGCGAACGAACTCGTGCCGGCGCGGGCCGGACTGGTGCGCAAGGCCCTCGCGGGGTTCGGCGACGGCGTGACCGTCGTCGAGGGCGACGGTCGGCGCTTCGGGCACGACGGCGCCGGCGTGACGTTCGACCGGATCCTGCTCGACGCCCCGTGCACCGGACTGGGGGCGCTCCGGCGTCGCCCGGAGGCACGGTGGCGGAAGCAGCCGGAGGACGTCCCGGAACTCGCCGCCCTGCAGGCCGAGCTGCTCGACGCGGCCGTCCGGGTGCTCGCGCCCGGCGGGACCCTGGCGTACGTGACGTGCTCGCCGCACCTGGCGGAGACTCGTGGGCAGGTCGATGCCCTGATGGCGCGGCACGGGGGCGTGCTCGAGCAGCTCGACACCGCGTCCGTCGTGCGGTCGGTCGCTGCTCGTGACCCGCAGGTCGCGGACGGCACCACGGCGCAGCTGTGGCCGCACCGCATCGGGACGGACGCGATGTTCATCGCCTTGTTCCGTCGCGTGGCGTGACGTCTTGCTCCTGCCGCAGCCCGTGTGATATGTTGGTTGGACAAGACCGGTTCCGCCTGCGCAAGCAGGTCCAGGGCCGGTCCTCTTCTTTTCGCGGTGGGGTGAAGTGTCCGAGGCCAAGCAGTTCCGTTCGTACGCGGAGCAGCTCGAGCTCCTCCGGTCCCGTGGGATGGAGCTCGGAGACGCTGATGCTGCCGTCGAGCAGTTGCGTCGGGTCAGCTACTACCGGCTCAGCGGGTACTGGTACCCGTTCCGCGCCATCGCCGACGGCCGACGGTCCGATCAATTCATCCAGGGCGCACGACTGGCAGACGTCGTGGCGCTCTACGACTTCGACGAGCGCCTCCGCACGTCGGTGTTCGATGCGCTCGCACCGGTCGAGCTCGTGGTGCGGTCCACGCTCGGGCACGCGCTCGGCAGGCTCGATCCGTGCGCGCACCTCCACCCGGAACTCCTCGGTGCCCTGGCCCGTTCCGGCGAGCAGTACGACGAGTGGCGTCGACGGCACCAGAGGGAGGTTGCACGTTCCCGCGAGGACTTCGTCGAGCACCACCGTGCGACATACCATGGAACGCTCCCCGTGTGGGCCGCGGTCGAGGTCATGGACTGGGGCAGCCTCACCTGGCTCTTCGCGTTCGCACCGGAGATCGTGCAGCGTGAGGTCGCCGGCGTGTTCGCGCTCCGTCCGCCCCAGTTGCTCTCCTGGCTTCGCGCCCTCAACGTGCTCCGCAATGCGTGCGCACACCACGGACGCGTGTTCAACCGCGTCTACCCGAAGCGTCCCAGGCTCCCACGTGCCGGAAAGCACGCTGCGCTCGACGAGGCGGGTCCGGCGATGAACCGGACGTTCGGTCAGCTGACACTCGTGCAGCATCTGCGCGAGTCGAGCGGCATCGGCGTGTCCCGCCTCCTCACCCGCGTGCTCGCGACGTACCCGTCGATCGACATCGTCCCCTTCTCGCATACCGGGGCGCCGGCTGACTGGCGCTCGTCCGCGCTGTGGCTGTGACGCGCGCCAGGAGGCTTGTCCGGCGAGCGGTCCTGACGATCTGCGGCCGATCCCGCCGCCGGTAGGCTTGCCCGGTGACGATCCGCATCTCGCCGAGCATCCTGTCCGCCGACTTCGCGAACCTCGAGCGCGAGCTCCACCGCATCGAGACCGCCGACCTGGTGCACGTCGACGTGATGGACAACCACTTCGTGCCGAACCTCACGCTGGGCCTGCCGATCGTGCAGCGCCTGCAGGAGGTCTCCCCGGTGCCGCTCGACGTCCACCTGATGGTCACCGACGCCGATGCGAACGCGCCGAAGTACGCCGAGACCGGGGCGTCGAGCGTCACGTTCCACTTCGAGGCGGCGAACGACCCGGTGGCCACCGCCGCCGCGATCCGGTCGAACGGGGCCCGTGCCGCGGTCGCCGTGAAGCCGGGCACGCCGATCACCCAGGTCCTGCACCACCTCGACGCCTACGACATGATCCTGCTCATGACGGTCGAGCCGGGCTTCGGCGGCCAGTCGTTCATGCCGTCCGTGATGCCGAAGCTCGCCGACGCACGCGCGGCGGTGGACGCCTCCGGGCTGGACGTCTGGCTCGAGGTCGACGGCGGCATCGCGGTCGACACCGTGCCCGAGGCCGTCGCGGCCGGCGCGGACACCCTCGTCGCAGGATCGGCCGTCTACGGCGGCGAGCCGGCCGCGCGCATCGCGGACCTCCGCGCAGCAGCAGCCAGGGCCCGATCGTGAGCACCCGTCCGGACGGTACGGCGGCGCCCGGGTCCGAGGACGGTAGCCTGGTCGGCGTGAAGACGTTCGACGACCTGTTCCAGGAGCTCACCGAGAAGGCGCGCACGCGCCCCGAGGGCTCCGGCACCGTCGCCGAACTGGACGCCGGCGTGCACCAGATCGGCAAGAAGATCGTGGAAGAGGCCGCCGAGGTCTGGATGGCGGCCGAGTACGAGGGCGACGAGCGCACCTCGGAGGAGATCTCGCAGCTCGTGTACCACCTGCAGGTGCTCATGATCGCGAAGGGCCTCACCCCGGCGGACGTCTGGCGACATCTGTAGGGATCCGCACGCGCCACCCGGCGTCGTCGCGACCCGCAGTCGTCCCCGACCTCCAGCAGAAAGCAGACCCACCTGATGCTCCGCATCGCCGTGCCCAACAAGGGCTCCCTGTCCGAGACCGCTTCCGAGATGCTCCGGGAGGCCGGGTACGCCGGTCGCCGCGACCCGAAGGCGCTCCACCTGCTCGACGAGCGCAACGGGGTGGAGTTCTTCTTCCTCCGTCCGCGCGACATCGCAACGTACGTCGGCTCGGGCGCGCTCGACGTCGGCATCACCGGGCGCGACCTGCTGCTCGACTCCGGGTCGGCGGCGCACGAGGTCGACGCGCTCGGCTTCGCCGACTCGACGTTCCGGTTCGCCGGGACGCCCGGTCGGTTCAGCACCCTGCAGGACCTCGACGGCGTGCGGGTGGCGACGAGCTACCCCGGGCTCGTCGGGGACTTCCTCGCGAAGCACGGCGTCACCGCGACGCTCGTCAAGCTCGACGGCGCGGTCGAGAGCGCCGTGCGCCTCGGTGTCGCCGACGCCGTCGCGGATGTCGTCTCGACGGGCAGCACGCTGCGGCAGGCCGGCCTCGAGATCTTCGGCCCGGTCATCCTCGAGTCGACCGCGCTGCTCGTCTCGACCGACGAGTCGATCCCGGGCATCGACGTGCTCCGTCGCCGCCTGCAGGGCGTGCTCGTCGCCCGCGGGTACGTCATGCTCGACTACGACATCCCGACGACACTGCTCGAGCAGGCCACGGCGGTGGCCTCCGGCATCGAGTCGCCGACGGTGTCGCCGCTGCACGGTCGCGACTGGTCCGCGGTGCGCGTGATGATCCCGCGCGAGGACGCGAACCTCATCATGGACGCGCTGTACGACCTCGGCGCCCGCGCCATCCTCGTCAGCCCGATCCACGCCGCGCGGCTGTGACCGGGGTCTCCGTCCGGGTCATCCCGTGCCTGGACGTCCAGGGCGGTCGCGTCGTCAAGGGCGTGAACTTCCTCGACCTGCAGGACGCCGGTGACCCGGTCGAGCTCGCAGCCCGCTACTACGAACAGGGTGCGGACGAGCTGACGTTCCTCGACGTCGGCGCCACGGTGGAGAACCGCGCGACGATGTACGACACCGTGACGCGCACAGCCGAGCAGGTCTTCATCCCGCTCACGGTCGGCGGCGGGGTCCGGAGCGTCGACGACGTCTCGCGCCTGCAGCAGTGCGGCGCCGACAAGATCGGCGTGAACAGCGCCGCGATCGCGCGTCCGGACCTCGTCGGCGAGATCGCGGACCGGTTCGGCGCACAGGCAGTCGTCCTGTCCCTGGACGTCAAGCGTTCCGACCGGATGCCGTCCGGGTTCGTCGTCACGACGCACGGTGGGCGGACCGAGTCCGACCTCGACGCGATCGCCTGGGCGAGCGAGGTCGTGGAGCGCGGCGCGGGAGAGCTGCTCGTCAACTCCATCGACGCCGACGGCACGAAGAACGGGTTCGACCTCGAACTCGTGGCCGCGGTCCGTGCGGTGTCCTCGGTGCCGGTCATCGCGTCTGGAGGCGCGGGTCGGCTCGAGCACTTCGCCCCCGCCGTCGACGCGGGTGCGGATGCCCTCCTCGCCGCCTCCGTCTTCCACCGCGGCGAGATGACGGTGGGCGACGTCAAGGACGCGCTGCGCGCGTCCGGTCACGCCGTACGCTAGGAGTCTCATGACCGACAGCACCAGCACCAGCACGGACGCGGTCCTCGACCGCGCGCGGTTCGGTGCGGACGGGCTGCTCCCCGCCGTCGTGCAGGAGGAATCGTCGAAGGACGTCCTCATGCTCGGCTACATGGACCGGGAAGCCCTCCGCCGCACCCTCACCGAGGGACGCGTGACCTTCTGGTCCCGCTCCCGGAACGAGTACTGGCGCAAGGGCGACACGTCGGGACACGCGCAGTACGTGCGCGGCGCGGCGTTCGACTGCGACGCGGACACGCTCCTCGTGACCGTCGAGCAGGTCGGTGCCGCGTGCCACACGGGTGCGCACCGCTGCTTCGACGTCGACCCCCTCGATCCCGTGACGGCGTCTGCTCCGGCGAGCGGGGCAGTGGAGGCGACCCGATGACGACGGCGACGCTCTCCGACAAGCCGCACACCACCTCCAGGCCGGAGTTCGACGCCCTGCTGGGCGACCACCGTGTCGTCCCCGTCGTCCGTGCGCTCTACGCCGACAGCGAGACGCCGGTCGGCGTCTACCGCAAGCTCGCGGACGGCCGACCCGGCACGTTCCTGCTCGAGTCGGCGGGCCAGGGTGGCCTGTGGTCGCGCTGGTCGTTCGTCGGTGTCCGCAGCTTCGGCGTGCTCACGCAGGACGGCGACCGTGCCGCGTGGATCGACACCGGGATCCCGGCGTCGCGTGCCGTCGACTCGCTCGACGGCGAACCACTCGAGGTCCTCGCGCGGTTGCACGAGCGCTGGGCGACCCCGCGCATCCCGGGGACCCCGCCGCTCGTCGGCGGCACCGTGGGGTTCATCGGGTGGGAGGCCGTGCGCCAGCTCGAGCACCTGCCGAACGTGCCTCCGGCCGACTTCGACGTGCCGGGCCAGGCGCTCTCGTTCGTGTCGGAGCTCGCCGCACTCGACCACCGCACCGGACTCGTCCTGCTCGTCGCGAGCGTGCTGAACGACGGCACCGACGACGCCGAGACGCTCTGGTCGGACGCGCAGACCCGGCTCGACCGCATGCAGGCCGACCTCGTCGCGCCGAGCATCGCGACCGTGGCCGAGGCGTTCGACATCGCCGAGCCGACGCCGACGCACCGCTCCACCCCGGCCGAGTACCAGGCCGCGGTCGAGCGCTCGAAGGAGTTCATCCGCGACGGCGACGTGTTCCAGGTCGTCATCTCGCAGCGGTTCGACCACGACGTGACGGCGGACCCGCTCGACGTCTACCGCGTGCTCCGGACCCTGAACCCGAGCCCGTACATGTACTTCCTGTCGCTGGCCGACACCGCGGGTGACCCGTTCTGGATCGTCGGAGCGTCGCCGGAGGCCCTCGTGAAGGTGCAGGCCGGTCGTGCCATCACGCACCCGATCGCCGGTTCGCGCCCGCGTGGTGCGACCCCGGAGGAGGACGTCCGCCTCGGCGAGGACCTGCTCGAGGACCCGAAGGAGCGCGCCGAGCACCTCATGCTCGTCGACCTGGCCCGCAACGACCTGCAGAAGGTCTGCGAGCCCGGGACCGTCGCGGTCACCGAGTTCATGACGGTCGAGCGGTTCAGCCACATCATGCACCTCGTGTCGAGCGTCGAGGGCGCCGTGCGTCCCGAGGCCTCGGCGATCGACGTGTTCCGCGCGACGTTCCCCGCCGGCACCCTGTCCGGGGCGCCGAAGCCGCGGGCGTTGGAGATCATCGACGAGCTCGAGCCCGCCAAACGCGGCGCGTACGCCGGGGTCGTCGGCTACTTCGACTTCGCGGGCGACGCGGACCTCGCGATCGCGATCCGCACGGCGCTCATCAAGGACGGTGTCGCGCGCGTGCAGGCCGGTGCGGGGCTCGTGGCGGACTCCGACCCGGAGACCGAGCACGTCGAGGCGATCAACAAGGCCGCTGCCCCGCTGCGTGCCGTCGCGACCGCGAACCGGATGCGCGAGGTGCGCGCGTGAACGCCCGCCGCTCCCGTCCGCTCGTCGTCGTCGCCGGGCTGGCCGTCGCGGGCATCATCATGCTGTCGTGGACGCAGACCTGGTTCACGGTGCACCTGCACGCCGGTGCCGCGGTCACGTCGACGGTGGACGCCGACGGTGCCGCCGCCGTGCCGTCGTACACCGCGCTGGCGATCGCGAGTCTGGCGCTCTTCCTGGCGATGACCATCGCGGGTCGGGTCGTGCGGATCGTGCTCGCGTGCGTCGAGGTCCTGCTGGGCCTCGGTGTGGTCGTGTCCGGCATCACCGCCCTCGCGGACCCGGTGGCGGCGGCCAAGGGTGCCGTCGGCGAGGTCGCCGGCGTGAGCGACCTGACCGCGGTCCGCCGCGTCGTGTCGACCGTGGACGTCACCGCCTGGCCCGTCGTCGGGATCGTCGGCGGCGTACTCGCCGTACTGCTCGGCGTCGTGGTCCTGTTCGTGCAGCGCTCCTGGCCGGGCCCGAGCCGCAAGTACGGTGCCGCGACCGCCGGCGCCGCCGCGCAGGCACGGGCCGCCGCGCCGGTAGAACGGGACGCCGTCGTCGACTGGGACGACCTCAGCGCCGGGGTCGACCCGACCGCCGCGGACGACACCGCCGCCGACACGGGTGCCGGTGCACCCGGGGACGACCCGGTAGGATCGAAGGGGCGCCGGTCGAACGACGGCGCCGGAGCAGAACGAGGAGCACCGTGAGCAACACTGAGCCCGCAGAACTCGGCGAAGGCCACTCGCCGGCCGCCTGGACCGCCGTCGTGATCATGCTGATCGGATTCGCGGCAGGCACGCTGTTCTTCTGGTTCGAC
>Ga0153924_1001306_pt1 | contig 12918 bp, 14 predicted proteins | sample TSNJ008MetaG_FD_104709 | JGI IMG/M metagenome (GOLD analysis project Ga0153924, IMG submission 104709) | Attine ant fungus gardens microbial communities from New Jersey, USA - TSNJ008 MetaG | ecosystem: Host-associated > Fungi > Mycelium > Unclassified | place: USA: New Jersey, Wharton State...
CCTCCATTCCGCCGAGCCAAATGTCAGATTTGGCGATGGCATTGCTATGTTAAATGTTAAAACTTTTGGAAGCGACCAGTTTAACACCTAAAATCATTTTCTTCTCAGCCAGTCTGCACATCAACGGATTCGTCTTACGGAAACTCTCCTGCAGTTCATAAGTTGACTTCTCACTCTCACAAACAATGTTCGTAAATCCAATAGACGTCAATAAACCGCAATAGTCTTTTAGTGAATAGTCTTCCATTTGATTTTTGCGGCTCTCTAAAGATGTTCCTTTTAAGATACCCTGAAAGGCAATGACGCCGCCAGGCTTAAGAACACGATAACACTCCTTTAGAAACAAATCCTCTTCTTGACCATACACTGCATGCTGCCTGATTACAGCATCATAGCTATGATCTATAAATGGCATATCATATGCATCTCCCAGACAATATGAGACCAAATGGTCTAGCTTTAATTGCTTTGTCCGGAAAATGGCGTGGATCAGTCTGACATAATCCATTTCCATACCTACTACATTACAACCATATTGTTCTGCAATCACCCGCGCAGCCCCGCCGTGGCCTGTACCTGCATCCAATACTTTTTTCGTTTTATCGATACCGGCCATATTGCATAAACATATCGTCGCCGCTGAACCGCCTGCATGTAGATTGTCCTGTTCTGATCGAGCTGCTTTTTCATTTCTTTCAACTTCTTTAATAACAGTGTTGTAATCCAGATTACTGCAATATTCTAAAAATTTTTCTTTATCAATGAGCTCACTTTCACAAATAAATCCAAGCAGGGTAGATGTAATACCAATATTACGTTCAATTAACTGTTTCAATTCATATAACGATTCTTCTAATTCTACGTAATTTATCCTTAAATGATCTTCCAAGATAGCGTCTCTCCTGTATTGATTTTGCTTTTTTCATAAAAATAAGTTGCCAGGGTATGAAAGTTTTTAAAGACTTCCACAGATAAATCTTGATAATCCATATTAAGTTCTAAGTTATTTTCAATTGCTACCAGATATTCCAGAAGCTGAATAGAATCTAAGGATAAATCATTAATAATCGACGTTTCCGGTGTGATTGCATTTTTATCAAGACTTAAAGAAAAGAACTCTGTATTTTTCATAATATCTATTAAGCGTTTTTCGATATCTGCTATTAATAAGTTATTTGTATCCATTTATCTTCTCCTTTATAATTTCATACTTATATTTTTATGCATAACTAGTAGTTTTTCCATCTGTTTTTCCCTATCGTCAAACATATAGTTTCTTACGATATCATCCGTATACAATATGGCGTCTCCAATTAACCTTATATCCTCCTGTCCAATTGCGATCAGTCCGTCTTTGCCCATCCTGTCAAATTGTCTCTGATATTCAATATATGGATCTTTCCCATAACACTTTTTGAAATGCCGGCGGTCTATTCTCGTTGTCTTTAGCGCGAAAATCAGAGCACGCTTCATTACCTCCGGTTCAGACAACTGATAACCATTTTCAATAGGCAGTATATGGTTTTCTATTCTCTCTATATACTCATTCAAATCATGCACATTCTGAAAGACCACACGATTAAAATAAGAATTTGAGGATAACCCAATACCAAGTAAATCCATTCCACTGGTTCTGGACATCCGGTATGTATGATCATAATCATTTGATTTGGTAAAGGTGTATGGATTGGAGGATTCCATATAACCGGCTGCGTGCATCCTCTCATAAAAATATTTTATCCGTTCAACTTCTGTCTCATCTGAGACAAATACATCTTCTTGATTATTACAGACAAATTTTTTATATAATTCACTGCTTTTATAAATACACATCTTATATACTGTAATATTTTCAGGATTTAACGCTAAAACAGTATTAATGGATTCTTCCCATGTTTCATTGGTATCGCCAATCATTCCGGACATTAAATCTATATTAATGTTACAAAAACCTACTTTTCGTAGTAGATGATATACTTTGTGAAACTCTTCTATCGTTTGTCTTCTCCCATTTAAGTCCAGAATTTCTTGTACAAAACTCTGGGCTCCCATGCTGATGCGGTTGACTCCCAGTTCAAAAAGCATTTGCAATTTTTTTTGTGTAGCTTCTTTTCCGGGTCTTACTTCCACGCAGAATTCACAATTTTTAGCTATATTTAAACTGCTTCGGATTGTGTGTATCAACGAGGCGAGTTGTTCACTTCTTAGATATGTAGGTGTCCCTCCGCCAAAGTAGATTGTATGAAATACTTTTTTCTTTACTATCTCATTTTGGGCCAACATCGTAACCTCTTTTTTTAGTGCTGCTAAATACTTCTGTACAACAGAGTTTCCGGCTGGGAATGATGTAAAATAACAGAATTCACATTTTTGACTGCAAAATGGAATATGTACATATAAATTAGCTCTTTGCTCCTCCAAATCATCTTGCTTTGGAATATCCCATATCTTTTTTATGTCATCCTTATTATATAAAACAACTGGTGGATAGATACTGATTGGAGCTTCTCTTTTCAACTGGATGTTCATATCATTATCCCTCCTCTTCTATCATTATTTCTTTATGCAAGTGTGAAGCCTCCATCAATGATAAACTCCTGACCTGTAATCCATCTGGCTTCAGATGATAAAAGGTATGTACAGGCTGCTGCGATATCTTTTGGTTCACCTATCCCTAATGGATGTTTTTCGAATAAGGCCTGCATCTGCTTATCTGACAATACATACTGCTCCCATATTTCCGTTTTAACGGCACCGGGACTTACTGCATTGATTCGAATATTACGTTTCACTAATTCAATCGATATCGATTTTATTCCCCCAAGCATAGCCGCCTTAGAAGCAGAATACATAAATAATCCGCCCCCGCTTGGTTTACTGGCTGCAACACTTGTGATCCATACAATAGAACAGCCTCCTTTATTCACCCGCTTAAAATCTACGGCTGCTTGCGTTGTTGTCATTGCACCCAGCAGATTGGTTTCCAAAACTTTTTCAAGCCGTTCCTTCGTTATCATACTAAAAGCCATATTTGCAGAAATACCGGCACTATATACCAAGCCGTCAATTTCACCTCTATCAGCTCTTATCTGATCAAATACCTGCTCTATTTGTTTCCTTTCCCATGTAACATCAAGTTCGTAACAGCCATGTCCCTTTCCATCCATTTCATCAACTACTTCTCTAAGCTTGTCCTTCCTTCTGGCACAAATGGATACGGATGCACCTTTTTGTGCACACATCATGGCGGTTTCCTTACCAATCCCTGAGGATGCTCCTACTACAACAATATGTTTATTTGATAATGTATCATTCACCGCTAAACCTCCTGTATCTCTCCAATCACACTCGAATCCATATCCATGATAACTGTGGACCACGAATATCCCACACCGAATGCAACAAAAGCTATTTTACATTTTTTTGCTTCCGGCTTATCTCTAAAGTAGTCGCAGGCGGCAAGTATGGCCGAAGAACTGCTTGTATTCCCATAACGATCCATACACATTGGAACTTTTTCTTTGGGAATACCTATTTTATTCCGTATATGATTAATTAAGAAACCATTTGCCTGATGAAAGCAATAGACATCAATTTCATCTTTTGATAATTTTGCATTTTCCAGTGCTTTCTCTACCATAGGCGGTACTTCCCTTAAGCAGAATGTAAAGATTTGGCTCCCATCCATATAAACATAATCGGGGTATTGTACCTGCGGATAACGCTCATTATCTCCAGATGTGTAAAAGCTCTCCAATGTCTTATGGTGAGATAATCCTGTATGTATGACCAGGTTTTTCCAACCGGATCCATCCGTGCCAAAAGCATATCCCAGCATACTACCGGATACATTGCTACACTCTTCGATAATTACTGCACCAAAACCATCCGCAAATAATGGGTAGGTACTCTGGTCTTCCGGTGCGGCATTCATACTGGTTACATCACCGCAGATAAGCAATACCCGGTTTAGAATTTTACTCTCAATCAGCGACTTGGCAGTAAGAAACCCATATGGAAATCCCGAACATCCTAAACCAATATCAAGTGCAAATGTACTTTTTCCCATCCCAAGCTTATCCTGTAATATACAGGCAGTGGAAGGAAGACGATACTCCGGAGTCTGGGTTACCATAAGTAATCCATCAATATCCTGTGCTGTGATTCCGGCTTTTTGAATAGCGTAAACTCCGGCCTCATATGCAAGTTCTAACGTTGATCGCGCATTTGCGATATGCATTTTATTTACGCCTGTGGTTTTGGATATTCTTATTGCATTTTCCTCTCCAAAACGTTCTGTTATCTCCTGTAATCCTATCGTTTCCTTTGGGACAATAGATACCATACTTCTTACGATTACACCCATATTAATCCTCCTTACGACTAAAGCTATAGCCTCATAGTATCTTAGAATGCCAAATCAACTAAATCACCTATCGTTAAGCATTCTTCAAGTAACTCTGCTTCAATTATTTTATTTTGATAAATATCAATTGCCGATATTACACCCAATTTAGCAACTGAATCAAAATCAATCATTTCTAGCTTTGTTTCTTCGTTATACAAATTTTCATCCAGATTCAATACTTGCAAAATGTTAAGCATCATTTCTATTCTCTTCATAAAGTCACTCTCCCTTCTGATTTATCATCAGTATTTAATATATTAATTATATAACAACTATGGTATATTATGTAAATAGCATAAGGTTCTACAAAGTGTCAAAAGGAAATATCATTTAAATATTTTATATTATTATGCATAAAAAAATAACTTCTGCATATATGTAATCAATCCAAAAATATGCTTAAGCTATAAGGGAGTAACGACAAAAAAGAACTTCACTGATGTAAAGTTCATTTTGTTGAATCATAATATTTATTTTTGAAAAAGTAACCGTTTAGAAAAAGCATTACGATATTCGGTAGGGGTTAATCCGGTTATTTTTTTGTAAGCCTTCATAAAATTATGGCTATCCGTAAATCCCAGAAGCATAGCGATTTCGTTAATTGTCTGATTCGTATCCGTTAATAAATAATTAGCTTCTTCCATCTTATAATGTAATATAAACTGCTTAAGAGGAATACCGGCTATCGTACCAAACATATGGGATAAATACTTTTTATTATATCCAAAATGTTCCGCAATATCTAAAACTCTTATATTATGATGTACATTTCTTTTCACATAATCTACTATATCATAATAAATCTGCTTTTTTGAATAATTTGTCTGAATCATATTGAAATTCTCTCTATATGATTGATTATAGAGTTCACACAATATTGTGGTTGTCATATAATTTATAGCCGTATAATCATAATTGGAGCGGATAGAGTCCTGTAATTGTTTCATAAGAACAATGATCTTATCCGAATAATTTAAGGTTCCTTTACACGGTATAACAATGTCACTTGATAAAGACTGTAAATTAAGATTTACATCAGATAAACATACACGTATCACTTCATGTATACAATCAAAATGGAGCCAATAAAAACTACACTTCGAAGGACGAAAACCTTTTCTATGATTATTTGACGGAAGGGGTGACAACAATAGAAAATCCCCCTCTGAAACTGTATAATCAACATCTGCATAAGTTAAATATAAAGTCCCTTCAGTCATAACAATCAGTTCATAATCGTTTAGCAAAGCATTCTCATGTATCCATTCTGATGATGATGCTTGAAATTTACCTGTTAATTCGTATTTAACAGGTGTAGAAAGTTTAAATAAATATCCGTACATAATATAACCACCCTTAATTAATATTAAACAATATTATTAGACAAAAGCCACTCCCAATGGCTTTATAGCCTATATATTCCAAATCTTTATACTTAGATTTATTATAAAATACCCAGAATTGTATAGCAATCTATAAAAGTTAAAATAGGTGTAAAAAGCTCAGATATATAATAACATAATAATGGTATTATTTCAATATATTCCCTTATCGAATAAAAATCCACATTTGCAAAAATCAACCCCTTTCACACATATAACTGTAAATAATCCTACTGATAATCAGCCATATACGCTCCATGAGCAGCAATTAATTCATCGCACATATTACGAATATCTTCCATATTTAATTCAGCAGCAGTATGTGGATCTAGCATTGCAGCATGATAGATATGGTTTCTATCTTTTGTAACTGCCGCTTCAATAGTCAACAACTGTGCATTAATATTAGTCATATTCATAGCCGCTAATTGGACAGGAAGTCGTCCCACATGACAAGGGCTGATTCCGCTTCCATCAACCAGACAAGGAACTTCAACACAGGCATCACTAGGAAGATTATCAATAAGATCAGTATTAAGCACATTTCCTCCAATCTTATAAGGCTTATTCGTAACAACTGCTTCCATTATGTAAGAAGCATATTCTCCGGAACGTTCATGCGTTATCTTGCCATCAGCCAGAATTCCTGCCTTTTCTGCATCCCATTCGCTAATCTGCTTAATACATCTTCTTGGATACTCATCAAGGGGAATGTTGTATTTTTCAATCATCTCAGGATATTTGGATTTGATAAATAGTGGATTATACTCAGCATTATGTTCACTTGACTCTGTACAATAATATCCAAGATTATTAATATATTCATAGCGAACCATATCGTTATGTTTTTCAGTCACATTCTTCTTAGCAGCTCTCTTCTTAATCTCAGGATATAGATTATTGCCTTCTTTATCTTTGATATCCAAAAGCCATGCCATATGATTAATGCCGGCAATTAGCTCCGTTCTGCCCTCAAGCTTATCTTCCATATCAAGCCCCTTTAATAGATGTTCGGAACAACACTGAACGCTATGGCAGAGCCCAACTGTCTTTATCTTCGTATACCGCTGCATATAGCCGGTTAACATAGCCATAGGATTGGTGTAATTAAGGAATAAAGTATCCGGGCATACTACCTCCATATCTTTAGCAAACTCCGCCATTACAGGAATCGTTCTAAGCGCCCGCATAATTCCGCCAATTCCCATCGTATCGGCGATAGTTTGCTGTAAGCCGTATTTCTTAGGAATCTCAAAATCAGTAATTGTACAAGGGTCATATCCTCCTACTTGAATCGCATTCACAACGAAAGTAGCATCTCGTAGTGCTTCTTTACGATTCTCTACACCCAGATAAGTCTTTATCACTGCCTTTTTATTATTTATGTTTTTATTGATTGCATTTAATATGATCTCGGAATCTTCCAGTCTCTTTTCATCAATATCATATAGTGCAATCTCACTTTCACATAAAGATGGCGTACACATGCAATCTCCCAATACATTTCTGGCAAATACCGTACTTCCGGCTCCTAAAAAAGTTATTTTAATCATAATGACCTCCTAAATTATATTTAATAAATAATTACAATCAGTTATATCACCACCTATTTGTTTCCATATCAATTATAGGTGTGTACATCCCACATACATTGCATCTCCAAAGCTAAAAAACCTATATTTTTCATTTACAGCTTCCTTATAAGCCTCCATCACGTGCTCTCTGCCTGCCAATGCTGATACCAGCATTAACAATGTTGATTCCGGCAGATGAAAATTGGTAATCAAGGCATCAATTGCTTTAAACTGATATCCCGGATAGATAAAAATCTCTGTCCATCCACTAGAAGCTTTCACAATTCCATCTTCTCCGGTGACAGACTCAAGCGTTCTGCAGCTTGTCGTTCCTACCGCTATAATACGTCCACCGTTTGCCTTCGCTCTGTTTATCCTAACTGCCTCAGTTTCTTCTATCTGATAAAATTCCGAATGCATATGATGCTCTAATACATTCTCAACCTTAACCGGTCTAAAAGTCCCCAACCCTACGTGCAATGTAACATTGGCGATTTCTACCCCTTTTTCTTTGATTTGATTTAGCAGATCTTTAGTGAAATGTAAACCAGCAGTAGGGGCGGCGGCTGATCCGTCATGTTTTGCATAGACAGTCTGATATCTGTTTTTGTCTTGTAACCGATGCGTAATATAAGGAGGCAGAGGCATCTGTCCAAGCTGGTCTAGAATTTCTTCAAAAATCCCTTCATACTTAAATTGAATCAGTCTATTGCCTTCTTCTACTACATCTACCACTGTTCCTACTAATAATCCTTCTCCAAAAGAAATCTTCGTTCCTATCTTACATTTTTTCCCCGGCTTCACCAGGGTTTCCCAGATATCATTTTCTTTACGCTTTAATAATAAAATTTCGACATTCGCATCCGTTCCTACTTTATTTCCAAATAATCTTGCCGGGATTACCTTTGTATTATTTATAACAAGGCAGTCACCCTTATTTAGATATTCGGTAATATGTTTAAATACTGTATGTGTCAGGACTCCTGTATCTTTATCCATAACCAATAATCTAGAACTGGATCTGTCTTCTAATGGGTCTTGCGCAATTAATTCCTCTGGTAATTCATAATAAAAATCATGTACATTCATATTTATCTGTCTGCCGACGCAGATTCTCCTTTTCGATATTCTGCCAATAATAGATCCACTACCATCCCATAAGATTTGACTCCATTTTCCTGACCGCTCATTTTTAAGTAAGAATCGTTTATATTACTGGAAACCTCCATAATTGTTTTTCCATACTGGGTTTTCTCTATCGTTCTCCAGTAACTGCTGTTCGCATCTAAATCTGCATGGACGCTATCCTCCAGCTTATCATATATCTCCGTATACAACATAGCATCATCTTTATATAATGCATTAACCGCATTTATGTATGCCATCATATAGCCACTGTATACAAACTCCCAACTATCAGATTGAATACACACCATATAGGCAATATAATTAGCTTCATCTTCTTTCATATATCCTTGTAAATGAGCCAATTCATGGCACATTGTATTGGGAACACTATAATCTACAGTATCAATATTAACATTGGCCTCCATCGTAAATGGTACATAAAGTCCGGTTATATCTAAATAGGACATTGCTCTGGAAAAAAATACTGGTTTCGCATTCCCTTTTATATTCCATAAAAATGGATATTGTTCACTAATCTTCGCATATGCTTTTTTAGCTTCTGTTACTTTCTCCTTATATGTCATCTGGGAAACCATATTCCCATTTTCGTCAGAGGTAACATATCTTTTTACCTCATTTAATTTATCGGCATATTGCAGACACATTGCATACAACTCTTCCGTTGTTGATTCTTTCACTTCCAGGCCGCACTGTACTCCAATACTATATCGGTGGATATTGGATAAACACAGCGTCGTCAATATAAAAAATATGACGGCAATCAGGCAGGCTGTATCCAATATCCCTTTCAAAAAAATGATTTTTCTTCTGCCTTTTCCCTTTACTAACTTGAATACAAATATCACTAAAATAATCAATATGATAAATGGTATTAGTATTATTCCTATTTCTGCCACCGAAAATGGTATCCACTTCGTGATTAGTGAAATAAATCCTCCTACTGCTCTATAAATACCTCTTGCAAACATATATTCTGCCACTGCCGGAAATCGTTTCACTATCATCAGGATCAAAAATGATAACGGTATTAGGCATAATATCCATATTCTTTTATATCTCTTCATATTTCCTCACTATCTAATACAATTGTAAATGGTCCTTCATTTATTAGTTCCACATCCATTGATGCCCCAAATATCCCCCTTTCAACAACTGCTATTTCTTTCATACATTCATTTATGATATACTCATATATTTCATTCGCTTTATCAGGACTGCCCGCATTGATAAAAGATGGCCGGTTTCCTTTTTTGCAATCAGCATAAAGCGTAAACTGGGAAACCAGCAATAACTGACCATTAACATCCTTAAGCCCTAAATTTGTCTTACCATTTTCATCTTGAAATATTCTAGCATATATTAGCTTTTTTATCAACCTATCGGCTATTTTCTTAGCCATTTCCATATCCACCACATCTTCTTTGCTAACACCAATCAATACCAAAAATCCTCTGTCTATTGACCCGGCTACTTGATGATCAACAGTAACTTTGGCCTGTTTTACTCTTTGTATAATAAATTTCACTTTATTCCTTATCCTCCTGTTAATTATTACTTACAGTATAAAAACTGATTGTCTCTCCATTACTATTAGCAATGATTGTTCCATCTATGTCGGTTCTATATACTAACACTTTTGCCTGCTCCAATCGTTCTAAAACATCTTGATGCGGATGCCCGTAATCATTTTCCATATCACAGGAGATAATGCCATAAGACGGTTTTACTGCTTCTAAGAAGTCTGTGGTGGTAGACTTTTTACTCCCATGATGCGCTACCTTTAATACATCAGCCTGCAGTTCATTTGCTGTGATTGTCTCCAGAATATCCTTTTCTTCATTCTGAGTACAGTCTCCGGTAAATAAGAATGATGTTTCCTTATATGTAAGTTTGCATACTAACGACATACTATTGGAATCATCAATTTTTTCAACAGGTCCAAAGAATTCTACTGTACATGGACCAAATGAGAATGAATCGCCAACCTCCGGATAAATAACAGGATTCCCCGTCTTCTTAATGGCTTTCATAAGTTTCCGATATATTTTGCTGTCTTTTTCATAATCTGTCATATAAATATAATCGGATACACCCAGATAATCTATAATTTCCTGCGCACCGCCTATATGATCTGCATCCGGATGCGTCAAAATCATTATATTGATCTGCTCAATCCCTTGTTCCGTCAGATACGTTAATACTTCATCTGTACGATCACCTTCAGCAGTATCGATCATCATAATATTTTCATTATATTGTAATAAAATACAATCGGCATTTCCTACATCCAAAAAATGCACTGCCAGAGTATCCGTCTCATATGAATACTTATTTATTTTCTCACTGCTGTCTTGTGCTAATTCCTTATAAGCAAAGATACTAGAGATCGCTGTAATTAATCCAATAATCCAGTAGAACAGTTTCTTGTTTTTCCTTTTTCCCATATGCGTTTCAATCCTCATCTTTTATTTATCAATATCTAATTTTATAGTATTTACTTGAAAATGTCTATTTAAATAAAATTAAGATTTAAAGATTTTATTAAGATATTTTTAGATTCCCTTAATCTCCTTGATTTTAGACATCTCATTTGCTATAACATATATATCCAGCACACTATAATGATTGTTTCGCGCAGTTGACAAGTAATACACGATTTTGTCAACTGCTGGCAGGGTGTGTTAAAAATTAAGGAGGCTGTAATAGTGAATAAGAAATTCAAAAGAATCAATCGAGGATTGATATTAGGGGCAATAGCACTTGTTGCTACAATCATATATATATCGGTTGATTACTATAATTTTTCCAAGGAAAAACCACTTATCAGTGAACAAGTGGAAAACTACATACAAGATATGCTTACTGTTATGCCAATGGATCAGCCGGTTAAGCTAATGACAGATAATTCTGCCTATGACCGGACAAAAGAAGTCATAGAAAAATATTGGTCAGCGCAGAATATTTCAAATAGTCAACATTGGTACATATCAAAATCTGATTTTTTATCATACATAAACACCGTTTATGGTAAATCAAGTTCAATTTATGATGGATATGTAGAAAGTGCTGATGCTTCAATTTCGAGTATCAAAGTATCTAAGAACGGTCCGAACGTAGCATTGATTACCTGTACGATCAACCTAAGATTAACAGCTTCTGATCTTTGTGATTTTATACATATGACCGGTACTGATTCCATACCTGAATGGGAATTTACGAATTCAAATCTAAATAAACTTAAAGATGATAACACTTCTATTAAAATTGAACGAAGATATGAATGTGAATTTAAGATGTACCGGGTCAACGGCACATGGAAAATAGGTGGTGCTAACTCCTACTATATGGATATGTCAAATAGTATTATTGAAGATTAATAAAATTAAGTTGCGCTAAAGCGCACAGATGGGAGCTTAAAAATGACTACGGCAATTAAGATTGAACACTTAAATAAATATTTCGGAAAACGTAAGGTTTTGGATGACTTATGTCTGGAGACTTTTACTGGCGAAGTATTTGGTTTTCTTGGTCCAAACGGTGCAGGAAAAACTACAACAATCAAACTGATAGTAGGTCTTCTCGCTATAGAAGAGGGATCTATTTCTATCTATGGAAATGATATAGAAAGTGACTTTGAAAAAGCATTAGCTAACATTGGAGGAATTGTTGAAAATCCGGAAATGTATAAATTCATGACCGGTATGCAGAACTTGAAACATTATGCAAACATGCGTAAAGATATTACAACTGAAAGAATAGAGGAAGTCGTTGAGCTTGTCGGATTATCCAATCGTATCCATGAAAAAGTCAGCAAGTATTCTCTTGGTATGCGACAGCGTCTGGGCGTCGCACAGGCACTTCTTCACAGTCCAAAGGTCCTTATCTTGGATGAACCTACTAATGGGTTGGATCCGACAGGTATTAAGCAGCTGCGTGATATCCTTAAAAACGTTGCTCATAATGATGATGTATGTGTATTTGTTTCAAGTCACTTAATGAGTGAAATGGAATTAATGTGTGACCGGGTAGGTATTGTAACAAACGGAGCATTAATAGATGTAAAAACAGTAGAGGATTTGATTAAAAATATAGAAGGAAAAACAATGCTCTATCAGTATAGCGTAAATGATGTTGTTTTAGCAGTGAATGTGATTTCTGAATTAAATCCGGATTATATTGTCTCATTGATAGATGAAAAGCATTTTTCATTAGAAATACCCAGTGATAGTGACGATGAAACAATTGCAAGTATTAACCGGGCACTAATTAATAACAACCTGCAATTATATAGCGTATTTAGAAAAGAATCACATAATCTTGAAGATGCATTTATTGAGCTAACAAAGGATGGAGGTAATCAAATTGCTTAGATTAATAAAAAATGAACTAGCCAAAATATTTTACA
>Ga0153924_1001311_pt1 | contig 12880 bp, 19 predicted proteins | sample TSNJ008MetaG_FD_104709 | JGI IMG/M metagenome (GOLD analysis project Ga0153924, IMG submission 104709) | Attine ant fungus gardens microbial communities from New Jersey, USA - TSNJ008 MetaG | ecosystem: Host-associated > Fungi > Mycelium > Unclassified | place: USA: New Jersey, Wharton State...
TCTCGGGCTAACGAACGGAAGTCGAAGATCATCTGTATCGAAGCAAGAGTCGATGGACGTTGATATAGATCTCAACTGCAAATCTCCCGTCACAGCTATACCTATCCAGGTCAGGGAAGGACAGGTTACATTGCAGTCTGGACAAGCGGTTCTGCAAGGGCCGCAGCGTAAAAGCAAGAAACGGAAGAAGAAACAAGCTGTTCAGCAAGACGCAGCAGCAGCAATACCAAAATCCGTTGTTCAGCAACCATCGGCACAAAATTCTCCCCCAGACACTGTTGCCATTGCTGCCAGATCTACAGTTATCGCAGACAATACTAAAGCTGTCGAAGGACCAACCGTGATTAACTTGGGCGTACGTTTTTGCTTGCTTTTTCTGTGAAAAATTAACACCTCGAAAAATATTACAGCGAACCAAGGCGGCAAAAATAGATGATAACACTCTAGAAGGATGTTTAGCACAGTTGAACTACTTACAGGTAGTTTTCAAGGTCTACTCTTTACGTTCAGGTCTAAATAAGTAAATCACAGCCGCAACTTACCTACAGTACGCTGAAACAAATCCTCAACATGAAGTCCGGAACGTTAATCAATGTGATTGGAATTGTCAGAGGTCGTAAAGCGCCGCATAAATCAAGAAATGGGGGTGGGTCTACGAATGCTGACGCCCGCTCTCGTTGCTCAATTGCAAGTAGATTGGACTACCACCATCCATTTACAAGATTCCACTTCATTTGAGGATTCTGACTATCTTCCTACCGACTTCAGCATTGTGTTCTTTCAGGGGAATTTCGAGGAATGGTTACCGCAGGCAAGTGAGGGGGACATTTTGATCCTGCGTGGTATCAGAGTGAGCACGACCTTTCCATCTCTCCATAGTATATCAGATCCTTGACTACATAAAGCTGCAAGATTTCAATGGCTTATCTGGCGTCGGCCACAAGGATCGAACAAAATGGGCGGCTTATTCCACTTCCAAAGAAGACTTGCTTCAGCCCGATATAGGCCAAGCTCCCGAAACCAATTCGCTGGCGGCGGGTGGTTTTCATTTCTCTCCTTTCCTGAAGGAACTAGAGCATGAGAAACGCTATTGCAAGCGATTGGCCGATTGGTGGAAGGAGAAAAACCCGCCTGCCTCAGAGACAGAGACAGAGACAGACGGTCAGGTTCACCAATTGATTGGTTCCACTGTTCGCCAAAATCGCGAGCATCGACTCTTTCGTGATGCAGGGCCGGAGGTGGAACCAAATGGTTATTTCGATTGTACATTTGAGGTCAGTCACTCTCTTTTGCTTTCTGGCTGTCATCCAACTGACATGACAACAGGTTCTCAATGGCTTTGAGAGTGAAAACGGAGTTTTCGTTCTTTATGTCACAGATTATACCAGGAACGCCCAAACTGCAAGTTGTCAAGCTCCGTGGTGTCCTGTTGGATTGAATGAATACGTGCTTTTATTCAATCTCTGGGATGAGGCGGCTACCCGAGGAAGAGATTTCCTACCTCAGACTTACTGGGCTGTGAGAAACGCTCGAATGATTCGCGGCAATAGCGGTTTTGTAGAAGGCAAGCTGGTAGAGACAAAATTTAGCCAAGTCGACTCCGACGATGACTATCCTCCATTACAAGCATTACTGGAGTATGTTTCAGTAAATCATCTCATGAATACCAGCTGATTATATGGTATTCTACAAGGCGGAAGAAGCAATGGGAGAAACAGAAGACTCAGAACTTGCCTTCTTTTCCTCACAAACTGTTTAAAGATGTCCAGGAACAAGAAGTTTTTAATTGCACAGTGGAGGTAATTTTTTTCCAGTCGAAGCACCACTTAAATTCTCACAATTTTTTTAGTTACTCCATATCATTGATAAAGCCCACAAGACGCGCCTTTTAGTAACCGATTATACGAAACATCCAGGATTTTTGTACCCCTGCGATCAAGATTGGTCCCAAGAGTTGGAGGGACGTGTCCTTGCCATCCAGCTCCGAGACAATCAAATTCAGAACGCGAAGTCCTTGAGAAAGAACGGTGGAAAATTTGTTACAATCAAAAATCTTCGTCTTTCGTCCGATGGAACTAGTAAGAAGCTTCAAGGCGACTTGGGAGGTTATGATTTACTCCTGAATTTGCTTCAACCCGACAGTCCAAATGAAGACCTTCAAGCACTACACCAGTATGTTTCAGGTTTCTCCATTCCATCAAATCCCTGTTCATTATTGCAAGGCGTAAAAAGGAGTTTCAGGACGAAAAAGAAAGAGAGAAAAAGAAAAAGAAGGAGGAGGAATCAAAATCACATAGTCAGGCTTGTGAACCCAAAACTCTACAAGCTGCTATCAGACCAAATCTGAAGATAGCCCAAATTAGAGCTTCTACGCAAGATTACCTGAAAGCAAGGCTTATCGCCCGGGTTATTGATTATCATCCTCGTTCACCGAGTGATTGGGTCCGTCTCTGGTGTTGTCAGTGCAAACAAAGGTCCAATTTCTTTCGACTGTCATTTGAGTGCTTGACTAAGTTATGTTGAATAGAATTCCCAAAGAGAATAAGGCATGCCGTAAATGCTTAGACATGGACCATGAATTCGTTCGCCCCAAGTTTGAGCTGATCTTATTAGTTGAGGACAAGATAGGTGATACGACAGAATTAATGTTGAGAGGCGAGGTACGTCTTTGTCATACTATTCACTTTAATTACATCAAAGCTAATGGAAGATCTAGAGTGACTTTCTGCAAGGAATTGACATAGGCAATAGTATGCTCGATCTCAGCATTTCAGGTGATCTCTTACAGAGACTCAAACCCTTGCTCGGCGACTCAAGTGAGAGAGAGGATGTTGGAGACATACTTTGTCGTAATTCTGTGTTTTCGTCGCTGATTATTGGACGAGTCAAATTGCCCGATTCGGTGCCTATTGGCCTGTTAATGAATGTCGAAGATTAGGTACTACTGTTTTTATATTATCTATTATTTTTACATTATATTATCGGGGCACGGCCTACTTCACATCTGATGTTCTATATACTTCAATAAAAACTGGCTGGGCCTAAAAGACCCTTGGAAATGGGATAAAGCAACTTCTTTGATCACACAGTATGCGCCTGATCAAACCGATGGTCCTGAACAAGGATCGCTACAATAAGTTTGAATAAACAAACTGTGACAGAACTGGCCTCTTGCCGCAGAAAATAACGACACCAGCAGGATTTGAACCTGCGCCCTCAAAGAGGAACAGATGACCAATCAAAGATTCGAATCTGTCGCCGTAACCACTTGGCTATAGTGCCCCTACCAGTTTGGTGTCAGCTAGATTGATTCATCTTTAAGTATTTTCATTATCAACGACGACTCAAAGCTTCCTATTTTCATTATCAAATCTCAGCACAAATTTAGCACCAATAAAGAAGATTTGAAGGACTTTCGGAGACATCGGAGCTCACCAGTTGTCAAGCTGTAGTTGACTAAGAACTATCTATTGCTATTTTCTTTCAGGCATTTTTATCGGGCAGGAGGTGTATTTTTCGGAGGCAAATAAGCTGAACGACCAGTGAGGTCTATCTTTAAGACTTGTATGGTATTCCTTTTCCAACGTGAACGTCGGTCTAAGTATGAGGTGACACTTGACGTACCATTTTGTAACTGGCGAAGAAGGGTGAGCCAAGTCGTGATGGCGAAATCCGATGCTTACCCGTTGAAACTCATCATAGGCGGTACTCCTCACATTTTCATGAGCGTTTCGAATAATGCCCATCATGAACTCAGCAGCCTGGCGATCGTTCAAATGTAGTGTAAATCGGTCCTTCAACCTCCGAATGGTTGCTTCGCCTTTGAACGAGGGGAGGCCAGTATCAAGCATGAGCTGGATGGTGTTTATGATTTGCTCTGCGTATGGCCGAACAGCTAGAAATGCTTTGACGGTCAAACTCTGAAATAGCTGATAACCTTGAGAGTATTTTCCGCCCATCAGGACTACCATCTCATGGTTGAGCTTAAAGGAATTTGGTTCGAATTTAACCCCCTCCGGATACCATCAAGATAATTCCCAGCAACTAACAGCGAACATACTCACCCCCGGACGTGGATATCATACAATTAATCAGTCACCAGAAAAGTGAAATGAGTCATAACAGGTACTTATCTATATCGAACAAAAACCCAAAATCTGGTAAAAAGACCATGTCAACATGAGTCAGAATGATTGGGACGCCAATGTCCTACCTATATGTACGATGTGCCCATCACCGTCAATCATAATGTTTCCATTGTGTCGATCCTTGATCTGGAGAATATAACAAGCCACGGAGTATGCAGCCATCGACTGAATAAAGTTCAATTGTGCTTTCTGAAAAGTAACAGTATCCTGGCCTCCATATTTGGAAGTGAAAAAGTCCAACAAATCGTTGACCTTAGCCCGACCCATTTCATCGCGAGAGGTAGCATTCGGGACCACATCTATGACGCCACACTATGCAAGGAGTTGAGTCTAACTTTCGTCGTTGAATCACAAGTTCTTACTCCAGGAGCCGTCGCCGTAACACGATATGGGAACAGATAGAGCGGGAGGCCGAGACTTGTATAGATATTCTTGAACATGGCAATGACCTGTAATGCAAGAACATCCTGGCGGCAGTCGTCGCCGACTTTGAAAATCGCTTGTTGCAAGACATCATACTGAATGCGCTTCTCTACCCCTGTACCATCAACAACAGAGTCGGGGTTTGTTTCAATTTCAGTCCGCTCTTTCCTGACTTTGAAAGTGGCCATAAATGGTGCCTATGATGGATCGCTCAAATGAGGGTTACAGAGGGTGATCAGAGATACCTTCGCATGACTTTGCAAAGGCCTCCCAGACTTTTTGTCGATATCGACGATTACGCCATCTGGGTTGCTAGGGAGGTAAACACCGACGTCAACTTGTATCTTTGCCATTTCTTCGTCAATTTTGGCCTTAAAGAGCATAAGGAATATTGGTGGCGACCAACTGGGAGTCAAGAAAAATCACCTTTTTCTCGGGCTTTGTCCTTTTAATGTAGGGTTTCAGCTTCCCAGAGATTGAGGTAACCTCGTTGAAGAAGCTGAACTCCCTGTCATAGAACTCACGTGCTTCACCAGATAGTGATATGACTACTTCATCCGTCATAGCGTCGAGAGTAGGTTTCATGGGATCCTCCTAAGAACCGGTTGAGAATAAGAAATTACAGGAATGCTATACTAACAATTTCTGCTGCATCATCTTTGAAACAGTTTGCTTTCATGTTCCAAATGATTTGATGACAAAAGAGCTGTGAAATCTTGGCCGTCTCAAAGATGAATCGGGACACATAGCCTGTGACTTCATAAGCCTTAGTCGATCAATTAGTGAGATGAAACTCACCTAAAGTGTCATAACGAAGTGCCTGAACGACCTGAGGAATGAAGAAAAAGGTCAGCTTAACAGGATGTTCTTCTAATACACGATGTGCATATTGCAAAATGTGGGGTTGGTTGTTGTATCGCTGTTCGAAGTAGGTTGTCGCAATGATGGGGGGCACCGCTTGCCACAGAAGGAGATACTGTGATGATGAAAGAGTAAGAGTTACTGAAATGATTTGCTTGGCTACCTACCTTGTGGTCTCTCCGGACAGTTGGATCAAAGTTCTCGCCAAGCAAAAAATGGACTGCTTCGCATATATGAAGGACTTGTTTAGGGCTCGAACGTACTAGCCTTGAGACTTCATGCCTAATGAGAGGCAATTTAAAACGCTCGGGCAGATGGACCACAATGGCTGGATCAATATTCCAGATAGAGTGAATGAGAGCGACCCAGGTTGTATCAAAAAGTCCACGTTCTGTGGCACCAGTTACATCCGTAGAGCGTTTGATGTCGTTCGTAGGGTTGACCCAAACGGAAAGACGAGAGAGTTCAGACTCAATCAAGAGGCGTAAGGGCGTGTTCAAATCTCTCAACCGTGTAGTATAGTCTGAAAACTGTGAGCTCACGCTCATATTTTACTATCTAACTTACAAGACTTTCGTGTTACACATTGTAGAGGTGATAGGCTTGAAGTTGATGGGAGACCGCGGACGACATCGACTTGTAGGTATGAAAGAAATTCGGATAAAATCTTTAATTCAGTGTTCAACTGTACACGGTCAGCACCAAATGTCCATCTTCGCAGATGAGCTGGTCTATGAGCTGGAACGCAAGAAAAAAAACTCACTGAGGTAGCACACTATACCAGGAAAATGCAAGTTGATAGAGAGATTCTCTGAATATATTTTCGCAAAATGCATCGAAGTGAGAACTCTTAAGTGCTTCAAAACCAAAGAGCAGGAATGAAAATCTGGGCTCTCGAGCCAAAGAATGAGTGCTATGTAACTTTTCAGAGAATTGTGAGTGATTACTCGTCTGATACATACCTGAAACGTCTATGATTGCGGGTAGACCGCAGAACAAGCTGTTGGATAAGGAATATGATGTTGGGTTGGTAGTATCTGGCGGCCTGAAGGCGACTGTAAAGCAAATGCAATACTAAAACATGAGGACTGAGAAGTTTGTGAGCATCTTTCAACTCTTTGCTAATCCGCTCTTTATCAGTTGGAGCGTATGCGATAGGAGAGTTAAAAGGATCATGATAACTGTTTGTAAACATATCAGGAGAAGATAGGTTGTGATCTAGATCGGACTGACTTCATATTTCGAGAGAATATACCTTTTTCATGCTTAATGGTCAAAGACCAGGCAGAGACAATTTCGCTCATCAGGGCCACCTCAACTACTGATTTTTCTGATATGAGCCAGCTCCAAGTTTCAGCGGCAACAACCATGGCAGATGGAGTAGCCACAGCGAAGGGTAGAGCAACAATATAATGCAGCAAATCATAATCGCACTGTAGAGATAGTCGATCTTGAGTGCCCCGGGTTAGATGCGAGAAAGACGTACGTAGTCCAGCGAGACCAGCACCGCAGCACAGCGGTACAACAAACGACGTAATTCTTGAACAGTGAGGGACGGGTGCTTCGACCTGATATCTGCCATTGAAGCTTGAAGCTTTTCTCGCAGTGCCCGGATCTCACTCTGCGGCGTATCTGCACCCTTGACAACCCTACAATCTGAGGCGTATGGCCAGATTAGAGATGATCGTTGAAACAAATCGAAGCCACATACACTCCTTGCCACAGAAACGGAAACCTGCAGCCTCCCCAGAATAATAGCTCTTGATCGCGATTTGACTTATTAAAGCCTTTGCCTGGTCCATGCTCCAGCGAGACATAGATTTCAATGAGACTGGAAAGCTTTAGCATTTCAACACGAAATCAGAAATCATGTCATACAAAGATGACGATGTACAGGTCCAACATCCTTCCCAAAGCGTTCAGCAACGGAAGCGCCGAGTTCCGCCGAGTCCGCTCCCAGGACCGGTTGATTAACGGCAAGATATTTCTAATGAGAGAGTTAGACCAATATAGTCGAATACCCATTCAAATGACCTGTAATGTCGACTGTAGTTCCAAAGGGGCCCGGCTCAAAGCCAATTCGAACCAGGAATTCGCATTGCGCAGAATATTGTCAAGGATTTCTCTCCGGATTTGATAATTATCGGTCAACTGAAGCGAAATCTTGGCTCGTTCGGAATAATATTCCCAAGTTGGTTCATACTATCAAAGCCATTAGACAAGCGAGTGGACGAGCAGCGATGAACATTACGCGCCTCGTTCACGAATTCATTCTCAGTTCCGCGTTGGAGTAGCGTCAAAACCTCAAGTATCGCGAATACCAAGTGAGGATCACACATCAAAGATGGGAAGGAGACCAAAAGTCGGTTGAGATATCTGGATGCGATTTCCCTGACCTTGGGAATTCGATGAGTGCTGCTGACAACTAATTGTTTGAGTTCACCCGAGAGGCACTTGGGAAGAGCTTGTTGAGAGGCTTTGCCAGTCAAAGCAATTTGGCAACCTCCGATCACCTAAGACTGAGTTAGGAAGTAAAATTCAGGATGTTGAGCCTCACTTTCTCAGCAATGCCTTCCATACAAACACTGAGCACGGTGTTCTTATTGAGGGTATCGTTGATGAAGTAGGTAACTAAGGAAGATGGCAAACCCTCTGATGCTCTCAGACTTTCAATGTCGTGCATCGCCAAAAGAAAGATAACCTGTCCAGAGGACAAACTTCGAAGTTCACTGGATCTTAGCATAATGTACTTGGTCAATCGGATTCGCTGTTTGGAGAGAATCTTGAATCATGATGTCAATACATAGATTCAAGAGTGGAATGGCATTGCACAATGCTTACCGACTCGGCATACTCCTGTCGGATGACAGTATTGTACTCAATGTCACTCGCAAATGCACCATGGGTTTCTTCAACAACCATGCAAGGAGTTTTGGTGGCGATATGCATGAGTGTAGGGAGCAGCCAATCTAGAGAAGTATCGCTCCTTTCATCCAATGAGGTGAAATCGAATAAGACACAGAGGAACCACAAGTTCCTGAAAAGAGAAACTGTTTCTGAAGAAGCGTTCCCCCAGAGCTTGAAGTCTGCGTGAGCTAACAAGGCATCAATAGGAAGCAGAAGGGAAGTCAGAGATTCAATCTTATCATCGATCTTGGAATCACGTCAATAATATACACATGAGGTGAGCCAGGATAAAAACAAAATCACCTTCACTTGGGGATTAGTGATCCGTAAGTTCTGAATTGCAATTCCCTTGTCAAGAAACAAGGTCAGTAGCTCCGTTAAATAAATGCCAAAAAGCTCGGGACGCCGACCCAAGTCTTGGGCAAGTCTTGTTTGAGCAGCAAGGACCTGCATCACCTGATGAGCACCACATCAAGTGAGCTGAAAAGATACAATACCATGTTGTTGGAGGACCTTGGGTCATCTACATTTACCGAACGGTTGATAGCGGAGAAGGATCGAATAATATCAATGAATGGGCCTTCCGGCGCAACGAGAGCCAGATCGACAAGGTTGTATGCAATAGTTGCCTCAACAGTAGGCTCTGCAGAGCGCAAACGTTGCAGAAGCATTGAGATCGTTAGTTTAGTGACCTATAGCAGTAGATATTGATATGAAAAGAATATTACATTTTTGAGCTACGCACCGCTTCAACGCTAAACTCCAATGCCAAGCGAGTCACGACAGAGATAGTACTAATACCTGTCAGACGCTTTTCCTCCTCCGACAGTTCGCGTAATTCCGTTTCCAATGACTGGAACGTCCCAGAATCATAACCATCCGGGCCACCAAAAGAGGCATCATGAGTATCTTTACTCGTCGCAGCGATGAAATTGAGAAGCGAATATATGTTCGACATAATCAGATCATCACCTGGGGCAAGCTTCATAGAATTTAGAGATCAATTTTCACTTGAATATTGCCTATGAGTCAGACCTTGATACACAGGGAAAGGCACCTCGCGGCTGCAGCCAAGGGGGGTGCACGACCTTCTGCAAACTCAAATTCACAAAGAAGGAGAGGTGATGTTACAAATCTCCTTAAATGCGAAGCCATTATAGAAGCAATTTCTGGAAACCTGGTGGAGGATATCAGCAAATACAGAAACTCAATACAAAACACTACCTTCTGACAAGGATGGCTGCAGATTTCAAAGCAGCCTCTTGTACCAAATTATCCGAGATAGGAGATTCATTGCTAAGCAGGAGGGTGATGCGAGAGAAGATGTTTTGGTCGATTTCTCCTAGGGATACAGAGCAGATGGAAGCTAATTTCTATCGAGAGGGATACTTTAAGAAAGCACATATGCAACGAGCTCATTATAATGCTTACAAGACTTTCTGACATCGTCTCCCATGCATAAGTGTCGATAGAAGGCTCATTATCCATTTCCTGAACCTGATCGAAGAAATCCGCAAAACATTGCATCGCATAAGCCGCAACAGATCTGATAGAAGTTCTATCTTCATCACTAAATGTTCTTGTATCCGTGATTTCGTCATGAAGTAATGCAGCATAAGCCCTGTTCGCAGCGTCGGCCTCCACATCAGTGGCTGTTGTCTTTGCAGGTGGAACAAGGACTTGAGAAAGAATCATCCACTCCGTTTCTATCACGCAGCAGACGATGAAATAACCACTAAGGGGTCGACCTTCAGAGACATAACGGGACACAAAAGTCTGGATGAATTGCATGCATTTTCCGCTCGCCCCTTCCTTTTGGATGATGTTGACCAATAGGTGATTAAGTTTTTCAACAACCTCACTGTGACATAACTTTTTTAACTCTTGAGAGATACATCGCCATTGGCTTATGTCCCATTTGTAAGGGGTAGAGCTAACTGCACGGTAAAAACCATGTAATGCAGGCATGACCTGGACGAGAATGTCGAAAGCTAGAGACATCAGAAAACGTCCTCTCAGATACTGTAAAGCACTCACAGCTGCACACATTGATGCCTTCAACAGTGTTGGAGAGGAAGGTGCAAATTGCACCTGTAGCTTCCTTACGAAATTGTGGTTGTTCGTTGCAAACCTGCAGTAGTGATGATACAGTGGAGTAGATGAGTTTATCAGGCAATGCCCAGTCTAAGGAATTAAGTCAGGGCTGAAGGATAAGGCAGATGAAAAAAGAAGCAACCTCTCCAGGACAAGGACGGATCAAAGTTGATACGAGGAACATCGTTCAAAACTCCAAGGAGTGTTGTGAACAGGCTTTTGGCATTCTCTGCTATATAAGAAGGAGAAGAATACTTGATCATGTCACCGTATGCAATGTTATATTGCACCCGAGATACCGTCTGAAAGCATAGTGAGCTGCTAGCAAGAAAGAATGGAATCGAAAGACGGACCATGTATACCCGTTGCAAACCTTGCACCTCTTCAACTCTGATTTCATCTCCATTTGCATTTGCATCCTCATTGATAGCCGCACTATTGCACAAAACTTGAACTCTCGGAACTAGTGGATGTTTTTCACGTCCAGAGCCTCCAAAACGATTTGGATCACATGCGGCAAGGTCAGAAAGTATCTGTTGCCGTATGTTCAGTTCGAGGCTAGAAAATATAATACGGTAGGCATGGATTCTCATATATATCGTCCAAGCTCACCAGTCCATGCACTTCAAAGGGCAGAAATAAATATTAGTCATTGCCCTACCGGGCTGATGATGTAAAACCCATTTTTAGCAGCTAATCCTTTCCATAGAACAGTCACATCGCTCTAATACATGCCACCCAACAAAAAACAGCAACACCTTAAGGAAATAGAGGTTACCGATGTCCAGGAAACAAAGTAAGCTTCCCTCAAATTGATTGAAGGATCCACTAACTAATTGATTAGATCAGCCCCTGGTCAGTAGAGCTGTGTTGGAATATCATTACCAAATATCTCATGGGTTATGTGAAGAGGAGACGTTCCAACTCAAGAGGCGCCGTATTTACGAGAGAGCTCGAGATTCAATAAAGGTCCTGGTTGCAACCCGTACTCACCAACTGCATGTTCTTGCATGAGCTTTCCCGTTGAGGTTCTCATATCTCTATTTTCAATCGTTCAGGGAACAGGCACGAGCACAGGTCCTTGAATTCAAACTGCAAGAAACAGAACTGGGCAGAGATAACAAGGACTTCGAACTCTGGGATGCTAGTGACGAAGATGCATACAAGCAATGGCTCAAAAAGTATGGTGCTTCAGCTAGAGAATTGGGTTACTCACGGAGCATCGTGGTGGACGCTGCGAGCAAAATGCGTGAGTAATCATTGGTCCTTGGCTGAATGCTGATTCAGAAATATATAGTCAACATGTCGTCAAAGGAACGGCAGGGTATTCTGCGTGAGACCTTGAAAGCTGCTAGGTTACATGTTGAACAAAGTAAAGAGAAGGAAAAGGTGTGCATACCTGTTGTTCGCCACTAGCCAAAGCACTCATTAAAATCGCACAGCTGGCGACAGATGCTTCGGCCTTGATTCGCCATTACAAAAACTTACTCATCGGACCGGTTCAAACAAGCAGGAAAAAGTAGACACGAATACAACTAATTATAAATATGTTGTATAGCATATACTGACAAAAACGATTTACTGGAGTCCTGTCAATCATGATAGCTTGTCAATTACCAGTAGGACTCACCAAATCTGAGATGTTTTTTTCATACAGACTATGTCCCACGTTTGAAAGCTATCTCAAACAAAACTTAGATCATTCAGGGTAGATTAGAAGAAGAGGCCTACAGGTTGACTATCAGGTTCGTGTAGGTCTTCTCTTTTGTAAGGAATATTGGGTTTGAGGTGCAGGTATTCGGAAAGGAAGACCCTCAATAACAGAGACCACCGACGCATTGTTGGAAGGTCAAGAGCACTGGCATCATCCTACGGAAAGTTCATCTTCAACATAGGAACAAAGAGCTTAAAAGAGTAAAGGTTACCTTGAGTGTATGCCAAACATGCGGGAAAGGTTCAGAAATAATATGCAATACACTGACGCCTTTCTTTAAAAAGGGGACATGGTCATCACCAATGTGCCCGGAGGCTCCTAGCACGTTACGCCGCACGAACCAACTCCGCCAGCTACCAGACGCCATTAGTTTGTCTTCCCCGTATTCGAAAGCGCCGCTGTCTCCCAATCTTTCTTCGATGGCGACAAGAGCATCAAACATCCACGCAGTATCCGCATAATATGACCTGATAAGTGGATCGGGGGCACCAAGTAAATCAAGGAGAATTAAATGCTCTATTGAAGAAATTTCCGTTTCTTGAGAACCAAGGAGTCGTCGCTTTGTAAGGGTAGATCGGTAGGTATTGGCCCATTTACGGGCCAGGTGTCTAGAAATCGTGAGGCTCGTATGCATTTCTGTTAGACAATTGAACCACAGACCTAGCACCATAGATTGAATCTGTATCTGTCCAGTCATGAAATGCCTCCTCCCCATCAAAAAACACCAACTGCA
>Ga0153924_1001312_pt1 | contig 12879 bp, 12 predicted proteins | sample TSNJ008MetaG_FD_104709 | JGI IMG/M metagenome (GOLD analysis project Ga0153924, IMG submission 104709) | Attine ant fungus gardens microbial communities from New Jersey, USA - TSNJ008 MetaG | ecosystem: Host-associated > Fungi > Mycelium > Unclassified | place: USA: New Jersey, Wharton State...
CAAAGGGGGCAGACTGTAAATCTGTTGTCTACGACTTCGAAGGTTCGAATCCTTCTCCATCCATTTGAATATTATTAAAATATTCAAATATAAAAAATAGAATATCGCGAGGTGGAGCAGTCTGGAAGCTCGTCGGGCTCATAACCCGAAGGTCGTAGGTTCAAATCCTGCCCTCGCAATTATCTCTGCAGGAAAATAGATGCAGACACTGTAAACTCGCTTGTATAGCGGGTTTACTTGCATTTTAAGATAAAATACTTTTTTGCCTGATTACATTTACAAAGAGTTAAAATATGAATAAAGAATCCCATTATATAGAATATTATTCATAAGAGATACATATAATATAAAAGAATGACTATCGCGGGGTGGAGCAGTCTGGAAGCTCGTCGGGCTCATAACCCGAAGGTCGCAGGTTCAAATCCTGCCTCCGCAATTATCTCTGCAGAATAAAAAAGATACAGGCACTGGGGGTGTCGGGAAATAGATAGCCCCAGTGCCTGCATTTTTTTTATCTATTTTGTGCTGTTTATGTACGTTTCAATGGCTTTAATTCTATCTTTTCTATCGCGCTGTATCTCAACTTCATACCGTTCACGTAAAGGAGTAATAAAAACTTCATAGCCGTTCCATGAAACTCTATCGTAATGCTCGCGGCTATTCTCAATGTTTAGGTTGTCGTCTGCCGCTATGTCAACCGAAGCCCCGTCAACACACAATTTGCCGAAGTACCGCACGAGCCAATTACCTTTATTGTCAACTAACGGTTCAATAACATACTCACGGGTTAAATCTTTAACTTTGTAAAAATCACTTGTGTGAACGACTATATCAAGGTCGTGAGGATTGATATCAACGCCAAGTACGGCTTCGCTTGCACTGCCGATTATATACCATTCGATTTCATTTTCTTTGAACATTCGAGCGAGTAACGACAAGACATTTTTCCAGTCGAATTTTCCCTCAATCCAAGATTTCCCCAATCGCGCAAAATTATTTATAACGGCTTCTTTGTATTCCTGATTTAAATACCATGCATCATCCCAATTGGTGTCCATTGGATAAACTTTAATAAATTTGCCCTCGTCAGTTTGTGTCCAGTATTGGTCAGCTTTAAGAATATCGAAAATTTTTCCCTCTGCTCCCTCTACGCAAAAGATGAATTTTGTTTCGGTTTCATAGCAATAACATCTCATGTTGTTAATACCTCCTGTAAAATATTTTTTCTTCATACATAATTTCCGCTTACCGCTGTGCTTTTTATATCATTTGTAAATGGTACAATAGAAATGTAGAAAAGTTCCAAAGTAAAAATGTTGGAATGAGAGCCGTAATCCGCGATTTTTACGTAATTCTTTAAGTCGTTCAAATAATGTAAGTTTTGCTTTCAGTTTTCTCACCTCGGTTGCATAGGCGAGCAGTTCGCAAAGCAAACGACCAGCCAACCTTTTCATGATATTTTACCATAGAAAGTCCCAAAAAGATATAAGAGACGAAGAACTATTCGATTATATAGGCATTCGCGCCGCAAAACCCATATTTGGGTCTGCGACGGTTTTTTATGCTCAAAATCCACTTTTGAGCCATGACAAAACGGGGCTTCACGGCCGTACTAATTGAGGAGTATCCTAATAAAAAATTGTATCAGAATATCAGTGTTGATAACCAGTATGGATTTTTATGTTCGTCGAACCATTTCATGCTTGAGCCGGATAGTGACCTTCAGTCAGATCATCTAGCAGCTATACCGGGAAATCCTCTCCGTGGCCGACACAACTGGCGGCAAGCTGAAGAACCGGGTCATGATTTACGTTGATGAATTCGGAACGCTCCCACCCATAGCCTCGGCAGAGATGATGTACTCAGCCTCTCGACCTCGGCGGCTTTCCATTATATCCGTGATCCAATCCCATCAACAGCTTGAAAAAAACTATGGCCGCGAGGGTGCCGCCATCATCATCGACAACTGCCAGTTAACCATCGCCAGAGGATTTGCGCCGGGCAGCGAGAGCGCGGAGATCATCAGCAAGGTGATGGGAAGCCGGACGGTGATGAGCGGATCCGTCAGCCGGAGCAAAAACGATCCCAGCCAGTCACTACAGATGATAGAACGACCGCTCATGACGTCCGCTGAACTCAAGAGTATGAAAAAAGCTGGTTCATGACGACCCTCCCATCGCAGTGGAAATCGCCCAAGCTCTATCCGCGTCCATGGCGCTGGTGCTTACGGCGCCCATTACAGCTTTTATAGCGGCAAAGTTTTATAGCGGTAAACAAGTTTAAGTTCCTGCTTTCATAAAATTTCCCGTCTTATTTATTAAGGCGGGAAATTTAACAAATTGAGCATTATATGGAATTTAAGATAGATTTAACACAAACGCGATTTTAGATTTAACCATTTTTGCTGTATACTGGGGATGTTCCTAAATGGTAAAGAAAATACATAGTAAAAAGGAGTCAACGAAATGAAAAAAAATATCCTGAGAATGGCAGCACTTTGCATGACGGTTGTCTTGACGCTCGCTCTGGCCGCCTGCAACACCGACACGGACAGCAATTCGCCATCAAGTACTGCATCATCAGGCGTTGCGTTAAGCGGCAAAATTACAATGGCAGGCAGCACATCCATGGAGAAGCTCGCTAACGCGCTGGCAGAGGCGTTTATGGAGGAAAACAGCGCTGTTACGGTAACGGCTGAATTTACTGGTTCATCCGCAGGTATTGAATCCCTGTTAGCCGACAGCGTCGATATCGGTAACGCGTCAAGGAATTTGAAGGACAGTGAAACGACAGCCGGGGCGGTAGAGAATATTGTCGCTATCGATGGTATTGCGGTGATTGTGAATCCGAATAATTCCGTCAATGCCCTGACTAAGGATCAACTGATTTCGATTTATAAAGGCGAGATTACCAACTGGTCGGAGTTGGGGGGTTCCAGTGAACCGATTGTAGTGGTAGGCCGTGAAGCCGGTTCCGGTACAAGAGGGGCGTTTGAAGAGATTCTTAAGATTGAAGATGAGTGTGAATACGCTCTTGAGCTTGAAAGCACAGGTACGGTTGTAGCCAAAGTTGCATCTACCGCCGGAGCAATCGGATATGTGTCGCTCGATATGGTTGACAGTACAGTTACCGCGCTAAAGCTTGATAGTGTTGAAGCAACAGCCGCTAACATAAAAGCTGGCGACTATTTCCTCCAAAGGCCGTTTGTTATGGCTACAAATGGGAAGATTTCCGAGCAAAGTGATCTTGTACAGGCGTTATTTGAGTACATCTACTCAGACAAGGGTGCTGAACTGGTCGAATCGGTAGGACTCATCGCCGTAGACTAATCAAATATCAAAACAATAAAGAGAGCAGGGATATGGTTTGCGGAAGCCACATCCCTGTTTGCTGATCTATAGGATGATGTCTTAATAATCCACTGAAACATTTCAACCCGAATGGAGAAGACGATGCTGATATTACGCAGGCAAAAACAGGATACTCGGTATTCACATAAAAAATCTGAGATCAAAGCTCGGAGAATACGGAGAGATCATTGAAACCGTAATTGGAATAGGATACCGGATCAATTTAACGGTATAAGTATAGCAAAACGCCTCATTCATTTAATATAGATTTAACATAGCTGCGATTATAAATTTAACATGAATTTTGATATAATTTACTTGCAGAATATCAGAAACAGAAATATCCTCTGCAGAATACAAAAGTAGAAAAAGAGATGAAAATATGAAGAATGATTCAATATCTATTATTGGGAGCCGGGAAACAAAACGGAGGAGTGAAACAATAGCTCATGCAATATTTATAGTCTGTGCTTTTTTTTCCGTTTTAAGCGTTATCTCTATAACGGTTTATATGATAATCAACGGATCACCTGCCTTAACTAAAGTCGGAATACTTGAAATTTTGTTCAGCAGCGACTGGAGCCCTACTTCTGCAACCCCCAGTTACGGAATTTTATATGTCATACTTACCTCCATCATAGGCACAGCATTTGCGATTCTCATTGGTGTTCCGATTGGTGTGATGACAGCAGTGTTTTTAACCGATGTTGCACCAAAAAAATTGGCGGCGGTTGTGAAACCTGCTGTCGAACTGCTTGCGGGAATCCCATCGGTTGTTTACGGGCTTTTAGGGCTTATGATTCTGAATCCTTTGATGTATAAGCTTGAGCTGGCGATTTTTAAGGGTTCTAAAACACATCAGTTTACAGGAGGCTCCAATCTTATTTCCGCCGTTTTGGTTCTTGCCGTTATGATTCTTCCAACCGTTATCAATATCAGCGAAGCTTCATTGCGCGCTGTACCGGAACACTTAAAATCCGCCTCTTTGGCTGTGGGCGCTTCTAAAATACAAACCATATTCAAGGTGCAGATACCGGCGTCAAAATCAGGTATTATCACAGCCATTGTCCTCGGCGTAGGACGCGCCATCGGCGAGGCAATGGCGATTAGCCTTGTGGCAGGCAGCTCTGTGAACTTTCCGCTGCCCTTTAACTCAGTCAGATTCCTGACAACTGCCATTGTTAGTGAAATGGGTTATGCTGCGGATATGCACAGGGAAGTCCTATTCACTATCGGGCTTGTGCTTTTTGCATTTATTATGATCATAAATATTGTCCTCACAAAAATACTTAAAAAGGGGGAAAGAAACGATGATTGATCATCACGGTAGCATCATGGTGGAAAACAAAAGAACTTCGGATAAAGTGATTTATATTTTGATCTACATATCTGCCGCTATATCCGTTCTACTGCTGGCGGGAATCATATGTTATGTTTTTATCAAAGGCATCGGCGCTGTAAATTGGGAATTTCTCACTTCCGTGACCAGCGTTCTGAAAGGTACCACAGGAATTGCCGGGAATATTGTTAATACGCTATACATCATACTAATCACACTTCTTATCGCAACGCCGGTCGGGATTGGCTCTGCTATATATCTTAACGAATATGCAAAACCCGGGAAACTGGTTAGGCTGATCGAATTTACAACCGAGACTCTGGCGGGAATCCCGTCCATTCTTTTTGGCTTGTTTGGCATGGTGTTCTTCGGAACAACTCTCGGTTTTGGCTATTCTATCCTCACCGGGTCTTTAACCCTTACGCTGATGATACTGCCGCTTATTACAAGAAACACACAGGAGGCACTCAAAACAGTTCCGAAGAGTTACCGAAGCGGCGCGCTTGGCATCGGCGCAACCAAATGGTATATGATCAGAACGATTCTTCTGCCCTCCGCCATGCCGGGCATTATTACGGGTGTAATTTTGGCCATCGGACGCATTGTTGGGGAATCGGCGGCGCTGTTATTTACCGCTGGGAGTGGATACTATTTACCCAAAAGTGGACAGATGTTCAGCAAGGTCTTTGAATCGGGCGGCACGCTTTCGGTTCAACTTTATCTCAGCATGTCAAAGGGGCAGTACGAAATAGCTTTCGGTATTGCCACAGTGCTTCTCATTATCGTTTTAATCATCAACTTTATGACGAAGCTTCTGACCAGAAAATTCGATGTTTCAAGGAAAAAGTAAAGGAGGATTAAGCGAAGTGGATATTAAAATTATCACGAAAAACCTAAATTTGTATTACGGGCAAAATCATGCGCTTAAAAATATAAATCTCAATCTCGAGGAAAAGGAAATTACCGCACTGATAGGACCCTCAGGTTGCGGGAAATCCACGTTTCTGAAAGTCCTTAACCGCATGAACGACCTAATTGACAGCGTAAAGATTGACGGCGAGGTCTTATTGGACAATGAAAATATTTACGATCCTAAGGTGGATACCACGCTCCTTCGGGAAAAAATAGGGATGGTGTTCCAGCAGCCGAATCCGTTTCCGATGAGCGTTTACGATAATGTAGCTTACGGTCCCAGGGTTCACGGTTTAAAAAGCAGGGTAAAGTTGGATGAAATTGTGGAAAAAGCCCTGCACGACGCGGCTATTTGGGATGAAGTGAAGGACAGACTAAAAAAAAGTGCGCTTGGCTTGTCGGGCGGGCAGCAGCAGCGGCTTTGTATCGCAAGGGCATTGGCCGTCCAGCCTGATGTTTTGCTAATGGATGAGCCTACCAGTGCCCTCGACCCTATTTCAACCTCAAAAATCGAGGATCTTGCCGTGCAGCTTAAAAAGGAATACACGATTGTGATTGTCACCCATAATATGCAGCAAGCTGCCCGTATTTCCGACAAAACAGCTTTTTTTCTGTTAGGTGAATCAATTGAGATCGGAAAAACCGAAACATTGTTTTCCATGCCGAAAGATAAACGTACCGAGGACTATATTACAGGGAGGTTTGGCTAATGAGAGTTCAATTTGATAAACAACTGGAACTGCTTCATGTAGATCTTATAAAAATGGGGGCGCTCTGCGAAGAAGCGATTGCTTCCGCCATTCAGGCGCTGCTTGATTATGACAAATTTTCTACGCACCCCGATAGTGATGTGGCGTGGAATATTCTCCAAAACAAGGTTACAATCGCAGATAAGGTTTTTGCGATTGAAAACGAGATAGATCAAATGGAACGGGATATTGAATCGCGGTGTATGAAACTGCTGTTACAGCAACAACCTGTAGCCAAAGATTTGCGTATGATTTCATCTGCGATGAAAATGATTACGGATATGGAACGAATTGGTGACCAGGCGGCCGATATTGCTGAAATTACAAAGCATATCGACGCCAACAGGTCTATCAGCAAAGTCCATATAAAGGGTATGGCGAAAGCTGTGATAAAAATGGTAACGGATAGTGTAGACTCTTTTGTAAAAAGCGATTTGAATTTGGCGCGCGACGTCATCAAGCAAGACGATATTGTTGATGGGCTTTTCGATACAGTCAAAAAAGAGTTGATCGTGTTAATAAGAAATAATGTTAACGATGGCGAGCAGGCTATTGATTTATTTATGATAGCTAAATACCTTGAGAGAATCGGAGATCATGCGGTTAATATAGTCGAATGGGTAATTTATTCTATTACCGGCAAACAAAAAGAAAATTCTGCAGACCGGTCTTGAAAATAATAATGAAATAATCTATTATTAAATTATAAATATCAAATGTAACAATAAAAGGAAATGATCCTTTATTGTAAAGAGACGGAGGGCGAAATGAGTCTTATTTACCTGCTTGAAGATGATAAAAGCATACGGAATTTTGTTGCTTACGCATTAAATAATTCCGGGATGAAAGTAGAAGAATTTTCAAAACCCATCGATTTCTGGAATGCAATTAAAAGCAAACAGCCAAGCCTGCTATTGCTTGATATTATGCTTCCAGATGAAGACGGCCTTACGATATTGAAAAAAATCAGACAAAAACCGGAGACTAAAAACCTGCCTGTTATTATGCTAACCGCAAAAGGAACAGAATATGATAAGATATTCGGGCTTGACAGCGGCGCCGATGATTATGTGTCAAAACCATTTTCCGTAATGGAGCTTATTTCGAGAATTAATGCGCTGCTTAGGCGGACCGGTCATGAAGACGGGCAACAAAAAGAATATAGAATCGGCGGCCTCTATGTGTGCCCGTCAAAGCATGTTGTGAAGGTGGGCGGAGAAAATGTCACCCTCACCTTAAAGGAATTTGAGCTGCTTTGCCTGCTGATAGAAAATGATGGAGCCGTATTTACCAGGGATCAGATATTCAATAGAATTTGGGGATATGACTTTGACGGTGAAAACAGAACCCTTGATGTTCATATCCGCACCCTTCGTCAGAAATTAGGAGAATGCGGGGGGATTGTGGAGACTGTTCGTGGTATCGGATACAAGATTGGGGGATAATAATGACAAAAAAAATATTTCGAAATATCATTCTAGTAGCATTTTTAACCCTTATTTCTTGTACTGCTCTTTTTTTAGGTGTTCTATACGATTATTTTGGGAAGCAGCTAAAAAATGAGCTAGAGAATCAGGCTGTTTATATTGCACAGGGATTGACCAATGAAGGTATTTCATATTTTGATGATTTAGATGGCATAGACAGCCGGATCACATGGATCAATTCGGATGGTACAGTGCTTTATGACAATAAAGCAGATGTAAGTGCTATGGAAAATCATGCTGACCGTGAGGAGGTCATGGAAGCTTTGGAAAATGGTACAGGGACATCTTTGCGGTATTCTTCAACGCTTTCTGAAAAGACGATATACTATGCGAAAAGAATGGATGACGGAACGGTTATTCGTATTTCCAATACGCAGTACACGATTTGGGTGTTGATGTTAAATATGCTGCAGCCGATCGCTATCATCGTTATAATTGTAATCATTCTCTCGGCGGTGTTCGCATCCCGAATATCAAAAAGGCTTGTAAAGCCCATTAATGAAATCGATCTTGAAAATCCTGAAAACAATGAAACCTATGAAGAGCTTTCTCCCCTGCTTTCTAAAATCAACAGGCAAAACAAAGAAATATTCGAACGGATTTCGGAAGCGAATCGAAAACAGCATGAATTTTCTATGATAACTGAAAATATGCAAGAAGGATTTATCATCGCCGACAATAAAACAGGTATTTTATCTTACAATACAAGCGTATTAAAAATATTTAATATAGATGGAGATGTCAGCAATAAAAGCATACTTACTTTAAATAGGAGCGAAAGATTCCGTGAGGCCGTCGAGTTAGCATTGAAAGGTCAGAATAACAACCAGTTGCTTGCATTAAATAACCGTTATTATCAGGTAATTGCCAATCCTGTATACTATGAGGGGAACATTTCTGGTATTATAATTATTATTTTGGATATAACCGAAAAGGAACAGCGCGACGCTTTGCGCCGTGAATTTACTTCTAATGTTTCCCATGAATTGAAAACTCCGCTCACAGGCATTTTCGGAACCTCTGAAATTATGATGGACGGAATGGTAAAAGCAGATGATATACCGCAGTTTGCAAAAAATATCCATGACGAGGCGGGACGGCTGATAAACCTGATCAATGATATCATTAAGCTTTCCGAGCTTGATGAGAATTCGATGATACATGAAAAAGAACCGGTTGATTTATATGAAGTATCAAAAAATGTTATGATGTATTTAAAAGCTGAGACGGAACAGAAGAATATATCTTTTGAACTGTATGGAGAGCATGTGGAGGTTATAGGGATCAGCAGAATTCTCGAAGAAATGATTTATAACCTTTGTGACAATGCAATTAAATACAACAAGGAAAACGGAAAGGTTACTGTTTCAATTATCCAAGATGGAGAAAGCATAAAATTATCGGTTTCAGACACGGGAATTGGCATCCCTTCTGCCCATAAAGACAGGGTTTTTGAACGCTTTTATCGTGTTGATAAAAGCCATTCCAAAGAAGTCGGCGGAACCGGGCTGGGGCTTTCTATTGCGAAACATGCTGCCATTTACCATGGTGCATCGATTGCGCTGGAGAGTATGGTTGATGTCGGGACGACAATCACAATTTGCTGGGATAACGTAACCAATCAATGAATAGTGTGTTTGCATGGGTGCGCTTTTGGATGTTCACTAAATTTGTAATCACAAGGTTTTAACAATAGATTTATAGTTGATCTTCGTTAAAAAAATCAACCTGTAAGAAACATTAAGCCTTAATCCGGTAAAGCGGTAAGCACTGCCAAACACCATCAATTATTGGGAAATACAGACACCATAAATCTGGGAAATATTTGGCAAAGATAAAATTGCGAACTATACTATACATACTCATATAATTATTTGAATCATATAAAGGATGATGGCACATGAAAAAAATAAATTCGATAGGATATGCTCATAGGATAATCGGATTAGCAGTTGTTTTTTTGTTTTTAATTCCTTTACTGTTATACTTATCTAATTCACTCCTTCATTTACCTATACTTGTAATGCTGATAAAGTGGTCATTAGGGTTTGGCGGGGTAATCATAATATTTTTGATAGTATTGCTTGTGATTGAGTTTAGGCAGGATAAAAAAATGAGCAAGTATTTTGAGGACAACAAAAATGTAAAAATGCCGCTATGTAATGGTCTATACGAATGTCAGGTGTGTGGGAACAAGCAAGTCAAACGCGAGCATAGAAGTTGTACTGTTTGCGGCATAAATTTTAAAGATTAGGGTATTTCACAATCGAAAGTATACGCTGTCGGTTTACTTGTCACGTTAATTGTGGTGGTGATAAAAATAGTAAATAATAGGGACAATAAAGAGGATTAAACTAAGACAGTTTTAAAGTTTCTTCCTGCGGCGCGACCGCATAAAAAAGCCGGGTGTATACAGCACGCCCGGCATTCCTTTTAAGTATTCGTCCGAGCATTTCATACTTCCTGCTCATTTCTCAGCACTTGCTGCGACATCACGGTTATCCCCAGCATGACAATGCTCACACCGATTATAGGGATATAAAGGGTTGACTTGAATGATTCAAACATCACGCCGTAGATAATCTGGCCCAGCGGTGCGGCGCATTGAGCCACCGCCATGATAATAGCCATGACTTTCCCAAGATTTTCGTTGGGTGTTACCCTTTGAACTTTCGTAATGAAAAAGATGGAAAGGACGGTTGCCGCTATGGCAATGGGAACCGCGCCCAGCATAAACAGGACAAACGACGGATAAAAGCCAAGCTCAAGGAAATACGGGAGGACAGACACAGCAATTGGTACGAGCAGCAGGGCAAGTACGGCAACCCATCGATACACTGTTCTAATCCGCATCTTTTTCCCGATAAGCCCGATAATGAGCGCGCCTAATATAGAAGCGAACTGTATAATACCCATACCCATGCCGTACATCGTATCAGTGCTTTGCATCGTGACCCGCAATATGATGGGGCCGCCGACAATTAGGAGAGGTGATAAAACAAGGTTGATGAGCGCTGCCAAAATCATGGCTTTCCATATGAAAGGCTTCTTTACCACATAAGCAAAATCTTCCTTCATATCCCTTGCAATGGTTCCTACAATATGTCCTTCCTGCTCCCGTTTGATGAAAGGTATCTTTATAAATATTTCCATCACTGCCGAGAGAAAGAATGCGATACCGCTTATGACAATTAAAGCGTTGACCCCCATAGCGCCATACAAGACACCGCCTAAAATCGGAGCCGCAACGCCCGACAATGCCTGCACAGCCTGAACGATACCGTTCGCCCCCTCCAGCTTTTGTTCCTCCACCAGCAGAGGGATACTGGCGGTAACGACAGGTGTGTACATGGCGCTGATAATTGATAATATTACCATTATGATTCCGATTAGAGGGACGGAATGATTATCCATTGACAGGAATGCAAAAAAGGCCAAAACGACCGCACTGCTTGTGAAATCAAATATGACCATCAGGTTGCGCCGGTTAAACCTGTCGGCAATAGCTCCACCAATAGGCGATAATAATATAGGAATGTTTGAGATGGCATACAGGGTGGCAAATACAGCCTCACTGCCTGTTATATCTAAAACATAAAGAGACAGGGCAAAACGTAGTAGAGCTGAACCCATAATGGATACGATCTGTCCAAGCACCATAAGGTTAAAATCTTTCGGGGAGTGTTTTACATTGAAATTATTTTGCATAGAAGAATCACCTTTCATATTTAATAGACCGACTAGCGGTCAATATTTTGAGAAAAAATTTGCTTCCGTCATAGGGCAAAAAGCAAGATAACAGCAGATATTTAAATCTGTCCGGTCAGCATTTTGTAGATAGGTTCAAAGCTGCCTTTTTTCGTTCCGAGAATGTTTTCCATAATGGAAACAAACGCTTCTATTCTTTGCAGCGCTTCATGGGGTTTCCAGTCAAATAAGGCTTCATCAAAAATAAACGTCGAAGATGCAAATAAAAACTCCATTGTCATCTGCGGATAATCGGTCTTGAATACGTTTTCTCTGATTCCCTGCTCTACCACTTTTGTAAAAATCGGCGATAAGTGTAAAATGGACTGCACTAAACTTTTCTGGTGCATTTCCGCATTGTCAGGCTGATGAAACTGTTCAATCAGCCGATCTTTACTGCCCCTGTTTTTTGCCCTTTGTGCTATAAGCATCTGGTAGAATTTATCTAGGGCGGACAGATCCGTTCTCTTGGCTATCTCTTTTGCCACTGCCACATCAGCATCGACAATCCGCATGATTACAGCGTCCATGACTTCTTCTTTGGATTTAAAATAGTAGTAAAAAGTTCCCTTCGCAATGCCTATTTTATTAAGAATGTCAATAATCGTTGTTTTGTTATATCCTTTTGTAATGAAAAGCATTTCAGCCGCATCTAAAATTTCGCTTTTGCGTACTGCGGGGTCTTTTATGACTCGCATGGATTCACCTCCTAATCTGTGGACCGACCAACGGTCTATAGATAGTATATACGGTATACATCTTGTTGTCAATACCTTGCTGCAACAAATTTCAAACTCCAACAGCACGGAGAACATGCTTTTAGACCTACGCAAAATCGCTGTGCGGTGGTGTAGCAATAGCGCGGGTATTATCATCCGATGTAGAAATTCTGCTTGCGTATGAACCAACCGGAAATTTAGATGAGGACACCGTGATTGCTTCTTTCCACTCGTGGCGGAAACCAAGAGTTTCCATTATCATAGAAATCGTCGCTTCGCCAGGTCACACTATAGCATTTGTGCTCAGCTATATTGACGTCGTGGGGTGCTACATCAAAAAATATACGTAACCTCCAGCCTGGTTGAGCGACTTTTTTTTGATTTCAATGTTCATTTCGCTACCTTCCAACTTCATGTTTTAATAAGTATTCGTGTTCTTCTTTGATAAGTGCTTTGATTTCTTCTATATCATTTACCGTAATGTTCGGTATTTCAATAGCATATGCGCCACAATATGATTTGCTCTCGCCATCCGGGAATGTGCATGTATATACATGAGTCGTGGCATCTCCCGCA
>Ga0153924_1001313_pt1 | contig 12869 bp, 11 predicted proteins | sample TSNJ008MetaG_FD_104709 | JGI IMG/M metagenome (GOLD analysis project Ga0153924, IMG submission 104709) | Attine ant fungus gardens microbial communities from New Jersey, USA - TSNJ008 MetaG | ecosystem: Host-associated > Fungi > Mycelium > Unclassified | place: USA: New Jersey, Wharton State...
CTGTTGCCGCAACTTCGCAAGCTGCTGGATCAACGCAAAGCCGAGCTCGAAGCACGCCGCGAACGCGGCGAAGACCTCACCTACCGCACCGTCCAAGAGCGCTACTTCGGCAAGTCCTTTTCGCTAAACTAGCGATTCGCTAGCGCGGAACGTACGGCAGGAGGGTGTGCTCGGCCGATTTCACCACGTTGCGCAAGAGCGCGATGTTGGTGACGGGACCGACGCCGCCAGGGACGGGTGTGATTGCGCCGGCGACCGCGAGAGCCGATTCATAATCGACATCGCCCTTGAGCACGCCGTCCACGACGGTTGTACCGACGTCGATCACGGTTGCACCCGGCGCGATGTCGCGTCCGCCGATCAAGCCCGGAACGCCTGTCGCGACGACGAGAACCTCGGCCATCTCTACGTACGGTTGCAAGCTCGCGCTTTCTTTATGAAGCACCGTGACGCTAGCGTCTTGCGCGAGCATCAGCAGCGCCACCGGTGCGCCGACGACGATCGAACGGCCGATCATTACCGCGCGCCGTCCGCGCAGCGGCCAATGTGGGCTGCGCTCTAGAAGCAACATGACCGCGGCGGGTGTCGCCGGCGTGAAGTCGGTGCCGCTGCCGAACGCGAGATGTCCTTGATTGGTAGGGTGCGTTCCGTCGACGTCCTTGTGCACGGGAATGGCGTCCGCGATCTCTCGAATCGAGAGGTGCGGGGGCAAGGGTTGCTGCAGCATCACGCCGTGGACGCTCGCATCGCCGCGCATCCGCTCCAGACGCGCTCGCACCTCGGGCGTAGTCGCCGTCTCTGCAAGCCGGTCGACCGCGACCTCTACGCCTACCCGCTCGCCGGTTTTGATCAGGTTGCGAACGTACGCGAGGCTCGAATCGTCCTCGCCAACGAACACGATGACCAATTTGGGATGAATCCGCGCCTGTCGCAGCGCACTCGTACGTGCGAGCAATTCGGCGCGTAGATCCGCGGCAAGCGCGCGGCCGTCGAGAATGATGGCGGACACGCGAACGCCGTTTCGCCAAGAAGGAGGAGAGGACCCTGGAATACGTTCGGCGCGAGGTGCGCCTCGGCTCGAACTTTGCAGCCGATGCCTTCGAACGGGCCTTCGACCGATTCGTGCAGACGTACAACGTCATGCCGGCGCTGGCGCGTTGCAGTCCCGATGTGCTCGAGCGCTATTGTCGCCTCTTCGAATCGGGGGTCGACGCCGCGCGTATTCGCCAGGTGCATTATCGTGGGATCCCGTTGCTCGCCGCAGTGTTGCCGAGCGGGACCATTGCTTTTGAGGGCGAGGTCGACGAAGACCGGATGGGTGACTGGTGAACGCGATGACGCGCTGGGCGCTGGCCGTGGCCGCTGCTGCGATTGCGCTCGTCATTCTCGTGCCGTTGTTTCGCGCGCAAGGCGCGCATCCGTCGGGTCCGCAAGGTCTGGTCGGGCAGCGCGCGCCCGTGTTCGATTTGCGCGACGATCGCGGTGCTCCGGTGTCGCTGGCGCGATATCGCGGCCAAATCGTGGTGATGAACCTGTGGGCTTCCTGGTGCCCGCCGTGTCGTGCGGAGATGCCGGACCTGCAGACGGTCGCAGGCGAATACGCGCGCCGAGGCGTCGTCGTCATCGGTGTCAACCAAGGCGAGTCGGCGCAGCGCGCGGCGGCATTTGCGCGCTCCCTGGGGATCGCGTTTCCGATTTGGATTGATGACGGACAGCAATACGGGCGCGTCTACGCGGCACTCGGACTGCCGACGACAGTGGTAATCGATCGAAACGGAACCGTCGTGCGCGGCTTCGACGGTCCGCTCACGATCGGTCAAATGAGAAGCACACTCGCTCAAATCGTGCGCGCGCAGTGAAGCCCGGACCGATCGCGGCAGCGCTCGTCGTCGTCGGCGCGGGGGCGCAAATCCTCGTGCCCGGCCGCGAGCTCTATCACCAAGGCTGGTACAACGTGCTGCTGGCAGCCCTTGCGCTCTGGGGCGTTCTGCATGCGCGCCGCACACCCACCATTGCATTCGGCGTTGGTGCGATCGCCCTGGCGGCTGTTGCAAGCGGGTTGCTCGGGCCTGATACACGCACGGTTGTGGGTGCGCCCGGAACGAGCGTGCACGTGGATGAAGCCGGCGGCGCGCTTGTCTTTCCGATCGCGCAAGATACGGCGCCGGTGACGCTCGAACGCGGCGGCAACGCCGAGCCGATCGGCGCGCGGCGCTACACGCCCAATGTCGTCTTGGCATCCGTGTCGCGAACGGTAGTTGCGATCGATGCACGGGATGCACGCGGAGCGCACTTAACGTTAACGCAACCAACGGGGAGCGCGTTTCTTTCGCCCGTATTACTAATGGAGAATCAGCAAGACATCAACGGTTTGATGCTTCCGTACGATACCTTTGCGTTGCCGGCGGCGCACCGGATCGTGACCGCAGTGCTCTTTTCTGCCGCGCAAGCCGCTTCGACCCCGGCACTTGCGGCGATGCACGGGCCGGTCGTGCTTTTTGAAGTCGAAGACGACGCAGGTGCATTGCTGCCGCACGGGATCGGCGTCGCGCCCAGCGGCACAAGCGTCGTGCTGGCCGGCGTTCGTCTAGCGCCGGAGGTGTTTTCGTATCCGGCGATCGAGGTGATTTCGATTCCCAACGTGCCGGTGGTCGCCGTCGGGTTCGCGGCCGTTTTCATCGGATTGCTCTTGACGCGAAAGCGTTCGGCGGGGTAAGATCGCCAAACTATGACGATTGCACGCGTACTGCCGTGCCCGCCGCAGCTGCATCAGGAGATGCCGGTTCGGTAGCGCGCGTCGTCACGTTGGATTGTACGAGCCGCTCCGGTTACCGGAGCGGCTCGTTTTCTATTTTGGAATCGAGGATCGAGGGTAGAGATGCGAATCGGTATCATCGGCGCAGGCACGCTGGGTCGCGCACTTGCGCGAGGCTTCGAACGGCATCCGCAAGTGGGTGAGATCCAGTCGACCACCCGAGCGACTTCATCACGCAATCGCGATCTCGCGCAGGGCAGCGACGTCGTCGTGGTCTGCGTAAAACCGCGCGATGCAGCAACGGTTTGCGCGCAAATCGCGGCGGTTCTGCGTGAGGATCACGTCCTGGTGTCGGCGGTCGCCTCGGTAGGAACCGATTCGCTGCGCTCGTGGACGCAAGGTCGCGGTCGAGTCGTTCGTGTCATGCCGAACACGCCGGCACGCGTCGCTTCCGCGATGACGGTTCTCGCGCGAGCAAGCGACAGCAGCGAAGCAGCTCTGGAGCAAACGCAGCAGCTTTTCGACGCATTCGGCCGCACGCTGGTGCTCGACGAAGCATTGATGGACGCCGTCACGGCGATCAGTGGATGCGGGCCGGCCTTTCTCTTCGTTGCGATCGAAGCGTTGATCGACGCGGCCATTGCCCTGGGTATTCCCTACGAGCACGCGCGCGTTCTGGTCGCACAGACGGTCCTTGGTTCGGGACGGCTCGCCCTGGAGAGCTCGCTGCATCCCGCACAGCTCAAGCACGAGGTGACAACGCCGGCCGGACGCACGATTCGCGGTTTGGTCGAATTGGAAGAAGGCAAGTTCCGAGCTACGCTGATGCGCGCAGCGATCGCCGCCGCGCGCTGACGACGTGCGTCCATTGTCGAAGGGCGGCGCCGACGCTGTGCGTCGGTTTGTCACCCAGAGCGTAGCGAACGAAGTGAGCGAAGTCGAAGGGCGGCGCCGACGCTGTGCGATGGTTTGTCACGCAGAGCGTAGCGACGAAGTGAGCGAAGTCGAAGGGCGGCGCCGACGCTGTGCTCTCGTGGCGGTCCCTCGACTACGCTTCGCTACGCTCGGAATGACAATGGCACGGGCGGCGCCGACGCTGTGCGTTGGTTTGTCACCCAGAGCGTAGCGAACGAAGTGAGCGAAGTCGAAGGGCGGCGCCGACGCTGTGCTCTCGTGGCGGTCCCTCGACTACGCTTCGCTGCGCTCGGGATGACAATGGCACGGGCGGCGCCGACGCTGTGCGTTGGTTTATCACCCAGAGCGTAGCGAACGAAGTGAGCGAAGTCGAAGGGCAGCCTCGATGCTATACGTTAGAGGCGTCCCTCGACTACGCTTCGCTACGCTCGGGATGACAGTGTGCGTTTCTGCGAGTGGCGCTGTGGCGCGCTAGAACTCGGTTGTGCTGGTGAAGGTGAAGCGCTCGATCTTCGCCGCCGGAACGACCAGAGAATACGAATACTGTGCGGTGCGCTGCTGCTGGTTCGAGAATTCGACGCTGTTCAGCGCGCCCACGATGCTCTGGTTGAATCGCATGTTACGAACGCCGCCGGAAATGCGGCCGTTCTCGATCAAGAACGTGCCGTCACGCGTCATGCCGGTGACGATCGTGCGTTTTTGATCGACGGGTCGTATATACCAAAAGCGCGAAATCAATAGACCTTTCGTCGTTTGTGCGATCAGCTCGTCGGTGCTCCGCGTTCCGGGAGCGATCGAGATGTTGAGCGGTTGCGGTCCCATGGCGCTTGGGGCGGGGAGCGCGTGACCCGTGTTCGCGCGATTGAGCTTGTTGGCGTAATAGCTGTCGGTGACGATGTTGCGCACCACGCCGTTCTCGACCAACGTGACGCGCGCTTTGCGATGGCCTTCATAGTCGAACGGCATCGAGGGCGCAAGCGGATGTGCGAAATCGTCCATGACGGTTACGCGTTCGTCGAAATAGGTGCGATCGAGACCCTCCGAGCAGAACGACGATCCGTCGCTGAAGTTCTGCGCCGAAAAGTGCGCCAGGATGTACGCAAAGAGCTCCCCCAACGCCGGTGGCTCCAAGATGACCGTCCAAGCGCCTGGGTCGACTTGAACCGGCTTTTCGCTCAGCGTGGCCTTCTCGGTTGCGCGCCGTCCGATAGCATCTCCATCGATTGAGCGAACGTCGGTGGAGTACTGTTCGGCGAAACCGCTTGAGTCGAATGCGGTGACTTTCACGTTTGCTTGTGAATCGGTTCCATCGAATGAAACCAGCGTTCCGGCGGAGTTGGCGACGGTTAGGCCTTCGCTTTCAGTGGAAACGTAGCCGGCGCACCAATCTCCGGCTTGCTCCGCACGATCCATGACGGCATCGCAAATCGCAGCGCGGGTTGCCGGCTGCGCTCGTGCCGTCGCGTCGACCCAGCACCCCGGTGGAGAATGAGCCGGTTTACCTCGGCGCAGCGGCGGGAGCATTTCGTCGCGTGGAGCAAACGAAGCCATCTCGCGTGCCCGCTCAACCAGCGCTTCGATCGAAGCGTCGCTTACGTCGTTCGCGGTTGCGACTCCCGTTCGCCCGTCGACGATGGCGCGCACGGTAATCCCGACGTCGCTCGATGCCAGGTTTTGATTCGAGATACCGCGCGTGAAGCGCATCAACGTGCGGTCCGATACGCCGACGCGAACCTCAGTCTGATCTGCGCGCGAGCGTTCGATGGTGCGCAATGCGACGGCCTCGCGATCTTTGCCGGTCACAGGTACGCGACTCCGACACTAACCCCGCGAAAGCGGGCCGGCGCGGCCGCCTGCGTGGTGCGCCCGGTCTGCATCGGCTCGCCTTTTCCGCAGTTCGGCGTTCCCCACGCGTTCCAGGAGTTTGCATCAGCGATCGCATCGCATGTGTTCCAAAACCGCGGTGTCATGCCGGCATACGTCGGGTTCTTGAGCATACGGCCGCGTTTTCCGTTCTTGATCTCCCAGCCAATTTGGCATCCGAACTGGAAATTCAGCCGGCGATCGTCGATCGACCAGGAGCGATTGCTCTCCATATATACGCCTTCACGAATGTCCGTGAAGAGTTCGTCGAAAGGAACGTTCCCGGGCGAAAGGTTTAGGTTGCACATCCGGATCATCGGGACAAATTCCCAGCTTTGTGCGCGAACGCAGGCGTTGCTTTGGCGTCCGATCGCGCGCGCGGTGTCGTTGCTCATCTCGTATCCGCGCAAGACGCCGTCGCGCACGATGTCGGATACGCCGCATTGCGTTCCCTCGTCGTCGTAGCCGCATGTCGCCATTCCGCAGGGAAGCGTGTTGTCGATCGTGATCGTGACGATGGGTGATCCGTATTGCAGTATGTCGAGTTGGCCGATTTCCAAGAAGCTCGTGCCCGAAAAATTCGCCTCCCATCCCATCACGCGATCCAACTCGGCGGGATGTCCGCACGATTCGTGAATCTGAAGCGAGACCTGCGATCCGCCCAAGATCACGTCGAGGGTTCCGCTCGGGCACTGCGTTGCGTCGAGAAGCGCGGTGGCCTCTTCACCGATCCGCGTCGCATTTTGGGTAAGCGCCGCCTCCTCGACGATCTCCCAGCCGCCGGACTTATAAAGGCCGATGTCGCCCGGGTACGTGCGCGTCTGCACCTCGCGTTCGCCGACCGCCATGGCCTGCACGCCGCTGCCCGTCTGTACAATGCACTGTTCGATCGCCGAGCCGATCGAGCTATAGAAGAATTTTTCGGTGCGCCAAAGGTCGAGCCAGGCTCGGGCTACGGCAATGCGATCGCTTGCGTGCGCGAGCTTTTCGGCTTCTAGCGCAAGCGCAACACGTTCGCCGAGTGGGACCGTCTTCGGGTCGCGCTGCATCGGTGTTACATAACGATCGACGTACGCGTGCGGGGGAACCTCACCAAACGGTTCGCGCGCAATCGAAGCGCTGGCGCGCGCGATCGCGACGGCCCTGGCGGCCGCGCGGTCGACGCCGGCCTCGGTCAGATCGTTACTCGCCGCGAATCCCCATGCGCCTTCGAATAAGGCACGCACGCCGTAACCGCAGCTGCGCGCATCGCCAAGCGACGCAACCACGCCGTTACGGACCTCAACCCGTTCGCTTCGTACGTTCTCGAAACGCACGTCGGCGTAGCGGGCACCGCGAGCGCTCGCGGTGTCGAGCACTCGGCGCGCCAGAGACGCGAACTCCATCGTGCGATGTTATGGTCGATCGGCGCGCGTGCCTGCAACGACGGCGTGTAAACCCTTGACGTCGATAGCGCCCGCGATGGACTCGGCCCCGTTCGCGCCGATCACGTAGATCGCAATCAGCCGCGCGGGTTGCGCGAGGTTCTGCGGCAGGTGCACGTCGACGTGCTGCCAGCCGGTACGGTCGAGCGTGGCTGCCGGAAGGAGAACTTCTTCGTTGATCGCGTTACGCAATGCAATTTTGAGCCGCTCGCCACGCCCGTCGCCGAACACGTCGAAGTCGACGGCGACGCTACGATCCGGAAGTTCTACTGAAGTCACCAGATATGCTGCGCGCTCCTGCGGTCCGAGCGCGTAACGCAGCTGCGTGCAGTCGGGGCAGTCGGGGCTGCGCCCGGCGGAGCCTTCACCGCCGGCAGGCACGCTCATGAACGACGGAGCGGTCACGAGCGATTCGTCGTGGAACCCGACGGTGACGCGCGCGTCTGCGAGATGATCGCCGAGCAACAGCGAAACCAGCGCGTCGCCGCTGCCTGCGCTTAGCGTTCCGTCTTCTGCAATCGTACCGCCCGAGGCGCGCCACGGCAGTGCCGCTGGTAGCGCGAGCGAATATCCTTGCGCGTCGTAGGCTCGAGCGCGCAGGTTGATGCGTCCGCCTTGTGCAACGCTCGGTTCGCGAGGAAAGATGACGACGCGAGCGGGATCGGCAACGATTTGCACCGGAACGCGCAGCACGAATGCGCCTTCGTGCGCGACGATCGCTCCTTCACCCGCGCCGCTCGCCGAAAATACGCCGTCGCGATAGGTGCCCAGCGTTGACGGCTCGACGCGCGTTTCGATCGGCGTGGAATCATCGACGACGCGATCGAATGCATCGGCGGCAGCGAACCGCACGCCGACCGCTGCCCCCGGCAGCGCACGTACGATTTGCGGCTGCGCTAGCAGCTGTGACGGCGGACCGGCGGGAGCAGTGCTGTAGACGAATATTCCATCGGCGACTTTGCGTTCGTGCCCGTCCGAAGGATCGTTGAGCAGGCGCGCGTTTACGTCGCCCGGCGTACGCGCGACCACCTCGGACGATCCTCCACCGTCGAACGCCATCGCGCGAACGGCGCCGAAAGCGGCCATGAGCGCAGCGAACTCCGGGCGCGTCACGCCAACGGAACGATCGGGTTGTCGACCGTCCACCTCGATCAGGTAGAGCGTTCCGTCACCACCGATCGCGGCACCGCTGCATGGAATTTCCACGTCGAATTCAGCGCCGCTGGGTCCGTCGGGGTCGTCGTACCAATGCCCCTGGTTCAAGATGAGCGGGCCGCCGCCGACGGCGGCGATCAAATCGCCGAGACCGATCGGCGAGAGATCGCCGCTCGCCGAGATCTCGTCTCCCGGATTCGGCACTCCTGCGGCAGCGTATGCGTTTAGCCCGATCGCGACGTAGTAACCAGGAGGCTGGACCACCGTGTTGTCCGCAATGGCACTGACCCGATACGTCGCAAACGGCGGGGTGCCGTTCACAAGTTCGACCGACGCGATCGTCAAGTCTTGCGATGCGGGAACGGGACCGAACGCGGGTGTGATTAATGCCGTACCCCCGTCCGGCGGCGGCACCTGGTTGACGCCGTTTAACTCGACAGCGCGGTCGCCCAATTGCAGCGTGCCCGTGAAGACCGTTTCAGCCAGCTGTGGTGTGCCGCTCGCCGGAATCAGCAGCGCGTACCGCTTGCGCGGCGTGCGTATTAGCGTGTTGCTTTGAACGACGACGTTGGTCGGACGATTGGTGAGACCGATGTCGAAATAGTCCGCATTGATTCCCGCGATTGCGCCCGTGCGCTGCGCCATCGATGAGATCGTTTCTCCTCCCGACTCGAGCGCGTTGTTGGCGAGCACGCTGTTTAAACGCACGTTCGGAGCATTTGATGCAATCGCAATCACATGCACGACGATGGGTCCGGCAATCGTCGTCAAATCGTATTCCCCGGTTTCGACTCCCGGAGTGATGGTCTGCACGGTTGCGGCATCCAACGTGATGCGCGGAAACGGCGCAGCAACGTTCAAGTGCATCGGTAGCAGCGCCAGAAGCAGCGTGGCAAGCATATGCGATGTTACGGTGCGGCAGACGGCCGGCCATGCCATACCGCCAACGCAAGCGGATAGCCACCCGTGCCAAACGGGGCCCCGGCTGCCCGCTGTAAGGTCGCGGTATCGAACACGTCGATCTGGTTGCTGCGCGCGCACGGGACGTAAAGGAGATTAGCATCGATTAGTGGTTTCCATGGCGTCTGGCAGGTACGCAGCGGAGCGTGCACGCTCCGCAGCGTGCGCGCATCGAGCACGTCGATCGAGTCGGTGTCTTCGTCGGTGACGTAGAGACGCCGATGATGCGAATCATAGGCAATGCCGATCGGAAAGGTTAGGCGCGAGCTGCGCGCTACGACGTGCGGAACGGCGGCCCGCACGTCCACTACGACGACGCTGCCCGCCGCGTTGAACGGAGAATTGACGCTCTGATTCGATACGGCGTACAAGCGCGAGCCGTCGCCGGAGAGAGCCAGCGAGAAAACTCGATCGACGACGCGAAAACGGCGCAGCTCGGCCAGCGTTCGAGAATCGACCGACGAGACGGTACCATCGTTGACGTTCGCGACATAGACGCGGTGCCGGACGGCGTCGATTGCGAGGCCTTCGGACGTGAGGCCAAGGATGCGCGTGGTAACCGAACCATCCCTGGTTACGCGTGTTAGCGCGCCCGCACCGCCTACATCACGGTCGCTGACGAATAGCGATCCGTCGCTTGGATCAAATTCCAGCTCGTCGGCAAAGGGGACGCGATCGTATCGCTGTACCCTCCATGGATCGATCGTGGCGATCGTCGCTGAGGTGCCGTCTGTAGCCGCCGTTGCAATGCGCCCGAGCCGGTCGATCGCAACGTCGCCCGGCGCGCCGCCGATACCGAGCGCCGAAAGCGCTCGGTACGGCGGATGCGCGTCGTGCAGGACGATTCCATCGTCGTAGCTCGCGACGGCGATGAACGGCGCCTTGGGATTCGGCGGCGGTGCGACGTCGAACGTGTGCATCGCCAAGCCGGCGGCGCTCGCAGCGATCACGGTGCCCACTCCGGCGGAGCCGACGTCGTACAGATCGTCGGAAATGGTTCCGCTGCCGCTAACAAACACGCGATACGGCGGATTGAAGCCGCTGATGCGCACGGGAATCGTGCTTCCCGGCAAATAGGCCAGGTCCGCGACGTCGAACGATCCGCTTGCGCGATGCTGCGCCGGCTGGCGCGGTACGGCTGCGCAGCACAATGCCAGGAGCGCGAGAATAACGCGGCGTTTCAATGCACTCGGAAGTATCCGATAAGGCCCAAGACCAGACCAAACGCGCTTAGCATTACGCCGACCCACAGCATCAGACGTGCGCTTGTGAGTGCCGCAATCGATGCGAACGCGATTGAGATTTCAAAGAGTGTCGTAGCAATCTCGAGCCTTTCGAATGATTCGAGGAGCGCTACGGCGCGCTGCTGTTCATCCTCGGCCTGCTGCTCGAACGCCCTTGCCTGTACGAAGACGGCGATCGAGGATCGTTCCTCGGCTTTGAGCGAATTGCGCAGCGTGTCCGCCTTGCCCGTCTGCGAGGACGGATTTTCCGCCAGGAGCGCTCGATACAACGTCGCTTTGAGCTGTTGGGTTTGGTAGTAGTTGTACTGATCCGACGCTTTTGCGGTAAGCAAAAGCGCCTCGTTTCGCAGAGCCAGCGCCTGAATCGAGCGATGGTGTGAAAAAAGCGTCCCGAGCGCGGCGAGAACGGCGATGATCGCGCTGAAAAACGGTATCAGGCGATCGTGCCCATCCGCGGCGGCGGTTGCACCACTCACGAAAGCGCGTTCTCCGGCCGAGCGATCGACCGCACGCGCTCGAGCCCGGCTGCAACGTCGGTTCCCGGGGCCACCATGGTTTGCGACGTGCGGCGGGGATCGAGGGCAAAGCTCGCGATGGTGAATCCGTCGAAGGTGCCTGCAACGATCGCGCCGTCAGGATCGATCGCGTAGGCGCGCTCGGCCTGGCGATCGAAGACGATGACATACATTCGCAATTCCGCCGCGCGTGTTCGAGCTATGCGCTCGAGCCACGCGTGCGACGCGTGCGCATCCAGGATCGCGGCACGATATCCTGCCAGGCGGTATTGCACGAGAAAGCCGGGATCGAACGCCTCTTGCGCCTCGACGCGCGCGAGCGGCACCTCGCGATCGAGTTGCGCAAAGCCGGCATCTGACGCGGCCGAAAGCGCAACGTCCGCCTCGAGGATGCGCAAGCGTTCGTCGACGTCGCTCGGCAGCGCAGCAATTGAAAACGCAACGCGAACGGTTCGCTCGCTCGCAGCTACTCTATGCACCGGAGCGGGAAGAGCGGCGCGATATGGCTTGTTGATGCGCAGCTCGACAACGCTACTTACCATTTCTTCGGCGGTTTGCGATGCGAGCGCACGCATCTCGCCCGATGCGTCGATGATCTGAGATTTTCCGCAGTAGGCAACCATGCCCATCTCGATCCCACATTTGTTGGCGGCAACGAACGGCGCACCGTTTTCAAACGCGCGGACGCTCGCAAGCAGATCGGCTTGAAGGTTCTCGAGCGTCGTGGGGTCGCGGCCGGACGTAACCCACGCCGTCGGCATCACGAGCACGTCCGCGCCCCGATCGACCAGTGTGCGTGCAATCTCGGGCATGCGTCCATCGGCGCAGATCAGGACGCCGAGCATTCCGATCGATGTGCGCACGGGCTCGATCGATTCGCCCGGTGCAAACCACTGCCGATCGAAGTGCCAGAGAAAAATCTTTTCTGCCGAGCCGGCAATCGTGCCGTCGCGGTCGACGACGATCGCGCTGTTATAGAGCGCATTTCCGCGTTGCACGGCGGCGCCCGCGACGATCGCGCAGGACGCTTCGCGCGCTATGCGGCGCAGGTCCGCTTCGGCGCGAGCAACCGAGCGTTCGTCAACCGCGGAATGGCCGAGTACGTAGGCAGGAAACGTACCCTCCGGCAAAACCAGGAGATCGTGTTTGTGGGCCGCGCGTCCAATACGGTCGATAACCGATGGGTAGAGGGCGTCGAATTCGCGGTGGTCGTGCGCACACAACTGGAGTGCGCCGAGACGAAGCGTTCGTGGCACGGAACAGCAGTTCTACACGGGAGCCGTTTGTGGCCTTGCGAATATTCGACGCAACTCCAAGCCCGCTTCCAGGAGAAAAAGCCTTCGTGAAACGCAGTTTACCCTATCTGTGCGCCTCGCTTCTGACACTCGCAAGCGTGCTCGCCGCTCTACCGTCGCCGGCGGCCGCACCAAATCTGCCAGCGAAGGCGAGCGCGAAAGATCCCTGCGCCGGTAAACCCAGCAAGTGGGCTCGCATGCAATGCGAGCAGTACAATCATTCAGCGCCGGGCGACGAGTACTTCGGCAAGATGAAGATGAGTTATCTAGGCATCAACAACACATTCCGCGACGAAGCGGTTCGTGCCGGCGACTATACGACCGATCCGGGCATCATCTCGAAAGTCGGATTTGCCGACGAAGCGCTCGAACAATGGTCGCACAGATACCCAAACGATCCGCAGCTCGCGCGCAGCTACTTCCTCGCGATCTCAATGTACAAGAAGATCTACACGCGCCCGGCGCAAGACAAGGCTTGGTCGTACATGCACATTTTGACCGGACGCTTCGGTGCTACCTACTTTGGAAAGATCGAGCGCACCGCTCTCTTGAAGGGTTTCACGGAACATTACTTTGCCAACGCAGAGCTGTGTCCGACGCCGCTGCCGAGCGGCGCGCCGCTGCCGGAAACAACGCCGAACGCCACGGCCACGCCCGCACCGGCGCCGGGGCAGCCGAAGGTCGACATCATCGTACCTCCATGCGTACAACCTTCGCCGATTGTAGAACCTTCGCCGATCGTA
>Ga0153924_1001315_pt1 | contig 12862 bp, 15 predicted proteins | sample TSNJ008MetaG_FD_104709 | JGI IMG/M metagenome (GOLD analysis project Ga0153924, IMG submission 104709) | Attine ant fungus gardens microbial communities from New Jersey, USA - TSNJ008 MetaG | ecosystem: Host-associated > Fungi > Mycelium > Unclassified | place: USA: New Jersey, Wharton State...
GATTCCTGCTATGTCTAAAACTGATTGTAAAATCGTGGTGTTTATTATGGAAGAAGTGAATGAAATAGAAGATGAGATGGATATGTGGGAAAAAGAATTTGTAAAATATTTTAAAGTAAAAAAGTTACGTCATATAAAGATGCGATTGATCATATCACTTCTTAATGGAAGACAGAGCTTGCCACACGCGATTTGCACGAAACCATCAAGCACGGTGGAATCGTATTTGGAAGCAGTATGATATAAATATCGTTGTGTCAGCAACGATGGTGAAGTGCTGTTGGCGCTATTAAAGGCAAACTGGAGTTTCTTGCGGTGTGTGCATAGCGGTGTGCCTTGGACAAAGCGATATATGGGGAGGACTGTTTATGAAAATACTTGTTTTTGATATGTACGGTGTTATCATTGAAGAATCGAAGGGAAATTTCACACCTTATGTTTATTCCCGATTCCCAAATACGGATAAGGCTTGGTATCGGTCGGTTTATGAAAATGCTTCTAAAGGTATTATCGATAGTGACAGGTTTTTCCGCACACTCGGTTTTGATGACCCGGACGCGGTGAAACGCGACTATATCGAAAACCATTTGACCCTTGATCCGGCGTTTACTCCGTTTGCGGACGAATTTGGCGCCAAATTCGATTTCGCTCTACTATCAAATGATGTGTTGGCATGGAGCGAATACATACGCGAATTTTATGGTATCGGCAAATACTTTCGGGAGGCGGTAATCAGCGCGAACACGGGCTGCCGTAAGCCGGATAGCACAATTTTTGAGATTGCTTTGGAACGGCTTGGCGTTTCAGCCAATGATTGCCTGTTTATTGATAACAGTGTAGCGAATCTCAGAGTCGCTGCCGAGGTTGGCATGGATACTGTCTTGTTTAACCGCGACGGCGAAAAATACGATGGCAAGACAGTCAATTCTTTTGCGGAGTTAACGGAAATGTTAAAGGAGGGAAAGAACGAATGAACCACAAAAGCACAATTACGCTTGAATATTTCGTCTATCCGTTGGATTACGGATATTTGAAAGATACCACCTTGCCCGATGGCGACGGAATTGATGTGTGGCGCGGCAGTCTTGGCGGTAATAAATACGACGCGATTATTTACACCGTTGACTTACTCAAAAAGGATTCGGAGATAAAGATTCTGCTCGGTTGTACCGAAGCGGAAAAGGACATGATACTGCGCTTTCATAATGATTCGGAACCTATGAAAGGCCTTATAATAAGGAGGAGCGACAATGGCATATCAATTCACTGATATTTGTATTATTTCGGAGGATGAGGATGAAATATGGATACCAACATAAAACAAATGACCCCAGATGACATATCCCAATGGTTGTTACTTTCAAATGAATATGATAAATATGTAAAAGAGTTACAGCCAGACTTAAAAGAATGGTATATTGCAATCACTTTTAGTGTCTTAGTTGTGCTCGGCGTGAGTCAGGTGCTTGTCCGACGTATTTTGGAACTTGTCAGTGGGGATATAACCGTTCACAGTAAACTAGATGAAGGTACGACATTTACGGTAAGATTGGAGGTGGAGTGATATGATTTTTGCGGTAGAGTGCGCCGTGTGTACGGTTTTGTTTGGGGTTTTGACGTTAAGACTTCACTATATCTTGAAAAAAGACGACACAGCGCAACGAAAGAGTTGTAAGCCGCTTGGTTTTTTTCTCTTGCTGCCGTCTCTTGGACTGATTGCAAGTGCTGTCGGTTTTCTGTTTCGACCGGAGATTGATGTTCATATATACGTGGCTTACATTTTAATTGGGTTGCCTGCGGCATTGATAGTATGGTTAGTGTTCAAAATTATCATGCTGCGTAAAGACAAATCAATTGCCGCGCACTTCACTCGTCTTATCAGCGTTGCCGCAATGTCTTCGCCGCTTTCTTTGATAGTTGGAGTGATACTCGTCATTGCGGAAGTTGGAGATGATGTGGCGGTACTTGTTTGCTTGTCAGCAGCGGCGTTTGGCGGTGCTGCACTTTTAATCGCCATTAACCTTATTTTAATTTCACATTGCGAATATCAAAGCACAAAAAATAGTTTGAAAATGATAAACGGGTTTATAAAAAGCAAACGCCTCACATTTGTACGTTTTTCTGTTGCGAAAGATGTTTTTCTGGTAGTAAGCAAGACTGTAATCAGTATTATTGCGCTGTCATTTTTCATGTTTACAAATGCACTATACAGTGCAGGTTTAGGTTTCGCGCGATTTATAGCGGTGCGTATGCACACGCAAAGCGGAGAAAAACAAATAAAAAGCTATTTCAATGTTGGCGGTGTCATTTGCCTTGCCAGTGTATGCTATGTGATTTATTCAATACGGCTGTTTTTTAAGAGCAATACCACGAGTTTCCCAATGGTTGTCGGCATTGCTATTGCTTGCTATACCTTCGTTGAGTTTGGAATAAACATTCGCGAAGCGTTTCGGCTGCGAAAAAGCAATGCGCTCGAAGCAAAAGCGCTCAGGATAATTAGTTTGTCATCAACCTTGATCTGTTTTGTCCTCACGCAGACTGCGCTTATGTCGTTTGCACACGAAGGCGACCCATCTCATGCAAATGCTCTTGCCGGTATATGTTTCGGAGGCATTGCAGCGTTGGTCGGCGTGTATGTAATGATACAAAGCAGGCTGTTGAAAAAACGTTATGAGGAATAATAATTAATGAATTAAAGACCTTTCCCGATTTTGAATTGGAGAAAACATTTGGAAAAATCCATTGAACTAACAGCACAATATAAAATTTTAATAAAGCATTGACTTGAAGTTAACTCAAAGTGCTATAATGTATCTACTAATTAAATAAGGAGGTTTTTATATGGATTTAGACAATAAGAAAATCCTTGTGGTATATTTTTCTCATAAGGGTCAAAACTACTCAAATGGCAGGATTATTGATTTAAAAAAGGGTAATACCGCGGTTGTGGCAGACATGATTGCAGAAGTGACGGGGGCGGATATATTTGAAATACAGGCTATAAAAGAATATCCTTATGAATACAATGCCTGCACAGTAAAAGCAAAAGATGAACTTAGAGCAAACTCACGGCCAGAACTTGCGAATAATGCTGAAATATCTTGCTATGATGTTATTTTTCTTGGCTACCCTAACTGGTGGGGGACCATGCCGATGCCTGTTTGGACATTTTTGGATGGTCATGATTTTACCGGAAAAATTATATTTCCGTTCTGTACACATGAAGGAAGCGGTATGGGAAATAGTGAAAATGATTTAAGAAATCTGGTGTCTGATGCTGACATCATGATGGGATTTGCCGTTCATGGTTCTTCAGTAGATAAAGCAAGGAAAAATGTAGAAAATTGGATTATGAAAGGATGTGAAGTGTGAAACAAAGTTTCACACTCCATTATTTGTGCATTATCGCAAGCCAGCTTGCGATATGCATGGGTATAAAAAATGGAATATACAAAATTGGGTGATTTAGGAATTGAAGTATCACGTTTATGTGTGGGATGTATGAGTTTCGGCGACCATTTGGAGGGATTATATGTTCCGCACAAAATCGTAGGAGCGGTATAGGAATCTCGTGATAGAAAATCATAGTAGTTATAGTAGCCTATGTAGGATGATTTCACATGAACAAAGGAGGAATTGATTATGACCATTAAGGAAGTTAGTCAAAAATATGGTATCTCGCAGGATACACTTCGCTATTATGAACGTGTTGGCATGATACCGCCAGTTACCCGTACTTCCGGTGGTATCCGTGATTATAAGGAAAAAGATTTGAATTGGGTAGAACTTGCAATATGTATGCGAAGTGCGGGTCTTCCGGTTGAAATTATGATTAAATATGTAAGACTATATATACAAGGAGATACTACAATTTCTGCAAGGTTACAGCTTCTGATTGACCAGAAAGAAGTTTTGTTAAAGCAAAGAAAACAGATTGATGATACCCTCGACCGCCTGAACTATAAAATCGCAAGATATGAAATTGCGGTGGAAACAGGTGTGTTATCTTGGGATAAATAGATAAAAGATTCGCTGTATCTATGGAACAGGCGTATGAACAAAGGTGAAGTTGAAGGGATTCCCGCAATGAAAGAAACCTTTGAATTGGGTAAAAATATTTGAGTAGGAGGCTATAATCAACTGTATAAAACGAAAGGATGGTTATTAATATGAATAATTTTGTATATGATATTCCGGTAAAGGTTTATTTTGGTGAGAATCAACTTTGCCATTTAGGTGAAGAGCTGAGTAAATACGGCAAGCGTGTGTTGCTTACCTATGGCGGAGGTTCTATTAAAAAGACAGGTCTTTATGATGAAGTTGTTGCAGAAATAAAAAAAGCAGGTCTTGAATTATTTGAACTATCTGGAATAGAACCAAATCCTCGCATCGCTTCTGTTAGAAAAGGTGCGGAAATCTGTAAAAAAGAAAATATCGATGTACTATTAGCTGTGGGCGGAGGTTCAACGTTGGATGCAACAAAGTTCATGGCAGCGGGCGCCTGTGTGGATTTTGACCCATGGGACTTTTTGAGTAGATGGGCACCCATTGAAAAGGCTCTTCCGGTTCTTACTGTGCTTACGCTTGCGGCAACCGGCTCTGAAATGGACAGCGGCGGTGTTATCAGCAATCCGGAAACAAAGGATAAAATTGGACGTCTTGCACCGCCTATGCTGCCTAAGGTTTCTTTTCTTGATCCAACAAATACCTATACGGTAAGCACATATCAGACTGCATGTGGTGCAGCAGACATGATATCTCATATTCTGGAAGTATATTTTACTATGGAGCAGGATTTATTTATGCTAGATTGCTTTATGGAAGGCATGCTGAAAACGATTATCAAATATGCGCCGATTGCCATGAAAGAGCCGGAGAATTATGAAGCACGAGCAAATCTTATGTGGGTATCCTCGTGGGCAATTAACGGTTTTGTCGATGGCGGAAAACAGCAAGCATGGAGTTGCCATCCGATAGAACATGAGTTGTCTGCTATTTATGATATTACGCACGGATTGGGACTTGCTATTCTTACACCACGTTGGATGGAATACTGTTTGGATGAGACTACCGTATCCAAGTATTATCAATTTGGAACGAATGTATTTGGTATTGACCAAACAATGGATGCTACGTTGGTGGCAAAGAAAAGTATTGAAATGCTATCTGACTTTTTCTTTAAAACATTGGGACTAAAGAGTACTTTGAGTGAAATAGGCATTGATAGCACACACTTTTCAATTATGGCTGAAAAGTCACTAAAGGGTGAGCTTGAATATGCATTCAAACCTCTGAAAGCCGAGGATGTTAAGAAAATATTAGAAATGTGCTTATGATATAAAACAATCGTACGATTTTAAACTGAAAAACATCTGTCAGAAACGACAGGTGCTTTTTCAGTTCTTAGCTGTTGCAATGAAAATCGGAGGCTTGCCACATAACTACATTTTTTTCGAGTAATAAACATGCAAAAAGACTAACGAGAAAGAATGTACAAGCATAACCAACCCCGTTAATAAAGCGGCAATATTCAGGTTGATGCATATGAAAACAAGAACAAGAACAAGAAGTAGTATGATGGTAACCAAACACGTCATTTCAACCGCTTTCCCTCTGATTGCTATATTTCTTTCGTCCTTTTCTTCAATTTCCGCTGCTTTACTCTCTTTAAATAAACTTAAAAGAGAAAGGATTATGAGTGCAAGCCCAATAACGAATCCAAAGCAACCACCTATCTTTATGATAAGCTCGATAGATTTTGATTCCGTAATCTGCAAATCATCATAAGCATTAAAAACTCCAAGAAAGAGTGCAAAGGCACCGCAAGCCCAAATAATAATGCCGCTATTAAATAGAATAATTCTTCTTTTTTTCATTCTGAAATAGTCCTTTCATCAATATTTTCTTATAAAAGACAATGTAGGTATGACATTGAATAAAATTCTTAAGAAGGTATCCCTCTGGTGACTGCTGTTCAGTTTTCAAGCTGCACTTTGGAAAAATCTTTCTAACCGTTTCCGCAGTGGACAGCCAAATCTAAACGGTGCAGTCAAAATTCCGCAGGATTATTTCTGTTCGGGGCATATAAAAAACTGCCACTTGACCGATTGAACGGTCAGCAACAGGGATAGGAGCATAAATACCTATATTGATTTTAGAAGTAATGGCCTGTATAATGATACAGGCAAGAAAATATAATAACGGAGAGGAAACAATATAAATGGCATTTTTATTGGAGAAGGTAGTTCCGTGGGGCAGAACAATGGATGAATATATAAAAATGTTTTCATTATCAAAAACGGATTTATGTAAAAAGATTGCAAGTTTCGGAGATGGTCCTGCCAGTTTTAATTATGAATCAACTGTTGCCGGACACGATGTAATATCTTTTGATATTATCTATCAATTTACAAAAGAACAGATTGAATCACAAATATGCAACACAAAGGATGTTGTTATGCGACAAATGCAGCAAAATATGCAAAACTATATTTGGTCGGACATCAAAGATTTAGTTGATTTAGAAAAAACGCGAATGGATGCAATGCGCTTGTTCTTGAATGACTTCAATGACGGAAAAGGTGATGGAAGATATGTATATCATGAATTGCCAAACAGAACCGTTTATGATGATGATACTTTTGATATTGGATTAAGTTCACATTTTTTGCTTATGTACACAGGGCTTGGATACGATTTCCATATTCAATCAATAGATGAAATGTTACGTATTTGCAAAGAAGTTTATATAACACCGATTGTTGACTTAGATGGTAATCCTACTAAATTAACTGAGCAAATAATCGAGCATTATAAAAAGGCACATCAAGTAGAGATTGTTGAAACATCATATACATTTCTAAAAAACGGTAATCAGATGTTATATATTAAAAAATAAGCAAACTACCGTGATGCAGACAAATTCAAATTGAAAGGAACGTTTTATTAAAACAATACTATTGCTGGCTTTCAAAATCATTGAATGGTACAATTTCCATAAACTCGGTTATTATGATGCGCCTATGCCAAAAATGTAAATTTAAATTGATGATCAAGGCAAGTAATATAACTTATCAGAAATATAATATGCTTAATCATGAAAGCTTGTTGGTATTTACCGGCGGTTTGGAGGAAAGGTCTATGAGCGATCAAAATTACACAACCATTGACGAGTACATTATACAATATGAAGGCGAAGTCAAAACCATACTTGAAAAAACGCGGGAGGCGATTCGTGCCGCTGCGCCAGATGCAATTGAAAAAATCAGCTATCGGATGCCTTGCTTCTGGCAGGGAGGACCGCTGATTTATTTCGCGGCTATGAAAAATCATCTCGGTGTTTACCCCACCGCGAACGGCATGGAGGCGTTCAGGGGAAAACTTACGGAATACAAAACCTCAAAGGGCGCGGTTCAGTTCCCTTACAAAAAGCCTATTCCCTATGATTTGATTGTAGAAATCACAAGGTTTCGGGTTAAGGAAGCGGAGGGGCACTTGAATGAATCCTAAAATCTATGAATTTACCGCGGAAATCAAAAAAGTTCCCGATCAGGACGGTGCGTACATCGCTGTTCCATTCGACATCAAAGTTGAATTCGGTAAAGGACGCGTCAAGGTTCACGCTGCTTTTGACGGTGAATCTTATGACGGCAGTATTGTTAACATGGGCGTGAAAAACGCGGACGGATCGGTTTGCTATATCATCGGCGTCCGCAAGGATATTAGGGTGAAAATCGGCAAGCAGCCGGGGGACACGGTGAAGGTAACTATGCGGGAGCGGGAATAAGCAATATGTTAACATGCGCAGCGGATATCTTGGATTTAACTAAGAAAATCCTATCAGTTAAAAGAAAGATGAGGTGCAAAATGAAACCTATTCAACCTACATTTAATGCAGAAGAATATGACAATAAAATAAGACAAACGATTCCGTATTATGAAGAAATTTATATTCAGGCAGCAGATCTAATAAATGCTTTTAGAAAAACGCATATAAAATGGTTGGATATAGGTTGTGGTACAGGAAAGATGGTTGAAGCAGCGGGAAAACATTGTAGTGTAGATAAATTCGTACTTTGTGACATATCGAAAGAGATGCTTGAGAAAGCCGAAATGAAACTAAAAAATTCTGAGGTGAAAGCAGAATTTCTGAATTGCTCTGTGCAAGATTTGTCTTATGAAAATGAATTTGATATTATTACGTCTATTCAGGTAAACCACTATTTTGATAGAAATAATCGTATGATTGCATTAAAGAATTGCTATAATGCATTAAAGGAAAAGGGAGTATATATTGTGTTTGAAAATGTTGCCCCTTTTAGTAAAGTGGGAAAAGAAGTAGGATTGAAGCGGTGGCAGGACTTTCAAGTACTTAATGGGAAAAATCTCGAGGAGAGTAAAGAACATATTAGCAGATATGGAGTTGACTATTATCCAATTACAATTACAGAACATTTAGAGCTGCTGAAGACTTGCGGATTTATGGAGATTGAAGTGTTCTGGTTATCCTATATGCAAATTGGGTTATATGCAGTAAAAAGAGGACAGTAAGCAAGTAACAAATGCTACTATTGCGGAATGTGTAAAAAACATGGATTTGACCTAAATGCGGAGGAAAGACTTCGGGAACGTAAAAAAGGTAAAATTGGGAAAGAACTGCAGAAACGCAAGAAAATCATATCTTGACAATAAACAGTATGAATGATACTATTTAATAAATAGTGGTATATTTATCTACTGAATATTATCATTAATAAAACAAAGCCATATAAAGATATGCGCAGAAATGGAGGAATGATATATGTTTAATTTAAATGTAAGTGAGGTAGCAATTAGCTAATTTAATATTGGGTATTTTAAGATGCGTTCTTACTGTGCCATTGTTTTATTCATATCAATAGCTTAACTTTGTTAAACACATGATAGGATGTGTTTTTTTTGTGCTTATTTTTATTAGTTATTTGCTCCGGAAAATTTTGAAACTAGATTATGGAGGAAAGTATTTGAGAGAAAAAGAAATTTTAGAAGGATTTATTACTGCAGTACACAGAGAAAGATACGAAGTCTGCGTAAATAACGAGTTAGTTTTTGCAAGATTAAAAGCAAGTATTTATTTTTATGAAAATAATCAGGATTATCCGACAGTTGGAGATAATGTATATATTGAATTTAATGAGACTGGAGATAGTTTGATTTGTGGAACGAAGACCAGAAAGTCAAAGTTTTCACGTAAGGACCCAGATAAAGGTAAAGGAGAACAGACTATAGCAGCAAATTTTGATTATGTATTTATAATGATGTCATTGAATTTTGACTTTAATATTAAAAGACTGGAAAGATACATTACGGTTTCCTGGCAAAGTGGAGGAACACCGGTAATTATTCTTACTAAAGCTGATATTGGAGAAAATATCGATGAAAAAATAGCAATGATTAGTGAAATCGCAATTGGTGTTGATATATATTCCATAAGCGCAGCAACGGGTGAAGGTATAGATGCATTAGATATATATCTGAAAGCGGATAAATGCATTGTTTTTCTTGGTTCATCCGGTGTAGGCAAATCAACCTTTACAAATTATCTATTGAATGATGAGATTATGAAAACAGAGGGAATAAGGGAGGATGATTCTAAAGGCCATCATACAACAACACATAGGCAGATGTTTGTACTGGCAAATGGTGCAAAAATTATAGATACACCTGGGATGCGGGAACTTGGTATGTGGGTTGTAGAGGATGGAATGGAGCAGAGCTTTTCGGATTTAAATGAACTTACTTCTGCCTGCAAATTTAGTAACTGTACGCATACTAAAGAAGAAGGATGTGCTATAAAAGATGCTATAAAAAATGGAACCTTAAGTGAAAAACGTTGGATAAATTATCAGAAGATATTAAGGGAATCAAATTATCATGCAACCAAGGAACGATTTAGCAAAATGAAGGAAAAAAAGGCTATGACAAAAAGAAAGAAAAAGCCGTCAAGAAAAATTGATATGAAAGATGAGGATTATTAAGTTTATTAAAAATTACGGTGGTAAAGGGAAATTTCCTTTCCACCGTAATGTGTTTTCTCTTTTAGGTTCTTCCTATTTTATTTCATGATTTCGCCTTTTTCGCCGCTTGTTCCTCATTAATATGCTCACACCGGATTTCGATCAGCCGTTTAATCATCGCCATATCTGCTTCAACAGGTTCGTGCCAGTCGTAGCTAATTACTCCCTCGCCGCATACCTGATGCCGCTTACCCAGCACAGTAACATAATTGCCTGACGAATAGGTGGAACACATCAAGCATTGATTTGCGTCACACCCAGACATACGCTGCAAGGCGTATTCTTGAAAATCCTGCGATTCCTTCCCAAGGTGCTTGTCTATTACTGTATGAGCCTCTGTTTTGTCTTTAGCGACAACGCCTACACCCAGAAAATGTCCAATGTTGTCATTCGTCTTGATAGTCATTACCTGCTTGCTCTTATAATGATAAACCACGCCCCAATTAGCATTGGTGCTAAGGCGCATTTTGCGTTCCATCGCAAAGTTATGGATATCATAAGCCCGCTCACGCTGTTCGGTGATTAACGGATTAAAGTAATCATCATGTGTAAGTTTGATATGACTGCTTATGTTACGAAAGTCAAACACAAATATAATATGAGATTTAGCATACGGGAGAGCATGAAGTGCCGGGAACATGCGAGGGTAATTCTTGGAGATAAAGCGGTATTCATTTGTCGGCAGAGTTTCCATTATAAAACCGATACGGCTCAATGCTTCCAGGCGATTATCCAACGAAATGGGACTTATGCTTGTACTGGCTCGTTTGCTGATTTCCTGTAACCGCTCTGCGGAAACAATAAAGGTGTCGCCTTCTGTCTTTCCTATGTGCCCAATCTGCCATAGAAAATCCAAGTATCTGATTGCGGCATGCCTGACTTGTGCATCTAGATTTTTTATTTTTACCTGAAACTCTCGTTTCACTTCATGTATATCTCTGCCATCGAGAAACTCCTCTAGCTTCATCACGGGCAAGTGGTAGGCTTCCGGGTTATTTGCTCAAGTCGTTTCACAGCGTTTTCATCGTACATTCTATAAGCATATTCATCGTTTCGGACGCTGCTTATCAACCCCATATCCTCATAATAACGCAGTGTTCGGGCTGTTATGTCATACTTGCTTGACACATCTTTGACTTTGATTAGGTTGTTCATATTTTTACCTCTCTTTGTTTACTATTTGTTTGTTTTCTGACATTTTACTCTAAACATATTATAAACTATTCCCCAAAGGTAGAGTCAAGAGGTTTTAAAAATAAGTGAAAAACAGATCCTATTTAATTATATTGTTTTGGCTCTACATCCCCACAGCGGTATGCAGCCAATAAATTTTGTAAATCTTCGATATTACTCTGTATTCTTTTTCCATTATCAGTATCACCGACCATAATACGGTTTTCATCTGTTTCAAATGTTTTTGAATCCGATTCAATATCTTTATTTTCCATCAATGCTTTTTTGACAGTCTCAAAAGGCTGGTGTGCCTTGAGCCGCATACCATGAGAATTGTAGATCAATGTATACCCGGCTATACCGGTTGTCATATGATATTCTTTGCAAAACCCCCCATCAATCACAATCAGTTTACCATTTGCCCGGACCGGCTGTTCTCCTTCTTGCGTTTTTACAGGGGTATGACCATTAACTATATGTGATTTTTCCGAATACAATTCAAATTCATGCAGAATCATTCTGCAGATTTTTTCTCTATAGTAAAAATCAAAATAAGGATTTGTTTCTTCTCTCCATGCTGTAGCATCATCAATAAAGGTCCTCTCAAACGTTATTATATTGCGTCCTGACAATGGAGATTTTTTCCCGCACCACAAATACCACATAAAATCCAAATCTTTTTCCTGTTTGTCACGGGAAAATGCTCTTCTGGCAATGCGTTCCGCATAATCCAGATATGCTTTCCCAGTATATATCTTCCCTGCGAATATAACCCTGTCAAAATTTCCATCCTTATCCAAAGGAACGCAGCCATGAAAGAGCAAGTTATTATTGTAGCACTTATACATGCTGCCCTTCGTATATAGAAATTCAACATGTCTTTGCAACCGCTGGCTATTTTTAAATGCCGTCTTTAACTCTCTGATTACCTGTTTTTCTTCCTTTGATAGTTTATATGGATTTTTCCTATTAACTGTTGGTAAATTGCAATCATTTAATCCATATACCTTACCATCTATGGTAATCTGCTTCTTCTCATAATCTATCTGGTGCAAGAGTTTGCGGTCTTCCATTTCATAATCCGGATTCCTTGTAATCACCTCTCCCTCAAGCTTAAACATAATAACAGATATCGCTTTTAGAGCGGCTTTCATCGGTTCCAGTTCAGGATAGGTATCTCCTGCAAATAAAGTTAAGCTCCGCAGACTGATTCCATATCCACTTTCCAATATTTCGATATTATTATATTTCATATTATTCCTGATTACATTTGCAATACACGCCTCGCAGCCTGATGCTGCTCCCATCCAGAGAATATCATGGTTTCCCCATTCAATATCCAAAGAATGATAATTCATCAGAAGTTCCACGATTCTGTCTGCATGAGCGCCCCTGTCATAGATATCCCCTACAATATGCAGATGGTCCACCGCCAGTCGTTTTATTAACCCTGATAGTGCTATAATAAATTCATCGCAATTCTCTATTCCGATGATTGTCTCTAATATTTTTTCATGGTATCGTACTTGGTTATCATCTTCATCAGGCTGTACATGAAGCAGCTCATCAATAATATAACTAAACTCTCTTGGCAAAGCTTTTCTCACTTTTGAACGGGTATATTTTGATGATAA
>Ga0153924_1001317_pt1 | contig 12858 bp, 13 predicted proteins | sample TSNJ008MetaG_FD_104709 | JGI IMG/M metagenome (GOLD analysis project Ga0153924, IMG submission 104709) | Attine ant fungus gardens microbial communities from New Jersey, USA - TSNJ008 MetaG | ecosystem: Host-associated > Fungi > Mycelium > Unclassified | place: USA: New Jersey, Wharton State...
GACGGCGACGTACCGGAGCGTGCCGTCGGGGAACCGGGCGACCCCGTCGACGCCGGGGACCAGGGGGAGCGCGCCCTCGCTGGTGTAGTGCGAACCGTCGGCCTGCGACCGGACCCGCGGGTGGAGCCCGGCCGCGACGACGTCGACGACGACCTCGCCGGCTCCGGGGGTCGGTTCGTCGAACTCCTGCCAGGTCGGGGCCTGCCCGAACCTCGTGACGACTGCTGCGTGCATGGTGTCCTCCATTTGCTTCGTGTTGCGAACAAAGTAGTTCGCATCACGAAGTTCGTCAACTAGGCTGGAACCGTGCAGGAGATGACCGAGGACGAGCAGCTCGTCGATGCCCTGGGCGAATCCGCGTTCCGGACCATGGGCCCACTGACGGGGCTCGCGGCCGATGCGGGGTTGTCGCTGACGCAGCTGCGGGTCCTCGCGATCCTGCGTGACCGTCGTCTGCGGATCGGTGACCTGGCGCAGTACCTGGGGCTCGAGAAGTCGACGATGACCGGGCTGGTGGCGCGCGCGGAGAAGAAGGGCTTGCTCGCTCGGCAGCCGAACGCGGACGACGCCCGCGCGGTGGACGTCGTGATCACCGACGCCGGCCTCGAGGTGGCGCGTTCGCTCGAGGGTGCGATCCGCGATGCCCTGTTGCCGCTCACCGCTCGGTTGCCGGAGCGGGACCGGCGGCAGCTGCGCGGGCTCCTGGAGCGGATGCTGCGCTGAACCCTCAGCGGCCGTGCGCGCGCGACGGGATCTGCGTCGCGAGCTTGCCGCCGGAGACGTCGAGCAGGGTGCCGGTGATGTACGCCGAGGCGTCGCTCGCCACGAACACGAGCAGGTCGGCGACGTCGTCGGCGGTCTCCCACCGGCGCAGCGACAGCGTGTCGAGCAGGCGGTCCTGCGCCTCGGTCGGCATGGTGGCGAACCCGTTCATCGCGGTCGGGACCATGCCCGGCGCGTACGCGTTGACCGTGATGCCCCATGGACCGAGCTCCGATGCGAGTACCCGGGTGAACGAGACGACCGCGGCCTTGGACGCCGCGTAGGCCGCACTGCCGACACTCGGCACGATCGCGGCGAACGAGGCGGCGTTGACGATCCGACCCCGTCCCGCGGCCTGCATCACCGGCGCGACGGCCTGACTCATCAGGAAGGTGCCGCCGAGGTTGACGTCCATGCAGCGGCGCCAGGCATCCCACTGCAGCTCGGCGACGGTGCCCTCGACGTTGATGCCGGCGTTGTTCACGAGCACGTCGATGGTGCCGTGGCGCGCGACGACCTCGTCGACGGCGGCGCGGACGGACGCCGGGTCGGCGACGTTGCACACGACGTGGTCGAGCGGGAAGTCGGGCTCGAAGCCCAGGTCGAGCGCGACGACGCGGCAGCCCTCTGCGACGAACCGGTCGGCGAGCGTCCGCCCGATCCCGCGTGCTGCTCCGGTCACGACCACCACACGGTCGGTCAGGTCGAGGTGCATCGTTGCTCCTGTCGTCGGTGCCTTCAATAGGCATACTATTCGAGCATGACGGATCAGTGTGTGCTCTGGGTCACGGGTGGGGGCAGCGGCATGGGGGCCGCGAGTGCCGAGGCAGCGGCACGTGACGGCTGGTCCGTGGTGCTCAGCGGGCGTCGTGTCGACCGGCTCGAGCAGGTGGCAGGTGCCATCCGGGACACCGGTGGCACCGCGGAGGTCCTGCCCCTCGACGCGAACGACCCCGACGCGGTGGCAGCCGCGCGGGACACCGTGCTCGAACGGCACGGCCGACTCGACGGCCTCGTGCTGGCGGCCGGGCTCAACGCCCCGCGACGCCGGTGGGCCGACCAGTCGCTGAACGACTTCCGCGCGATCGTGGACACGAACCTCACCGCCGTCGTCACGCTGGTGGACGCCGCGCTGCCGGCACTCCGCGCGGCCGGCGGCGTGGTCGTGGTGGTGTCGTCGTACGCCGGGTGGTCCTTCCAGCCGGGGGCGGGTGTCGCGTACTCCGCGAGCAAGTCCGCGCTCGCGTCGGTCGTCCGGACGCTCAACCAGCAGGAGGCCGAGCACGGCGTGCGTGCCACGCACCTGTGCCCGGGCGACGTCGCGACCGACTTCCTCGACCAGCGGCCGGAGGTCCCCGACGCGGCCGCCCGGCAACGCATGCTCCAGCCGGAGGACGTCGGGCGCACGGTCGCCTTCGTGCTCGGGGCGCCGGCGCACGTGCGCATCGACGAGCTCGTGCTGTCGCCGGTCTCGCAGCGGTGACGAGCACCTTCGAGCGGGTCCTCGACCAGGTCGGGGCCGCCGTCGTCTCCGGTGAGGTCGCCGTGGGCAGCCGCCGGAGCGTCGACGACCTGGTGGCCTGGACGGGCGCCAGTCGCAGCATCGTCCGCGAGGCCGTCCGCGTCCTCGTTGCCCTCGGCCTGCTCACCGCGCGGCGCCGGGTCGGCGTGACCGTCCTCGGCGTGCGGGAGTGGGACGTCCTGGACCCGCGGGTGGTGCGGTGGCGGCTGCAGGGTCCCGACGGTGACCGCGTGGCGGTCGAGCTCCGCGAGCTGCGTGCGGCGGTCGAACCCGTCGCCGCTGCCGCAGCGGCCCAGCGGGCAGCGCTCGACGGGTGCGCGGACCGTCGGGAGGCCCTCCGCGCCACCGCGGACGAACTCGCCGCCGCCGCGACCCGCGACGACCGCCTCGGCTTCGTGATCGCGGACGTGCGGTTCCACGCGCTCGTGCTCGACCTGTCCGGCAACGCGCTGTACCGACGACTGCACCAGGTCGTCGGCCAGGTGCTGCGCGAACGCGGGAGCGTCCGCCCGGACCGTCACGACGTCGGCCTCCACCTCGCGCTCGCCGATGCCGTCCTCGACGGTCGCCCGGACGAGGCGGCCTCGACGATGCGGGCGATCGTCGACCGCACGTGAACGGAGCACCCCGGACCTGCGAGGATGGACCCGGCGCGCCCCTCCGGCGCCCGTGGAGGGTGAGTCGTGGACGCAGCACAGGACCTGGTGGTCCAGCTCGTCGGTACCCCATGGGCGTTCTTCGTGGTCGGCCTCGTGCTCGCCGTGGGCAGTGTCGCGGTCTTCCTGCCCAGCCAGGCACTCGTCGTCGCGATCGGCACGCTCCTGGTGGGCGGTGACGGCGGCCTCCTGTCGGTCCTCTTCCTCGTCGTCGCGGCCTCGATCGGCATGGTCCTCGGCGACCTCGGGTTCTACCACCTGGCGCGCTCGGTCGACCTCGGCTCGCGGTCGTGGTTCGCGCGGCCGAAGGTCCGTGCGGCCCGGGACGCCATCGACGGCCGCTACCGTGCCGCTCCCGGACGCATCGCGGTGCTCGGACGCTTCATCCCCATGGGCCGGCTGACGACGAACCTGGTCGGCGCGGACAGCGGACTCGACCTCCGGCGGTTCCTGGTCAGCTGCGTGCTCGCCGACGTCGTGTGGGCCGCGTACTGCGTCGGCATCGCCTCGGCCACCGGGCGCTGGAGCCGCGAGCAGCCCTTCCTCGTCACGACCCTCGCGGTCGTGGCGTCGATCCTGCTCGGCCTCGCGATCTCCGCGATCGAGAAGGCCGTACGACGTCGCAACGAGGCGGCGGCCGCGGCCTGACGAACGTAGGGTGGGCACACCGTTCGAAGGAGAACCCGTGCTGCTCGACGACCTCGTACCGGACCCTGACGCGCTCGAGCGCATCGCCACCGGCAGCACCTGGGCGGAGGGGCCCTGCTGGATCCCGGCGACCCGCACCCTGCGGTGGTCGGACATCCCCGGGGACCGGATCCTGCAGTGGCACGCCGACTCCGGCGAGACGACCTCGTACGCCGACGGAGTCGAGTTCACCAACGGCAGGACCCTCGACCGCGACGGCAGCGTCGTGCAGTGCTCGCACGGGCTGCGGCGGGTGGAGCGGGACCGCGACGGCACGGTCACGCCGATCGTCGACGCCTGGGACGGCGGCCGGCTGAACTCGCCGAACGACGTCGTCGTCGCCCGCGACGGCAGTGTGTGGTTCACCGACCCGGCCTACGGCATCACGCAGCCGCGCGAGGGGCACCCCGGTGTGCGCGAGTACGGCGACCACTGGACGTTCCGCTGCGGGCCGTCCGGCGAGGACCTGCGACCCGTGGCGACCGACGTCGACGAGCCGAACGGCCTGGCGTTCGACCCGTCCGAGCAGGTGCTCTACATCGCGAGCTCGTCGGGGGACGAACCGGTCATCCGGGCCTACGACCGCCGCGGTGAGAGCGGCGAGCTGCTCAAGAACGGTCGGGTGTTCGCGCGACTCGCGCCCGGCGAGGGCGCACCGGACGGGATCCGCGTGGACGTGCACGGCAACGTGTGGTCGTCGTCGCACCGCGGTGTCGTGGTGTTCGACCCGTCCGGCGATCGGATCGGCGAGGTGGCCGTCCCGGAGGTCACGTCGAACCTGTGCTTCGGCGGTGACGACGGCACCACGCTGTTCCTGACCGCGACGACCTCGGTGTACCGGATCGCCACGACGACGCGGGACGCTGCCGTATCCTGACTCGGCCATGCAGTGCGACTACTTCGACCGCGGGGTGTGCCGGTCGTGCACGCTCATGGGGCAGCCCTACGCCGACCAGGTCCTCGACAAGGAACTCCGCACCCGCGAACTCCTGCACGACGCCGTCGAGGCGGCGGGCGGCCCGGGAGCCGTCGCGTGGTCACCCGCGATCACGAGTCCGGAGGCCGGGTACCGGAACAAGGCGAAGATGGTCGTCGGCGGCTCGACCGAGCACCCGACCGTCGGCATCCTCGACCACCGGCAGCGCGGCGTCGACCTGCGGCACTGCGGGATCTGCACGCCCGGCATCCGGCACGCGCTGCCCCTGCTCGCCGAGTTCGTCACGACCGCGGGGCTGATCCCGTACGACGTCGCGGCCCGACGCGGCGAGTTGAAGTACGTCCTGGTCACCGAGTCGCCCGACGGTGAACTGATGGTCCGGTTCGTCCTGCGGTCCGAGGGGCAGGTGACGCGGCTCCGCCAGCACCTGGGCGTGCTGCGTGACGCCCTGCCGAACGTCGTGGTGGTCACGGCGAACCTGCTGCCCGAGCACAAGGCCGTGACCGAGGGCGACCGCGAGATCGTGCTCACCGAGCAGGAGACGCTGCCGATGCGCCTCGGCGGGATAACGATGCACCTGCGGCCGCAGAGCTTCTTCCAGACCAACACGGCCGTCGCCACCGAGCTGTACGCCCAGGCCTCGGCGTGGATCGACGAGCTCGACCCGGCGTCGATGTGGGACCTGTACTGCGGCGTCGGTGGCTTCGCCCTGCACGCCGCACGGCCGGGTCGGGTGGTGACCGGCATCGAGACGAGTGCCGAGGCGATCCGATCGGCGAAGCAGTCCGCGCGCGAGGCCGGGCTGGAGGGCCTCCGGTTCGCCGCCGACGACGCCACGGAACACGCACTCCGCGCCCGGCCCGACGCCGTGCCCGAGCTCGTCTTGGTGAACCCACCGCGACGCGGGATCGGGGAGACACTGTCGACCTGGCTCGAGGGATCAGACGTGCAGCACGTCGTCTACTCGAGCTGCAACCCCGTGACCCTGGCGAAGGACCTCGCGCGCATGCCGTCGTTCCGACTGCATCGCGCCCGGGTGCTCGACATGTTCCCCCAGACCGGCCATCTCGAGGCCGTCACCCTGTTGTCGCGGACGTGATCCGGGCCTCCCGGTCGTCATTGCCAGGGAATTGCCAAGGTGACGTACCCGGGTACGGGTCGATCACCATGGCCATGGGCATCGCGGCGTACAGGTTCGCCACCGGGGGACATAGCACCAACGGGTAGAACCGTTTGTCTCGGTTTGATAACGACGAAGAGTTTCCTATGGTTGCCGACCGAGGTGCCGCCGGCCCGATGACCACTGCCCCCGGTGGCGCACCCCACAACTGACCGCGATCGGTCGGGGTGGGCAGTGGATTCCGCGTTCGAAGCGGCTCGTGACCCCGGTGGAGCAATCACATGAAGAAGCTTTCCCGTACCCGCACCATCGTCGGCGGCCTCGCGTTCGCCGGCATCGCCGCGACCGGTGTCGGCCTCGCGGCAACCCCCGCGAACGCTGCGTCCGGCTCGACCTGGGACGCCCTCGCGCAGTGCGAGTCCGGCGGCAACTGGGCCATCAACACCGGCAACGGCTACTACGGCGGCCTGCAGTTCAACCTCGGCACCTGGCAGGCGAACGGTGGCGTCGGCAGCCCCGCCGGCGCGAGCCGCGAGGCCCAGATCGCCGTCGCCGAGCGCGTCCTGGCCACGCAGGGCTGGGGCGCCTGGCCCGCCTGCTCCGCGCAGCTCGGACTGAGCGGCACGAGCGGCGCCGCCCCGGCAGCCGCCGCACCGGCTCCGGCAGCTCCCGCTGCTCCGGCCCCGACGCAGCAGGCCGCACCGGCCCCGGCTGCCCCGGAGCAGGCCGCGCCGAGCACTCCGGCTCCGGCGCCCGCGCAGGAGGCCGCCCCGGCAGCCACCGCACCGAGCAAGCCCGCCGCCGTGAAGACCAGCGGCAAGACCTACACGGTCGCGTCGGGCGACACGCTCGACACCATCGCCACCAAGCTCAAGATCGACGGTGGCTGGAACAAGCTGTGGGCCGCGAACACGTCGACCATCGACGACGCGAACCTGATCTACTCGGGCCAGGAGCTGCAGCTCCCCGCCTGATCGTCCCTCAGGGCCAACACGACGACGCCCCGCGACCTCGGTCGCGGGGCGTCGTCGTGCGTGGCGCGTGTCGAGACGGACGGGAGCGCTACTGCGGGTTGTCGGACAGCCATGCCGCGACGTCGTCGGAGCGCAACGCCTGCGACAGCGAGCCGACCGCCAGGTCGTTGAGCATGACGATGGACTGCCCGTCCGGGGAGGTCCCGGACCCCGCCGTCGGCACCGTGAAGGTCTCGAGGTCGTCGGTCCGGACGTCGCGCAGCGACCACCCGAGGCCGATCAGCGTGGGGAACGAGAGCCCGGCGTCCACGGCGAGGTGCTCGCTCGTCGCGGTCACGAAGTCCTGGATGCGTCCGGGGTTCGTGATCGTGCCGCGGGAGAACAACCCGTTCACGACGCCGCGCATGAACGCCTGCTGATTCCGCACGCGCGTGTGGTCAGCGTCGGCGAAGGCGTACCGCTCGCGAACGAAGGCGAGAGCGGCGTCGCCGTCGAGTCGGTTGGCGCCGGCGACGAAGTCGTGCCCGCGCGCGGAGAACGCCCGGCTGGAGTCGACCGTGACGCCGCCCAGCGCGTCGGTCATGCCCGTGAAGCCCGTGAAGTCGATCTCGGCGACGTGGTCGACGCGGACGTCCAGCAGCTGCTCGACGGTCTGCACCGTGAGCGGGACACCGCCCCACGCGTACGCGGCGTTGATCTTGGCGCGCCCGTGACCCGGGACGTCCACCCATGAGTCGCGCATGATCGACATGAGGTAGACCGCCTGCCGGTCGGCGGGGATGTGCGCGAGCATCAGGGTGTCGGAGCGGCCACCGGCGTCCGAAGGCTTGCCGTCCGGTCCCCGGGCGGCCCGTGAGTCGGACCCGATGAGCAGGATGTTCTCGCCGCCGGAGGCGGTCGGGCGGGTCCCGCTCGGGAACGGCTTCGCGATGGTGTCGCGACCGGCGTCGAAGCTGCGCGCCAGGCCGCCGACGAAGATGCTCGCCACGACGGCGACCACGGTGGCGATGCCGACGAGTGATCCGACCGTCGCGAGCAGCGCGACGAGGAGGGGTCGTCGGCGCTTCGGGCGGCGGCCGGTCCGTGCTGCGGTCTCGGCGGCCTGACGGGCCGCCCGTCGTTCGGACATGCGGGACTCCTGCGGATTCGGTCGGCCGTGCCACCGACCGATCAATCCTACCGCATGTGGTATGTCACGTACAGGGTGTCACCGATCGGGCTGCGACGGCTTCCTGAGGAGTCCGTTGAGGGCAGCTCGCAGTGTCGGATCGTCCGGCAGGACCTCGCGCTCGATGTGTCGAGCGGTCTCCCACGCCCGGCGTCCGTGCTCCGTCACCGTCACGAGCCGGCGACGTCGGTCGTCGGGGTGCGGGGTGCGCTCGACGAGGCCGTCCCGCTCCATCCGCTCGAGCGTCCGTGACATGGTCTGCGGCTGCACCCGTGCCGTCCGGGCGATCGTGTCGGCACCGGTGGGCCCGGTGCGGATCAGGATGTCGACCGCGATGAGGGCTGCGTGCGGCAGTCCGATGGCGCGGAGTCGTTCGTCCCAGTCCCGTTCGACGGAACGTGCGGCGGCCGAGAGCAGCCGACCGAGGGGCCACTGCTCGGTCGTGTCGTCCATGCCCGCAGTCTACGGTCGACACCGGCCGCGGCTGTGGGGTCCTCGCCGTCACGTCCGTCTAGTAATCAGCATGCTGACGATCGGTGTACGCTCACCGACGTGTCCCGCTTCCTCCGCATCGTCCTCCCCGCGCTCGTCATCGTGGTCTGGCTCGCGATCGCCTCCGTCGGCGGTCCGTACTTCGGCAAGATCTCCGAGGTGTCGACGAACGACCAGACCTCGTTCCTGCCCGCGTCGGCCGACGCCACGACGGTGCAGGAGCGGTCGTCCGAGTTCCGGCAGGAGTCGGGCGCACCCGCGATCATCGTGCTCGAGCGCGACGGCGGGATGTCGTCGTCCGACCTGTCCACCGCGAAGGGCCTCGCGACGCAGCTCGGCGACCGCGACGACGTCGAGTCCGTCAGCCGGGTGATCCCGAGTGCGGACGGCGACGCGGTGGAGATCGTCGCGACCCTCACCACGGCAGCCGACACCGGCGATGCCGTCGAGGCGATCCGCACCGACGTCCAGGACGCCCTGCCCGCCGGTGTGCGCGGCTACGTCACCGGACCAGCCGGGTTCACCGCCGACCTGACCGAGGCGTTCGCCGGCATCGACGGCCTGCTGCTCGGGGTCGCGCTCGCCGCGGTGTTCGTGATCCTGATCATCGTCTACCGCTCACCACTGCTGCCGATCCTCGTGCTCGGCACCGCGACGTTCGCCCTGTGCGCCTCGATCCTGGTGGTGTGGTGGCTTGCGAAGGCCGGGATCGTCACCGTGAACGGCCAGGTGCAGGGGATCCTGTCGATCCTGGTGATCGGTGCGGCGACGGACTACGCCCTGCTCTACACGGCGCGCTTCCGCGAGGCGCTGCGCGACCACCGCACCGGCTGGGGGGCGACGAGGGCAGCCCTGCGGGGGAGCCTCGAACCGATCCTGGCCTCGGGCGGCACCGTCATCGTGGGCGTGCTCTGCCTGCTGCTCTCCGACCTCAACTCGAACAAGGCGCTCGGTCCGGTCGCGGCGATCGGCATCGCGTTCAGCCTGCTCGCCGCCCTGTCGCTCCTGCCCGCACTGCTGCTCGCGTTCCGTCGAGCCGCGTTCTGGCCGCTGCGTCCCGCGTACGGCAGCGCCCACCCGGTGCTCACCGGTCCGGAGGCCCGCGGCGTCTGGGCCCGGGTCGGTCGACTCGTCGCCAAGCGCTCCCGGGTCGTGTGGATCGTCTGCACGGTCGGTCTGATCGCGATGGGCACGGGCCTGGTCGGGCTCAAGGCCGACGGGGTCCCGCAGAGCGACCTCGTCATCGGGGCGTCGCAGGCACGCGACGGGCAGGACGTCCTCGCCGACCACTTCCCGGGCGGCTCCGGCAGTCCGGCGCAGGTCATCGGGTCGGAGCGTGACCTCGACGCCCTCGTCGACGCCGTCACGACGGTCGACGGCGTCGACGGGGTCGTCGCCGCCGCGAAGGACGCCCCGTCCGGCACCGTGCCCGTGACGAGCGACACGAGTTCCGCCGGCGGCGTCGCCGCCGAGCCCACCGTCTCGCGTGGGGACGTGCTGCTCGAGGCCACGTTGTCCGACCCAGCCGACTCCGACGCGGCCGAGCAGACGGTCCGTGACCTCCGCACCGCCGTCGAACGGGTTGATCCCGACGCGGTCGTCGGTGGCGTCACCGCGACCGCCGTCGACACGAACGACACCGGGATCAGTGACCGCACGCTGATCATCCCCGTGGTGCTGGTCGTGATCCTGCTCATCCTGATGCTCCTGCTCCGCAGCATCGTCGCCCCGCTCGTGCTCATCGGCAGCGTGATCGTGTCGTTCGCCGCGGCCCTCGGCGTCGGGGCGCTCGTGTTCGACCACGTGTTCCACTTCCCCGGTGCGGACCCGAGCGTGCCGCTCTACTCGTTCGTGTTCCTCGTCGCGCTCGGGGTGGACTACAACATCTTCCTCATGACGCGGGTGCGGGAAGAGGCGCTGCGGCACGGCCCACACGAGGGGGTCCTGCGAGGACTCGGCGTCACCGGCGGGGTCATCACCTCGGCCGGCGTGGTGCTCGCGGCGACGTTCGCGGCCCTCGGCGTCATCCCGATCCTCTTCCTCGTGCAGATCGCGTTCGTGGTGGCGTTCGGCGTCCTGCTCGACACGATCGTCGTCCGTTCGCTGCTCGTGCCGGCGCTCGCGTACGACCTGGGACGGCGGGCCTGGTGGCCGTCGCGCCTCTCGCGCGCGAACCATCACATGTGACACGCTGGGTGCATGCCAGTTCCTTCGACGCAGCCCGCCGCCGAGCGCAAGCTCCTCCGTGACACCGTGCAGGACAAGATCCGCGACGCGATCATGGACGGCACGCTGGAACCCGGCGAACGGCTCAACGACGACGACCTGATCGCGTGGCTCGGGGTCTCACGCACCCCGATCCGCGAAGCGCTCGCGGAACTCGCCCGCGCCGGCCTGATCGAGATGGCGCCGAACCGCTACACCCGCGTGGCGGCCCCGACGAAGGACGAGCTCCTCGACGCCTACCGCACGCTCGGCGTCATCTACGGCGGCGTCGTGCGCCTGGCCGTGCCGAACTTCACGGAGCCGCAGCGCAAGAAGATCGTGAAGATGCTCGACGACGTCATCGCGCGGGTCGGTGCCGACGAGCAGGACCAGGTCGCCCGCGACGGCGCGGACATCTACTCGCAGTGGGCGGACGCCTGCGGCAACCCGTCGCTCGTGCAGCTCTGCCGATCGACCACCGATGGACTGTCCTTCAAGCTCCGGGTCCCCGAGCTCGCCGAGCTGGTGCCGGCCGCGGTGGTCCTGCCCGAGCTCGACAAGCTCAAGGCCGCCGTCCTGGCGAAGGACCCGATCGCGGCAGAGCTCGCGATGGAGGCCATCCACCTGCTGCCGTCGCGCGCGTAGCACCGTCACGCGCGCGTCAGTGCGCGACGGCGCTGATCATCCCGAGGCCGACGCTGATGCGGTCGGCGACCTCGATGAGGTCCTCGGCGAGGGAGTCCAGGTCGCGGTCGCGCAGCTGCGTGAGGCGCCCCGAGATCGACAGTGCCGCCGCGATGCGCCCGGAGGCGTTGCGGATCGGTGCCGCGATGCAGAACCGGCCGAGCGCGAGCTCCTGGTTCTCCTCGCACCAGCCGCGCCCGGCCGAGGCGACCAGGTCGGCCGTCAGCGCGTCGTGGGTCGTGATCGTGTGGTCGGTGTACCGGGCCAGGTCGTCCCCGAGCAGTGCGCGCCGCTCGTCCTCCGACAGGTCGAGCATCAGCGCCTTGCCGAGCGCCGATGCGTGCATCGGCTGCCGCATGCCGATCATCGTGTGCGACTTCGGTGCGAGCGAGCCCTCGAAGTGGCAGAGGTAGATGCACGACGCAGCGTCCTGCACGCCGACGTTGGCGGTCAGCCCGACGCGGTGCGCGAGTTCCTGCGCCGCCGAGCGGCTCTCGCGGTGCACCGGGTTGTGGTTGAGTCCCTGGCTGGCGAGCTCGAGCACGGCTCGACCGACTGAGTACGCCTGGGTCTCCGGGTCGCGTCGGACGTACTCGAGCGACTCGAGCGTCGCCAGGAGCCGTCCCGTGGTCGAGGTCCCCAGTCCGATGGCCCGCGCGATGTCGGAGGCGCGCACGGCCCCGTCGGATGCGCCGAGCGCGCCGAGGACCGCTGCGGCTCGCTCGATGCTCTGGTTCGGAGGGGTGGTCGCCATCCCCTCATTCTGGCCCGTCCCGGCGCGCGTCAGGAGACCTTCACGGCGCTCGCGGTGACGAACGGGGATCCGTTCGTCGCGGTCACGACGACCCGCAGTGCGGCCGTGCGCACCGGTTCCACGTCGTGGATGCGGTGGCGGTGCCGGTTCGCGTCGACCGCGGCCAGCGTGCGCCAGGCCCCTTCGACGCACGCCTCGATCCGGTAGTCGCGGGCGAGTGTGGGCACGGCGTCCCAGGGGGTGCGGTGGTGGTGCAGGTTGATGAGGTCGGCGTCGACGTCGTCGTTCCAGACGATGCGCACTTGTCGGACGTCGACCGGCTCCGCCCAGTCGAGCGAGAGCACGGCTGCGCCGGCACCCGCGTCGGACGACCACATGTGCGGTCCGCCGAACGGGCGCTGCTGGCCGTCGGCGACCCGGGAGGCCCGCCACGCGTCCGTCTCGCCGGCTGCGGTGAACGCGAACGCGTGTCCGCGCAGGGCGCGCGCCTCCCAGTCGGTCACCGGCTGTCCGGACTCCTCGGGGATGTGGTCGTCGAACTGCTCGTCGTCGGCGCTGCGTGCGCGCAGCGCCATGACGCCGTACGGGTGGCCGTCGGTCAGGACGAGACGGACGCCGGGCTGCCGTCGGACCACGACGACCGCGTTGCACGACTCGTCCGGGTGGAAGGCCAGATCGACCACCGCTTCGTCCGGTCCGGCGGCGACGTGTGCGGTGTGGGTGCTGACGTGGTCGATCGGGGCGTAGTTCTGGGGTCTGCCGGTGGTCCAGAGCTCGAGGGTCAGGTCGGTGCCCTCGTCCGCCTCGGTGCGGAGCCGGAACTCGCCGAGCGCGGGGTCGGCGGGCAGGAGGACGGCGACGTCGCGGTCCAGGTCGAAGCGGTTCTCGGTCGCGAAC
>Ga0153924_1001320_pt1 | contig 12836 bp, 12 predicted proteins | sample TSNJ008MetaG_FD_104709 | JGI IMG/M metagenome (GOLD analysis project Ga0153924, IMG submission 104709) | Attine ant fungus gardens microbial communities from New Jersey, USA - TSNJ008 MetaG | ecosystem: Host-associated > Fungi > Mycelium > Unclassified | place: USA: New Jersey, Wharton State...
ATAAACTATGCGAGGATGAAAGAATAACTTACGAAAGTTTGCATTACAACCATCGAACAACTCACGAATACTGAAAACGACTTGCATCAATTCGAAAAATATAGTACATTATAGGAAAGAGATGTGCTATATTTGGAAGGAATAAGAAGATTGTACTTTTTAACAAATTTTTTAGATAAATGACCGGGCAGGCGGAGAAAGAAGGAATCAAAATGACAGAAATAGAACAATTAATACTTGAGAAACTGGACGAGTTGGATCGGAAAGTGACTTCTGTACGAATCACGCTCGAAAATGATACAAATAAAAAAATTGATGTCATTGGTGAAGGGCATGATTTCTTGAAAAAGAGATTGAATGAGGCCTTGCAGATGGAGCAAAAGCGTGACATAGCATAATATTTGAGAGTTGACAGGGGAGCAGACTTGCTGCCGCTCCCTGTCGGCAGCAATTATAACATATCAAGGGCTGCTTCGGCTGCTCTATTTTTCATTGTACAAAATTACTGAAAGAAGCAGTAATCCAACCCGTCGACAAAGGCGGTGCATATGCGGATACCTGACGAAAAATTGCAAGGGTATCCGTATACGATTTTCAGATATCGCAGCTAAGCCGCTTTAAATCCTCATAAAATTCCGGGTAAGAAATGTTAACACATTCTGCTCCCAGGATCTGCGTTTCCCCATCGGCAAGACAACCGGCGATGGCAAAGGTCATGGCGATGCGATGATCGTCTTTACTGTCAATAACAGCCCCGTGCAGCGGTTTGCCGCCGCGGATGATCATCCCGTCTTCGGTTTCTTCCACATCAGCTCCCATGGCCGACAGATTACGAACCATGACCTCGATCCGGTTGGATTCTTTTACTTTCAGTTCGGCGGCATCCTTGATGACCGTAGTTCCCTCGGCAAAGCAGGCCATGGTGGCGATCATCGGCAGTTCATCAATTAAAGTCGGAATGATGGCGCCGCCGACCGTGGTACCATGTAACGGACTGCTTCTGACCAGAATGTCAGCAGTCGGTTCGCCGATATCATCACAAACATTCAATAAAGAAATATCAGCCCCCATTGCCTTGCATACATGGATGATTCCATCACGGGTCGGATTAATACCGGTATTTTTGATCAGGATCTCTGAATTTGGCACCAACAATCCGGCCGCAATGAAAAAAGCAGCGGAAGAGATGTCACCTGGTACCAGCATCTTTTGCCCATATAATTCTGCTGCCGGTTGGATGGTGGCGGTAGTTCCTTCGGTTTTCACATTTGCCCCAAAACTGGACAGCATAAGCTCTGTATGGTTGCGTGAAAGCTCCGGTTCGGTAACTTTTGTTTCCCCATCAGCGTAAAGGCCGGCCAATAGGACCGCGGATTTGACCTGGGCAGAGGCAACGGGAGACTGGTAGTGAATTCCGTGCAGCAAAGTGCCGGTGATTTCTAAAGGTGCACAGCCATTATCATGAATGCTGCGAATCTGCGCCCCCATCTGCGACAGGGGAGTCATGATTCGTTTCATGGGACGCTTTTGTATTGATTCATCACCGGTCAGGGTGACGGTAAAATCCTGGGCCGCCAAAATGCCGGAGATCAGACGGATCGTAGTACCGCTGTTGCCGCAATCCAGAATAGAATCCGGCTTTTTCAGACCTCTTAATCCATTTCCATGAACCAATACTTTATTGCCGTAATTTTCAATGGCAACGCCCATTTTCTGAAAGCATGCAATACTGGACAGACAGTCGGCGCCTTGCAGGAAATGTTGAATTTCCGTAGTACCTTTTGCAATTGAGCCAAACATCACACTGCGGTGAGAAACTGATTTGTCACCCGGGATCGTTACTTCCCCTTTTAATCCGTTTACTTTCTTGAATTTCATGATCTTCCTCCTCGTACCTTACTGAATCCGATGCAGTTCATAATTATATTTCCGCAGCTGCTTCCAGGCGGCATTCATTGACGGCTCATCATAGAAGATAATCTTTAAGGCATGCTCGCCGTGCTCCCGGTTGTGATTGATGCCGATGTTACGGATGCTGATGCCCCGGGCACTTAAGATTACGGCCAGGGTAGAAATTGCCCCGGGCTCGTCGACCACATCGACCGTAAAGGAATATTCCGGTGCAACCGAGCCATAGACAGTATCGGTGATACTGTTCCGGTAAGTCCGGGAAGTATCAAAGAGCTGATGGATCGCTGATGCATTATGTTGCCGGAGTTCATTCAGCGTATCGGTCAGTGAGGCAATATAGGTTTCCAGCATGGCAGCAATATTATCCGTATTGGTCATACAAATTTGCTCCCACATTTCCGGTGACGAGGAAGCGATCCGGGTAATATCTTTAAAACCGCCGGCCGCCAGCCGTTTCATTATCGTCAGGGGATTGTCGCTGTCCCGGACCAGATTGACCAGACTGGAAGCAATGATATGCGGCAGATGACTGATTGCTGCGGCCACCCGGTCATGCTCCCGATAATCCAGAACAAGCGGAAGCGCGCCAATGGTATTTGCTACCGCCACCATGCGGTCGATATCGGCCTGATTGGAACGGGAAGTCGGAGTGATCACATAGTAAGCATTCTCTAACAAATGGTCGGTGGCATTCTCGTAACCGGTTTTCTCGGAACCGGCCATCGGATGTCCGCCGATAAAACAATCCTCCAGGCCCAGTTGGGTAACTGCTTCATGGATATTTGTTTTCGTGCTGCCCACATCGGTGAGCAGGGCCCCCGGTTTCAGGAACGGCCGGATTTCCGACAGGTAGCGGGCGTTGTATTCAACCGGTGTGCAGAGGAAAATAATATCACATTCGTTTAAGTGTTCATCGACACCGTCCAGAATGATATCAACAATACCATCATTCTGGGCCTGTTCCAGTTTTTCCCGGCTTCGCATATAGGCCATAATGACCGCGTCCGGAAGACTGCGCTTGATCCCTTTGGCAATGGAACCGCCAATCAGTCCGAACCCGACAAAACCAAAGGTGGAATCCGTCATAGAAAACTCCTTTCCGCAAGATCAGCGTACGGTTTCAGTTCTTTTGTCAAAGCGGCAAACTGTTCAAATGTCAGGGACTGCGGCCCGTCGGACAGGGCATGGGCCGGATCCGGATGGACTTCGATCATCAGTCCGTCGGCGCCAACGGCAACGGAGCATTTGGCCAGCGGTGCCACGTAAGACCGAACTCCGGTAGCGTGGCTGGGGTCAATGATTACAGGCAGATGGGTCCGGCCGCGCAATACCGGAACAGCACTGATATCCAGGGTATTACGGGTCGAAGTCTCATAAGTACGGATGCCGCGTTCGCAGAGCACCACGTTGGGATTGCCTTCGGACATAATATATTCCGCCGCATTCAGCCATTCATCAATCGTCGCACACAACCCCCGCTTTAGCAGAATCGGAAGCCCGGATTTTCCGGCTTCTTTTAACAGTTCAAAGTTCTGCATATTCCGTGCTCCGATTTGAAGCATATCAACATATTTTACGGAAGTTTCAATCGCATGAGTGCTGGTCACTTCGCAGATCACATTCAGACCGGTGGCCTCCCTGGCTTCCTTCATATAACCCAGACCTTCTTCCTCCAGACCCTGGAATGAGTATGGCGAAGTCCGTGGTTTGTAAGCACCGCCGCGCAGGAAAGTGGCCCCGGCTTTTCTGACAGCGAAAGCAGTCTGCATTAACTGATCCTGGCTTTCGACAGCACATGGGCCAGCCATGATGGTCAGAGTACCGGGGCCAATGGTGGTATTTCCAACAGGGATGACGGAATCCTCCGGGTGGAATTTTTTGTTGGCCAGTTTGTAGGATTCGGTTACGGCGACGACTTTGTCTACGCCGTCTTCTACTTCAAAATTGATGCCGCTTAATTTGGTTTTATCACCGACAACACCGATGATAGTGACTTCGTGGCCTTGGGAAAGATGGACCTGAAGACCTTTGGCTTCGATGGTGCCGGTGATTTTTTGGATTGCTTCATTGGAAGCATTTGGTCTCATAATGATAATCATATTTTATCTCCTCAATATAAATAGATGTCGCACGTAATAAGTATTTTATCGCATTTGACAGGGAATGTCAACGCTTCATCACTTTAAAGTATGAGAGAAGACTAATTGCCAAAAAGGAGGGATAACTTGCACAAATTACTTGTAATTTTGTATTATTTTTAGTAATATATACATCATAAGACTAAAATTTATGTACAGGAGGAAATTGTATGAACGTTTATGGAACCAAACAAATCCGCAACGTCGTATTACTTGGTCACGGCGGGGCGGGTAAAACGACGGTTGTAGAGGCACTGGCGCTGCTAACCGGCGTGACAAAACGTATGGGTAAGGTTACGGATGGCAATACCATCAGTGATTATGACAAAGAAGAAATCAAGCGTCAATTTTCTATTTCCACCTCCCTGATTCCTCTGGAATACAACGGGGAAGAAGGAGCAATTAAGATTAATCTGCTGGACACGCCGGGATATTTTGATTTTGTCGGTGAAGTAGAAGAGGCGGTCAGTGTTGCTGATGCCGCTATCATTGTGGTAAACTGTAAGGCCGGTATTGAAGTTGGTACCGAAAAGGCATGGGAGCTGTGTGATAAACTCAATTTACCACGGATTATTTTCGTGACCAATATGGATGATGATCATGCCAGTTATCGTGAACTGGTACTGAAGTTAGAGACCAGGTTTGGCCGCAAGATCGCACCATTCCATCTGCCAATTCGAGAGAACGAGAAGTTTGTTGGTTTTGTTAATGTAGTAAAGATGAAAGGACGTCGTTTTACCAACCTGAGTGATTACGAAGAATGTGAGATTCCGGAATACTCCCAGAAGAATCTGGGGATTGCCAGAGAGGCTTTGATGGAAGCGGTGGCAGAGACCAGTGAGGAGTATATGGAGCGCTATTTCTCCGGGGAGGAATTTACCGAGGAAGAGATTTCCGCAGCGCTTCGGGAACATGTGATAGAGGGCAACATCGTACCGGTTATGCTGGGTTCGGGAATCAACTGTCAGGGTTTCAGCACCCTGCTGCAGGCGATTGATAAGTATTTCCCGTCACCGGATAAGTTTGAATGTATCGGTGTGGATGTATCTACCGGCGAGCGTTTTACCGCCAAGTACAATGACAGTGTTTCCCTGTCGGCCAGAGTATTTAAGACCATCATTGACCCGTTTATCGGCAAGTACTCACTGATGAAGATCTGTACCGGAACTTTGAAGCCGGATAGTGCGATTTACAATGTAAACAAGGACACGGAGGAAAAAGTGGCCAAGGTCTACATTCTGCGTGGTAAAGAAGCCATCGAAGTCCCTGAACTGAAGGCCGGTGATATTGGTGCCGTAGCCAAGTTGAATGTGACCCAGACCGGTGATACCATTGCCGTGCGGACCGCTCCGATTGTATATCATAAGCCCCAGATTTCCACTCCTTACACCTATATGCGCTATAAAACCGTAACGAAAGGTGATGAGGATAAGGTATCTACGGCGATGGCTAAACTGACGGAAGAAGACCTGACTTTAAAAGCAGTGAACGATAAAGAAAACCGGCAGATGCTGTTGTATGGTATTGGTGACCAGCAGTTGGAGGTGGTTGTCAGCAAGCTGCTGAACCGCTATAAGGTAGAGGTTGAACTAAACAAACCCAAATTTGCTTTCCGTGAGACGATCCGCAAAAAAGTGGAGGTTCAGAGCAAGTACAAAAAGCAGACCGGCGGACATGGACAGTATGGCGATGTCAAGATGGAATTTGAACCGTCAGGTGATCTGGAGACGCCATATGTATTTGAAGAAAAAGTATTTGGCGGTGCTGTTCCGCGTAACTACTTCCCGGCGGTTGAGAAGGGCGTTCAGGAAAGTGTTGTGAAAGGACCGTTGGCGGCTTACCCGGTGGTTGGGGTAAAGGCAATCCTGACAGATGGTTCCTACCATCCGGTAGACTCTTCGGAGATGGCCTTCAAGACAGCTTCGATGATGGCGTTCAAGAAGGGCTTTATGGACGCGACGCCGGTATTGTTAGAGCCGATTGCTTCTGTGAAGGTGACGGTACCGGACCGGTTTACCGGCGATGTTATGGGCGACCTGAATAAACGCCGCGGCCGTGTATTGGGCATGAATTCAGATCATCATGGCAAACAGATCATTGAGGCTGATGTACCGATGTCGGAATTGTTCGGTTATAATACCGATTTGCGTTCGATGACCGGTGGGATCGGCATTTACGAATACGAATTTGCCCGTTATGAGCAGGCACCGGGCGATATTCAGAAGAAAGAAGTAGAAGCAAGAGCCTCAAAGGTAGACAAATTAGACGTTTGATTGTATGATAACAGGTAAGGGGAAAGCGGGTGTGGAACCTGCTTTCCCTTGTATCTTAAACAGCAGGAACGCATTGACCGGAAAAGAAGTGACAGGAGAGAAGTTATGAATACAAGAAAACATTTTTCCAGAATGGGGTGGGCTTATGTGGCGTTTGGGTCAGTGGGTCTGGTGGCGCAGATGATCATGCTGGTGATTGCGATGCTGCTTGGATATAGCGACCTGAATATAAACCTGCTGACATTGATCAGTGAGATTGGAATGTATGGATGCGGTTTTCCTGTCTTTTATCTGGTTATGCGTAAGATACCTGCATGGAAAAAACCCGAGACCGAGAGGCTGCCGTTGGGCTTTTTGCTGCGCCTGCTGATTGTTTGTTTCGGATTGATGTATATAGGCAGTTTGATTGGTAATCTTGCAAACGTTATATTAGAGACCCTCAGGGGGGAACCAATTGCCAATCCGGTTGCGGATTTGTTGATGGATTTAGACCTGTGGCTGATGTTTGCCTGCATTGTAGTGGTAGCTCCGGTTATGGAGGAACTGATGTTTCGAAAACTGCTGATTGACCGGATTGTTCCTTATGGACAGAAAGCGGCGATTCTGGTTTCGGGAATTTCATTTGGCCTGTTTCATGGGAATTTCCAGCAGTTTTTTTACGCATGTGGTCTGGGATTTGTATTTGCTTATATATACAGCAGCACCGGACGGCTCTACTATACCATTATATTCCATATGGTGATTAATTTTGTCTGCGGAATGGTACCTTCGCTATTTACCCGGGCAGGTACTATGCAAGTGCCCTGGGCGGAGTTGGGCACGGTATTGTTTGGCGTCTTTGTCATTGCGTCAATGCTGGGGGCTTTGGTGGTCTGGTGCTTCAACTGGCGAAAAATTTCTTTTTTTCCCCGCTGGGAGCCGGTTGAAGGAAGTTTAGCAAAAGAGATCCTGTTAAGTCCGGGCGTACTTTTTTTTATCGTGGGCTGTATTTTAGCGTTTGCACAAAACTAAATGATTAGGGTCTTGACACCGATATTTAATTATGCTACATTACATTTAGCATAAATGCGATGAAGAGAAGTAGTAAACCGAACCAGAACATGCAGAGAGCTGCCGGGTGGTGCGAGGCAGAAGGGAAGGACGGTTGAACTGGTCTTGGAGCATCCGGCGGAAGGATGGATCTGGCAACAGCTCTATTTGCGTAAGTCAGGACGGAATCCCACCGTTATGAAGGGCAGCTGATGAGCGCATGCACATATATGCATGAAACAGAGTGGTACCGCGAAGGATGATCGTCCTGCGTCTCTGCAATAGAGACAGCAGGGCTTTTTTTATTCCGATGTGAATTCACCGCGGAAGAAAAAATGAGGAGGAAATGGCAATTATGGCAAGTTACAATTACAGCGCTATTGAAAAAAAGTGGCGGGCAAACTGGGAGCAGAAGCCCATTAACGTGGATGACGGCAAGAAACCCAAATATTACTGCCTGGATATGTTCCCATATCCGTCGGGCAGCGGGCTTCATGTAGGACACTGGCGAGGATATGTGATCTCTGATGTGTGGAGCCGTTATCAGATTTTGAAAGGAAATTATGTAATCCATCCGATGGGCTGGGATGCTTTTGGCCTGCCGGCAGAGAACTATGCAATCCAGATGGGGGTTCATCCGGCTAAATCTACCGCCGAGAATGTAGCTAACATAAAAAGGCAGATTCATCAAATTGCATCCATCTATGACTGGGATATGGAAGTCAATACCACCGATCCGGAATTCTATAAGTGGACGCAGTGGATTTTTGTCAAAATGTTTCAAGCAGGCCTGGCTTATGAAAAAGAATTTCCGATCAACTGGTGTCCGTCCTGTAAGACCGGTTTGGCCAATGAAGAAGTGGTGAATGGCTGCTGCGAACGCTGTGGCGATATTGTTACCAAGAAAAATTTAAGACAGTGGATGTTAAAGATCACTGCCTACGCCGAGCGTCTGTTAAATGATCTGGATAAGCTGGACTGGCCGGAGAAAGTAAGAAAGATGCAGACCGAATGGATTGGCAAATCCTACGGTGCTGAGGTTGATTTTGCAGTTGACGGCACAGATGAGAAGATTACTGTCTATACGACCAGACCGGATACCCTGTACGGAGCTACTTTCATGGTTCTGGCACCGGAGCACGCTTTGGCGAAAGGCCTGGCGACACCCCAGACCCGGGCAGCGGTAGAACGGTATATTGAGGATTCCTCAATGAAGTCCAATGTGGAACGGATGCAGGAGAAAGAGAAAACCGGCGTATTTACCGGCAGCTATGCGATCAATCCGCTGAACGGTGCGAAGGTGCCGATCTGGTTGTCTGATTATGTCCTGGTCGATTACGGTACCGGTGCGATTATGTGTGTACCGGCGCATGATCAACGTGATTTTGAATTTGCGAAGAAATTTGATATTCCGATCATTCAGGTAATTGCCAAAGATGGCAAAGCCATTGAAAATATGCAGGAGGCCTACACCGAAGCCAATGGTATCATGATCAATTCCGGCGGATGGAATGGCATGGAGTCGTCAGTACTGAAGGAAGAAGCACCGGCGCTGATGGAAGCCCGGGGACTGGGTAAGAAAACCGTGAACTACAAGCTGCGTGACTGGGTCTTCTCCCGTCAGCGTTATTGGGGCGAGCCGATTCCGATCGTTCATTGTCCGGTCTGTGGCAATGTGGCTGTTCCGGAAGAAGAATTGCCGCTGCGGCTGCCGGAGGTAGAAAGCTACCAGCCTACCGGTACCGGCGAATCACCGCTGGCGGCCATTGATGAGTGGGTGAATTGTCAGTGCCCGCAGTGTGGCGGGCCGGCAAAGCGGGAGACCAACACGATGCCGCAGTGGGCCGGTTCCTCCTGGTATTTCCTGCGCTATGTGGATAACCATAATGACCAGGAACTGGTTTCCAAAGAAAAGGCGGCAAAATATCTGCCGGTGGATATGTATATCGGCGGCGTTGAACATGCGGTACTGCATTTGCTGTATTCCCGTTTTTATACCAAGTTCCTGAATGATATTGGCGTGATTGATTTTGATGAACCATTTACCAAATTGTTCAATCAGGGGATGATTACCGGTAAAAACGGTACTAAAATGAGTAAATCCAAGGGTAATACGGTTTCGCCGGATGATCTGGTCAGAGATTATGGCTGTGATGCCCTGCGGATGTATGAGTTGTTCGTGGGGCCGCCGGATCTGGATGCCGAGTGGGATGAACGTGGTATTGAGGGGGTTGCCCGCTTCTTAAACCGTTTCTGGAATCTGGTAACGGAAAGCAAAGATAAGCATGTGACGGCCACCAGAGAGATGGTACGCCTGCGCAATAAGCTGATTTTTGATATTGAGCAGCGCTTTAGCCAGTTCAATTTAAATACCGTCATTTCCGGTTTTATGGAGTACAATAATAAGTTGATTGATCTGGCGAAACAGACCGGCGGTATTGATTATGAGACCCTGAAGACGTTTATCATCCTGCTGGCCCCGTTTGCGCCGCACATTGGCGAAGAGTTATGGCAGCAGCTGGGCGGAACCGGCAGCGTGTTCCATGCCCAGTGGCCGGAGTGTGATGAGGAAGCCAGAAAAGATGACGAAATCGAAATCGCCGTTCAGATCAATGGCCGGACCCGGGGGCTGGTAACCCTGCCGGCCGATGTATCAAAAGAAGATGCGATTGCGGCCGGCAAAGCCGCCGCTGCCGCGAAGCTGACCGGAACGATTGTAAAAGAGATCTATGTACCGGGCCGGATCATCAATCTTGTCTGCAAATAGGCCGGGCAGTACGCCGTAAGAAATTATTAAGAAGACAGGCAGAAAACCTTTATGGTTATCTGCCTGTCTTTGTGGTAGGATAAAATGGTAAAACAGCGAAAAGGAGTAATATTATGGTAAAAAGAATTGGCAGAGGAATCTTTTTGCTGACAGCCGCCTGTTCCTTGTTTGGCGGAATCCCCGTTTGGGCATCGGTTGGTGGTCCGGGGGTGAGAAAAGCGGAAGTGGACAGGATCATAAAGTACGAATCAGGAATTGAGATAGATCGGCTTAAGGATGCCCAGGACACCGACCAGATCGTGGTGGTTCTGGGAACCGGCATGGACAACCGCAGTGTTTGTGTGGCGTATTTCAAGAAGGACGAAGCAGGAGACTGGCAGGAGGAATTCTATGTTCCGGGCTACTGCGGCTATTATGGAATGTCGGATAATAAAGCTGAGGGTGACCGCAGAACCCCGACCGGCACCTACAAGTTTACCAAAGCATTTGGTATTCTGGACGATCCGGGGGCGGTAATGGATTATAAGAAGTTAGATTATGACGATTACTGGGTCGATGACAGCACCAGTGCCTGCTATAATCAGATGGTAAGCACCAAGACGACAGCTAAGACCTGGCGTTCGGCGGAGCATTTGATCAAAGTTGATCCTTGCTACAATTATGTGCTGGCCTTAGGGTATAATGAAGACTGTATTTCAGGCAAGGGCTCGGCGATCTTTCTTCATGGTATGCATCCGCAGAAAAACTGGTCGGAAGGCTGTGTCGCCATTGACCAGGAGTATGTAAAACAACTGGTCCGCCAGGTGGATGCCCAGACGAAGATTGTGATTGCACCGGATGCCGATGCCCTGCTTTATCACTGACTGTCAGGAATTCCTGGCAGCCATTTTTTGTGCAAATGCGCGGATCGATTCCATCCGTTTTTTCTCCTCCGGTGACATATTGGTGCTCAAAATGGACATCAATAAGTCGGATTCCTGGCTGCTGAACTGGATGCCCTTCTTGCGGGAATCCAGTTGCATTGCAGTAAAAGCCGGTACAATCTGGTCTTTTGGCATCGAATTCATCTGCTCGGCGAATTTCATGAGGTAGTCCAGTTTGTCTTTGTTCATCTGCCGCAGACGGGGATCCTGCTTCCAGTTATTTTGTGAACTCATAAAAACTCCTTTCTCTTTGCCAGATCAGGTCGATATCTGCATTGATTGCATCATTAACTGGATATTTTCCATCATGTCAATCATATCCCGTTCTCTGGGGCCGGCGTAGGGTTTCATGGCCTGCAGAATTTCCAGCGGTGATATCTGACTGGGTGCATTGGGGTTGATTCCCATAGCTGACACTTCGCCATCTTCAAATAATTCTCTGGTTCTGTTTAGTTCTCGAATCTTGATCATCATTGATAAGATTCGTTGTTGAGGAATCTGAAAATAGGGAATGGCAGCCTTAATCATCTGCATTTGCGGATCAGCCATCAAATAGTCGAAATCGGTAAGCTGAATTCCTTTTGTTTCTCCATTCATAAGCAACAAGTCCTTAGCATTCTTGACACAATATATGCATCATTCAATGATTTCATACCATGTGCATATCATGATATCAGAGGAGCGTGATTTATTATGGCGACAAAATTAATTATTGATGGAAATGCTGTTTATGAAATAGATGAGGACTGTCTGGAATTCCGGCAGAAGTCGCTGCGTAATCAAAAAAACGCCGTACCAAAGAATAGTAATGGGAGAAGTTACCGAAATAAGAATGGGATGAATATACAGAAAGACAGATCGTGAGGGGAAAAAACGTACCCCCTCAATTAAGAGGGGGTATTATGGACTTTAGCAGAAACCGTTACCACCGCCGCAGCAGCACAGCAGCAGGATGATCCAGATGAAGTCACATCCGTTACCGCAGTCATTGTTGCCGAAGCCTCCGCTGATACCGTTGCCGCCACCGCAGCAGCACAGCAACAGGATGATCCAGATAAAGTTAAAGCCATTTCCTCTGTTGTCACATTCACATCCACATCCACAGTTTGTAGCAGCTAAATCACTCATATTAAATCCTCCAAAATTTGTTTACACTTTTTTTTAAAATATTTGTTTGCAAGAAAAAAACACACTTTGAAACACAATCTCAAAAAATTTTAAAAATTTATAAAATAGTAATTTTCTTTTTGGAAAAGTATGTTATACTCTAGTAGGTGTGAAATTTATGTCAAGTACCCTGGCGAAAGCTTCGGGGGAGAATATAGAAGAGGAAATACAAGGTGCAGATATGAGTCAGAATAATAACCAGAGAAGGAATGGATCAGGACGCTCCCGGGCAAGGGGCAGCAACAGCAGTTCAAAAGGCAGGAACACCGGCAGTACCCGGAGTACCGGTTATCAATATAGCAATGCCAGAAAGAACCATGGCCGCAGAAAAGGCGGCTCCCACTATGATTTTAGGAAGATCGCAATCGGCGGCGTGCTGCTGATTTTAGCAATTACCTGTATCGTGTTCCTAATAAAGGGCATGACCGGGCCGGACATGATCAAAGAACCGGAGACGGAAGTGACCACCGAACCGGAGACGCAGCTGCAAAAAGAAGTGACGGTGGATGGGGTTTCCATCACCGGCATGTCCAAAGCGGAGGCCAGGGAAGCGATCCTTAAGAAGTATCCGTGGAATATGAAAGTGACCCGCAGCGGGGAATCCTATTCCGTAAAGAATCTGATGTCG
>Ga0153924_1001324_pt1 | contig 12806 bp, 16 predicted proteins | sample TSNJ008MetaG_FD_104709 | JGI IMG/M metagenome (GOLD analysis project Ga0153924, IMG submission 104709) | Attine ant fungus gardens microbial communities from New Jersey, USA - TSNJ008 MetaG | ecosystem: Host-associated > Fungi > Mycelium > Unclassified | place: USA: New Jersey, Wharton State...
CGGCATCAGTGTAAATTTGTATGAGGTATGATTGTAACATTCCCTGTGCCAATATGAGATTTTGGGAGTCAAATCCATTCACTACGGAATGCGCCCAAGCATAAGAAATGTGGAATGAGGGCGAAATTTCCAACTAGTCAACTGTCTTTTCTTCTCAAGAACCAGAATGTAAGAACTCAATCATGACCAAAGAATGTCCAGATACCAGCATCGAGCAGCACGTGTGAGAGCAATTGCACTATCTAGCGGGAGCAAATATAATTTTAGACGAGCCCCCATCGAACAGGAAGTGGTATAATGACGCCATACAGGAGAAGCTATGACCTAACCAACTGGTACACCTTGAGCAGACGGCGGCATCCCAAAAACAGAATTCCACCATCAAGACGCATCGTACCCAATGGAATCGCATGATCCTGGACTGCCTGATTCATCACAAGCCGACATGCGTGGCGCAGACGACGGCAAACGAAGCTCAGTCGCACGCCACCCACTTCGGAACGATGCAATCCCAGCAACTAACCCGAAACCAGCAATCCATATCTGGAATCCCGTCAGACATCTTCAAGTGTCCCAAGATGAAAACATACATCATTCGAAAATAAACCGTGTTCAAGTGACCTTGCACAGATAATTAGAGCTGGCCTCACCAGCATTCCAACAGGAACATACCAATGGATCGTCAATGGCAGATACCCGATGTTGACAACCAGCTCAGACCACCAGTCGTCCCAGCGTTGCCCCAGCTCCCGCTTCTCCAAAGCAGTCAACCCCGTGCCCCGAGCCTTACGCAGCGCCTTCTGTCTTGATCGAAGGAGCTGCCGGTCTTCGCCAAGGTGAGCAAATTGGAGAAGGACATACAGTGCCCAGAAACGGCAAGACCAACGACCCAGTACATTACCATCGAGGCCGACCGTCTTCTTGCCAGAAAAATTCCTGATTCTGGCCGGGATAATCCCGTGAGAGACCAAGTACGCCAAATGCTCTAGGGGATAGTATCCCAGCATGGCCCACCCCTGCAATCGTTCGATGACCTGCAGATTGCGAGTCGGTTGCGGTTTCCGTTCCAGACTAATCAGCCACTGGAAGATGGGCAGCAATCCTGTGTTTCAAATCAGACCCTATATCGCCCAGAGCAGAAGCTGAACAGGACCCCAGAAGCGCCACAGAGTCCGTGAATCATCCAGTAGCCCGTCCAGCTTGGCACACCGTTCTGCACAACCACTCGTTGGCCCCGAGCCTAGACCAGCACGATGCTGCAACCGAGCTCTCAACCGAAGAAGGGGAATAGCCAGCTTGATGATGTATTGCACAAGCTAGAGAATCAACGTCATCCAGCCATGTCCAGACATACCAAAAGTCCCTCTGACCATGAATATTTTGCTGACAGGGGACCGTCAGCACAAACTCAATTTGATACAGACACAAGCTCACTCGCCGCCACTCCATGTTCCAAGAAACCGGACAAGATGATCCAGTGTTTCTGAAGGCTGCAGGCGTCCAAAGCATCCCAGAATCTCGTCATTCAACCGTGCAAATCCTGACCGTCTGGAGATCGACATTTGAGCTGACTGTCAAACATAACCGGCTACTCAAATCCAAATTCCAGTTCCAGCCTCGTGATTAAGCCGGTGGGAATATTATGTCAGCATATATATCGTCTGCGAACTGGCATTCCGCTTTTCCTCGAACAATCTGCGGACACAAAAGTTCGGGCCTGGTAGAGCTTTCCCGTTTCCTCGTCCGCGTTCCCGTCCTCTAGATCGATCCAGGGTGCTTGCTTTAGCACTTAATCTCTTCCGAGTCTGCGAGTAGTACTTGATCCATCCTCGGAGGCATCGCCCTGGCTGGTGCTCAGGACGAGTGTGCATGAGTATGAGGGTATTCTCAGGCTCCGGTGGGGATTGACATTTGTATCTGCTCCAATGACATTTGTGTTATGTTTCATCCATCTGCGGACGGATTCTCCCGAGAATCCTCCTTTGAGCTCGCTATTAGATTGCTATTGGATTTATCCGAGGTTTCTTTGAGTGAGAAACTTCCCGGGGTTATTTCATTCGATTGCGGACGATAATTCTCATTTGGCGTGCCAGATGACTTGGAGCTCTCATGACATATGTATCGGCTTTTCTGGGTTGTCATTCGAGTGAGGTTTATATAAAGGGGAATTGAGTTGACGTTCAGAGCCATTTTTGCACTCGAACAGAGTATCATGATGAAAAACTATATTGTGCTGCTCGCGATCCTCCCTTCTGTCTACTGTCAGCTCAGTATGCTTGCGATTGCCGCTGGAAAGAAATACTTTGGCACGGCGACCGACAATCCTGAGCTGACGGATGCTCCATACGTGGCTCAGCTCGGGAATACGGCTGATTTCAACCAGATAACAGCTGTAAGATACATCCACTTCGTTGCTAAAATGATCTGACCTCCTTCACTCAGGGAAACAGCATGAAATGGGTAGCTCCTCCCTGATTTCGATTTGGTGAAAGAAATAACCAGTTGCTCAAGGACGCGACAGAACCTTCTCGGGGCGTCTTCACTTTCACTAATGGCGACACAATTGCCAATCTAGCTCACCAGAACGGCCAGCTGCTCAGAGGTACTCGGATAGTGCACGGGCTTCCCTCACACAACTCACAGCGTCTCTAGGCCACAACTGCGTGTGGCACAATCAGCTTCCAGGCTGGGTCACCGCTGGCAATTTTGATAATTCGACCCTCCTCAGGTACTGTTCCCGTTTCATCGCTTCCCAACGCGAAAGCCCACCTTGATCCAGCATCGTGCAAAACCATTGTCAGACTCTAGTGTCCCACTACCAAGGCCAAATGTAACTGTTTACACTTATGCATCATGAGATGGCTCTCTGACTTTGCTGCAGGTGTTGGTGTCCTTCATCTATTGGAATAACAATCACTGATATTACACGCAACGCCTGCAACAACAGACAGCTGGGACGTTATCAATGGTCGGTGTCATGATAGGTTTCCACTAAACGGGACTTAGATCTCCTAGAACCATTCAATGACGACGGCACATTCAGAGATTCGGTGTTCTTCCAGACTACAGGGACCGCTTACATCTCTACTGCCCTGAGAGCCGCTCGGGCTGCCGACGCAAACACGAAGCTTTACGTGTGTCTTTTCCGGGCAACGTTTTCTGGACTTCCGTGACTTTTCTCATAGATCAACGACTTCAACATCGAGGGGACCGGAGCCAAATCCACTGCTATGGCTAATCTCGTCCGGGACCTCAAGAACCAGAACGTTCCCATCGATGGCATCGGAGTACAGGCTCACTTGATCGTCGGCGAGGTCCCTTCAACTCTTCAACAGAACCTCCAAGCCTTTGCCAACCTCGGAGTAGAAGTTGCCATCACTGAACTCGATGTCCGAATGACCCTCCCCGCCACCAGCACATTGTTAGCGCAACAACAGCGGGACTATCAGAGTGTGATTGAAGCATGCAAAGCAGTCTCCGCTTGTGTCGGTGTCACCGTCTGGGACTGGACCGATAAGGTATGTGGGCGTTGTGGACTGCAGCAGGACATGTATTCACTCTGTCCACAGTATTCCTGGGTTCCTGGTACTTTCTCAGGTCAAGGTGCTGCATGCCCCTGGGACCAAGTGCGTTCTTTTGCTTATATCAGAGGATGTCAACTGAGATTTCAGCAGAACCTCGTCAAGAAACAGGCTTACCAGGGAATTGTCAATGGTTGGACACAATAGGACGTGATTCATAAATACCTCCTGTACTCTGCTTCTAATATAATCTCGGAGGATCAGGCAGGGCGCACAGACGGCCTGATAAAACAGAACTTGGACCTCGTTGGATTGCCAGCAACAGTTCAGAGAGTAACAAATCTTCTTGAGCTCTCCTCAAGTCGGCCAGCCTGACATTAGAGCAGACACTCCTTGGAAAGAGACCATCCCAGTCCCAGTGGGAGTGATTACCACGTTCTCATCTCTCGGCACAGATCTTGGCCTGACATTTGTCGCTGTCTTCTGAACTAGATGTTCTCGTTTTGGATCGCTCTTCTCTGTCCTTGGTAATAGCCAAATGGTGGCTATCTGACATGCCAAAAATAATTTGCCCAAATATCACTGAGAAAATGGACGAGAATTTTTTGAGCATGATTAAAACAATTCAGAGCTCTGGAATTTTTTTCCATCGCTGCTGAATTGCTTTTTAGTTTTTTAGTTTTTTTTCTAATTATTCTTCACACATTTTTGTGTGGAATTATTTAGTGGTTCCAACGTCCAGCCTGTTGCATCGGTCATGGGACTTTCTGCATTCAGGTCTCATGCTCCAACAGCTCAGCCATCTCTCCAGCTGAAAGTTCATCAACTTTTTATTACACATCACCTCAAACAAATCATAATTTTCATGCAGTTTTGACGATGTAGATCAATATCCCTGCACATAGCTGGACTGGATCGATTCTATAAGGTTTTTCAACCTCCTTCACCCCCTCTTCGGTCACCACTTTCACATTTTTTCAATCATGAGACCTGTCCAGCAACGTATTATCGAAGTAAATGAGAACTCAGAAGAGCCGATACTGTGGTTTGATAAGTTGGAGAATTCAGCCTCACAATCGACGAATGAATATGCCACAAGACCATAGAACTATTCTGAGGCCTTCATGAAGAACGGCCAGTCCCCTTCAACACAATCCACACCCTACATTACAGACAGGCCTCTTACAGACTTCATAAAGACCGAACCTCAACCCCCAGCCTCGAAAAGCATTTCATTCCACTGGTAGCCATCTTTGAACCACTTATCACCATGCACGAGTACATTCATCCACCCCAAACCTACATCACCCCACGAAGGACTCGGAACAACTCCACCCGACCTCCCTTGAGGCACGGGTGTAGTCAGTACTGTACCGCTATGTATCTCACCCACCGCGTTTTAGTTATAGAATTCTCTCTCGCTTCCCCATAGAGCTGCAAGTCACCAGACTATAGCTCAGTATATGACGAAATGACGTTGAACAAGTTCAGCTGATGCTTGGGAGAAGAGATGCTGGAATGTGTGAATTAGGATGGACAAAAAAGGTTTTATGTGATAGGAAGTTGATAAACTTTCAGCTGGAGAGATGGCTGAGCTGTTGGAGCATGAGACCTGAATGCAGAAAGTCCCACGACCGATGCAACAGGTTGGACGTTCGAACGTCATCTTAACCACTAAATAATTCCACACAAAAATGTGTGAAGAATAAAAAAACACTGAAAAACTAAAAGCAATCCAGCAGTTCTAAGAGAATTCCAGAGCTCTGGATTGTTTTTGATCATGCTAAAAATTCTCACTCCCATTGCTTGCCAAAGATTTCAGTTCTCTCAATCTTACCTGTTGCACCTCACAGATGACTCTTGACCATCCTGCTTTTGGTCTTGTCAGTCCCTCACAAGAGCAAGTTCTGCGCTGATGCAGCGTGAGCTTGAACTGGACCCCTTGCGGCCTGATTGATAACCGCACTGGCTTCAGTCGCTTTCAATAAATGAGGGACTGTTTGGTCACATACTCAACACGGTAGTCTTTCCTGCTGGTACGACTATCTAGTGCACTCTGGTGGAGGGCGTATATTGATGATTGTATCGAGATTTCTCAAATGACGATCAATTTACGAGTTCTTAATTCTTCTGGCAGGCTAGTGACTAGCATGACACAGCCGAATGGGAAGTCCACTATAAGTCTGCCACTACAGACTCAGAAGTGGATGGTGTCACTTGTCATATTAGTTACCCCAGGCTATGGTATCAGTAAGTATTAGTGACACCAGACTATGGGTCTGTGTTTTGATGCTTGGGAAAAGAGTGATGACAATGTGAAGCTGCTTTGAATCATAGCACACTTCAGCGGTTCATAAAAATAGTCATCCAAAACAAATAGAATTAACAACATAGATAAAATCATACAAGACCACTACCAGCCATTTTGACAGTGTCAGCTACGGCCCTTATAACCTCGCTCCATCCTCGCCGCAGCAGCCCAGATTCCTCAATCCCCCATCGTACCAGTGCTACATTGCTAACTGCAATCCTGCTTCCAGTCTGTGCTCCACTAGTACCTGAAGATTTTGTTCTTCTCCGTCTAATCAGAAGGCTGATAACTGGGAACATCACAAACAACACAAACAACGTGGCCAACCGACTCGTCGTGAGATACGGATAGACCATTGCTTTGACCAGAGAATAGGTATTTGAGCGAGTCACAGCTGTTGACTGGACTGTGGGCACAGCACGTACAAGGGTCGACGACCGTGTTCCTGAAGTGCTAGATGATGACGTTGCTCGAGAATTTTGTAAACGAGGGGAACAAGCATGTCCGTTCTGTGCTTGAATAGGAGTTCGGGAGCTTTTAGACTGTACTTTGGCACGAGCAGTGACATCACTCGAGACAGACGAACTAGAGGAAGAGCGAGAATGGCGATTCATCGAACCATCAAACCTATTTGGGGGCACAATTGTGTGTGTAGATGTTGTTGAGAGGGAGGACGAAGAGGAAGAGGATGGAGCAGGTGAATGAGGACGAGGTGTCAAGGATTCGGATTCATTGGGTTTTAAACACACGCTCGGTGAACTATGACGAGCTAACGACTGGGCATGAAGCAGTTTTAGATTCTGTTTCAGTTTCTATCAATGCAGTTGGCTCAGTAACACACAGATAAATCAGATATGCTTTCTTACCTCGCGGGTCTTAGCTGAGAGCTCACTTTCATATTCGAGAAACTCAAATACATAATCCCACTGATTCAGCCTTGGAAGTACATGCAAGCAATAGAGGTCAATTATTTTCACGTAGCCATCTTCAGGCTCCGTTCCACCATCCACGGCTCCGATGGCAGGCTCTCTCCGACCTAACCAGTCGTCTATCATAATTCGCGCCAAGTCAGGACATTCTAACTTGAGGCTAGCAAGCACAAGTGTTGCTAGAACCTGGGTGGGAATATGTGTAGCATTGAGTCCTGAGGTGATCAAATCTGTCGGTGTGAAAAGGGACAGGGAGCGTTTGTAGAAATTTGTAACGAGGGTGTTGGGTGTTTCTGACAGGCTCGCACGAAGGGGTTCCGGGAGCGCAGCTGCTTCTGTTTGAGAAAAGCCTGAAGAATATACAGTAGACTCCAGGGTGATTCGTAGGATATCCCATTTCCGGCGATCGTCTGTCAATGCGTCTGAGGCTGACATCATTGGAGGTTGAAGGATGGCGAATGCCGCCTCAAGTAGTGAGTATGTTAGCAATATATCTCTGTGAAGAAATGCGCGAGTTGCACGATTATACAATAGTCGTATAGTGGTAGTTGAATTGGTGGACATGGATGACGAGGCTGAGGGTTTAGGAACAGATGGCTTGTGAGGACCTGGAGGAATGACAAATGTCTTAATGGATATATGAGAGTTTCCGTTTTGTGTAACAGTCGTTGTTGCTGTCGACATTGCGGTGAGGTAAGTGAATATTTGGAAAGGAGACTTGTGGTCCGGCTATCATTTTCACATGTTTCCGATCAACGATTAAGTCAGCTCCACTCTGAATCTACTAACGACTACCAGCATACTATAATTTATTCAGAAGTAACAGGTAGGTGACCGTAAATGTGTCTGCGTCCTACCTTGCAAAATTGGATATCGCACTCGTGCCAAGCATGTGAAAGTATTGAACTAAGTAAGGTATGTAAGTAGTAACTGACTCCAGTTGTCAAGCCAAACACCTTCTCCGGACAAGACGCTGCTCTTCCTTGGGACGCTGTAGGGAATCCTCGAGACCTCTATCGTATGAAGCTCTGTATCCGACGACATTGCCACTGCAATGACTTGACCTGAAATTACAGAGATCTTGCGATTGAACTAACGATACACCAACTTCCAATCTTGAACGTTGATAATAGATTGAATGTATCCAGTGACTGACCTCCCTCTAATGTATCCTCACTCTAATCAAGTTGTTCCACCGTCACTTTAAACTTGACACGTATCACAGCCTCTTAATATGGGACATTGCAGTATTTCACCTCTAGCCAATCTGAACTTGGCCCCAAGATCTCACGTTAGGGAAAGAGCGTGAAGTAAGGTTTTCAACCGGATTCGCTTGGTCGGTGTTCACACCGTGGAATCCTCAAATAACGGGAGCTGTCACCATTGTACGGTGATCCCTTGAATGTGGTGTATAGACTGCCTAGTGTATGGCATCCGTATGACGGGCTGGCTATCAATGTGTTACTGCAAGGACAAGTCCCTTCAATAGATATCAGGGCATCGGGTTCTTGATTTGATTACTCCAAAAAGAGACTGATCAACACGAGGAAGAGCCACATAAGGCTCGAAAACCTCCTTAACGTCTTGGTTGCCCATCAGCGAATTTGAACTTATATAGAGAATAGGAAGACGATGAGCAGAGAGAAGATGCCAATGACCATTTGACGGGCGGGTCCGTTGCGAGAGCCCCTCTGAATCTGATTTTTGTGATATCCGTAACACCGAAGTTCCATTGAGTTCAAAGAACTCATTTGAAAGAGTGCGCTTTTGCCAAGTAGAGACCCAGCCCACAGGCTCACAATTGTATCATTGTCCAAGGTAGTATAACAAGACTAAAAATGCGAGGTGAGAGATAAACCGTTGCGCCTATAAGCAGCTAGCAGAGTCAGTGATTCGGGACTCAATTATAAACTATAATAAAACAGCTCAGACGTCACCGGTGTGGTAGACGACTGAGTGTGAGCCTAAGTGCAGAACCGGCATACTATAAGGATTGTTTCACGTTTGTCATACAAGTGGGTAGAGAAAAGAAAGGAAACGACGTCACATATATTGATCAGTCCTGTCCAATAGATTCAAACAGCAGTGAACAGAATTTGCTGGATTTTTGCCTATATTCGTGTCACGTTGATGAGTGACATAATGCCCGAGATGAGCGAATGATGAAAAAAGGAAGGTCCCTCTCACGCGTCAACAGTCGTTGGCACGCCAGCCCCTGGCTGCCTTCTGTCACCATGGGTTCAATATTTCCTGTCTTTGCCATGCTCTTTGTTGTTCTGGGGCTTATTTCATGCTCTGCTCTTTTTGTTCCAAAGGGGCCAAACCAGGTGTATGTGAATTCTTCTGACCCTTTCACTTGTCTTAGCCCTGTGCAGGACCATACGTGCAGCTCTAATGCTTACTTTTGCGGCAACATATCTCATGTGGATGATCACATACATGGCACAACTTCACCCACTAATTCGTATGTGCCTTCTTATTTCACGATAAGCTCATATCCACATAAACAATAGAGCCTGTGCATTCTGTCAAGATTGCATGATGACCTCCGACTCTAAGCCACACATGTTTTCTAATGCCAGTGCGCTCATTTTTCACTTTGGTTCTTCGACTTTTTGCTAATATTATTATTGTGTTAGCTTGTCGTAGCGTAACTAATGCATGGACTTGTTTCCAAAATCAATCCCGACCCAGTCAGTTTAGATTTACTGGGGTCATATCTGTGCTACTGTAGCATACTCCTCTGTGTTATGGAAGTTCTCAAAGTCCAGTGTTTGGAGGCCAGGGTATAAAATTAACCAGACCGAAGCTGAAATACTACGATGGTCTACTCACTATTCCTAGCTACTGTGGTATGAGTCATGGACTGTGGCTGTATTACGCGAGGGAGTGAAGCTCATTACTTTCTGTATCACCCGACTCCCAGTCCCAGTCCCAGTCCCCCTTATTTTCAGATTGGAAGAATGCATGGCTCCATTTATAACTATAGCTTCTTTCATCTTCGTTGTTTGATTCGGCATTAACATTTTCAGCGACGAACGGCTCTTCTGTTTCGTTTTCCTCTGGCTCCCATTCAGTAGGAATGTAGTCCAAGCTTGATTCTCCCTCCTCTAGCCAGGGCAAAACCAAATCGGTGGCTCCTCCAATTCTCTGGATACTCCAAGCGTTTCGATTGTTTTTTGCCTCACTTTCCCTCAATAACTCCAGCCCATCACTTTCCTCGGTAGCTCGAACTAACAGTTCGATCCAGCCTCCACATGAAACTGATATCTCAGGCCAGAACCATACTTCTTCTAGTCTGACGAGTGCATCACGATATTCATCCATCATCTTCTCCACGTCGTTGGAAATCTCGGCGAGACTTTTTGGCTTTCTAGCTGACGGATCAGACTGGTGATTGTGCTTAACATACAGTTCGTGAGTCTTGCTGGATAACGATAGTCTCTCGATGAATTTCCTTCCTCGATGTTCTCTCTCTTGATCGTCCTGCAAGTTATTTTTTCTGAAGGATGCAACAAATGAAGCTTCGCCGAGTTCATCTTCTCGGTTCCAAGGGTCCGGCTCTGCTGATCGACCTACTCCTGATATCTCCACTTCGTATCCCCATACATTAGCAGCATCTTCGCACCACGTTCGGAATTCTTCAGTTGTCCATTCAAACTTGTGATCATAGTGGCGGAATATGCGATCTGTACGCCCTGTTGAATCAGGATATCCTCTACGAGCAGAGTCAGGGGCATCAGGAGCTGTGAATCTCGCGTTATAGGTGTAGGAAGGCGTTGTGATGAGGAGAAGTCGTGGGTGGTAGACACCAAGTAACATGGGGGCGAATGCAGGGAGTATTTCGGGTGGAAGATGTTCGATTCTATTGTCATTGGATTAGTCCTTTTCAAATGAACACGTTCTCGGGCTTACACCTCTGTGCTGACAATACATTCAATATCTACAAATTCCTCATTAATTACCTCCAGTCCGCCTTCCCATAGCTTGATCTCCAACTCTTCCCATCTCTGCTGGACATGGAAGAAGAATGGTCTGTTGTCTGAAGTCGATTTTGGTGGCGCAGTTTCGCGGGCTGCGAATTCAAGATCAATTTTTGAAATATCAAGGCCATGAAGATGTGAGATGTGAAGATTTGGGATCTCATCGGGATTGCTGTTTTCATGTAAGGATTCTTTGTCCGATTGTAGTGGTGAAAGAATTGATGTTGGGGGCGGAGCAAGCCAAGGTGCAGGTTGCGAAAGAGGTACCAGCAGTTGACCTTCGCCACAACCCACGTCTAAAACCTACATCCATAACAATCATTGATACCATAGCGTTTTTTTTGAGTTGACTCACGCGACTGACTGATTCTTGACGGAGAACATTCAAGATCCAAATCCGCCGCTGAAGGTATAATTCAGGATTAAAGGTAACCTTCAGCTCCTGAGTGCAATCGTCTTCGAATATCGTCTCCATTATTATGACCTTACCGCACAAGGAGAACTAGATCAGAAGCGTGTGACTGATTGATTTGACAATGAGTGTTTGGAATCTTATCAAGGTAATGAACCAAGTGAAAGTCGGTTCAAACCACTTATCAAGTTCAACGCACCGATGAAAGGGTACTCATGCATAGCATGTGCACATCCTATTAAATCAACAGTCTGTGCATGTCAAGAGTCGAGCAGCAGCATATTGACAAAGAAAGCCTGCTACGCCATTAACATATATGATTTTGCGTGTGGGTAGATTTTTGATGGAAATGAAGAATGACTAGAGGAAACACACTGGATGCAGAGATACTTTGGAGATAGGGGCAGCTAAGCCTTTTGGACCACACAGGAGTGAAGTATAACTCATGACCTGGACGTGTATGTCAAAAAATCGATCATCCCTGGGATTTCCTGAGATCGTAATCGTCTCAGGAATAAGTGACGCAGTTTTTTCGAGATACTAAGAGGGGTCGAATACCTAAGATCCAAACAAAGAGATTGATCAAGTATTCTGTAGCTAATACAAAAGTACACGCACCTAAGATCACAAAGAGACTGGATCCTAGGTGTACTAAACGAGCTACCTAAATACAAAAAACTAAGTATGCACATATTTTGCGGTACAATGGAGACTGTCGGAACTCCATGCATTCGTTGCCATGCGAATATGAAATAATGAGAATGCAGGCGGGATGAATGCAGACGATACGGATGTTGAAATGAAGATTGAATTGCTTCGATAAGTATACTTCGAGCTTTGTCATTTGAGAAACGATATGGTAGTTAAGGAATTTGAGATAGATGACAGGTGGGATGGATAACCACCCTCTTTGATAGGTTAAATCACGACTGGCAAGAGAGGGATGAGCGAAGACATCGTAGATAGGGATGGTGCGGGTGACACAATTGCCAAAATATAAGACGATGTCGGAAGTGTTCCCAGAACAAAGGAAAGCCCGGCATGAAAGGGAGGAGGATTGAAGGGAGGAGGACAGGATGTTTTAAGTGCAACAAGGGTTTCGTTATAAGAGGTGTGATGACAGATCTTATACATATCATCCCAGTTGGTGACGAAACCGGGTTCTATGAGGTACTCGAGAGTGAGAATGCCACATTTTGAGTTGGCTTCATCATTGTCTTAAGTTAAAATAGAGGGCGAAAACTCGTTGCAAATGCATAGCGAGTCTCGATTGTCTCTATTTATCTCGATCTAAGGAGAAGGAAGTGAAAGAAGCGCTTGATCATCAGGAGATGAATCTGAACTTATTTTGAGTGTAGCGCTTGATATTCCAAGTAAAATCAATGTCGGTGCTAATGGTTCATGCGTATTTTGTCGCATACTCGATATGAAGAACTTTCGTGCTGGTATAGTGGACTAATGCACTCTGGCGGAGGGCATCCTCTGAAGGGATAAAATTGAGAGAACTGAAATCTTTGGCAAGTAATGGGAGTGAGAATTTTCTCAGTGATATTTGGGCAAATTATTTTTGGCATGTCAGATAGCCACCATTTGGCTATTACCAAGGACAGAGAAGAGCGATCCAAAACGAGAACATCTAGTTCAGAAGAC
>Ga0153924_1001326_pt1 | contig 12779 bp, 11 predicted proteins | sample TSNJ008MetaG_FD_104709 | JGI IMG/M metagenome (GOLD analysis project Ga0153924, IMG submission 104709) | Attine ant fungus gardens microbial communities from New Jersey, USA - TSNJ008 MetaG | ecosystem: Host-associated > Fungi > Mycelium > Unclassified | place: USA: New Jersey, Wharton State...
CGCAGGCCTGATCGTTTCCGCTTTGGTCGCGCCGTGGCTCGGTCACGGCCATCGCACGTGGTTCATCGCCACGCTCTCCGGTATCTTCGTCAACTTTTTCGTCAATAAATACTGGACGTTTAGGAACACGGGCACGGGAAGCGATCGATGAGCGAGCGGCGGTTCTCGCTCGGGCTCCTGCTGGTCGTAGCGATTGCCGTGCTGTTGCGTCTGCGAGGCATCCACGATCCGCTCCTCGATCATCCCGCATGGCGGCAAGGAGATACGGCGAGCATCGCCCGCAATTTCGCGCACCTGCAGTACAACATCATGTACCCGCAGACGAACTACGACGGACCGCCGCCGAATTACGTCGAGCTGGAGTTGCAAATCGTCCCGTTCCTCGCGGCAACGCTGTACAAGATCTTCGGCGTGCACGAGATCTTTGGGCGCCTGATCACGCTCGTGTTTTCAGCCGGCACGGTGGCGGTCGTCGGCTACTTCGGGCGCTGGCTCTTCGGAAGTGCGATCGCGGGCCTTGCTGCAGCCTACTTCTTTGCCATTTTTCCGGGCAGCATCTATTACGGACGTACGTTCACACCCGATGCGGCGATGGTATTTTTCCTGACCGCGGCGCTGTATGTCGTAACGCGTCTGATCGTGGAGGACGAAGTTTTCAATCAACGCTCGCTGGCCCGCGCCACGGCACTGCTCACCCTCGCCTACCTCGCCAAGCCCGTTGCCGTCGTCGGAATCGTCCCGGTGATCGGCACACTTTGGGAGCGGATTCGCGACGGTCGCACGATGCGTCCCACCGCGATCGGCGTGCTGCTGGTCGTACCGCTGCTCATCCTCTGGCTCTACGATGCGCGCGTTAGCGAGCATGCCGAGTGGCATTGGGCCAGCGGCATCACCTCGCTGCACGTCGTTCCGGCACTCAAAGACGCACTCACAAGCCCAAGTGGATTCCTGCTCAAGTTCGCGCAGTTCCGCGAAGCGATCGGAATGCTGCGCGCAACCATGCTCGGGTCGATCGCATTCGTCCTGTCGATCGCGGGCTTCGTCATGCTGCCCTGGATGCAGGCGCGCAGCAAAGCGCTTTTGTGGGGCTGGCTCGCGGGTGGCCTCGCATACACGTACGTCGTCGTGACCGTCGAGCGCGTCGACTACTACATGTATCTTCTGTTGCCGCTGAGCGCACTGATCATCGGCACAACGATTGCGCGCTTCGTCACGTGGGTCGGCACGGTCGACGCCGCCCCGCTCGCGCGCAATGCGATCCTTGCGCTCGTGCCGATCGTGGCAATCGCGTCGCTGATGCAAGCTCGCGTGGCGATCGCCCCATACTACGACTACAACAAACAAGCCTACCGCAACGCCGTGGTGCTGGACCACACGCTTGCGCCGGGCGCATTGGTGGTGGTCGGACACTACGGGCCCGACGTACTCTACTACATCAATCGCTATGGCTGGGAAGAGGATCCGTACCTCTGGACACCGTTTGATGAAGAAAGCGCGATAAAAAAGGGCGCGCGCTACTTCATCTCGATCGAAGACAACCGCTTACGGCGCAACGTCGAACTATGTGCGTGGCTGCAGCGCTTTCCGGAACTAAACCCGAGCCAGTGGCCCGTCTACGTCACCGACCCCGCGCGAGAACGGCCCGGCGCAGACGAGTTTTGGCGTGCATTCCGCAACGCTGAAGCGTCAGGTAACGCTCGCACGTTCTTGGACGCTCATCGCGTCTGCACGTTGGGCAACGGATCGGTGCGATCGATTTGACCGAAGACCGATAGCGCTCGCTCGAACCCTTCAGGTCCGACGCGTATGTTTCCGCGAAATGGGAAATCCAGGCTCAACGTTAGGAAAATGACCATACTGATCAGGAGCGCGAGCGTACCGATCATTGCGGTCTGCATGGCCGTTTGCCGAAAGCCGAACAGATACGTGAACGCGATCGTAATCATGGCCCCGACGAAGACGACCGTCCACATGATGGCGTTGAGTCCGGTCGAATCTTCGGCCAGGCGCGCGTCGCGATCCGCCATGGCCTCGTCCATCGCGCCGACCATTAGCGGATACAGCGCCTCCCCGCGGCGATCGAGTGGGCTGGTACCGCGAACCTGGCGCGACAGTCGCTCGGCACCGAGCTCGGTAGTCGAGCTGTCCTTCCCGGCCGTCATCGCCGGCCAACCGATCCGGATCACATCGTGTACGTATGCGCGTGAATCGTTGCGAATCTTCGCGCCGTCAGAGAACGAGCTCGCATCTCTATAGACAGTGGCCAAGCTGCTCGCCTCGTCGTAGGTTCGCGTTTCCGCCGTCGTGAAGCGCTCCCAAACGCCCACGGCCACAAAACCCAATATGACCGCGTACATGACTCCCACAACCGCGAAGATGAATCCGGTTAGGTCGTTGTGGTCGCGCCGCATTTCGGCAGACACGAAGCGCGCTGCAAGCGGAGCAACCGAGGTCGCGATTGCGACTATCCCTCCGATCACCAGGATCGCCGCAGGAACCAACGGCAGGCCCTGATACCAGTTGATCATGTCGTCAAGGAAGCGGCAAGAGCGATTCCGCGTTCACGCTCGTGGCGGCATGCGCCGCTTCCGGCACGCCGGAGCTGACGACTTGACGATACGTGATAAGACGGTTGGTGTTGCGGGCGATCTCGAGCTCGAGGTCGTAGCTGTCCTTGATCGCGGCCGTGAGATCGTCGGTATCGTAAGTGTACGAGAAACGCGTGAGGTTATTGAGAATGGCCTTATTGACGACGCTGAGCTGCGCGTACGCGTGCTTGATTTGCAGCCCGGCGTCCTTGTAGGTCGGATAATTTGAAATCACGATCTCTTGGTTGAGCTTCGCGTTTGCGATCCGCGACTTGAGCGCACCGAGGTGAACGCTCGACGGATCGTATTTCAAACCGCTTGCAATCGCGGCGAGCGCGTCGTCGAAGTCGCCCTTGACGTACAGCGACTGCGCGAGATCGGCGGTGCTTTCGACGAACCCGGCTCGCGCGCGCGGGTCGTTGGGGTCGATTCGCAGCGCCAAATTGTACGAGACCTCAGCATCTTTCACGTTGCCCCGCGCGAGCGCGAGGTCGCCCTGGTGCACGCGGGTGTCGACGATCCAGCGTTCGACGGGTCCGGCGCAACCGCACAGACCGATCAACGCGATTCCAGCGAGAATTCTAGCGACGTGATTACCCTCGAACATGATTGAAGAACCTTGCAACCTCCTCGATCGCCACAGCTGAAGGATAAAAAATTGCTTGCGACACCAGCGTGCCGGCGATCGCCGTGAGCGCCAAGTAAAACACCATGCACTTTACGTCGTCGATGCTGCGCTTCCCGTGAATCGCCTGATCGGTGATCATCGACGAGGTCGGATCGACAAAGAGGGTAAAGGCGATCGTTCCGATTCCGTTGATGATGCCCGAAAGTCCAAGTGCCGTACGCGCCGCATCGACGTCGAGGATCGATGCATAGTACGAAGCTTGCACGCCGATCGCGTATACGGCGGTCACGACGACGTTGAATATCAACATGCGCTTGGGAAGGGCACGCCAATTGAACGCAAGGACGCGGCTCAAGCTAGGAAGGCGCTGAGCCGCCAGAACCTCGCCGAAAACGCCGGGGCGAACCAGCTGCACGAGCGAGTGCGGCAGAGAGCCGCGCTGCTCGAACGAGCGAATTCCGCGACGGAAGAGATACGTGAACAGCGGTAAGCAAAGCGCGAAGCCGATCATGCCGGCCGTGCCCGCGAGGACGATCAACCGGAGCTGCAGATCGAAATTGTGCTGAAATGTGGCAACGCCCGCTCCGTCGTTGGCTTCTTGAAGCAATCGGACCGCCTTACCCGCCCCGTCCGACAGCGGGCCGACCATCAACGCGGAAAAGAGATTGGCCAAGCGGCCGGCCGTCATGAACAGGTTGAAGAGCGAAATCGACGTCGCGATGCGCCCGGTCTGAACGCCTGCGAGCCGGGCCGCATACGCTCCGATCGTAACGCCTTGCACGACGAACGTGATCGCCATGCCGCCGATCACTTTCCAGGACCACAGGTGCGGAGTGAGGTCGATGCGCTCGATGCTCTTGGTGACGATCGTGACGATGTGATCGGCGCTAGGCGGCGTCACGATTCCATTCGATCGACGATTCGTCGACGGGGCCCAGGATACACAGGCCCAATTGATCCTCCGCGAAAAGCTCGTTTGCGAGTTGCGTAATCTCGGATGCTTCGACGGCATCCACGCGTTCTTCGATCTCCTCCGGCGTAACCTGACGGCCGAGCGCGAACTCATTGCGGCCAAGTCGAATCATCCGGCTCGAGGTGGACTCGAGCGAGAGCGTCAGATTTCCTTTGATATGCTCCTTCGCCAAATGCAGTTCGTCCGGACCGATTTTGATCTCGCGCAGCGCCGCCAGCTGCTCCGCGATCACGTCGATGCAGGGCTGCACGTTCTCCGGCGAAGTGCCGGCGTAGATGCCGAACAATCCGGCTGCGCGATACGCCGCTTGGAATGAGTAGACGGAATAGACCAGGCCCCGCTTCTCGCGGATTTCCTGAAAAAGCCGGCTCGACATTCCACCGCCGAGCACGGTGTCCAGCACCGAGAGTGCGAAGCGCCGGTCGTCACGTACGCACAGGCCGCGCGAGCCGAGCACGACGTACGCCTGCTCGCATTCTTTTTGGCGGACGAGCCTCGAGGGCGTCGTGCGCGGTGCGTCGGGCTCAACCCGCTCGCTGCAGCCTTCGAATTGCGCGAAACATTCCGCAACCAGCTCAACGACTCGCTCGTGTTCGACGTTGCCCGCAGCGGCGACGACGACCGCGTCCGGCGCGTAGTGACGCTTCATGTGCGTGCGTAAATCGGCGGGAGTTACCGCGGTCACCGTGTCGACAAAGCCAATGGTCGGCGCTCCGAGATTCGATCCACTCCACATCGTCTGCAAGAACAGGTCGTGGATCAACTCGTCGGGCGAATCGTCGTACATCTTGATCTCTTCGAGCACGACGTTCTGCTCTTTGGCCAGCTCCGCAGCATCGAAAGCCGAATGCATAAACATGTCTGAAAGCACGTCGAGCGCGAGTGGAACGTGCCGGTCGATGACCTTTGCGTAATAACAGGTCGTCTCTTTGTCGGTAAACGCATTGAGATTCCCGCCGACGCCGTCCATTACTTCGGCAATCTCGCGCGCGCTGCGGCGCTGGGTCCCTTTGAAGAGCATGTGCTCGACCAAATGCGAAATGCCGCGTTGTTCGCGGCTTTCGAGCGACGAACCGACGTCCGCCCAGATGCCTATGCTCGCGGAACGCACGCTGGGCATGCTCTCGGTGAGCACGCGCAGGCCATTTGCGAGCGTTGTCTTTCGATACACTCCCTTAGTCTTTCGCGAAGGCGGCGCGCGCCCACTCCTCGTCGAGAAAAACGCTGGTCCCGCTGCGCAGGCGCGCCGCCAGCGCCGCAGGGCTCTCCGTGCGGCGAACGCTGATCGTGAAGACGGTGCGCGTGGTCGGTTTGGCAAGGTCGCCGCTGACGACGAGTCCCTTGCCGACGTCGAGCGGAACCGTCGCCCATACATCGATTTCTTCCGCGGCCGGCGCCGAGGTAAAGCCTTGCGTCACCAAGTCGACGATCTCGCGGTCAAACGCCTCACGCGTGAGTGGGCTGTGGAACTTCACGCCCGAAACGCGCATTCCCAGAACCAAATGCGTCCCCATCTCGTTCGCAACGATTTGCAGAACTTGTGCGGGCCAAGTCCTCGTGAACAATCGCTCGCCCACCGCCATCGCAATATCGATTCGATTCCCGCTGGCACGCGAGCGCGCGTCGAGGTCGGCAACGCTTGCGGAAGCCGCACTTGCTACCGTGGTCGTCACGGCAACGGCGAGCACGAGCGAGCAAAGCGACTTTAGATAGCAAAGCTTCAGCGTTGCCAGATGACCATGCGACTTTAGATAGCAAAGCTTCAGCGTTGCCAGATGACCATGCGACTTTAGATAGCAAAGCTTCAGCTTTGCTAGATAAAGTCTAGTATGACTGCGCAAAATAGGCCCTCACCACCGCCGGTTCTCCGCACGCTACGCACGGGAGACCGCCCTCGCCTGCGCGCAGCGCATACATGTTGCGGGTCGTCGCACCGGTCTGTTCCTTCACATGTTGTTCGCACTGGGGGCGGGCGCACCACGCGATATCGATCATGCCTGCGCGGGAGCGGCATTTTTCGTAGAACTCTTCCCGACCGACGACAACGAACGTATGGCTTGCGAGGAACGTCTTTGCCTGCGCGTAGAGCGAATCTTGGATTTGATCCAGCAACGCCCGGACGTGCTGAGCCAGCGCGTCCAGCGGTATGCTCTGCTTCTGATCGGGGTCGTCTTTCCCGCGGTCGCGGCGAACCAAGTCGGCGCTGCGGCTATCCACGTCGCGCGGACCGATCTCGATACGCACGGGGACACCGCGTAGGTCCCATTCGGCATACTTCCAGCCCGGCTGCTGATCGCGATCGTCCACCTTCACGCGCAGGTCCGCTTCGTGCAGCGTTTTCGCAGCTTCGTGCGCTACGCCGACGGCGCGATCGTCGCCCGAACGCACGATGGGGACGATCACGGCTTCGAGGGGCGCCATCTTGGGTGGAATGCGCAGGCCCCGATCATCGCCATGCACCATGATCATCGCGCCGAGCATGCGCCACGACATTCCCCACGAGGTCGTATACACGTGTTTGATCCGCTGATCGGCGTCGACGAACGTGATGTCGTAGGCTCTGGCAAAATTCTGTCCCAGGTCGTGCGAGGTCGCTGATTGCAGCGCTTTTCCGTCGGGCATCAACGCTTCGATCGAGTACGTTTCAACTGCCCCGGGAAAGCGTTCGTTCTCGCTCTTGATGCCCGCGTACACCGGTACCGCCGCGACGCCTTGCGCGAAATCACGATACACGCCGAGCATTCGTTCCGTTTCCTCGCGCGCTTCCTGCGGCGTCGCATGCGCGGTATGACCTTCTTGCCAAAGAAACTCCATCGTGCGTAAGAACGGGCGCGTGGCCTTTTCCCAGCGCAGTACATTGGCCCACTGATTGATCAGAATCGGCAGGTCACGATACGACTCGATCCACTGCGCGTACATCACGCCGATAATGACTTCCGAGGTGGGGCGGATTGCAAGGCGCTCGGTGAGCTCTTCTTGACCACCGTGCGTCACCCAGGCGACCTCCGGCGCAAAGCCCTCCACGTGCGCGGCTTCCTTCATCAGGAGTCCCTCGGGGATCAGCAGCGGAAAGTAGGCATTTTCGTGTCCGGTTGCTTTGAAGGCGGCGTCCAAGTGTCGTTGCAGACTCTCCCACAGCCCGAAACCGTAAGGGCGCAGCACCACGCACCCCCGGACGGGCGAATACGACGTCAGCTCTGCCTTTAGGCAGACAGCCGTATACCAGGCCGATAGATCGGCCGCTTTGGGCGGAATCTCCTTGACCAGGGGTTGCCCCTCGAGTGGGGTCTGCGACATGACCGGCCCGGATTCGCGCGCGGCGGCCCAGCCGCCTCTTAGGCACGCGCAGCATTCGGGGCAGACCGGACCGAAGGGGAGCCCGATGCCTAAATTGACTCGGATCTACACGCGTACCGGCGACGACGGCACGACCGGCCTGGTCGGCGGTCAGCGAGTAAGGAAAAACGCGCTGCGGATCCAGACGTACGGAACCGTCGACGAGTGCTCGAGTGCGATCGGCGTTGCTCGCAGCGCGATCCGGCCGCTTCTTCGGGAGAGAGCGCGCGCGGCTCGTCTCGATGCATGGCTTGCTTGGGTGCAGGATGCGCTCTTCAATTTGGGGAGCGATCTTGCGACGTTGCCGAAGGACCGCTGGGACGGAATGCCGCTCATCTCGAGCGACGATGTCGCCTCATTGGAACGGGCAATCGACGAAGCGCAACGCGACCTTCCCGCGCTGAACAACTTCATCCACCCCGGCGGATCGCTTCCCGGAGCCTATCTACAAGTCTCGCGCACGGTCTGCCGGCGGGCGGAGCGGCTATTGATTACGCTACGCGAAAAAGACAGCGGCATCTCGATCGAAACACAGCAGTACTTGAACCGCCTCTCCGACGCACTTTTCGTCTGGTCGCGTTGGATTAATGCCGACTTAAACGAGCCGGAGTATCTTTGGAATTCTAGCTCCACTCCGCCTCTGCCGCTGTAAAGGGACTCGTGCGTCTGGGTCTTGCGCTTCTCGCGATTCTCTCCGCGGCGCTGCTTGCCGCGGTGAGCGCGCACGTCGGCATCGATATCCTAGGCGATTATCTTGTCCGCGATGACTCCTACGATCACGTAGCGCATGGATCTCGCGAGCTCTTTACGATGCTCGCCCTTCTGCCGGCGGCGGGCGTGGGAGTTCGCCTCTTCTCGCGCCTGTGCGTAGCCGCCGCATCGATCCGCACGCGCGTCCGCTTCCTTCGTTTCTCGCGCTATCAGCTCGCCGGCTTTACCGTCGCCGTCGTTCTCGCGACGCTCGTACTCGTTCCGTCGATGGAAGCGATCGACGCAGCGCGTGCCGGCGTCGACGTCGACTCGCTCGCCGACGCCTTCGGAAGTTCGATGCTGCTCGGCACCACTGTTAGCCTGGTTTGCGCGCTGATCTGGTGCGGCGTGCTCTTCTGCATCGCCCTGTGGCTTTCCAAGCATCGCGAATCGGTGGCGCGCCTGCTGTACGAGTTGATCGCGATCGCACGCGGCGCGCCGTCCTGCATTCACCAGTCCCGCACGCGCGAGACGATCTCGGTCGCCACACGAGAACGGCGCGCTCAGCGCCGCTCCAAACGCGGCCCGCCCAGGGCAACCCGTCCAATCCCCGTTTTATAACTCGCGCTGTAAAGGGGCTTCTATGCGTTTACTCCGCGTGCGCGCACTGTGCGCAACGATTGCGTGCGCGTTCATCGCGTGCGCGTTACCGGTTCGCGCGCAATCGAGCGCTATCGACGTGAGCGGAACGATCGTAGCGAATGACGGAACACCCATTATCGGAGCGCACGTCACGCTCGTTTCGCGCACCGGTTCGAAAAGCGTAACTAGCGACGGACACGGCCACTTCGTAGTCATCCGGGTCATGACTGGAACGTACACCATCTATGCCGATGCGCCGGGTTACAACCCGCTTTCGCAGCGCACGGTCTCGATTGGCACAGGCGAGGACACGCTGTCGCTCGTGCTCTCGCGGGCTACGACGAATTCGCTAACGGTGATCGGTCAGGTGCGCACGTCGGCCGGCGATACCGTTTCGACGTCGTCCGCGCCAAGCGTGTCGCTCAGCGCTCAAAACGCAGCGGCACAGGGCATCACGGCCGTTTCAGACATGCTGTGGAGTCAACTGGCGACAACACCCGTACTTCCGCTGGGCGGCGGGAGCAACGCCACTGCGTCGTTTGCACTGCGCGGACCGGATCCGACCGAAACGCTCGTCAACATCGACGGCCACCAAGTCAACAACGGCAACACGGGCGACTTCGATCTATCGCTTCTGGATCCGGCGACGCTGCAAGACGTTCAGTTGGTGTATGGTATCTCGCCGTCGTCGCTCGTCGGCCCCAATACGCTAGGCGGCGCGATCAATATTTTGACGCTTGAGCCGACGACCACGCCGCACGCGCTGCTGCGCATCTTCGGCGGTTCGTACGACAGTTTCGGTGAAACGCTTCAGACTACGGGTACGGATGGCCGTTTCGGGTACGCACTTTCGCTTCACAACGCAACGTCGTCGGGTTCGGTCAATCAAGACGTTCCCGGAACCTCGCAATTCGTCGGCAGCGGCTCGCGCGGCGAGGTGGGACTCACCAAGCTTCGCTATCAGCTCGGCGGCGCGAACGGTTACGGCTACGTGCAACTCGACGTCCGCGATCAATCGGTCGTCAAAGACGAGTCGGCGCTGTTGACAAACGATACCCCAGGCCCGGGCGGCGGATACCAAAGCTTGCGCGGGACGTCGCTCTCCACGCATCAGAGCGGCTACGGACTGGACGCACAGCTTCCGATCGGCGGCGAAACGATCGATGGCGCTCCCGCCACGTTGCTACAGTTCAGCCACCTAACGACGCTGGCTTCTCAATCGGTAGCGGGCCCGGGCGCCGACACCCTTCCGTATCTCTACAATCAGCGCGATCTGCTGGGCGACGATTGGATTGAGCTCGACCACCATTTGAAGTCGGGGGAGCTCTCCTTCAAGTACGACCTCGGTACTGAGACGCTGACGACCGATTACGTTCAAGGTCAGGTCCTTGCGCAGGGAGTGCTCCGCGCCAACGCACAACAAGCCGCCAGCCAAACCCCGCCGACGCAGGTTTTGCCGGTCTCGCAAGTGCAGCGCGCCGCCGTTCTGCGTTACAGCGGCGATCCGACCAGCCACGTCCATTACTCGTTGGCCGGTTACTTCAGCAACTTCAGCACTTTCCGGACGAGCTTCAATCCGCGCGGTGGATTCGTCTGGACGCCGACCGGAAATACGTCCGTCCGGGCTTCGCTCGGTTCTACCTTTCAAACACCGCAGCTTTCGGAACTCGTCGTGCCGCCGCCCAACGTGCGTGTCCCGATCGGGGGCGTCATCTACGTCGGCAATCCCAATCTAAAGCCGGACTTCGCGACCGAATACGATCTGGGCGCCGAGCAAATTCTCGGAACCCGAGGACGCCAACTCCACTTGTCCCTGGATCTCTACCAAACGAACGTGCGCGCTGCCTCGAATCAGCTCAATGTAAATCCGATACCGAACTGCGATATCGCCGGTTATCCTGCCTGTCCGTTGAGCTATCCGGTCAATGCCGGCAATGGCCCCTATCGCGGCATCGAACTGCAAGCGGAACAACAGCTCGGCGAAAATCTCCGGCTGCGCGCCGGTTGGGACGAGGACAGCTCGTATCTCACTACCATCCCCGCATACATCCAGGACGGAACGCTGGTTCCGTACGAACAGTCGCTCGGGCAACCTCTTCACAAAGCATACGTCGGTTTCGAGCGCTCTTCCGCGCGCGGACTGGCCTTGGGCGCAGCGCTCAACTACGAAGGTACATACAACGAGCTGAATCGCTCACCGTACGCGACGCTGGATGCGAACCTCGTCTATCGCGCGAACGGTTACGAGTTCGGTCTTTACGGAACGAATCTCACCAACGTTTACGCTAATCCTTTCACGATCGTGAACGGCGGCGTGCCCTATGGCGCGGAACCTGGTCAGCCGATGATCGCAACGCCGGCCTACGTGCTGCAAGGGCGCAAGATCGTTTTCGTCGTGACTCGTTCGATCTAATTGATAAGGCGGTAGCGAAAAAGCGCCGCTAATGTGACGGCGTCGTCGATTCGCCCGTCGACCGCGGCTCGATAGGCGTCGTCGATCGGAATGCGAACCGCGGCGATGCGTTCGACTTCCTCGGGCGCGCTTGCCACTTCATGCACGTCTGAGGCGAGAAACAGGCTTACGGGATATTCGACGATCGAGGGAATCTCGAAAACGACTCCGAGCGGCGTCCACGCGCCGGCATCGAGCCCGAGTTCCTCGCGCAGCTCGCGCTTCGCGCACGCCAGCGCATTCTCTCCCTCATCTGCACCGCCTTTGACGATTTCGAGCACCTGGGCATCGGCAGCAAACCGCGCTTGGCGAGCCAACACAAAGGCGTTTCCTTCGACGACAAGGATGCCGCTCGCGCGTCCGGTCACGATCGACACGTGCTCGCCGCGGGCGCCCGTCGGATGCACCATCTCGTGTACTTCTACGCTAATCCACGGATTGCGATAGATCTCGCGATGTGCCAGCCGGCGGTACGGGCTAGGGGGACGCATGGGCCCTCCTTGCGAACCTGCGCGAAATGTCCTTTGTCTCCCAACTCTTTGCGACGACCAACGTCGACAAACTTCGTGCGCTCGCGCAGCAGAAAATTCTGAAACGAGCGCTAACCGCCAAGGATCTCGTCGCAATTGGCCTGGGAACGATGATTGGCGGCGGAATCTTCACCACCATCGGAACGGGAGTCAAAGGCGCCGGACCAGCAGTCATCATCTCCTATCTGCTAGCCGGCGCCACTTCTTTTTTTGCAGCGCTCTGCTATGCCGAACTCGGCGCGATGGTGCCAGTTGCGGGAAGCGCATACACGTATGCCTACGCGACGCTCGGCAAACTCTTTGCGTGGATCATCGGTTTCGCGCTAATCTTCGAGTACGGTATCAGCGCAGCGCCCGTAGCGCAGCAATTCTCGGCGGCAATACAAGACGTGCTCAAGTCGATCGGTCTAACGTTGCCGTACTGGGCGCAGCAGTCGAACCTGGTGATCGAAGGGCCGTGGTGGCAGCCCGGCAGCTGGGACCTCGTGCATTCGCAGTGCGATCTGATCGGCGCGCTGTTCGTCATCGGCCTTTCGATTCTGCTCTCGATCGGCATTCGCGAATCGGCGACGACGAATAACATCTTCGTCGTCCTGAAGATCTCGGCGCTCGTCGTGTTCATCATCGCCGGATTCTGGCTGTTTCAACCGGCTCACTTGGTGCATGGTCCTGCGAGCACGTGGTGGCATCAGCTCTCACCGTACGGTTGGGGTGCGCTTTCGCCGTTCGGCGGCGTAGCCGACTTTTCGTCGTCAGCGCAGCCCTACGGAATCGTGGCGATCGGTGCGTTCGTCTTTTTCAGCTACATTGGATTCGACACCGCGACGACCACCGCGGAAGAATGCAAGCGGCCCCAGTTCGACGTGCCCGCCGGCGTGATCGGCGCGCTTGCCATCGGCACGCTGATCTACTGCGCGACGGCGATCGTATTGATCGGGGC
>Ga0153924_1001328_pt1 | contig 12754 bp, 4 predicted proteins | sample TSNJ008MetaG_FD_104709 | JGI IMG/M metagenome (GOLD analysis project Ga0153924, IMG submission 104709) | Attine ant fungus gardens microbial communities from New Jersey, USA - TSNJ008 MetaG | ecosystem: Host-associated > Fungi > Mycelium > Unclassified | place: USA: New Jersey, Wharton State...
TACATCGTCGTCGCGCTGAACAAGTCCGACATGGTGGACGACGAGGAGATCCTGGAGCTCGTCGAGCTCGAGGTCCGTGAGCTCCTCGGCTCGCAGGAGTTCGACGAGGACGCCCCCGTCGTGCAGGTCTCGGCGCTCAAGGCGCTCGAGGGCGACGAGAAGTGGGTCAAGTCCGTCCAGGACCTGATGGCCGCCGTCGACGAGAACGTCCCGGACCCGGTGCGCGCCACCGACCAGCCGTTCCTCATGCCGATCGAGGACGTCTTCACGATCACCGGTCGTGGCACCGTCGTCACCGGTCGCGTCGAGCGTGGCACGCTCGACCTCAACTCCGAGGTCGAGATCGTCGGCATCCGCCCGACGCAGAAGACCACGGTCACGGGCATCGAGATGTTCCGCAAGCTGCTCGACAAGGCCGAGGCTGGTGACAACACCGGTCTGCTCATCCGTGGCCTCAAGCGCGAGGACGTGGAGCGCGGCCAGGTCGTCGTCAAGCCCGGTTCGGTCACGCCGCACACGGACTTCAAGGCGAACGCGTACATCCTGACCAAGGACGAGGGTGGGCGTCACAACCCGTTCTACGCGAACTACCGCCCGCAGTTCTACTTCCGCACCACGGACGTCACCGGCGTCATCACGCTGCCCGAGGGCACCGAGATGGTCATGCCCGGCGACACCGTCTCCATGACCGTCGAGCTCATCCAGCCGATCGCCATGGAGCCGGGCCTCCGTTTCGCCATCCGTGAGGGTGGTCGTACGGTCGGCGCCGGTACGGTCGAGGAGATCACCAAGTAACTCCGGTTACCTGCTGAAGCGGGGTCGGGCCTTCGGGTCCGGCCCCGCTTTCGTGTCCCCCCCCGGCGTCGTCGTTTGCTCACAGTTCGCCTGCGTTTCGCGGACAACGGGCGGCTGCAGGGGCACGATGTGGGCCAAGCGGTCGGGAGGTCCGGCCATCGAGTGGCCGGTTCGCCCGGCCGGACAGGGAGGCAGCATGGCCGGCTTCGACGACATCCAGAAGAACGTGTCCGCCAAGGCTCAGGAAGTGACCGACAAGGCGAAGGCCTTCGTCGACGAGAACCGGGACAAGATCGAGGAGGCCGTCAAGAGCGACAAGGCCGAAGAGGTCTCGGACAAGATCATCCACGGCCTCGCGGACGGCATCAAGAAGGTCACCGGCGGCAAGTTCGACGAGCAGATCGACAACACCGCGCGGAACCTCGACGACAAGATCGGGAACAACGGCGGCGACCCCGCCTGAGTCCGCTCCACCGCACCGCGCCTGTCCGGCACCGAGCCGGGCGGGCGCGGTCGTGCGAGGGCGGCCCGTTGTCGCCTGCTCGGGGGTCGTCCGCGCAAAGGGGGGCCACGCGTGTACCCCACACTGGGTGCAGCGGCGGTTTCCCGCAACTCGATACCGTGGAGTCGCGAGGCCGGACCGGCCCGCATGGTGACCCGAACACCCCCGCTGCACGCACCCAGGGACCCTGCCCGCACGGTGCTCCACTGCTGCGCTGCGCTCGGCGTCACCCGACGACGACCCGAGAGCACTCCCGATGCGTTCTGCCCTGTTCCCCGCACGCCCGCGCGCGATCGCCATGGCGGTGGTGGTGAGTCTCCTCGCCGCGTTGCTCTCCGTGTTCGCGGTCGCGCAGCCGACCGCCGCTGCGACCGAGGACCCACTGATCAGCCTCGACGCGAAGGTCACGGCATCGGTGCTGAGTGGCGCCGAGGCAACGGTCACCCTCACGGCGACGAACCGCAGCACAGCAGGCACAGGGACGAGCCTGTACAACCTCGGGTACTCGTACATCCTGCCGCCGGGGGTGTCGATCAAGGGTGCAGCGACGTCGGACGGCCAAGCGGTCGGCGCGCCCACGGCGACGACGCTCACGGACGGCAGCACCCTCCTGGTGTTCCCGAACGTCTCCGACCTGGTCGCTGGTGACCAGAAGTCGATCGCGTTCCAGGTCTCGGCGAACACCGGGACGTACCTCGTCGGCTCGTCGTTCGGTGGCTCGGCGCGGGTCGCCGCCAACACGTCGGCGCGCACCATCCCGACCTTCAGCACCTCGACCGATCCCGCGACTGCCGGGAGTCCGGTCGCGGCGACCACCACGAACTCGGCTGCGGACACGGCGAACACGACGTCGGTCTCCGCGATCAAGGTGACGAAGGCCGAGCGCAGCCCCGAGAACGAACTCGTCCGCGGCGTCCACGACCAGCCGACCGTCTACACGCTCGTGGTGACGAACACCTCGGTCGCGCCGACTGACGGGGTGACGGTGACGGACTACCTGCCGGCTGGGCTCGAGTTCCTCGGGTGCGGCGCGATCGACAACACGACCACGGGGCCGGAGTACGACGGTGCGGCGACGTTGGACCGCACCTCGGTTGCCGGGCTCACGGACTGCACCACCCCGGTGAGTGTGACCACCGTGAACGACGTCCCCGAGCAGGGCTCGAAGGTCTTCACCAAGGTCGTCTGGAACCTCGGGCAGGTGACCGGTAGCGCGCCGGTGACGATCCGCTACGTAGCAGCGGTCCCGCTCCGCGAGAACACGATGACGTTCCGCACGGGCACCGACGCCCCGGCCGCCGCGACCCCGTCGGCGCTCGCGAGCGCGGCGAACCTCGACAACAACACGGGTGCGTCGACCCGGCAGAACGGGACGAGCACGGTCTCGAACGGCCAGGGGCAGACGAACCTCGTCACGGCGAGCGGAACGTACTCCGGCGCGGTCGCGGCCGGGGCCTCGAAGACCCAGTCGGACAGCGCGGAGCTCACCGTCGAAGCGATGGACCTCGCGGTGGCGAAGACCGTCGACACGGACCCGACGACGACGGGCGACCAGAGCCTGTTCGTCACGGGGAAGCACGCGACGTACTCGCTGCTGGTGCGGACGAGCGAGTACGAGAGTTCCGACGACATCACGCTGACTGACACACTGCCGAACGGACTCTGCCCCGTCTTCCCAGCGTCCGTCACCAGAGAGGGGTCGTTCCCCGCGGAGTGCGACCCGAGCGGTTCGGGAGCGATGGACGGGCCGGTCACGGCGAAGGCAGCCGACGGCAGCTCGGTGACGGTCACGGTGGAGAAGGTCGTGTACGACGCGGCCACGGGGACCTTCGCCATGACGTTCGCGCTGCCGCCGATGACGACGAACCGGTCGGTGACGGTGCAGTACGAAGCGCTCATGCGGACGACCTACTCGTCCTCGGGCCAGGCGGGGCCGACCGCCGCGGGCGACGCGTTCCGGAACACCGTGCAGATGCGGGGCACCTCGACGGGCGTCCACGGCGACACCGGCACCCAGCCCGTCTCCGACGACTCCGCGGCCACGATCGTGTCGTCGACCCCGTCGATCGAGAAGCAGGTCCTCCCACGCTCGGCGGCGTCGACGATCAGTGGCGTCGCCGACTGCGCTGCCGCCGGCACGTCGAAGTACACGACGGCGTCCACCGAGCCGTTCTCGCGCGGTGACCAGGTCTGCTTCCGCCTAGAGGTGACGTTCCCCGCCGGTGTCGAGACCCGGAACGCGACGGTGACCGACATGCTCCCCGTCGGGACCACGAGTGCGAACGGCTGGACGAACGGCGACGACTGGGTCGTCGGTGGGGAGAGCAACGTCGTCGACGTCGCGCTCTCCGGCACGCCCGACGACCGGTCGGCGACCTTCACGGTCGGACGGACCGTGACCGGAGCAACGGGCACCTACGTCGACAGCACCTCGACGGATCCGACCCGCCTCGTCCTCTACGTGATGGCGCACATCGACGAGTCGGGCGCCGACTCCGCGAAGCCCGACATCACCGCGAACCTCATGAAGTACGCACAGCAGAACACGGACGGCAAGGTGACGAGTCTCCGCGATGCGGTGGACTACTCCGTCGCCGGCAGCCCCGTGGTGACGCTCGACAAGCACATCACCCGGGTCGGGACGACCGCGTCCCGGGACCCGCAGTACACCACCGAGGGCGAGGCGCTCGAGTACACCCTGACGGTGACGAACACGAAGGACACCGGCGCTGGCCTCCCGATCAACGCCGTCACGGTGTGGGACGCCTTGCCGGCCGGCATCAGCTGCGACGCGGTGGCCGAGTCGGCGGCCTTCGACTGCCTGTCCGATCCGCCGACCGGTGCGGCGTCACGCTACGCGGATCGCGACTTCCTGGTGTGGAAGGGCCTCGGGCCCATCGCTCCCGGTGCGTCGATCGACCTCACGTACACGATGACCGTGCCGAACCCGGGCTACGCGGGCACCGCCTACACGAACGCCGCGTCCGTGGTGTCCTTCGCGACCGCGAGCAACGACGGCAGCTCGCAGACGTGGATCCCGACCCCGTCCGGGACGAGCGCGCACAGCGCCGCTGCCACGGGTGACCAGGGCGCCGCCGTCAGCGCGGACGCCCAGCGCACCGTGACCATCCAACCGAACACCGTGCAGAAGTCCGGCGGTGCGGTGCCCGGCGGCACGAATCGCTCCGGCACCACGGCGGTGCCCGGTCAGGGCCTGCAGTACACCTACACCGCGACCGTCCCGGCCCACACGAGCGTCGGCTCGGCGGTCCTCGCCGACACCTTGCCGTCGGGCATCGGCACGACGTCGTCCACGACCTGGTCGCTGACCATGCCGGGATCCACCACTCCGGTCACCCGATCCGTGACCGACGGCAACGCGTCGGTCGAGTACGGCACCGCCGCCGACGGAAACCCGTACACGTTCACCTTCACCGGCGGCGCGAGCCAGACCAGCGCGAAGGACGGCGGGGCCCTGCGCTTCCCGGCGACGTTCGACAACACCGGAGACACAGACCTCGTCTTCTCCGTCACGGTGTCGGGCCTCCGGGTCACCTCGGGCCTCAGCGCGACGAACACCTCGGCCGCGACCTACACGGACACCACGCTGACGAACACGGCGTCCTTCACCTCCACCGATCCGGTGACGAAGGCTCCTTCCGCGCCGACCTCGTCGGTCTCGGTCGTCTCGCAGGCGCCGAAGATGACCGTCGCCAAGACGCACACCCCGACGGGGTCGGTGACCGGAGCCGACACCATCACCTGGAAGCTCGTCGCCACCAACTCCGCGTCCGCCACGGACGCCCGTTCCGTGATCGTGGCGGACTGTTTCCCGGACTCGCTCACGTTCGGAGCGTCGACGCCGACCGAAGCGTCCAGCACCGACGTCACGACCGCCCAGCGCGCTGCGCTCGCCTGCGCGACCGGAACGACGCTGCACGCGTGGAACGTCGGCACCATCGCAGCGGGTGCATCGAAGACGATCACGGTGACGGGGACCCTGGGGACGTCGGCGTCCGCGACGAGCTCGTTCAAGAACACCGCCGTGGTGCTCGCGTCGAGCCTCGACTCCGACTACGGGACCACCGGCACGGCCTACGTGCAGCGCGTGACGAGGGACGACAGTGTCTCCGTGGCATCGCCGACCGTGACCAAGACGCTCACCGCCCCGAACTGGAACGCAGCGTCGGGCACCGTCACCTCCGCGACGACGGACCCGACCGGGACGACCCCGCTGTCCGTCCGAGCCGGTGACACGGGAACGTACACCGTCACCGTGACGGTCCCGCAGAACGTCGCCCTGCACGACGGGGTCGTCACCGACGCCCTGCCGGCCGGCGTCGTCCGGAACGGTGCACCGGCGGCCACGGTGTCGCCGAGCTCGATCACCGCCGTCCCGGTCTTCGACACGAGCGACCGCGTGCTCACCGTCCGTCTGTCCGACATCGGGACCGACCAGGCGCAGGCCGTCAAGGTGACGATCACCGTCCCGGTCCGGATCGGCTCCGGCGCCACGACGGGGACGGCCACCAGCAACACCGCGAACCTGACGTGGAACCGGACGCAGGGTGACACCTCCACGACGAGCACGGTGAAGTCCAACGCTGCGCTCGCGACCGTGGTGACGCCGTCGTTGACGGTCCGGAAGTCCGCGACGACCGGTGGCGTGACGAGCGACAAGGTCTCCGCCGAGCCGGGCGCGTCCGTCGGGTACACCGTCACCGTCACGAACGCAGCGGGCGCCTCGCCGGCCTCCGCGACCCGGATCCTCGACTGTGTCCCGGCCGGGATCGTCGTCGACACCACGAAGCCGATCAGCAACGGCGGCGTCTTCGATCCGGCGGGCGCCGGCTGTGGCGGCGGCACGATCACGTGGACGGGCCTGACGGTGCCGGGCGGGTCCGCGGCGCAGTCCGTCCTGCTGACCTACTCGGCCCGCCTCGCGCCGGACACGGACCTCGACGGCGCTGGGCTGGTGAACAAGGCGACCGTGTCGTCCTACCGAAGCCTGCCCGACACGCAGGACGGCCCGGCAGGGGACTCCTACGGTCCGGTCTCCGCGACCGCCACCGTGACCCCGGCGTTCCCGGACGTCGCCGTCGCGAAGTCGAACGACACCGTCGGCGGGCTGTCCTACGTCGGCGTCGCCTCGGACTTCTCGGTGACGTTCACGAACACCGGTAGCGCCGCGACGAAGGTCGCCGCCAAGGACGTCCTGCCCGAGAACTGGGAGTACGTCGCCGGCAGCGCCACGCTCGTCCGTGACGGTGGAGCCGCCGCCCCGGTGGCCGACCCCACGACGGCCGGCAGCACCCTCACCTGGTCGAGCCTCGGCCAGCTCGGGGCAAACGCCACGATGACCCTGCACTACCGGGCGACCCCGACCGCCGAGGCGGCCACGACGCCCGGCGCCGGCACGAAGGTCGCGCACGTCAACCACGTCACCGCGACCGTCACGGACGCCTCCGGCGGCACCGCGTACGACGGCGGCGACGGCTCGTTCGTCTCCTACCCCGGTGGCGCTGACGACGCGACGGCCACGGCCCGGATCGCCGCGGCCGACCTCGCCCTGACGAAGACGGCCACGACCGCGAAGGTCGTCGCCGGTGCCACCACCGCGAAGGCCTGGACCATCACGGTGACCAACACGGGTGACGACGCCGCCCACGGCACCACCGTCGTGGACGCGCCGACCGGCCTGCCCGCGGGCGCGACCCTGACGTTCACGGGCACCGGCTGGACCTGCACTCCGACCGCCGGCACGTGGTCCTGCGTCAACGGGGCCACCGTCGCCGCGGGCAGCGCGTTCCCCGAGCTCGACGTCGCGTTGACCCTGCCCGCGAACGCCCCGCTCACGGCGATCCGCAACACCGCCACGATCCACCAGGGCACGGGGCAGACCCTCGACCCGCAGGCCGGCAACGACAGCGACACCGCGAGCGTGACCCCGGTCGCGATCGCCGACCTCGCGATCACGAAGACCGGCCCGTCCGAGAAGGCCCAGGCCGGCCGCACCATCTCTTGGAACCTGTCGGTGCAGAACCGGAAGGACGCGGCGGTGCAGAGCCTCTCGGACGCCCGCGGCACGGTGACCGTCACCGACACGCTGCCCGACACCGTGACGCTCGTCAGCGCCGCCTCGACCGACACGGCGTGGACGTGCGACACGGAGGACAACACCGTGACCTGCACCCGCGACGGCCTCGCGAACGGCACCACCGCCGGCGCGATCACGGTCACCGCGACCGTGCACTCGGACGTCACCGCCGCGCAGTCGATCGTCAACACCGCCGCGGTCGCGGCGGACACGACGAGGACGACCGACCCGACCTCGTCGAACGACGACTCGAAGGCGACCACCGCCGTGGACGACGCGACGTCGCTCACGATCGACAAGGCCTTCGGCTCGGAGTCCCTGGTCGCCGGGGACCCGGCGGACTGGACCGTCACGGTGAAGAACACCGGGACGGCGGACGCCCGCACGGTCCGCGTGACGGACACGCTCGAGTCGGGTACGCGCCTCCGGTCCGACGAGCCCGTCGACAAGGGGACCGACACCATCACCCAGACCGACGGTGCCTGGACGTGCACGGCCCCCGCGGCCGACGGCAACGACGTCACCTGCGTGCTCGACGGCACCCTCGCCGCCGGGGGGAGCGCGACGTTCACCCTCACGGTGACGACCCCGTCGTCCTTCACCGGCACCCTGGTGAACACCGCCGTGGTGACGGCCGACAATGCCGCGACCGCCCAGGACCAGGCACGCAGCGACGCCTCCCAGACGGTCGGCCTGTCGGTGACGAAGACCGCGGACGTCGAGACGGTCGACGCCGGCGAGGACGTCACGTACACGATCACGGTCGCGAACCCGAACGGCCCGTCCGACCTGCCCGCCGGTGACGACAGCACGCCGAGCGTCCGGGTGCAGGACACCCTGCCGACCGGCGTCGAGTTCCGCAGCCTGTCGCCGGAGACCCAGCAGCACTGGACGCTCGAGTCGAACGAGGGCGGCGTCCTGACCCTGTCGAGCGCGGACGGCATCGCCGCGGGCGCCACCGACCCGAACACGATCGTCCTGACCGTGCACGTGCCGGCGTCCTTCCGGGGTTCCTCGATCGTGAACACCGCGACCGCCTCGCCGATCACGGCGTCCGGTCCGGTCGTGCAGGACGACGCGGCTGTCGACGTCACCACGCACGCCGACCTGTCGATCACGAAGCAGCGCACGAGCGCCCCGAGCGCCGACGCCGGCACGGACGTCACCTACGACGTCACCGTGACGAACGACGGCCCCTCGGACGCGCAGGACGTCACCTGGACCGACACCCCGCCCGCGGGCATGACGATCCGGAATGTGACGACCGACGCCGCCTGGGAGACAAGCGCCGCGCAGGGAGCCGACCGGAGCACCTGGACCACGGCCACCCTGGCGAGCGGTGACACCGCCGTGTTCCACGTGACTGCCTCGATCGCGTCCGGCACCCCGGCCGGCACGCTCCGCAACACCGCGGCGGTGTCGAGTGCGACGCCCGACACGGACCCGACGAACGACACCGCCGGCGACGACGTCTCGGTGACGACGCACGCTGCGCTCGGCCTGACGAAGACCCCGGTCACGGAGGTCGGGTCGGCGACGGCCGCGAAGCGGGTCACCGCCGGTGCGGAGCAGGTCTGGCTCCTCCAGGTCCGCAACGAGGGACCGTCCGACGAGCAGCCCACCACGGTCGTCACCGACCGGCTGCCCGCGGGGCTGACCTTCACCGGCGCCTCGAGCGACGGCTCCGTGTGGATCTGCGACGGCACGACCGACCCGACCCTCGTCACGTGCTCGCTCCCGACGACGATCGTCGCCGGGACGGACGCCCCCGGCCTGTGGATCACCACGAAGGTCGCGTCCGGCTACACCGCCGGCACCATCGAGAACCGGGCGGTCATCACCGGGCAGGGCACCAACCCGCCGGTCGGCACGAACGACGAGCCGGTGACGAGCCCGCTCGACGTCGACGTCGACGCCGTGGCGAACGTGGCGATCACGATCGGGCACGACGGCACCGCCGTGATCGGCAAGGACCTGCCGGAGACGATCCAGGTCCGGAACGCCGGGCTCTCCGACGCCGCGGCCGTCACCGCGACGTACACGCTGCCGAAGGGCCTGACGTACGTCTCGACCGAGGCCGACCCCGCGTGGACGGTCACCGGCGTGGTCGCGAACGCCGACGGATCCACCACGGTGTCGTTCGCCCTGGCGGGCACGCTGGCGGCGGGTTCGCTCGCGCCGGTCATCACGGTGCACCAGACGCCGACGGCAGTCGCCTACCCGGGCGTGCAGCCGAGCGCGACCGTGGCGACGAGCACGACCGAGACGACGCTCGCCGACAACGAGGCGGCCGACGAGCTCGCCGTCGACGCCGCCTCCAGCCTGTCGGTCACGAAGACCCACACGGGTCAGGTCGTCCGCGGGGAGACCGTCGGTTACACCATCACGGTGCGCAACGACGGCCCCACCGAGGACCCGGGCCCCGTGGTCGTCACCGACCGGCTGCCGTCCGGCCTCACCCTGGTGAGCGTCAACGACGGGAAGGCCGCCACGTGCACCACCGGGCAGACCGTCACCTGCACGCTGACCGGTCCGCTCGCGGTCGACGGCCGTGTGGTGTTCCAGGTCACCGCCAAGGTGGCGGACGACGCCCCGGACCGCATCACGAACGTCGCGACGGTCGCGTCGCCGACGACCCAGGTGGTGCCGGTCTCCGGTTCCGCCAGCCCGACGGACCCGATGCGCGCCAGCGACCCGGCCCCGGTGCGCGACGCACCGAAGCCGGCGGGCGAGCTCGCCTTCACGGGTGCGGCCGGACTCGGGATCGGCGCGCTGGTCGCGCTCCTCGCGATGGCAGCCGGTGGCGTCCTGCTGGTGACGCGCCGACGTCGCCGAGCGTGACCACCTGACGGACGGGAGGCACGGTGCCAGCTGGCACCGTGCCTCCCGTCCGTCGCCGGGCCGGGTCACAGGCGGCAGCGAGTTGCATCGAGGACGTGACACGTCTCCGCCGCTCCGCGACCAACGGTCGCGGCTACCACCGCGTCCGCAGCGGCCGCGGGTTCTCGTACCGCGACCCGGACGGCGCCACCGTCACCGACTCCGCGGTGCGCCAGCGCCTCGAGGACCTCGTCATCCCGCCCGCGTGGGACGACGTGTGGATCTCGCCCTACGAGAACGGACACGTCCTCGCCACCGGGATCGACGGCGCCGGACGGCGGCAGTACATGTACCACCCGTCCTGGCGCGAGCGCATGGACCGGATCAAGTACGACCGAGCCCTCGCGCTCGCCGAGTCCCTCCCCGTCGCCCGTCGTGGCGTGACGCAGGACCTCCGCCGCCCGGAGCCCGACCGTCGACGGGCCCTGGCCGCTGCCTTCCGGATGCTCGACCAGGGCTCGCTCCGGGTCGGGTCCGAGCGCTACGCCTCCGAGCACGGCAGCCGCGGGCTCTCGACGCTGCTCTGCGCGCACGCCCACGTCTCCGGGGACGACATCGAACTCGGCTTCCCCGGGAAGAGCGGGCAGGAGTGGTCGTCCTCCATCCACGACGCCGACCTCGCGACCGTGATCGCCGGTATGAAGCGCCGGGGACCGAACGCCCGGCTGCTCTCCTTCCGGGAACGTCGCGGCGCCGAGTGGGAGCCGCTCTCCGCCGAGGACATCAACGAGTACGTGAAGGAGCGCGCGGGGGACGAGTTCACCGCGAAGGACTTCCGGACGCTGCACGGCACCGTGGCCGCTGCCGTCGACCTCGCGTCGACCGGGCCGCAGTCGTCCCAGGCGAAGCGGCGCAAGGCCGTCTCGCACGCCGTGAAGGTCGCGAGCGAGGAACTCGGCAACACCCCGACGGTGTGCCGGCAGAGCTACATCGACCCGCGACTGCTCGACGCCTACGACCACGGCGAGACCATCGACCCCGACCGCACGCACGCGGCGGAGTCGGAGGTCCGCGCACTGCTCTACCGACAGTGACCGGGAAGGGGCCGGGATGACGTACCGTTGGACCTCGTGCCCGATCACCCCCACCCGGGCACGGAAGGACCCCCACCAGTCGTGACTGACGAGTGCATCCACGGATTCCCCACCGAGCTCTGCGACATCTGCGCCCCGCGCCAGCGCGAGGCAGCGGAGAACCCCACCCCGACCCCGCGCCGTACCCGGATCACCACCTCGCTCCGGAGCGTCCCCGGCCAGGCCGCCGCACCCGCGTCCTCGCTGCGGTCCCCGGTGCCCGACCTGCCCGAGGCGCGTGACTTCGCGTCGCTGCGGGCCCACCACGTCACCCACGTGGACAACCTCGACGACATCGTCGGCTCCGGTGCGATCCTCGCCTCCGACGCCGTGACGCCGGTCGTCGACGTCTCCTCCGCGACCGCCCGTGCGGCACGGGCCGAGGCCACTGCCCCGGACGGGTCCCCGATCGCCGGCCACGTGCCGTTCACGCTCTCCCCGGACGCCACGCGCTGGGACGAGCTGCGCACCGGTGCCGAGGGCGAGCGCTGGTCCGACGCCGCGCGCCGGACCCGGGCGACGGAGTACATCATGCTCGTCGTGCCCGTGTCGGCCTTCGGCGCGTCCGTGATCGTCGCCGACCAGGACGCCGAGGCCGAGGACGTGCGCTTCGCCGTCGGTCCCGAGGCCGCGACGAACCTCATCCGCCGCACGGACTTCACCGACCCGGAGATGCACGAGCTCGAGCTGCTCGCCGGGCCGAGTGTGCCGTTCTCCGCCGTCGCGGTCATCGGCGTGCCGAACGACCGCGTCCGGCAGACCGTCAAGGCGGTCCTGCAGGACCACGGCGGACACGCTCCCCGGGTGGCGGTCTTCCCGCCGTGGTTCGTCCCGCCGTTGGTCGCCGAGTAGCGTCGGCACCGACCTTCCGCACATGCCCTCCGGATCCGCTCCGGAGGGCATGTCGCGTGTCGGGGCCGACCCGTGCCTCCAGGCCGTCGATCCCCGTGGATCCGGGGAAGTGGGCCGATCCCGACACGCCCGCGAATCGCGACACGCCCGGGTTGCACCAATGCCGTGCCTATGCGAGACTTGTCCGGTTCCGAATTCCGCGTGCGTCCGCGTGCGCAGGATCACTGCTCTGGCAGTGCACAACCCCCTTGTTCAGCAGGGCTGGGTTGGGCCGCAGGCAGCAGAACACGATCGACTCCCTCGAATGCGCCCGGCCACAGCTGTGTCCGGACGTGGGGAAGCGACATGCCCACGCTGGACGGCCCAGGTCGCCCCGCGCGGTTGACAGGAGAACAGCGGTCATCCCCAGCGGATGCGGCCGGTTGGTTCAGGAAAACAGCCAAGTCGTGCAGGAATGCACGGCGCAGGCGGCGTCAGGCGGCCCGAGGGTGCGCGGCGCAGAGAGGACAAGAGACACATGGCGGGACAGAAGATCCGCATCCGGCTCAAGTCGTA
>Ga0153924_1001329_pt1 | contig 12745 bp, 9 predicted proteins | sample TSNJ008MetaG_FD_104709 | JGI IMG/M metagenome (GOLD analysis project Ga0153924, IMG submission 104709) | Attine ant fungus gardens microbial communities from New Jersey, USA - TSNJ008 MetaG | ecosystem: Host-associated > Fungi > Mycelium > Unclassified | place: USA: New Jersey, Wharton State...
ACGCCGTCCTGGCCCGGGCGCACCGCGATCCCGCGAACCCCGACACGGCCCTGGTCGAGGAGTACCGCACGATGAGCCGCACCCACCTCGAGACGGTGCTCGCCGCGTCCTGAGTCCCGACACGCCGGTCACCCATCCCGCGACGCCCGCGCTCCGAACTGGAGGCGCGGGCGTCGTCGTGCGTGCGGCCGGCGGTCGCGCAGTCGGCCGCCCCACCGCGTCATCCGGCTGTCCGGGACACGTCACGGAGCGTCACCGCCGAACCGTTGTCGCACCCGACGGGTACTCTCACTCGGAGTCGGGCTACCTCCGAACAGAAGGGCACCCATGATCGAGTTCCGCTCGGTGCGCAAGACCTACCCGGACGGCACCAACGCGGTCGACGACTTCAGTCTCGTCATCCCCTCGCGGACCACCACGGTCTTCGTCGGGTCGAGCGGCTGCGGCAAGACCACGCTCCTCCGGATGATCAACCGGATGGTGGACCCCAGCGCGGGCGCCGTCGAGATCGACGGCGAGGACGTCGCCGCCGTCGACCCCGTGCAGCTCCGCCGCCGCATCGGCTACGTGATGCAGAACGCCGGCCTGCTGCCGCACCGCAAGGTCGTGGACAACATCGCCACGGTGCCGCTGCTGACCGGCGTCTCCAAGGCCGAGGCGCGCGAGCGTGCCCTCGAGCTCATGGACACCGTCGGGCTGGACCGCGCCTTCGCGAACCGGTACCCCTCGCAGCTCTCCGGCGGACAGCAGCAGCGCGTCGGCGTCGCCCGCGGTCTCGCCGTCGACCCGAACGTCCTGCTGATGGACGAGCCGTTCGGCGCCGTCGACCCGCTCGTGCGCAACGACCTGCAGGACGAGCTCATCCGCCTGCAGCGCGAGCTCGGCAAGACCGTGGTCTTCGTGACGCACGACATCGACGAGGCCTTCAAGCTCGGCGACCAGGTCGTCATCCTCAAGAAGGGCGGCGAGATCGCGCAGCTGGGCACCCCGGCGGAGATCCTCGCCGAGCCCGCCGACGACTTCGTGGCGAACTTCATCGGTGCGGGCCGCGGCCGTCGTGCGCTCCGGGTCGAGCAGACCCCGACCGGCCCGATCGTCGTCGACGGCGAGGGCCGCGCGGCCGGTGTGCTCACCGGCCCGGTCCAGGTGGTCGACGCCGCCGAGGCCGTGCCGCAGGACCGGCGGGGCGACGCGTGAACTGGGTCCTCGGCAACACGGACACGATCAGCGACAACCTGATCGCGCACGTCTGGCTGTCGATCCCGCCGATCGTGATCAGCTTCCTGCTGTCGGTGCCGATCGGACTCCTCGTGTCGCGTCTTCGGAAGCGCAACGGCGTCGCGCGGGGCACGGCCTCGACGATCGTCGTCGTCGCGAGCCTGCTGTACACGATCCCGGCGCTGCCGTTGTTCCTCGTGCTGCCCGCCATCATCGGCACGAGCACCCTCGACCCGGTGAACGTCGTCATCGCGATGACCATCTTCGGCGTCGCACTCATGGCCCGTTCCGCGGCCGACGCCATCGACGCCGTCGACCAGGACGTCGTCGGCGCGTCCGAGGCGCTCGGCTACTCGCCCGCGCAGCGGTTCTTCAAGGTGGAGCTGCCCCTCGCCGGGCCCGTCCTGCTGGCCGGCATCCGTGTGGTGTCCGTGTCCACGATCAGCCTCGTGACGGTCGGTGCGCTCATCGGTGTCCCGAACCTCGGCTTCCTGCTCACGGACGGCCTGAAGCGCGGCATCAGCGCGGAGATCCTCACCGGGATCGTCCTGACCATCGTGCTCGCGCTCGTCATCGACCTGCTGCTCGTCGCGCTCGGTCGGCTCGTGATGCCGTGGACGCGGGGGACCGGGCGCACCGCCCGGGCCGTCCGCCGCCGCGCCGCCGACGACGTCCGTGCGAACGAGGTGTCCGCATGAACCTCTTCGCACAGGGCTTCGCCTGGATCTTCGACCCGGCCAACAACGTCGGCAGCAACGCCATCGGCGTCCGGCTCTGGGAGCACGTCTGGATCACGCTGTTGGCCGTGGCCATCGCCGTCGTGATCGCCGTCCCGATCGGACTGCTCATCGGGCACACCGGCAAGGGGCGCTCGATCGCGGTCGGGGTGTCCGGTGGCATCCGCGCGCTGCCCACCCTCGGTCTCCTCACGCTGCTCGCACTGGCGATCGGTCTCGGGCTCGGCGCACCGCTCATCTCGCTCGTCGTCCTCGCGATCCCGTCGGTCCTGGCGGGGTCGTACTCGGGCGTCGAGGCGATCGACCGTGTCGTCGTCGACGCCGCCAAGGCGCAGGGCATGACGGGGTGGCAGATCCTCGGCAAGGTCGAGATCCCCCTGGCGCTCCCGCTCATCGTCGGCGGCATCCGGGCGGCCGTGCTCCAGGTCGTCGCCACCGCGACCCTCGTCGGGTACATCAACGCCGGTGGTCTCGGCGGTTACGCCTTCTCCGGCATCGCCAATTCGGACTACGCAGAGGTGCTGGGCGGTTCCATCCTGGTGATCGCCCTCGCCATCGCGTTCGAGATCGTCTTCGCCGCACTGCAGCGGCTCGCCGTCCCAGCAGGGGTCTCCCTCGGGTCGGCGCGTCAGTCGCGTCGGAGCACCCGCAGCTCAGCACCACGAGCATCAACCCCTGTGGAAGGAACCCACCCGTGATCACAGCTACGACCCGGCGCCTCGCCGCGACGATCGCCGTCGCATCGGCGGCCGCCATCGCCCTGGCGGGCTGCTCCTCGAGCGACCCGCTCTCCTCCGGCTCCGGCGGGGACTCCAAGACCATCGTCGTGGGTTCGCAGGCGTACCCGTCGAACGAGATCATCGCCGAGCTCTACGCGCAGGAGCTCGAGCACGAGGGCTTCACCGTCACGAAGAAGCTCAACATCGGTCAGCGCAAGGCGTACTGGCCCGAGGTCGCGAAGGGGAGCATCAACGTCTTCCCGGAGTACAACGGCAACCTGCTGAACTACCTCCTGCAGGAGGACGGCAAGGACACCACGACCGAGACCACGACGGACGGCATCAACTCGGCGCTGAAGTCTGCGCTGCCGTCGGACGTCAAGGCGCTCCCCTCGGCCGACGCCTCGGACGCGGACACCTACACGGTGACCCAGGAGTTGGCGGACAAGTACGACCTGAAGTCGATCGCCGACCTGTCCAAGATCGGAGGCACCATCTCGATCGCCGCCAACCCGGAGTTCGCGACGGCCGCCTACGGTCCGACCGGTCTCAAGGCGAAGTACGGCATCACCGGTGAGGTCAACCAGCAGAACGACTCCGGTGGCCCGCTGACGATCAAGGCGATCCAGGACGGTGACTCGCAGGTCGCGGACATCTACTCCGCCAGCGCCTCGATCAAGACCGAGAAGCTCGTCACGCTCGAGGACCCGAAGCACCTCGTGCCGGCGAACAACGTCACGCCGATCGTCTCGAAGGACCTCGACTCGAAGGCCGCCGACGCGATCGCGAAGGTGAACAAGCTCCTGACGACCGACGCCCTCATCGAGCTGAACCGTCAGAACTCGGTCGACCAGAAGTCGGCGGCCTCGGTCGCCAAGGCGTTCCTGCAGGACAACGACCTGCTGTAACGACCCGCTGCAGTAAAACGACAGGTGTCGGGCAATTGCCCGGCACCTGTCGTCGTTCGTGGAGTGGACAGGCGGCACGATCGTGCCGCACGGTTGTGCCGTGCAGTACCCCTGCACGTTCGTGCAGCGGCCAGTTCTACAAATTGTCGAATCGGGTGTCCGCGCGGTAACGTGTTCGTGTCCCAATGGTTGTGACAGCAGAAGTTCCCCCTTCACAGGAAGCAACTGACGTGCACCAACAGCTCTCGGCGAACCGGCACGGACACGCCGTATGAACGACATCCTCGACCCGCTGATCCTGTCGCGGTGGCAGTTCGGTCTGACGACGATCTACCACTTCCTCTTCGTCCCGCTGACGATCGGCATGGCCGTCGTCGTGGCCGTGTTCCAGACGGCCTGGTACCGGACGGGGCGCGCGCACTACCTCCAGCTGACCCGGTTCTTCGGACGCATCTTCCTCATCAACTTCGCGATGGGGGTCGTCACCGGGATCGTGCAGGAGTTCCAGTTCGGCATGAACTGGTCGAACTACTCCCGCTTCGTCGGTGACGTGTTCGGCGCCCCGCTCGCGCTCGAGGGCATCCTGGCCTTCTTCTTCGAGGCGGCGTTCATCGGGATCTGGATCTTCGGGTGGGACCGCCTGCCGAAGGGCCTGCACCTCGCGAGCATCTGGTGCGTCAGCGCCGGCACGATCATGTCGGCGTACTTCATCATCGCCGCGAACGCGTTCATGCAGCACCCGGTGGGCTTCGCCATGAACGAGGCCAAGGGGCGCGCCGAGCTCACGGACATCTGGGCCGTGCTCGGCAACAAGGTCGCGCTGGCGGCGTTCCCGCACACCCTGTTCGCCTGCTTCATGGTCGCGGCCGCCGTCATCATCTCGGTCGCCGCCTACCACCTGGCGCGCAACCAGAACCTCGAGACGATGATGCCGGCGCTGAAGTTCGGCATGTGGACGATGCTCGCGGCGGGGGCGCTCACGGTGCTCACCGGCGACCAGCTCGGCCTCACCATGGTGGACACGCAGCCCATGAAGATGGCCGCGGCCGAGGCGCTGTACAACACCGCCACCGGCAAGGACGCCTCGTTCTCGATCTTCACGCTCGGCACCCCCGACGGCGTCCACGAGCTGTTCTCGATCCGGGTGCCGTACCTGCTCTCGTTCCTGTCGACGCACACTTTCAACGGGACTGTCGAGGGCATCAACGACCTGCAGGCCCAGTACTCGCAGGTCTACGGCCCCGGGGACTACAAGCCGATCATCTGGGTGACCTACTGGTCGTTCCGCTGGATGATCGCCCTCGGCGTCGGCGCGGTGCTGGTGTCCCTCGTCGGGCTCTGGCTGACCCGCAAGGGCCGGTTCCCGACCAAGCGGTGGATCTGGCGCGTCGCAACGTGGACGGTCCCGCTGCCGATGGCCGCGATGATCGTCGGCTGGATCTTCACTGAGATGGGCCGTCAACCGTGGCTCGTGTTCGGGTTGCTCAAGACGAGCGACGGCGTCTCGCCGAACGTCACCGGGATCGAGGTCCTCATCTCGCTGGTGGTGTTCACCCTGATCTACGGCAGCCTGGCGGTCGTCGAGTTCCGGCTGATCAAGAAGGTGGCGCAGGAGGGCCCCGCCGCCCCGGCGGAGGTCGACGAGGAGACCGGCGAGGTCAAGCACGAAGTGACGGTGTACTGAGATGGACCTGCCCGTTCTCTGGTTCGCGATCGTCGGCGTCTTCTTCGTCGGCTACTTCGTCCTCGACGGCTTCGACTTCGGTGTCGGCATGTCCCTGCCCTTCCTCGGCAAGGACGACACCGACCGCCGTGTGCTCATCAACACGATCGGCCCCGTGTGGGACCTCAACGAGACCTGGGTCATCGTCGCGGGCGCCTGCCTGTTCGCGGCCTTCCCGGAGTGGTACGCCACGATGTTCTCCGGGTTCTACCTGGCGCTGCTGCTCATCCTCGCGGCGCTCATCGCCCGCGGTGTCTCGTTCGAGTACCGGCACCAGAACAAGCACCTGGAGTGGAAGCGTCGCTTCGACCTGATGATCATCGTCGGCAGCGCAGTGCCGTCGTTCCTCTGGGGCGTCGCGTTCGGCAACGTCGTGCGGGGCATCCCGATGGACTCCGGGCACAACTACACCGGCACGCTGTTCGACCTGCTGAACCCGTTCGCACTGCTCGCCGGTCTCGCGACGCTGCTCGTGTTCTTCACGCACGGCGTGGTGTTCGTCGCGCTGAAGACCGAGGGCGACATCCGGGTCCGTGCGAAGCGCCTCGCGACCCGTGCCGGCATCGTGACGATCGTCGTCGGTGCCGCGTTCCTGGTGTGGATGGCGTTCGTCCGGGCCACGCCGACGTCGCTGGTCCTGTCCGTGGTCGCCGCGCTCGCCCTCGTCCTCGCGGTGCTCTGCAACGCCTGGGGCAAGGAGGGACGGGCCTTCACGCTCATGGCCGTCACGATCGCCGCGATCGTCCTGGCGATGTTCACGGCGATCTTCCCGGACGTCATGCCCGCGACGAACGACCCGGCGAACAGCCTGAACGTGTACAACGCGTCGAGCGGTTCGTACACGCTCGGGGTGATGAGCTGGGTGGCGTTGATCTTCGTCCCCCTCGTGTTCGCCTACCAGGCCTGGACGTACTGGATCTTCCGCAAGCGCGTCTCGCGGGCCCAGGTCACCCAGGCCGCGCACTAGGCGGCGACGGTGAAGCCGCTCGATCCGCGTCTCCTGCGGCTGTCGCGGACGGCACGCGGCTTCATCGTCGCGGCCGCCGGCACCGGCGTCCTCCGCACGCTCGCGACCATCGCGATCGCGTGGGGGATCGCCGCCGCCGTGACCCTCGGGGTGGACGCCGTCCACGACGGCAGCGTCCCGGCCGCGTTCACCCCGGCGCTCGCGCTCCTGGGCGGCGCGTTCGTCGTGCGCGCCGTCGCCGCGTGGGCGACGGACGACCTCGCCGCGCGGGCCGCGGCGAAGGTGAAGAGCGAGCTGCGGGCGACCGTGCTCGCGCGGGCCGCCGAGCGCGGGCCGTCGTGGCTCGCCGACCGCTCGAGTGCCGGTTTCGCCACGACGCTCGGCCCGGGGCTCGACGCGCTCGACGCCTACTTCGGCCGGTACCTGCCGCAGCTCGCCCTCACCGCCATCGCGACGCCGATGCTCCTCGTCGCGATCGGCCTCGGTGACCTGACGAGCGGGATCGTCATCCTGTGCGCACTGCCGGTGATCCCGGTCTTCATGGTCCTGATCGGGCTCGCCACCCAGGCGCTCCAGCGGAAGCAGTCGGACGCCCTCGCGAAGCTCGGCGGCGCCTTCACCGAAGCGGTCGAGGGGCTCGCCACGCTGAAGGTCTTCGGCCGTGCACGCCGGCAGGTCGGCCGGATCGGGGCGGTCACCGACGAGTACCGGAAGGGCACGCTCGGGGTGCTCCGCCTGTCGTTCGTGAGCGGCTTCGCCCTCGAACTCGCGGCGAGCCTGTCCGTGGCGCTGGTCGCGGTGTCGATCGGGATCCGCCTGGTCGACGGCTCGCTCGGCCTCGGCGCCGCGATGTTCGTGCTCGTCCTCGCCCCGGAGGCCTTCGCCCCGATCCGGCAGGTCGGCGCGGACTTCCACGCCGCCCAGGACGGCGTCGATGCATCGACCGCCGTGCTCGACGTCCTCGACGACACCACGCCGGCCCCGGCACGACCGGCGGCGGCACCGGCCTCGACGGACCTGGTGCTCGAGGGGCTGACGGTGCGTCGGCCGGACGTGGTGATCGGGCCGCTCGACCTCCGCGCCGGCCCCGGGACGATCGTCGTCCTCGCCGGTCCGAGCGGATCCGGCAAGTCCAGCGTGATCGCCGCGATCCGCGGGGTCCTGGCGCACGACGGCACCGTCACGGTGCCCGGCCCCGCCGGCAGCACGCCCGCCGAGCGGACCACCTGGGCCGACCAGCGCCCCCGTCTCGTGCGCGGCACGATCGCCGAGAACGTCGCGCTCAGCGCGACCCCCGACGACACCGACGTGCGGACCGCGCTCGGTGCGGCGGGGCTGGGACTCGACCCGGGCCTCCAGGTCGGATCCGGCGGCAGCGGCCTGTCCGGCGGCCAGGCGCAGCGCGTCGCGGTCGCGCGCGCCCTCCACCGCGTCCAGCGGGAGGCGACCCCGTTGGTCCTGCTCGACGAGCCGACCTCGGCGCTCGACGCCGACGCCGAGGCCCACGTCGTCGCCACGCTCCGCCGGCTCGCCGCGGACGGCGCGGTCGTCGTGGTCGCGAGCCACCGCCCCGCCGTGGTCGCCGCCGGCGACGTCCGGGTCGACGTGCGATCCGGTGGATCCGTGACGGTCACCCAGACGAGCGGAGCGCGGGCATGAGCCGGGAGGCGCGACACGACTCGGTCCTGCGACTCGCCATGCCGCACGGGGCCGGTTGGGGCAGGGCCGTGGCGGCCGGCGCGCTCAGTGCGGTCTGCGCGGTCGCGCTGCTCGCCGCGAGCGGCTACCTCATCACGCGTGCGGCGGAGCACCCGCCGATCCTGTACCTGACGCTCGTGATGGTCGGCGTGCGGGCGTTCGCGCTCGGCCGGGCGGCCCTGCGCTACGTCGACCGGCTCGCCGGGCACGACGCGTCGTTCCGGCAGCTCGCCGTCGTCCGGACGGAGATGTACCGGCGGCTGTCGTCGGTCGCTCCGGCGGGGCTCGGGGCCACCGGTCGCGGAGACCTGCTGACCCGGCTCGTTACCGACACCGACCGGCTGCAGGACCTGCCGATCCGGGTGGTCGGCCCGCTGGTGTCCGCCGGCATCGTCGCGGTGCTGTCCGTCGTGGCGGTCGCCCTGGTGTCGGTGCCCGCGGCGGTCGTGCTGCTGCTCGCCCTCGCCGTGGCCGCCCTGCTCGGATCGGTCGTCACGCTGTCCATCGCGAAGCGCTCCGACGAGCAGACCGCCGCCGAGCGCGGACGCGTCGCGGACCTCGTGCTCGACACCGTGCGGACGCTCGACGTCTTCGCCGCGTACGGCACACTCGACGAGCGGCTCGTGCACATCGCCCGGCTCGACGCCCGGGTGACCGCCGCCGTCCGCCGCCGCGGCACCGTCGAGTCGCTCGTCGGTGCGCTCGTCGGGCTCGTCGGCGGCGGTGCGGTCATCGGGATCCTCGGCGTCGGCGCACCCGCGGTCGTGTCGGGCGCGCTCGACGGGCCGCTCTGGGCACTCGCGGTGTTCGTGCCGCTCGCCCTGTTCGAGGTCGTCGGCGGCGTCCCGCTCGCGGTCCTGACGCTCCGGCGCGTGCGCGCGGCGGCGGACCGGGTCGAGCAGGTCGTCCCGGCGGACGTCCCCGACGGCATCGTGCCGGAACCGGCGGACGACGCCGATCCCGACGCGCTCGTGGTGGAGGGACCCGTCGCGGTGTCCCTGCGCGACGTCTCGGTGCGCTGGCCGGGAGCGACGACGGACGCCGTCGCCGGGGTCTCGCTCGACCTCCGGCCCGGCGAGGTGGTCGTGATCGAAGGGCCGAGCGGTGCCGGCAAGTCGACCCTCGTGGACGCCCTGGTCCGGTTCGTCGACCACCGCGGCTCGTACACGCTCGACGGGGTCGAGGCGAAGGACATGCACCCCGACGCCGTCCGGGCGCGGGTCGGCCTCATCGAGCAGGACCCGTTCGTGTTCGACCAGTCCGTGCGGCAGAACCTGCTCTTCGCCCGCGAGACCGCGACCGGCGACGAGCTGCTCGCGGTGCTCGACCGGGTCGGCCTCGGTGCGTGGGTCGAACGCCGCGGCGGGCTCGACGCGGGCGTGGGGGAGCGCGGCGTCCTGGTGTCCGGCGGCCAGGCGCACCGGCTCGCCCTCGCGCGGGCGCTGCTGCACGCGTTCCCGGTGCTCGTGCTCGACGAACCGACGGCCGACATCGACCCCGACCTCGGCGACGCCGTGCTCCGCGACCTCGTCGGAGCAGCGCGTCAGGACGGACGCACGGTCGTCATCGTGTCGCACGTCCCGGTCGCCGCGGACCTCGTCGACCGGACCGTGCGGATGCGCGAGGGACGGCTCGTGACCGCCTGACCGGGCGGGCCGACGCGTGCGCGTGGGGGCGTGCGCCGGCCGAGTCTCGGTGTGCACGACACATCGTGCGCTGTGGGACGCGAGACGTGTCGCGCAGGGCGAGTCTCGTCGTGCGCGCGAGGGGGACCCGGCCACCCGCGCGACGCACGGCGCGCGGACGGCGCTGGACGTGCCTCCAGGCCCGGTAATCTTGGACACCGGAACGCGCCCGACGGGCGTGAGCCGTGCCTCCCAGACCGATTGAGAGTTCCGTGACCACCGAGCAGACCGTCGACGACCCGAACGCCTACGACTTCCGTCGTCTCCAGGAGAAGTGGCAGCCCCGCTGGGAGGAGCTCGGCCTCTTCACCACGGACCTCGACGACACGCGTCCGCGGAAGTACATCCTCGAGATGTTCCCGTACCCGTCCGGCGACCTGCACATGGGCCACGCCGAGAACTGGGCGCTCGGCGACTTCGTGGCGCGGTACTGGCGGCAGCAGGGCTTCAACGTGCTGCACCCGATCGGCTGGGACTCGTTCGGTCTGCCCGCCGAGAACGCGGCGATCAAGCGCGGGGTGGACCCGAAGGACTGGACCTACGCGAACATCGAGCAGCAGAAGGCGTCCTTCAAGCGCTACGCGCCGTCGTTCGACTGGAGCACCGAGATCCACACCTCGGACCCCGAGTACTACAAGTGGAACCAGTGGCTGTTCCTCAAGATGTACGAGAAGGGGCTGGCGTACCGCAAGGACAGCTGGGTCAACTGGGACCCGGTGGACCAGACCGTGCTCGCGAACGAGCAGGTCCTGCCGGACGGCACCTCGGACCGCTCCGGCGCCGTCGTCGTCAAGAAGAAGCTCACGCAGTGGTACTTCAAGATCACGGAGTACGCCGACCGCCTGCTCGACGACCTCAACCAGCTCGAGGGCCGCTGGCCCGCCAAGGTCATCGCGCAGCAGCGGAACTGGATCGGTCGATCGGTCGGTGCCGACGTCGACTTCGTCATCGAGGGCCGGGACGAGCCCGTCACGGTCTTCACGACGCGACCCGACACGATCCACGGCGTGACGTTCCTGGTCGTGGCGCCGGACTCCGACCTGGCGGCTGAGCTCGTCTCGTCTGCTCCGGACGACGTCCGGGCTGCGTTCGATTCGTACCTGGTCGCCACGCAGAAGACCTCGGAGATCGACCGGCAGAACGCCGACCGGCCGAAGACCGGTGTGCCGCTCGGCCGCTTCGCGATCCACCCGCTCACGGGTGAGCGCCTGCCGATCTGGGCCGCCGACTACGTGCTCGCCGACTACGGGCACGGCGCGGTCATGGCCGTGCCGGCGCACGACCAGCGCGACCTCGACTTCGCGCGGGCGTTCGACCTGCCGGTGAAGGTCGTCGTCGACACCAACGCCGCCGTCACCGGTGCGATCCCGGTGATCACCGAGGACACCGAGCTGCCCGACCGCAACCCCGCCACGACGGGCGAGGCCCTGACAGGGCAGGGCCGGATGATCAACTCCGGGCCGCTCGACGGCATGTCGAAGCAGCACGCGATCACCGCCGCGATCTCGCTGCTCGAGGAGCGCGGGACCGGCCGCGCCGCCAAGACCTACCGCCTGCGCGACTGGCTCATCTCGCGCCAGCGCTTCTGGGGCACGCCGATCCCGATCATCCACGGTGCCGACGGCAGCGAGCACCCCGTCCCGCTCGACCAGCTGCCGGTGCGACTGCCCGACACCGAGGGGCTCGACCTCAAGCCGAAGGGCACCTCGCCGCTCGGCGGCGCGACCGACTGGGTCAACGTGCCGAGCCCGGTCGACGGCACGCCCGCGCTCCGTGACACCGACACGATGGACACCTTCGTCGACTCGTCGTGGTACTTCCTGCGCTTCTTGGCGGCGAACGACGATACGCAGGCGTTCGACCCCGCGATCGCCCGCAAGTGGGCGCCGGTCGACCAGTACATCGGCGGGATCGAGCACGCGATCCTGCACCTGCTGTACGCACGCTTCGTCACCAAGGTGCTGTTCGACCTCGGCTACCTCGACTTCACCGAGCCGTTCTCGGCGCTGCTCAACCAGGGCATGGTGCTGTCCGGCGGCTCGAAGATGTCGAAGTCCAAGGGCGGCGTCTCGCTCGGGGACGAGCTCGACGCGAACGGCGTCGACGCGATCCGTCTGGTGATGGGCTTCGCCGGGCCGCCGGAGGACGACATCAACTGGGAGGACGTCTCCCCGTCCGCCTCGGCGCGCTTCCTGGCTCGCGCCTACCGCCTGGCGACCGACGTCACGTCGACTCCCGACGTCGTCTGGGCCGAGGGTGACCGCGCCCTGCGCCAGGTGACGCACCGGTTCCTGGCCGATGCGCCCGGCCTGATGGAGTCGTTCAAGTTCAACGTCGTGATCGCGCGGCTCATGGACCTGGTGAACGTGACCCGCAAGGCGATCGACAGCGGCCCCGGTGCCGCCGACCCCGCCGTGCGCGAAGCCGTCGAGACCGTCACGCTCGGCCTCGCCGTGTTCGCGCCGTACACCGGCGAGGAGATGTGGGAGCAGCTCGGGTACGAGGCCACCGTCGCGCTGCACGGCTGGCGGAAGGCCGACCCGACGCTGCTCGTGCAGGAGACCCTGACGGCCGTCGTGCAGGTCAACGGCAAGGTGCGCGACTCGTTCGAGGTGTCGAAGTCGATCGAGCCGTCGGAGCTCGAGGCGCTCGCGCGGGCCTCCGTGAACGTGCAGCGGTACATCGGTGACCGCGAGATCGTGAAGGTCATCGTGCGGGCGCCGAAGCTCGTGAACATCGCGATCAAGGGGTAGTCGGAGCGCGTCGCTGGCCGCCCACAGGGTGGGCGTGTTGCTGTCCACAGGGCGGACGGCCGGCGCGCCCGTCCACAGACCAGCACTCCGGAGCCCGGTCGATCGGCCGGGCTCCGTAGCGTTCGGGGCATGTCGTCGCCCTCGTCGCCCTCGTCGCCCTCGTCGCCGGAGCCCCGGTCACCGCACGGCGCGCCGTCGTCGGGACGCGTGCCGTGGTCCCGTCTGGCGCTGTCGCCGCGGTCCGCGGTGGTGCTGGCCGGGGTCGTCGTGGCGGTCGCGCTCGTGGTGGTCCTGGTCGGGTCGCTGTCGGGGCGCGGTGGTGCCGGTGCGGGCGGGG
>Ga0153924_1001330_pt1 | contig 12740 bp, 13 predicted proteins | sample TSNJ008MetaG_FD_104709 | JGI IMG/M metagenome (GOLD analysis project Ga0153924, IMG submission 104709) | Attine ant fungus gardens microbial communities from New Jersey, USA - TSNJ008 MetaG | ecosystem: Host-associated > Fungi > Mycelium > Unclassified | place: USA: New Jersey, Wharton State...
CTGGTCGGATTGCGCCAGTTTGTCCCTGCCGTTGTCGTAGACAAGCTGATCGGAGTTGAGCCGCTTCAGGCGGTCGGCCTCGGCGAGATTGCGCGCCTTCTCGGCTTCCAGTTGTCGTGCCAGCTCTGCGATACTCTTGTTGAGTGCATCAAGTGCTTGCTGGTTCTTTGCCGCCGCGTCTGCCAATGCCTTCTGGACAGCCTCATTGATGGCATCCTGATCGACGACCTTTACCGTTTTGACTTCCGGATCAGGTTTTGGGGGTTCGATCCTGACGACCGAACGGGTGGGCGGCGTCGGTGTCGTTTGTATCTGCTGCGGGGCAAAACTTTGCTGCGGAGCTTCTTTTTTGCCGCGCGCGAGCCACCAGTTGACGCCGCCATAGAGACCGGCAACCACCATGACCGCGACGATGGCCAGCCACCACGGAACCTTTCGCGACCCGGCCACCCGCGGCCTGGCTGCGCCGCGTTGCGAGAAATCGGTGAATCCTGCGGACGGCTGGCGTCCCTCATGGTTTTTGTCATCCATCAGAACAGGCTCCAGCTACTTTTTGCAGGCCGTGGCCCGTATTGATCCTCGATCGGATCGTTGCCGCCGTATTGCTTGCGGTTGAACAGGCAGAGCGTCTCGTTTCCGGCCCGCAGCGTGAATTGCGCCGCCACCTTGTCGATCACCAGAAAGCGGTCTTCCTTGCGGAAATTGACCAGCGTTTCTGTCCCGTCGGCATTGACCAGAAAGATTGCCGGCACTTCCGAGACCGGCTCGATGAATGTTTTGGTGCCATCGTCGAACGCCACGCGCGGCTTGAGCCGGGCGGTGCCGCGATACTCGTAAGCGTAGTTGAGATTGTTGCGGTCGATGTTCTTGATGCTCGGGGCCGCAGCGGACCGCTCCGCTTCTTTCATCAGGGTTCCGGACGGATCGTCGGGATAGGAGAACCTGACCTGGAAGGATGGCCGGTGCTCCGGGTTGTCGGAGGCGACCAGCAACAGCGAATAGACATGGCGGTTGGAAACGATGTTAAGGTTGGCTTCCGCATTGGCGATCAACGGCTTGATCATGACGGCATTGCCGGCTTTGGTGCGGGCAAGGCTCCATGACTGGCTGTCACCGACCGCCATGGTCTCAATCGCCTCATCGTCGCCAAGCATGACCAGTGTCGAAATCCCCTGCCCGGTATTGATGGTCAGGGTCTGGTCGGGAACAAACCGGATGGTACGGATACGGGCGTCTTTCGGTGCTGTGGCCGGTGCGGCGAGCGCCAGTCCCGGCAGCATCAGCCCGGCAAGAACGAGACCGGCATGGACGGACAACAGTTTCATGGCCTGGTCTCTCCTATGATGATTGTCCATAGACAATTGAATTTTCTTTGTTTTTTTCAGCGATTTTGTATGCTGGAAAGTCTTCGAAGACCCATCGGTTACGAAGCGTGTTGTAGATGATGGTCAGCAACTTGCGGGCAGTCGCGATGATCGCCTTGCCCGCACCGCGACGATCCTTGATGCGCCTGTAAAAACTGTTGAGATAACCGGAATAGCGGATGGCGATCAGCGTGCACTGCACCAGAGTGGTGCGCATCAGCTTGTTGCCGCGTTTGGTGATCCTGCCGCGATTATCGGTGTCATTGGACTGACTGACCTTCGGCACAATGCCCAGATAGGCAGCGAGTTTGTCCGCACTCTGGAAGTCATCGACGTTACCAATGCCCGACAGCAGAATCGCCGCCGATTTAGGACCAATCCCCTTGATGGAGGTCAGGCCGTCATAGCCATCCATGTCCTCCGCAGCGTTCTCAACCGCCTTGTCGATTTCATCGATTGCCGCAGTCAGACTGAGCACCTGATCACGCACGATGCGCAATTCTACCTGCTCAAGGGTCGAGAAGCGTCCGATCTCAAGTGCCACCAGCCTGCGTTTACTCGACAGGCTTTCCTTCTTCAGCTTGATGCCATGGCGTACATGAACGGCATGGATCTTGTTGAGCAGCCGCGTGCGGCTCTTGACCAGAACATCGCGGGTATGAACGAGCGAGGCAAGATCACCTTCCTCTGGTGTTTTCAGACGCGTCTCCGGCAGCATGTCCTTCGACAGAAAGAAGGCCAGTGAACGGGCGTCATTCTTGTCTGTCTTCTTCACCGACTTGCGGATCACCTGGAATTGCTTCGGGTTGACCACGACAATGCGACCCACGCACGGCCGGATCTCGCTGCAGAACCATGCGCTGTTCCCCGTCGCCTCAACGGCAATTTCATCATCTGCATCCAGTGTCGCGCAGAACCGCTCAATGTCGGTGGCAGCCAGTTGCCATGTTGCAAACTGCTGCCCTCCGTCCTCTTCGAGACGGCAGATGGTAAAGCTGTTGGTATGAAGATCGACACCGATGAATGCCACTGCTACTATCCTTCCATTGGTGGGAAGCGGAACCCGCAAGAGTGTGAACGGCCAAGCCAAACTCCTATACGAGGTCATCCGTTTCTCCGGAGCCTCAAGATGGTCGTTCGGATACAGGCGAAGGCTAATCTCCTTCACAGGGTCAAACGCCCTAAATAGACATCCAGCCTGAAACCTATCCGCATCTCCCAACATTATAGAAATCATTGGGTGTTGTGGCCGATCACAGAGCATTCATGCCATCTCCTTCGGTTGCCGCCGGGACGAACGGGATTGCGGATTGTTCCTTGTGATACTGCGTCACCTGGAAGCCGATCGGATTGTCGAAGCGGTATTTGTTTTCCAGGGGTGCGCCGGTGACGCGAAACTCGACCATGCCGACCCAGAATTGCGGTTTTGCGCTGGTTCCGGACTGCAAATCGGTCTGGACGGTGCGAAACTGGACGGTCGCGGTCTTGTTGTTCAGGAACAGGACGGAATCGACCGAGACGGCAATGCGCAGTTCCCGGCCGAAAACCTTGTCGGGGCGATCCGGATTGTCGGGGGCATAAATCCGGGCGAGTTCCGCCGCAGCGGGACCGGCTGAATACAACATCGACATGTTGTAGTTTTCGACGGCGAACGGTTCATCCCAGGTTTCGCGGGCGCGGATATAGCGGACGATGGAGGCCATCACCACGGCCTCGTACTGCTCGATCTTTTTGTCCTCGTTGAGCGAGCGCTTGATTTCGAGGAAGCCGGACGCCCGATCAACCGTCACCATATACGGCTCAAACGTTTTCAACGGGATCAGCGCCCACAGGCACAACAAAGCGATCACCGTCACCAGCCCGAAGAAGCCGGTCAGCATCCACGACAGCATCATGGAGCGCTTGCGCTTGCGCCAGATTTCCTGCTCCCAGGACCGGCCCTCTTCAAGGTGTTTTTGCAGAATATTCGATTCCATTTGAGATCTGACCGTGGTAATATCTCTGTTGAGATAAAGTATTAAGGATCGGGGGACGGTTATGGGACAGTATGGCGACTTTGACCGGGGCAACCCAAACTACGAACGCAATCGTTTTGATATGGATTTGATTGAAAAACGCAGGAATAAATCCCGTAAAAAGCATGCACAGTGGGGTTCTGAAGATTCAGCCACGCTTTTTATTATTGCCGTTGTGTTTTTTGCACTTATCATTGCTGATATCATCCCCAAAATCAGGTTGTAGTTTCTTGCGGCGGGTTTGAACCCGTGCCTTTGAAGTCGGGTTGCAACTGTTTCTCAAAAGCGGCGCGCGAGGCGTCGGAAGGCTGGTTGTTGCCTTCGGAACTTCCTCCGCCACCTGTCGCCTTACCCCACAGATAGCCGATGCCTACACCGGTTGCGCCGAGAGCTGTTTTTCCAAGGGCTTTTCCTCGGGCACTGGCTCCCCCACCAATCCAGCCGCCCATCGCTCTCGCCATGCCGTCGGGCGCCATGAACCCGCCGGCAATGGTTCTGGAAATCTGGACGATTTCTTGCAGGACGTAGAAGCCGATCAGGGAAATCAGCAGCAGCGGTATATAATCGGCCAATGGGGAGGTGTCGGCGATGTCCGGCAGGGATACCGAGCCTGACGGATCGATCGAGGCGGCGTTCATCGCCTTTTTGAACAGCCCTATATAGAAGCCGAGAAAGGCATAGGTCAGCACCATGGACGTGACCGTTGACACCAGCGCCGTGATCCAGCCGTCGAGATACTTTGTGGTATACTGAAACAGCGCCATGGCAATGAAGACCGGGCCGAGCGACAGCGTGATGCCGATCATGATCTTGCCGGACAGGATGATGGCACAGCACAGCGCCAGCATGATGTAGACACACAGCATGACGACGGCGGCAACAATCGCCGCCAGAACATCAAAAATGCTGCCCTTGTAGATTTTGGCTACGGCGGCAACCGCAGCATCGTTGATCTGGTTGAGGCCGTTCTGGACACCGGAAATGCTGGACGCGCCCGACGAACTGTCGCTGACGGCGGATAACAGGACATTGCCGATATCTTCCGGCAGGCCGGTGGCTATCTGGTAGATGTATTTGTAAAAGGTGTTCCAGTCGGTCGCCAGATAGCAGATGACCAGCAGGCGCAACGCCAGCCACAGGAACGATGTGGCATTGTATTTGCCGTTGAACGTCTTGTAACCTGTCCAGACGATATAGATCGTGACGACGGTCCAGAACAACGCGCCGAACCTCTGGTTGATCGCGCCGTAGGCATTGACGACGAACAGGACGGACATTCGATCGACGGCGTCGAACAGGGTGGAAACGATCCCGTTCATCGCGGTTCTCCGAGAATTTCTTTCAGCCGTGCGGCGTTATTGACCGGGTAAGCCGGTCCGCATGACGCCGGGGCGTAGGACAGAACCGTTTCGGGCGGGCACGGGCTTTTCAGTTCCGTGTGCCCGGCGCAGCCTGCGAGAAACAGGCTTGCTAACAGCAGTGCCGTGATCGTGATCCTGTTCATCCGTTATCTCTCACTGCCACGGGTTTGACTTGCTGGGCTTGCCGTCGAGGAACTTGACCACGGCGGATTGTCGCGCGACCCGTTCCTGCAACTCGGCGGCGGCAGCGGCAACGGTGCCGTTGGTAACGCCGACCAGTTCATTGACGGTTTGTCCGGTCTGGTTCTGGAGCTGGGAATTCTCGTCGATGCTCTTTTTGAGATCGTCGGCGGCTCCGAGCTGGCCGGTAATATCCTTGAAGGAACCGGCGCGGTTTCTGGCTCCGGTCTGCGCCTGGCTGTTCAGCGCCATCAGTCCGGCCAGAGTGTTGACGCTTGATTTGTACATCTGGTCGAGGGAGGTATTGCCGCCCCTGGTGAGCGAGTTTGCCAGATTGAGGCCGTTGACCAATGTCGCCGCCGCGCTCTGTGCTTCCGGCGAGAAGCTGGATAGGTCGAGCCCGTTGCCGCCCAGCAACGAGTTCCATGATGTTCCGTTCGATACCGAAGATCCGCCGCCCAATCCTGCGCCGGACAGAAGGCTGTTCAAGGAGCGGGCACCGTTGAGAGCGCCGAAAATCTGCCTGTTGTAATCGACGAGGCTGTTGTTGGTGTCGAGAATTGATTTTGATGTGGTCGCGTTTTCGAGAATTTTTGTAAAGTTGGTCGGGTCGTAAACGATGGTCTGTGCATGACTAGCGAAGGGAAACAAACCAAGAGCGGCAATAAAAAGTGTTCGTTTTAACATGAGTTTGCACCTTTCATGCTTTAAACTGATTGATGAATGTGCTAATGTTTCTGCCATTAAACTTAAGCAGAGAATTCTTATTATGAAGAGCACGGGACGAATTCTTGCAGGTGTTGTCGCGATACTTGCCATGACAGGCGTATCTCTGGCCGCTCCGGCCAAGGCCCCGCCCGAACTGCCGCCGCAGGCGAAAGTCGGCGGCACCCAGTTGCAGGCCGAACCAGTCAGAACAGAGACCTTGCTTGCCTTTGAACGACCGACCGGTCACATTTTTGTGCTGGAACGCTACGATGCCAGGACGGGCGCGCTGATCTACCGTGTGATAGTGCCGCTGAAATCCTCGCCGGAGCTGGTCGCGGTCAAGGACTTCACAAGACGCATCAATGGCCGCACGTTCAAGTCCTACGGCCTCGATGTCTGTCCGGCGAAGAAGGTGTTTTTCTTTGGAGAAGCGCGAGATTGTCCGGACGCTATTAAAGAAGGCATGGGAATGCTTGATTCTCGGGCCTCCGTTATTATGTGCCGAGCCTTGAACGGTAAATCCGAACCATTGGTTTCTGAATGTTTTAGGTTGGGTCGAGAGAAACCTGATGTTGCTAGTAGCCTTGATGACGGCATTGTTTTGGATGGTTTGGCTTCCCTGACCAAAACCGGCAACACTGTGCTTCGGCCTGACCTCGAACGAACACAGTTTTTCAGCGTTCAGCAGGAAACCGGCATGAATGGTTTGCATAGAGGCAGGCGTAAGTGACAGCATCGCCTACTCCCACGGATTGCTTTTGGAGGGAGGGCCATCCAGGAAACGGATGATCGCGGATTTGCGCTGGACACTTTCCTGTAATTTGATGGCTCGCAGCTTGTTGTAGGCGGTACGCGCCTCGATCACGTCATTGAACACGACGCCGGTTGCCTGGCGGGCATGGCTGTTATCCTCCACGCCGTCCTGGGTCCGGGTCTGCTGGCCGGTCGCCTCACCAGTCAGTTGCTGGGCATCGCGGCGATTGACGATGGTTTTTTCGGATTCGCTAAAATACTGGTAAACGTCGCTGAAGGCGTCGTATTTTCTGGTCAGGTAACGGCCAATATCGCCGCTGGAGCCATAATCCGGTGGTTTTGCCAGTGCATTCGATGGATCGACCGGATCCGGCACCTGATTATTACCAATCGCCTTGGCAAAATAGGGCGAGGCGCGGGCAACACCGTTGGCCCATTGTGCCTGCTCACCAGTCGAAGAACCGTTGTAATACTTTGCTAAACAGGCATAATTAGTGTTGCCACAATATTCTTTTGCTCTTTTGAGCGTGGCCATGCCGCCTTTGATATTCTCTTCGTTGATATCGCGATCGAAGCCCAAGCCTCGGCCAGTCCTTTTTGTGAGCTGCATGACGCCCTTGACGCCGGTCGGCGATCCGGCACAGGTGTCGAACCTGCTTTCATGATAGGCAACAGCCAGCGCCAGTTCTTCCGGAACGCCGTATTCCTGGGCGGCGCTGCGAACGAGGCCGACATTGTGGGCTTCCTCGCTCATCGCCTGGTTTGGCGACCGGCGCATGTTCTGCGCCTTTTCCTTGCCGGACAGATTGCAGTTGACGCCGCTCTTGTAATAATTCTGTTGCTGTTTTTTCTCGTCCGACTGCCTGTTATTCTCCAGCGTCAGGTTTTCCTGCACATATCGCTGCGGATCGTAGACGACCCCGCCGGTGAAAGCGGCAAAGGCCGTGACGGGCAAAACGGCAAGAGAGGCTGTCAGCATAAGCCGCCGCCCGATTATCTTGAATTTTTCCGCAGAGATGCTATGTTTGTGGAGTGGAAGGCGAGCTTTCGCCCGCCTTCCGAGCTCTAGATAGTAAGATAGACCCGGATTGTCAGTGACCAGCTGATCCGGGTTTTTCTTATTATTAGAGTAATCCGTATGGGTAGTATGCCCATTTGAATTACCTCCAGTTAGAGGGCAAGGCTGATGCCTCAGCCGGGGAAGCCTGTCTTCCGCCGGTGCACCGGCTGGCGCGGTACAGCTGCTTTTGCCCTCCAACAGGCGGGATATAGCACGGGATGTGTTGTCAAAACGATAATCGTTCATCTCATGGCTCCCATCCGCAGAATTGATGCAACCAGTTTTCCGGCTCCGGGCCATAGGTGGCGATCAGGGCGCGGGCTTCGGCTGCGGTGTTCGGGCGTGTCGAGAGCACTTTTATGAAATCGTCCATGCCGGCGAGATCGAGCTTGCCGATCAGGCTATCGTTGATATGCCGGATCAGGAACTGCCGCGCCTCTTTCGGCGTCTCGCGGATGAACTGGAATTCCCGGTCGCTGAGACCGAGTTTGCCCTGGTAATGCGCCGGTTCGCCCTTGGGGTTGGAAAAGAAGATGCTGGTGACGGTCTGCTCGATCAGCGTCTGCCCGACCGGGCTGTTGACGATGTCGGACGCCGATTGCAGGCCGATGCCGACAATGCCGTTCTTGCGCCGGATGGTGGTGTACCATTCCTTGATGCGTTTGCGGAACACCTCGTCGCCCAGCGCCGACCAGGCTTCGTCGATGAAGATAATGAACGGCGTCCGGCCATCCATCAGTTCTTCCAGCCGGTGGAACATATAAGGAAGAGCGAGGCCGCGCAGCGTGTCATCCTTGCAGATTTCCGTGGTGTCGAACCCGGCAACCTTGAGCGTCGCCCAATCGACGGTTTCCACCGGGTTGTTGAACAACCAGCCATCCTCATTCAGCCAGCGGTCCATGCGCGCCGCGAGACTGTCGAGACCGCCGCGCAGCCGGCCACGCAGCAGCGCGGTCAACTCGCTGAGCGTCCGGCCGTGTTTCGGGATGGTCATGATGCGGGCGACCGCATCCGCGACCACCTGGCGTTCGGTCTGTTCGAGATGACCTGTGGCGGGGGCGACCATGCGGCACAGGAGATCGACCAGAAAGGCCCGGTTGACCCTGGTGTCATCCATCTGCAACGGGTTGAAGCCGGTCGGCTCTCCGGGCGTCAGCGCCTCGTAGCGGCCGCCCATCGCCAGCACGTAGTTTTCCGCGCCGCGCTGGCTGTCAAAGATGATGGTACGCAGATCCGGGTGCACCCTGCCCGCCTGGGCGAGCAGGAACAGCATCAGCAGGGTTTTGCCGGAGCCAGTCTGGCCGGTCATGATGAAGTGGCCGACATCCTCATTGTGGAAACTGAACAGATACGGCGTATGGGAGGTGGTTTGCAGAAGCGAGACCGGTTTTCCCCACCGCAGGCCCTTGCTCTGGCCGCTCGGGAAGCCGTGACCGGAAAAGAAGCCTGCGAAATTGAGCGTGCTGACATAGGGCGTGCGGGCGATATAGGCGAAGTTGCCCGGTAGCTGCGCCCAATAGGACGGTTCGGTGTTGAGATCTTCGTGAACCGTGATCAGCCCGAGGCCGGTGAGTGCGGTCTCGATTGCATAGATGGCATTGTCGAGGGCTTCCGGCGTCTTTTCGAGGCACATCACGGAAAAGTGGTGCATACCGAAGGCGACCCGATCCGACATCAGGTCGTCCCTCGCCTGCCCGATCTGGGCGCTGACCGAGGTTCCTTTTTCGTCGGAGATCTCCGACTGTCCGCCGCGGCGCTCGAAGTCGGTGAGCGTCGCCTGCTTTTCCAGCAGCCGGAAGCTCTGTGTCAGAATGAATTCGTGCGGCAGCTCCATCAGCCGGTCGAGCATCCCCGGCCCGGTCCAGGCCGGATACTCCTTGATCGACACCATGGCGGCGTAGCGGCTGTCATCTGGATCAGGCGCGGCAATCTCGATGGCGTTACGGCCAAAAAACAGCCTGCTCGCCGGCAGATAATCGCTCAACGCCATGCGCGGCAGAAACACATTCTGGTCGCGTGCTCCGTTCATGAGCCGGAACAGAAACTCGCAGGGTTCCGACATCAGCCCGATATCGGTTTCCCGGACTTTGAGGATACGGGCGTTGTAGATCGAGCGCATGCCGTCGCACAGGGTTTCGGTTTTCTTGCGCAGATCCTCGATCGCATCCTGTTCGGTCTCGATCTGTTCATTGCGTCCGAACGAGAGCACCTTTTCAACCAGTCCGAGCGCCCCGACCATCGGCTTGCGGATCACGGTCAGATACTGGTCGTTCGCAAACATCCGCTGTTTTGCCAGCTGGCGAAAATGCGCCCGGTTGAGACGGTCGGCAAACAGTGCCGGATAATCGCCCTCCAGTTCCGGCCGGACCCCGGTGCGGATCAGATGGGCGTACAGGGCGAAGTTCGAGGAGCCGAGCGCCTTGAACGCGGTGTTGCGCTGGTGACAATACGCATTGAGATCATTGAGATCACGCGTCTTGAAATTGATGCCGTCGAGCCTGATGACGGACAGGTAGAACCCGTCCCTGGTAACGATGGTCTGGTCATCGACATGCCTGAGATACGGGATATGCGACGACTGGTAGGATTCCCGGTTCAACAGCCGTCCCGCGAACAGGTCGGCGCCGAGCGCCGCCGAAAACCTCATGGCGCAAAACTCCGCGCCTTCCAGAAGGCCAGGTTGCGGCCGCCGACGTTCCAGACGGCATCACGCGGGTTCGGGGACAGGCGTGTCCGGCACCGGGTGATATAAATGCCGATAATGTCGAGATAGAACGGGTCTTTGCTGGTGGCATAAGCCCCCAGTCCGTAGAGGATGGCGAAGGTTGCCGCAGCCAGAATGTTGCTGCGGGTCCAGATGAACAGCACCGCGCAAAAGCAGAAGCACAGCACCAGATAGCCAAGATAGACGCCGATTATGGTTGCCGGACGTGTCAGGGGCTTGCAGAGTCTTGTACTGGCTTGAGGCATGGTTTACCCGCCCATTGCGCTTTTGATGCTGTTGACGATGTTTTCCGCGCCAAAAATCAGCCAGACGGCGGCGATGAAGAAGAACACCATGCTGAAGACCATGCGTTTTGCGGCCCAGCACATGTAGCCGATAATGACGATCACCACGGTTGCGACCGTTGTCGCCAGAGGACCGGTCAGGCCGGTCTTGATGGTGCTGGCAAGCGTTTCCGCGCCTGAAAACAGATCGGCACGGGCGGCTATCGGCACGACCGACAGGAGCAGAGCAGCAGCAAACGGTTTCAGTTTGCGGGACAGGTTCATCGTGGTTGGTCCTTGGTGTTTGAGACGGATCGGGTTGGTGCGGAACCGGCAGCAACCGGCTGAGCCTTGCCTTGCCCCGCCATAAAACTGAGCGCCGCCATGAAGCCCTTCATCGGCGCGGTAAACTCTGCTGTTTTGCCATTCAGGGAATAGCCGAACGTGACGGTATCGACATTGGCGATCCAGTCGGAGAACGGAGCTTTATACGGGATCATGGCGATGCATTGCTGCGGCCCGCAAGACCACTGGCGTTCGTCGAGCTTGCGTTCAAACCCCATGAAGCCCATGCGGACGCCATACGAGCGGTCGATGGTTGCCGGAAAACGGATTGCCATCATCGGTGCGTTATCGACCGTCGTCGCCAGCCGCCAGTCGAGGGATGCGCCCGGTACCTCGGTGTCGTTCAAAACCTGCTGGATGAGGCAGACGCGCAGGTTTTTCGACCAGGCGGTTTCGCAGTTGAGTTCCCAAAAGCCGAAATACCGTTTCGACCGTTCGAGGTCGCCGTCGGCCATCTGCTCGCCTGGCTGCACGGCGGAGGCAAACTGAACCGGCCTTTTGTTGACCGATACGGGAGAAACCGTTGTGGCGGAAGCGTCCGGCGCAGGTAGTGCCTTGCCATGTCCGGGCTGCGGCAGATCACGATCTGTCGCAACCGGCATTTTATCTTCCGGCTTCCGTGCCGTCCCGGGCACTGTGTCGGCTGTTCCCTTGACAACCGGCTCGGCTACGGCGGCAGCCTTGTCCAGCGGCCACCGCGACAGGCCGACGAGACCGACGGCAACGGCTCCTGCCCCGATCACGCCATAGAATGCAACGAGAACAAACGTGTTGACGATATGGGTCAGTCTGGAAGCCATGATGCACCTGTCATCTGCTCAGTTGAGGGTCCATTGCGCCGCGGCGTTCCACGCCTTCTGTCCGGTATCGGGGACAATGCTCAGGGAGGCGTTCAGGCGGATATTCTGGTTCGGATGTGTCCAGCCGAGACCGAATGCCATGGCGGTCTTGCCCTTGTAGCCGCCAAGCGCGCCTGCCAGTGAGAATTTACCTGGACGATCATCATAGCGCAGTCCGGCGGCAGCCATTCCCATAGCCGCGACCCCGCGCATCTCGTTGCGGATGGAGCGGATCTGTGCGTTGACGTCATTGAACCGGCCATCGACATAGGTTTGCAGTTCGTTGACCCGCTGGTCGGTATAGGCGCGGGTGCCGTCATTGACCGCGTTCAGGGCATCGCCGACGTTGTTATAGGTGTTGTTGTTGATGACATAGGACGGCCCGACGACAGTGCCGTTCTCGTCGATGTGCGATCCGCCGCCGAGCGCGTCGGTCGCGCCCTTCAGCTGCGAGACGTTGACGGCATCGGTCGATTGCGTTCCGGCCCTGACATTGACCACCTGGCGCTCGTTGCCTGCCGATCCGACTGAAACGGTGTTTGCCCGTGTTGCCGTCGAATTGGCTCCGAGCGCAACCGAATTGTCGGCCTCGGCGGTAGCGGACGCACCAAGAGCGGTGCTGTTGGCCCCCGATGCGACGCTTGCTGTCCCGATGGCGGTTGCATTTTGCCCGCTTGCCAAGGCGTTCGATCCCATGGCGACGGCGTTATCGGCCAAAGCCTGGGCATTGCCGCCGACGGCTACCGATTCCGAACCGACGGCCCGGGAATCCGCCAGCGTCGAATTGGCATGAAAATACGTGATACCACCGCCGTTATTGACGTTGTCGATCCATTGCGAATGGTCATCGACCGTGGATTCCAGATTGGTGATCCTGACGCTATGGTCATCGACCGTATTGGTCAGATTGGTAATGTTGGTCGTGTTCTGGTTGATCTGGCCGGTGATGGTGTCGGACAGGCCGAGCGGATCGTCAGCCGTGCCGGCGCCTTTTAACGAACTGTCGTGCGCGACGGTTTCGAGGGAGCTGGCGGAACTGCCGTTGCCAAGCTGGGCATAGATATCGTTCAGGAGCGGATTGAGTTCATCGGCAGATACCCAATTGCCGACGGTCATACCGTTACTTA
>Ga0153924_1001331_pt1 | contig 12712 bp, 16 predicted proteins | sample TSNJ008MetaG_FD_104709 | JGI IMG/M metagenome (GOLD analysis project Ga0153924, IMG submission 104709) | Attine ant fungus gardens microbial communities from New Jersey, USA - TSNJ008 MetaG | ecosystem: Host-associated > Fungi > Mycelium > Unclassified | place: USA: New Jersey, Wharton State...
CGTAAGCGTTATAACGATCAGCGGATCCGTGATGAGAATCATCTCAGTGTTGGCGTTTGCGTTAACGTAGTCGTGTATGTAGATCGGCAGAATGAGAAACTGCTGCCAAAAGACGATCCAATATCCCGAAAAGATCGCGAGAAAAAGCACGAAGCGCCCGTTACCGAGAACCGTCAGCAAGTTGCGCCCCACTTGAGCGAGTGAAGCAACGGACTGCACACCACTCGCGCGTGGCTCTTTGAACAATAGCAGCACCGTGAAGAACATCAGGAAAACGCTCAGCGCCGCAAGCATAAAAACGTTTTGCGGCGGCATTCGCGAGTGAATCCAACCCGCTAGAAACGGGCCGGCAGTACTGCCGATGTTGACCATCGTGTAGTAAATCGCGTAGCCGATCGATCGAACGTTCTCCTTCGATGCGCGGGCCGTGGTGCCGACGACCGACGGTTTGACCAGCGCAACGCCGAGTGCGGGAAGAAACAGAATCACGCCGGCCAATAGGCCGAGCGGAACGATGCTGCGCACCGGCGCAAGCCACGGAGCGCCGATCGAGCCCACGAGAAAGTACGCGCAGCTCAAGATGAGATACGCCGCGGAAAGAGCCCGCCTGAATCCGATGCGGTCGGCGAGCGCACCGCCGAAGACCGCCATCACCCAAACGGCACCACCGAATATCCCGCTGAGGCTTGCCGCCTCGCTCGTTGAAAATGCCAACGTTTCATGCAAGTAGCGCGCGAGCGTCGCAAACACCGCGTAGTAGGAAAGGCGCTCGAAGATTTCGCTGACGTTGGCAACCCAAAATGGTCGCTCGAATCCGCCACGAATTTCGCCCAATCTTTGACTCAGCAGGCTCAACTTATCTCCTTGCCGTGCAGCGGGGCGAAGCGGTTGCGGCCCGTTTTCCAGCCAAAGATCGAACGAGCCTCTCCGCAGCTCGTCGAATCCGCACGCGGATCTGGCCTGGATCGCTCTGCCCTGGGGAATATTCACGCTCTACATGACCATCGTATCCCTGCGCGAGAAGCGCGCCGTTTCATCGATGCTGGTCCTGTACTTTCTGCTCTATCTGTTTCTGTGGATTGCGCAAGCCTTCCACGTCGTGGTTCTGGACAAGGTCGCGGCAATCGCGGGAATCTTGACGGCAATCGCGTGCGGGTTGGAATCGTTCCAGTTGATTTCGGACGCGCCCGCAACCACACGGTTGGCGCGCCGAACCAAAAGGGAAATCGCGGATACCCCACATCCGGTAACCTAACGCAGTTGGTGCTACAAGTGGTGCCGATGGAAGTACGGATAGAGGGCGGGTCGCGCGAACCAAGGGATAATCGATTCGATAACGCCGTCGACTCGGGGGTCTTGCTGGACGAAGTATGGTGCTAGGACAGACTGGTGGAGATCGGCTCGGATGTCGCGTGAAAGCGGAAAGAAGAGCGCGACGTAAAGGACGAGCCACACCAGCACGGCGCCTTTGGCCAACCCAACAGCCGCGCCGCCAAGCGAATTTCCAATGTTCAGTATCGGGAGGTTCGCGAACCGGTTGAGCACCCCCGCGATCGCAAGGACGATCGCGTAGGTGATGAACCCGCACAGGAACATGCCGACGACGTGCGCGGATCCCGCACCGAGATGGACTTCTTTCTTCAGCCACGGGTCGAACGAGCCGTTGTAATACCACGGCGTGATCAGTGCCGCGACGACGGCGACCGCGCCGCCGAGTTCAGAGACGAAGCCGCGCGAGAGTCCTTTGAGCGTTGAGACCAGCAGGATGATTGCGATGATGATGTCGGGCCATGGAATCCCAAAGATCACTGGCGGATGGTTCCCCCAACTTCTTCGCGCAGCGCGGCGATCGCGCGTTCGATCGCGACGTCGGCCTCGTCGTCGGTAATCGTCGCATCGTAGCGCTGCATCGTCACGCGAACGGCAAGGCTCTTGCGTCCTTCGCCAACCTGCGGGCCATGATATTCATCGAACACCTGCACCCCGGTGCACAGTTCGCCGATCGCCGAACGCGTCACCTTGCCGAGCGTCTCGGCATCGATGTCGAGATCGACGACCACGGCCAAGTCGCGATAGGTCGACGGATAGCGCGACGGCGGATGATATCTCGGCCGCTGGTACTCGGGAACGTTGTCGAGATAGATACTGCACAGATAGAGCGGCAGCCGCACGCCGAAGGCCTTGGTCAGCCGCGGATCGATCTTTCCGAACGCAGCGACCTCGACGCCGTTCCACATGCCGGCGGCGCTTTTTCCGGGATGGTAGCCGCCGCGCACGTCGCGCGTGGTTTCAATCTCAATTCCGCAGACCGCGCGGATCAACGCCTCGCAGTCGCCCTTGATGCGACGAAAATGCGAATCGATCCAGGCGGGCTCATTGAGCGGCTCGGCAGCAAAACCGAACGCGAGCGCAGCCGACTCGTTGACGACGCCATGGTCGCTCGAAAAAACGTGCCCGAATTCGAATACGCGATACGGGCGGTCCAGCTTCGCAAAATACTCGAAGATTCCGGGCCCAAGCGCCCAGCGTAAGATGCGATGTTCTTCGCTCAACGGGTTACGCACTTCGACGAGGCTGTGGCTCGGCGTGAGCGCCGAGTGCTCGATTTTGGTGAGCGTCTGCGTACCCGTAAGCGCGTAATTCACGATCTCGTGATACCCAAGCGCCGTAAGCGCCGTCGCAATCCGGTCCTCGAGGCGATACTCCTCGCTCGAGATTTGATGCGCGGGCACCGATGGCTCGATTGCTTCGATTGCAGCGTAACCCTCGATTCGAGCAACTTCTTCGACCAGATCTGCGGCAATCGCAAGATCGCGGCGCCAGGGTGGAGGAATGACGCTCATGCGATCGCCGTCCCCGTGGACCTCGCATCCCAGCAGCCGCAAATGCCGCGCGATACGATCCGCCGATAAGTCGAGTCCCAGCAATCGGTGGACGTCGCGACGCTGTAGCACGATTGTATCAGCCGGCGCTAACGCCTCGCCGAACTCCGCTGGCGCGTAGGCCCGCGCACCGAGCGCGACAAGTAATTGTGCAGCGCGCGCCGCGCCTACGTCGGCAATCGCCGGCGCGAGCGTCTTTTCATGGCGCGACGAGGCTTCGCTGCGAAGCGCAAGCGCCGCCGACATGCGGCGCACGCGCACACCCGAGAAATTTGCGGCCTCCATGATGATCGCGCTCGTCGAATCGCGCACCTCGCTCTTTTCGCCGCCCATCAGGCCGGCGAGTCCGAGCGCGCCGTTCTTGTCGGCGATCACCAACGCTTGCGGTGTCAGCGAACGCTCGATACCGTCGAGCGTCGTGAGCTGCTCGCGGTCGCGAGCATCGCGAACGATGAACCGGCGATCGGCAACCCGCGTCTGGTCGTAGAAGTGCAACGGCTGACCGACTTCGAACATCACGTAGTTCGAAACGTCGACGAGGTTGTTGATCGGTCGCTGACCGCACAGCGCCAACCGTATGCGCATCCACGCCGGCGCAGGCCCAACGCGTACCCGGTCGAATCGTTGCGCGATAAAGCGATTGCAATCCGGTGAATCGATGCTCACCACCGGCGGCGTCGGATCCGGCTGCGTTCCGGGATTCTCGAACGACGGCAATCGCAGCGGCACGCCGTAGGAGGCCGCAAGTTCGCGCGCAAGACCGACGATCGACATCGCATCAACGCGATTGCTGGTGATCTCGACTTCGAGCACGTCGTCGTCGAGACCGAAGAGCTCGATTGGGTCTTTTCCGACGGAACCGTCGCGATCGAGCTGGAGAATTCCGTCCTCAAACCATTCCGCCGGCAGTGCCAGCTCATCCGCCGAGATCATCATTCCTTGCGACTCGACGCCTCGCATCTTACGCAGGCCGATCGTTAGTTGCGGCAACTGCGCACCCACGGTCGCCACGGCTATCGTCTGTCCGGCAGCGACGTTGGTTGCAGCGGTCGCGATGGTTAGCAGCTCGCCGCGGCCGACGTCGATCTTCCCGACTTGCAGCAGATCGGCGTTCGGATGTCTCTCGAGCTCCTCAATCGTGCCGATCACGACGCCGGTGATCTTCGGACGCCGGATGACTTCCGCAACCGGAAAGCCCAGCATAGCCAAACGATGGGCGATGTCTTGTGAATCCTTCGGGAGGTCGACATATTCACGCAACCACGAAATCGGAACGCGCATGTGTGTACTTTAAAATTCCTTTTTGGGGGCTTAGGCGAGTTGCGTGAGGAAGTCGGGATCGTTTTCGAGGAAGCGGCGGATGTCGTCGATGTCGTAGCGGATAAGGCCGAGACGCTCGATCCCGCAACCGAATGCCCAGCCGGTATACACATCGGGATCGTAACCGACCTCGCGCAGTACGTTGGGATGCACCATCCCGGCGCCGCCGAGTTCGATCCAGCCCGAGCCGCCGCACATGTTGCATGAATCCGAGAGCCCTTTGCACTTCGGACAGGTCGTATCGACTTCCGCACTGGGTTCGGTAAAGGGAAAGTACGACGGACGGAACCGCACGTTCTGATCTTCACCGAAGAGCTCGCGGCACAGTCCGGTGAGCATCCCCTTGAGATGTCCGAAGTGAATGCCCTCGGCCACCAGCAGCCCCTCGATTTGATTGAATTGAAAGAGATGCCGCGCATCGACGGCATCACGGCGATAGCACCGGCCGGGCGCAACCATGGCGATCGGCGGGCGGTGCGATTGCATCGTCCGGATCTGCATCGGTGAGGTATGCGGGCGCAGCAGCAGCGTGTCGGTGATGAAAAACGAATCGAAACCTTCACGCGCCGGATGCGTCTCGGGAATGTTCAGCGCGTCGAAGTTGTAATAGTCCGGCTCGACCTCGGGACCGAGAACGACGGCGAAGCCGCGGCGCTCGAAATACGCTACCGCGTCACGCAATACGGAGCGAATCGGGTGAATCGTTCCGGCCTGTGCGGGGACCGCCGGGAAGGTCACGTCGATTCTCTGTGCCAGCTCCTCGTCGAACGCGCGATTCTCGATGCGCGCGAGCGCGGTCGCGAGTTCGGCCTCCATTTGCTCGACGGCGTCGTTGATCGTTTTTCCCGCATTCGGGCGTTCGGCCGGCGCGAGCGCTCCGATGCTGCGGCGCAGCGTCGTGACCTCACCGCTGCGTCCGAGAAACGCAACGCGAACTGCATCGAGCTCGCGCTCGTCGCCGGCTTGAGCCACCACCCCCGTGAAGCGGCGGCGCACGTCTTCGAGTTGGCTTGCCAAATCACTCATCGCATTACAAAATCGCGTCTTCCAAAATCAAAACGCCCGGATTAGTATACCGGGCGTTTCGGGAAGAACTCTTGGACTTCTTGGTCAGGTTGGGCTCGGAACCGGGTGAATCCGACGGTAGGCAAGGTAGGCACTAATCGAACCCGTTTGGGCAAAGAGTTTCCAGAAGAGATCGCTGGTCGCCATACTTGCTGTATTCTCCTTCCAGCCGCGGTTAATCGGCCCATAAACCCGTGGAATGCCGAGATTGTACCATGCGACTTTTAGCCCGGGTAGACTTGACTTTTCGGGCCTCGGGGACTCTCTTGACAATTCCTGCCGACGATGTATAGCGCAATCGAGCCGGCGACCGCTGCGTTGAGCGATTCTGCGGGCCCGCTCATTGGGATAGCGACCAACCGATTGGCCGAATTCTGCCAAAGTCCGAGCCCCCTGCGTTCGTGGCCCACCAAAAGCACGGTGGGATCTCCCGGCTGCATTTCGGCGATGTCGTCCCCGTCGATCGCGAGCCCAAGCACGGTGGCGTTCAGGCCTTTTGCGATGACGTCGAACTCTTGCGGTGACGCAACCGCAAGCGGAATCCGGAATGTTGCCCCCATCGCGCTGCGCACGACCTTTGGATGATAGGGATCGACGCCGAGGCTGCCCACCACGACCCCTTGCGCGCCAAACGCTTCTGCCGATCGCAGGAGCGTTCCGACGTTTCCGGGGTCGTTTAGGTCGGCAAGAACCAGGGTCAGACGCCCGCTCAGGATGGTGGCGAGGTCGGCGGCTCGCTCCTGGGCGACGGCCACCAGCCCGGTCGGCGTCGTAAGGTCGGAAATTCTCGAAGCGACGCGCTCGTCGACCAGGTAGACCGGGGTCCCGCGCTCGTCCAGCTTTTGAACGGCGGCGTTCCCCTCGAGCACGCTCTCAGTGACGTAGAGTTCTTCGATCTCGACCCCGCTGCGCAGCGCCTCGTCGAGCAGGGTCGCTCCCTCGAAAACGAAACGTCCGTGCTTTTTGCGGCCCTTGACGGTTTGCAGATCGCGGACACGGGCAACGCGTTCCGCGTGCGCGCCGGCTAGCGTCGCCACCAGGCGCGCGTCGCGATCATGGCGACCGCGGCGAAGCCCGCGGCCAGCACGTCGGCGATCCGATCGTTGAAGTGATGCGGCACGACGAACAGGTTGAAAACGTACACGAGGAGCACGAAAATCGCGAAAAAATACGCGAGCCAGCCTATCTCAGCAAGAATCGAAGATCGCTGCACGATGAGGACACTTTATGGAAATTGAGCCGCAAGTCATCTCGTCGCGCGAGCGGTTTGACGGGCGAGTGTTCCGGGTGCGAACCGACGAGATCGCCTATGCCGACGGGATGACCGCCACGGTCGACGTCGTCGAGCACCGTGGCTCGTATGCGATCGTGGCGACCCCGTCGCCGAACGAGCTCGTCCTGGTGCGCCAGTACCGGCACCCGGTCGGGCGGCCGCTGTGGGAGATCCCCGCGGGGACCGCCGAGCCGGGCGAGGCCACCCTCCAGGGGGCCCTGCGCGAGCTTGCCGAGGAGACGGGGTACCGCGCGCAGTTCGCGCGGCTACTGGGAAGCTTCTATATGACGCCGGGCTTTTGCGATGAGTTAATGCACTTCGTGCACGCCGACGGCCTGACGCTCGGCGAGCAGAGCCTTGATGAAGACGAGCGCATCGTTGTCAGAAAATTTACAATGCAAGACGTACAGCGCTTGGTTGCACGACGCGAGATCGCCGATGCGAAAACTGTACTCGCGTTAATGTGGATGCGCGGCTCGCGAGGTGAACTTGCGCCGAGTCGTGCCGATAATTGAGGTACGGGATGAATACGGCCGCAGTGCAACATATGTACTGCGGTCCAAGACCATGGAGGAAGTCGTGGAAGTACCTCGCGACATCGACGCAGTGTTAAAGCAGCTCCTGGAAGGATCCGCTGATGTTGCCGATCGTTCGATGCTTGCCCCCGAAGACGAAACCTATCTCACGTCGCTCATTGCATCGGTTCGCTCCGGACGCCGCGCCGTTCTGATCGTCGAGGATAATGACGAGCGACTGCGTTACATGTTCAGCAATGCGACGCGCGCCGAAGCGGTAACGATGCTGGGCAAAGTCGTGGAAGCGACGGGCCGTCGTTTGGCCGAAGGCGACGACTAACGCGCAGGGCTGGGAACGAGTAAGATCTCGTCGATCTTTCCGTTGCGCGCTATACCGAACCGATAGTGATACTGTCCGTGTTGAAAGCGGACCAGAAACTCATACACCGTACTGCCATCGCTGGTATTCATGCTAGCGATCGGAACCATCGCCAGCGGCTTTCCGAGAGCCGCGAATCCCGCACGAGCAACGACGTCATCGCTTAGATACGTCGAAAATGCCAGTGTGAGCTGCGTGCGATCGATATGTTTATCCGCGATCCGTTGGAGCCATTCTTTAGCTCGCGCAACGATCGCATTGTCCACACGCGCCCGCTCGGGCGGAAGGATGACGTCGAGAATGTCGGATGCCACCGCTTCCGGCTCGATGACCGTTCCTGAGGACATCGCGTCGGTGTTTGCAAGAACGATGATGGCAATGTGCTCGTCGGGAAGGATCGCGTTCATCGCGTAGTATCCGGCGATTTCGCCGTTATGCCAGATGTACGACTTGCCGTTGCGCTGGTCGATCATCCAGCCCAGGCCGTAACTGGTCGGACCCGGAACGCCGCTGGGGGTAAACATCGCGCGCTCGGCATCGACGCGCAGCAAGAGCGGCATCCCGATATCCCACTTGGCTAGATCAAACACGTTCGTAACGACGCCGCTGCCGCCGTACAGCCACGCCGGATCGTCGGTCTTCGCCGGATGAAAATGACCCGGTGAACCGGTGTAGCCGACGGCGTGCTGCGGTGAGATACCGTTGTCGCCGGCGTAAAACGTTTGACTCATCACCAGCGGAATGAAGATGTGCTGCTGCAGGTAGTCTGACAGAGGCACGGCGCCGACGCGCTCGACGATCAATCCGGCAATTGCGTAATTGAAATCGTTGTAGCGGTATTGCGTGCCGGGAGCAAAGAGCGGTTGCAGCTTGTTTTCCGCCGCTATTAATTCATCGAGCTTGATGCTTTTGGTGCGATCCTGGTCGATGTCGGTGGCGGTGCTCACGTCCGGTAAGCCCGACGTGTGATCGAGCAACTGACGGATCGTGACGTCTTTGGCGACGGTCAGCTCAGGAACGTACTTCGTGACCGGGTCGTCGAGTTTGAGCTTTCCGTCCTGCTGAAGCAGCAGTATCGCCGCTGCCGTGAACTGTTCGCTGATCGATCCGATGTAGGTCTGCGTGCCCGGCTCGAATTGCTCGCGTCGCTCGAGGTTCGCATAGCCAAACCCGCGCGCATAGACGATACGCCCATCCTCGATGACCCCGATCGCGAAACCAGGCGAGCGCTCGTTCTGTTCAAGACGCGCTCCCAAATCGTCGATCCGGTGCTCCATCGTCGCCGTGAATTGATGGGTGAGCGGGGCAGGGGTAGTGGCCGTAACGGCGCCGAGAAGCGCGCCGAATGCGAAGCCGGTGAGCATCTCTTTGGTTTTCGGCTAAAAAACGAGCTGGGCCTGGCCTACCACTCGATCCCCAAGCATCAGCGAGAGCCGCTCCATCCGATGGCTTTGCGGCAAATAGAGAACCGCAACGTTCCCGTGAGGCATCGCCGTTCCAAGCATCGTTTGGGTTCCGTCGTGAGGCCAGACCACGTGCAGGGGCTCCGTGGCGCCCCGGACCACGACGCAGTACCAGGATCCGTCCGGGGCGTACATGACGCGGGCGTCGGTCCCGGCAAAGGCAACCGTTCGATGCGGACTGGTTGCGACCCGCGCCACAGCCTCGACGTCGGTCGCCATCGCTTGCTGCATCGCCATATTTTCGTGCAACAGATACCCAGTCGGAAGCAGCGCGATGACGATCGCCGCCGCAACCGCCGTCCACGCGCTAAATCGCTGGGCGCGCGCGGGCTTGGGCACCGGCGGCTCAAGCGTGCGTGCAATCCGTTCGCGCAGTGCGGCCGGCGGTTCGAATTGTTCTTGCGCCGCGGATATGGAGGTAACGTCGGCTTGCGCTTGCGCGAGCAGACGCCGGCATGCATCGCAGGTTTCGAGATGTTCGCCGGCTGCAACGCGCTCGTCGGATTCGAGCGCTCCAAGTGCGTAGAGCGCGGCGGTATCGCCCAAATGATCCGTCATTCGCCCGCTCCCAGCGCTGCGGCCAGCTTACGCAATCCAAGCGCGATCCGGCTCTTGATCGTGCCAAGCGGCTCGCTCAGCTCCCGAGCGATTTCTACGTGCGTTTTGTGTTCGTAATATGCCAGTTCGAGCGGCCGGCGCTGCTCGGGCGGAAGATTGCGAAATGCGGCTCGCAGCCGGTCGTGCTCGACCACGTCAACGACGTGCAGCTCATCGTGCTCCTGCGGCTCGGCCGCGACGCGCTCTTCGAGTTTGCGCCGGCGCGCCTTCGCACGCAAACGCGTGATCGCCTCGTTGCGCACGCACACGACGAGAAAACTGCGCACGGTTCCGCGCGAGCGCATGTACGATTCGGGCGACTTCCAGACGCGAGCGAGCGCGTCGTGCACGCAGTCCTGCGCATCTTCGGCATTGCCGAGCACGTGGTACGCCGTCGAATAGAGCAGCTTTGCGTAGCGCGTATACGCTTCGTCAAATGCCCAGCGCTCCTTAGCGGCAAACGCCGCCGCGAGCGTCTCGTCGTCGAGGGCAGGACGCATGAAGCGCTGCGTTCGACGGCCGGGCGCCGCTGCGCCTGGGTGCGGCCATGCGGTCGGGGCGGTCATTCTACCCGAGAGAACGCCGCCGGGGGCCGCAGCGGATTGCTCGGCGCCTAACCGCCTAGCTTTTGGGCCTGATCCCCAAACTTCTGGAGCTGAGAGTCCTCGCGTTTGGCGAACGACTTCAGGGCCGGGTCGCTCGCGCTCGTCTCCGCATCCGAAAAGTCACCGTCTTGCAGCTGCGTATCGGCGTAGATGTCTTCGGCGAACTTGTGATTGAAATCGGAACCCGAGAGCGAGGTCATATCGCCGTATTGCGCGTCGGCTCGAAAGTCGGGTTTGTTTTGCAGCGCGATCGAGTGCGCTTTCGCGTACGCAGTCAAAAAGCGATTCGACGCCGATGCGTTCTGTATTATTTCATTTGCCAACGCAAGCGTCGCCGAGTCGCTGGTGTGCTTTTTCGCTATGGCCGCGATCGCATACTGACCCAAGAGGTCGGCCTGCGCTTTCTGAACGAAGGCGGCATCATCTGAAGAATCGGCCCGCGCGGTGCCCGCGTTCGTCAAAGCGAGCGCAATGGCAACCAGGGCCAGCATCATCCATTTCACCCGTGCGTTGTGCCCAGGAGCGCGCGCCGCAAAACGAAACATTGGCTCGCATGCATGCTCGAATTGCGTCATCGATTGCGTCGCTGTTTGTGCTGGCCGCCGCGCAAGCGGTCGCGGAGCCGCCTGCCGGACAGCCGGTCGGGCCGCACGGCGTCGGTTGCAACGTCACTGAAATGTTCGGCGAACATCTGCACGCACATCTGGCCATTTATCGCGGCGGAGTTCCGGTTGGGATTCCGGCGAATGTCGGCTTCGTGCAATCGGGCGGAGTAGTCCTATGTCTGTATTGGCTGCACACCCACGATGATTCAGGTCTTATTCATGTTGAAGCGCCGAGCGGAAACTTCACTCTCGCGGATTTCTTCGCGGTGTGGGGCGAGCCGCTTTCGAACACGCGCATTGGCCGTTACACCGGGCACGTTCGCTCATACGTAAACGGCGCGCCCTATAAGGGCGCGCCTGGATCGATTCCTTTACGAGACGGCGAACAAATCGTGCTGCGAATCTAGTTCCCCGGCTTATTTGCCGACGGCTTGTTTTGCGATCTTCAGCAGCGAGCCGAAGGCTTTTTGATCGTTGATTGCGAGCTCGGAGAGCGCTTTGCGGTTGAGCGTGACGCCTGATTTCTTCAAGCCGTTCATGAAGACCGAGTAGGTCATGCCTTCGCGGCGCACCGCCGCGTTGATCCGGCTGATCCAGAGCGAGCGGAAGTCGCGCTTACGCACGCGGCGATCGCGGAAAGCGTACGCCAGCGATTTGAGCAGCGCTTCGTTCGCCACGCGATAGTTGCGCCGGCGGGCGGCGCGAAAGCCCTTGACGAGCTTCATCACCTTGCGGCGATGCTTGAGCCCGTGGACACCACGTTTAATACGTGCCATGTGTTCGAGCCCTCCTTAAACCAGGTACGGGATCGTCGGCGCCAAGCGCTTCAAATCGCCTTTGAACGTCGGTTGATCCTTGCGGAAGTTGCGCTTGCGTTTGCGCGTCTTCTTGCTGAGAATATGGCCGCAGCCGCTGAACTGATGACGGTGCAGTACTTTGCCGGTCGCCGTCACTTTAACGCGTTTTGCGGTACCACGATGGGTACGAATCTTAGGCACTGGTAGGCTCCTTCGTTTGGTCCTTCTCTTTCGCGTGGTCTTTGTGCAGCGAGAACTTCGGCGGACCGGTCGGCGTCGCGCGGGGCGCCAGAATCATGAACATGTTCTTGCCTTCCAGCCGCGGTTCGCGCTCGACCGTGGCCAGCGGCGCCATATCCTCAGCCATGCGATCGAGCAATCGCCGTCCGAACGCCGTGTAGGTGATCTCACGTCCGCGAAACATGATCGTGACCTTGATCTTGCTTCCGTCGAGAAGAAGCCGCTCGGTCATGCGCGCCTTCGTCTCGTAATCGTGGGTCTCGATCTTGGGACGCAGCTTCACCTCGCGGAGTTCGAAGCTGCGCTGTTTCTTGCGGGCGTCCTTGTCCTTTTTCGACTGCTCGTATTTCAGGCGACCGTAGTCGCCGATTTTGACGACGGGCGGCTGCGCGTTCGGCGAGATCTCGATCAGATCCAACCCCGCGCCCCGAGCGCGGCTAAGTGCGTCCTCGGTCGGCATGATGCCGAGCTGTTCGCCGTTTTCATCGATCACGCGGACCGATCGAATTCGGATTTGCTCGTTGACTCGCAGCGGTCGAGCTATGGCGTTTTCCCTTTCAATAGAGAATAAAAAATGGCGTTGCCGAAGCAACCCCACGAGCGGAAACCTACCGACGGCCCCTCGAGTAGTGACCGGATCGCCCGCAGGCATCCGGTGAGCGCTCGGGGCGAACCCCGACCGCTACTTCGGCCTGGGTAGGGTACCATGGCCCCCAAGCAGTGTCAACACGGGTGCCACATTGTCATCCCGAGCGTAGCGAACGAAGTGAGCGAAGTCGAGGGACGCCTCCACGTGTCATCCCAAGCCGTAGCGAACGAAGTGAGCGAAGTCGAGGGACGCCTCCACGTGTCATCCCGAGCGTAGCGAACGAAGTGAGCGAAGTCGAGGGACCGCATCCCTTGTCATCCCGAGCGTAGCGAACGAAGTGAGCGAAGTCGAGGGACCGCATCCCTTGTCATCCCGAGCGTAG
>Ga0153924_1001332_pt1 | contig 12697 bp, 12 predicted proteins | sample TSNJ008MetaG_FD_104709 | JGI IMG/M metagenome (GOLD analysis project Ga0153924, IMG submission 104709) | Attine ant fungus gardens microbial communities from New Jersey, USA - TSNJ008 MetaG | ecosystem: Host-associated > Fungi > Mycelium > Unclassified | place: USA: New Jersey, Wharton State...
GGATGGCGAAAGCCATCCACAATAAGATTATTTCTCTATTTTTAGAAATCTGGAAACAAGTTTTATCTAGGTTTATGATAAATAAAATGATTTTGTCAACAGGCCCACATAGCAATGTAAACACTTCAAATTGGAAAATCGGACTCAAATCATATTGAATAAAAATTACCCTTTCAATAATCCCGTTTTCTTGATTATCGGCCGAAGTGCCGTATACACAACAGAAGCTATCATTACAGAAGTAACCGCATTCACCAAAGTTGATACTGCTCCTATTTTAGCAAGTGCTACTGACAGATCCTGGTCTAATCCAAACAAATACCTTTTATAGAAGTAACCAACAATTGGATCTGCAAATACATTAAAAATCATACCACTCGCAGAAGCAATTATTGTCCACTTTAAAATATATGCTTTGTTATGTTCATGACTGATTTTTGCAATCTTATGTGCAACAAATCCCACTATCAATCCAATACATAATTTTAATAAAAAAGTTTTTGGTGCAGTGGTCGCATAACCCGAAGTCAAATCTGCCTGTGTCATTCCTACCGCACCGGCCAGACCACCCCAGCTTCCTCCCAATACCAGGGCTCCAATCACACAAAATGCATTTCCAAAATGTATCGCTGTTTTCTCTGGACCAACCGGAATATCAAATCTTAGGAATTGAAATCCGATATAACACATTGCCGCCATTAATGCTGCAAGTGCAAGTTTCGTTGTATAGTTTTTCTTATTGTGCATACTATTACCTTCTTTCTACTATATTGAATATATTATTATACTATCATTCAAATGGCAATATAAAAAATACCGGTTTGTATTTTTTTTATCCATATGCTATGATGTTGGGGTCAAAAGATATTTTGACCCCTGATACTTAACCTAGAGTAAACGGCGTTAAATACTGGAAAAGGAGCCATGTAGCAAATCTCGGCAGCATGAGAATCGTTATGTATAAAATATTAATTATCGAAGATGACCCCCTAATCGGAAGAACATTGACAAAACATCTGGAATCATGGGGTTATGAATCTATGTGTATCGTAGATTTTAGAAATGTCCTGACCGAATTTGTCTCATATGCTCCGCACTTAATTTTACTTGATATTTCGCTGCCCTTTTATAATGGGTATCATTGGTGCAGCGAAATCCGCAAATTATCGGAAGTTCCCATACTGTTTCTCTCTTCTGCTTCCGACAATATGAATATTGTAATGGCAATGAATATGGGCGGTGATGACTTTATTGCCAAACCTTTTGATTTAAATGTTCTGACAGCTAAGATTCAGGCTTTGCTTAGAAGAACCTATGATTTTTCGGAACAGACAAGTCTCCTTGAACATAAAGGCGCTATCCTTAATATCAATGATTTGACATTGACCTATAAAGATGCGAGGCTGGAATTGACGAAAAATGACTTTAAAATACTTCAAGTCTTATTTGATAATAAATCCAGAGTCGTCTCCAGAGATGAAATAATGGCACAGCTTTGGGAAACTGACAATTATATTGATGATAATACTTTAACTGTCAATGTTACCCGGCTAAGAAAAAAATTAGATGAAATTGGATTATCTCGTTTTATCAAAACGAAAAAAGGAATCGGATATATGGTGGATTAAATGAAAAATAATAACATCTTCAAATTGTTTGTTTCTTATATAAAGGGACATCTTAAATTAATAATGGCTTATTGTATCATTTTTGCTGTATTTGGTACTGTAATAAGCCTTCATAATCTACCTGTCGGGCCTGTTTTTTACGGAATGATTTTATGTTCATCTATTGGGTTACTTTTTGTATTTCAGGATTTCCACAAGTTTTATCAACACCACTTCCTCCTCTGTCAATTACGAAATCAAATCAGCTTGGATATCGATAATCTGCCTGTACCCATTACTTTAATTGAAGCAGATTACAAGGAACTTATTAGTATTCTTTATCGTGATAAGATGTCAGATAACATGACTTTCGAGCTTCAATATAAAGAAATTCAAGAATACCTGTTGCTATGGGCACATCAAATTAAGACTCCCATCTCAGCTATACGGATTTTACTGCAAGCTGACAAAGCACCTCAAAGTACCGATTTATTACTGGAGCTTTTTAAAATCGAACAATATGTTGAAATGGTATTGCAATATCTGCGCCTGGATGATATGTCATCTGATCTAATATTACAAAAATATAGTCTGGATGACCTGGTAAAACAAGCTGTACGCAAATATTCTAAAATGTTTATCGGCAAAAAGATTCAGCTTAATTACTCACCATTACATTGTGAAGTTCTGACTGATGAAAAATGGCTGGTTTTTGTGATTGAACAGATTTTATCAAATTCATTAAAGTATACGCCAAAAGGAAGCATCTCTATCTATATAGATGAATTCTTATCCAAAACTTTAGTAATTGAAGATACCGGCATCGGGATTCAGGAGGAAGACCTACCACGGGTATTTGAGAAAGGATTTACAGGATATAATGGGCATAATGATAAAAAATCTACCGGGATTGGATTATACTTATGTAAAAGAATTTTAAATAAATTATCCCATACCATTTCTATTGAATCATCTGTTGGAAACGGCACAAGAGTTTTAATTAATTTAGCCACCGTTGATATTTATCCGGAATAAAGAGGACAATGCAATCCCCTCGCCGGGGGGTATTGCTTATTTATTTTGTGCAGTTTCCACAAACCGTCACAATAAGAATTGTTATCAAATAATTGATTTCACCTTACATTTTTGTAAGATTAAATGAGGAAATGTAAGCCAAAATTATGGCATACACTTCCACTTATTGATATACTTAACGTAAATTAAAGGAGGATTCAATTATGCCAATTTTACAAGTAAACAATCTAAAAAAAATATATACGACCCGTTTCGGCGGAAGCCATGTCCAAGCTTTGACCAATGTATGCTTTTCTGTTGATGCCGGTGAATATGTCGCCATTATGGGTGAGTCCGGCTCAGGTAAAACTACCTTGCTAAATATTCTGGCTTCCCTTGATAAACCAACAACCGGGGAAGTTCTGTTAAATCATAAGAATATTGTTTCTATTAGTGAAAAAGAGATTTCAGCATTTAGACGAACTAATTTAGGTTTTGTTTTTCAAAACTTTAATTTGCTCGATACCTTTTCTATACAAGATAATATTTTTCTGCCGCTTGTGTTGTCTAATACCCCTTATGATAATATGATTAAACGCCTAGAGCCTATTTCTATTCAATTGGGTATCACCGATATTTTAAAGAAATATCCGTACGAAGTATCCGGTGGACAAAAGCAAAGAGCCGCTGTAGCCAGAGCATTGATAACCAATCCTCAGATTATTCTAGCTGATGAACCCACAGGTGCATTAGACTCACGGGCATCCGATCAATTACTCCGTTTGTTTTCTGAAATTAATCATAGAGGCCAGACTATTTTAATGGTTACTCATAGTATAAAGGCAGCCAGTAATGCTAACCGGGTCCTATTTATAAAAGATGGTGAAGTATTCCATCAGCTGTATAAGGGATCTATGTCTGATGACGCGATGTATCAAAAAATATCTGATACCTTAACTACAATTGCGACAGGTAGTGTTAAGGAGGTGTCCAAATGAACCATTCTTTCTACTTTAAATTAGCTGCTACTAATATAAAGAAGAATTCAAAGACCTATTTCCCTTATATTTTAACATGTATCGGAACAATTATTGTATTTTACATTATGCACGCTTTATCAATAAACCCTCAGGTTGGTGATGGTTCCTTAGCCCTTATGCTTTCATTTGGGACACAGGTTATTGCAATTTTTTCTATAATATTCTTGTTTTATACAAACAGTTTTTTAATTAAAAGACGAAAAAAGGAATTGGGATTATACAATATCCTGGGAATGGAGAAAAAACACATCGCCAAAGTCCTATCCTTAGAAACTATATATGTTGCTGTCTTCAGTCTTATAGTAGGGTTACTCAGCGGCATTTTAACAAGTAAATTAATGTTTTTATTATTACTTAAAATCACTCATTTTTCAGCGCAGATGGATTTTTACTTTTCTATTTCATCCGTTACAGCAGTCCTAGTTGTTTTTGGATTTATATTTGCAGTCACATTGTTAAATAATTTACATCAAATCCATCTTGCCAATCCGATTGAATTGTTAAATGGCAGTCAGACTGGTGAAAAGGAACCAAAAACCAAATGGCTCTTAGCTGTAATCGGTTTTATCTGCCTCGGTATTGGATACTATATTGCACTTACAACAGAGAGTCCGCTTGCTGCAATGGGATTGTTTTTTATCGCAGTTATCCTGGTAATCATAGGAACTTATTCCCTTTTTATTGCCGGAAGTGTCGCATTTTTGAAAAAACTTCGTAATAACAAATATTTTTACTATAAACCTAAAAATTTTTTAAATATTTCCGGTCTGATTTATCGAATGAAACAAAATGCCGTTGGGTTAGCTAATATTTGTATTCTTTCTACCGGCGTATTAATTGTATTATCTACAACGGTTTCTATGTATATCGGACAGAAAGATGTAATCAGAACACGATACCCGCAAAATGTAATGATCTCAACTATGGATACTACTCCCTATTCTGAAAAAGCTCCTGATAATATAAAATACATTGTGGATACAAAGTTGCAAGAATATAAATTCACTGCTGATAATATGATTGACTATACTTATCTTACTATCGCAGCAGAAGAATCAGGCTATGTATTTTCAGTTGATAGTTCAAATATAGTTGATTCTTCTTCAAATGTAAGGCATTTGTATTTCATTCTTCTTGATGATTATAATAGAATAGAACATAAATCTCAAACCCTTGATGAAAATGAAGTGCTGCTTTTCACAGGTAATCAAAAATATGGTTATGAAAGCTTGGAAATAATTAATAAAAAATACAGCATAAAAGAAAAGTTAGATTCAATTAATATTCCCACAACAAATACTAACTCCGCGATTACATGTTATTATATTATTGTAAAAGATATTGCTGTACTGAATACATTTGATAAAGAGCTTCCCACTCAATCTCTCCATTATTATATTGGCTTTGATATAGACGGTAGCGAAGAGGATATCATTTCCTTAACGAATAGTATAGATATTTCCTTAACAGAAAATTATCCATCTCTAGTGGAATCTGCAGCAAAGGCGAAATCAACATTTTATGCTTTATATGGAGGACTTTTGTTTCTGGGAATATTCATTGGCGCATTATTTATTATGGCCACAGTATTAATTATCTACTATAAACAAATATCAGAGGGGTATGATGATAAGGAGCGCTTCACTATTATGAAACAGGTAGGAATGAGTACGGATGAAGTCAAAAAAACAATTCACAGTCAGGTATTAATGGTATTCTTTATACCTCTCATCGCAGCTGTGATTCATATTGCTGTAGCTTTTCAGATTATGACTAAATTGTTAGCTGTCCTATATTTAACAAATATATTCTTATTTGCACTCTGCACGCTGGGAACGATTGCTATATTTACTATTTTTTATGCCATAGTATATTCTTTGACAGCACGGGTATACTATAAAATAGTAAATTAGAAAAGGAGGTTCAAATATGGATAGCAAAGACAATCAAACAGTTGAAATGCCTGAAAGCAAACCCACATCGACCTATGACGATGACAATATTCCAGAAATCGACACAACAAATGTTATTCCTGATGAAGTCCCACGTAGAGACGGCCCAGGTGGCGAATAATTATCAAAAGAGGCAATCGGGAAATAGCTATTTTTAACCTGATTCCCTCTACACAAGAACAGTCCCAGGAAAATCAAGCATTTTATGCCTTGATAAATTTCCTTAGGACTGTTCTTTTCTGCTTTCTTATAGAATCATTCCTTTTGAAGCGTAGTCGAATTTAATTTTCTTGTGCTAAAAACTCTAACTGGTCGAAACAGCTCCATTTTCATTACGAATTTTACCCAGATGCATGCATAACATGCTAAAATAACAAATAAAATTGTAAATATCTTGTAAATCTCTATTCGACTGTCCATATCACTGCTAATATTCCATATCATATAGATGTTTCCCAGAATACCGAGTATTTGTGGAATTCCAAAAAGAATCAGTTTTTTATTGCGGGGTGCATTTGGATATCTTTTTCTTAATAATAATACATTGATATGTGTCATGATGTATGATGTAAGCCAGAAACACGAGCCGGCTAAAATCATCGTAACAAGTCCGTTAGAATTCACATAACCAGTAATAATCATGAGAAAATCTACTACAGCAACAAGAAGCATACCGGCTACCGGAACATTTTTGTTGTTGATCTTTTTGAAAACAGAGGGTACCATATTCTCTTCCGCCATACCTTGCAGTATTTTTGCCGTAGACGGGAGTATGGTATTTAGTGTGCTTATTGCCGCAAGAAGCGTAATTAAACCCATCCATATTTTACCGACATACCCAAAAAGATTTTCTGCGAACACCATATGTGGCATATCCGATTCAGAAAGAACACTAAGTTTCACATAATTTGTCATACCGGTTCCCAATATTGCCTGGACAACAAAAAGTATAAGAAGTGCTAGAATCATGGATAGTAATACATTACGCTTTGGATTTTTTAAATCCTTTGCAACAGGAATGATGAACTCGACACCAATAAAAAGCCAGAAAGCAATAGGCGCAAGACCTATTAAATCACCGATACCGGTCATAGCGGGTGTTTCCATAGCATCTGCTGTAATCGGGACTCCTGTGCCCAGTTTAAAGAACGACAAGATTCCCATTACGGCCATGGAACCTATCAGTAGGATAACAACAATGTTCTGAATTTTTGAAAATACATCCAGGCCATAAAGATTGAGCGTAAACAGGATAACCAGTATTGCTACTGAAAATACGACTGTTGGAATATTAGGAAAAATTTCATGAAGAACCATTCCGCACATAGAAAGTTCCACAGAAGTCGCAAAAATCATAGTGAGTACATATGCAGAAATATTGGATATAATGGATGCGACAGGTCCCATACCAATCAAAGTATACTGACCTACACCACCGTTCATATTGGGCATTATCGAGTTGAGTTCAGCAAATGAAATTGCAATAAAAGAATTTAATATTACTACAATAAAAAGAGGTAATATAAACCCTGTGCTGGCAAGACCAAACCCTTGCCCTAATGACAAGAGACAGCTTGTAGCAACAATAAGTCCTACACAGACTGCAATACCACTTCCAAGTCCCAATTTTTTTGTTTGACCCATATTAGTCATCTCCTTTTATAATATTGTTTCGAATTATATGCTAAGAACAACGAGATTACATTGGGCATCAATACAAATACGGTTGATCCCAAAGATTCAACTTCATACCGATCCCATTTTCCACTGCATAGTCATAAACCTCTTTTCCCCATGCCACATCCTCAACAGGCATTCCTCCTACAGAATACAAAATGATCTGGTCGTCATTTTCCCGTCCCAGTGCTTTTTTGTTAAGAATTGCACCTAAATCATCAATTCTGGATTTATCCATTTTGCCGTCATGTACATAATCCAGAAATTTACTTCCAAGTATGTATATCATATCGAATGTAGGATAAGGATATTCTTCTGCCCATGCTTCATATAATTTAATATTATCCACAACCAATTTTGCTTTATTGAGTACCAAATCATCCTCAAAATCGGCAGCTCCGGGAAGACAAAACAAAGCTCCCGGTTTAATCCATTCAGTTTTAACAAATGGGTATGCACTGGCTCCGTCACCCATTGGCGTAGATGTCGCAAAACTTAAAATATCCGAATCTCGTACACATTCTTCTAATGAATCACATACGATAATCTTTTTAAATTGTGGGCATTTTTCCTTTACATAATTAATACATCGTTCTATGGATTCCTTACCTCTTCCTTTAATTTTTAACGTATCAAGAGTAGGCCGTAAGGCTGCGAAAGTCTCAATTGCAATGCAGTTAATTACACCAGGACCGATAATCCCAAGTGTTTTAGCATCCTTTCGTGCAAGCCATTTAACGCCCACCCCCGGAACTCCGGCGGTACGGTAAGCACTTAAGAGATTGGCGGACATGAGAGAAAGTGGTGCTCCGGTTTCTTTATCATTAAGCATCATCATTAAAATGGAGCGTGGAAGACCTTTATTCCTATTTTCCACATTAGAACCGTACCATTTCATTCCGGCCAAATCAAATTTCCCCCCAATGTAAGCCGGCATCGCCATAAACCTTCTGTCAGGTCCATTTGCAGGCATATTAGGAAATTGAGGTTGGTCTGGAAAAGTCATCATACATCCGTGGGAATTCCCATTATCACCCCCCATTCGGTAATCTCCTTTATTAAGCAGCTTTAGCAGATCTTCCATACAGTCCGTGCAGCACACCACATCATTTACCTTTGCCTTTAACATATCTTCCTCGTTTAAATACAATAAATCTACGCTTGGATAACTCATTTTGTTTCCTCCTATCTTTTCATTTTTTATTTACATATTTAATATAGTCATAAAATTTCTTTCACTAATTCAGTCTTTCTCTTTTAAAGTGACCGTATTATTAAAATAAATGATACCTATCACTAGAAATGACAATCAATTTTTCCCGAAAATCCATACTTTTTAGCCTTATTTTATACTTACTTGGACTGATTCCCATAATCTGCTTGAATTCCTTTAGCAGATGTGACTGGTCATAATATCCCGCCTTACAGGCAATATCCACTATCTTTTCTTCTTTATTTAATTCAGAAAGCACTGTCTGAAGCCGGATAATTTTTTCAAACTCTTTCGGAGATAAACCATACTCGTTATGAAATAACTGGTTCAAGTATCTTTTTGAAAACACGGTTTCTCTGCTCAAATCCTGAACACGAACCTGACCGCCGCTATCTAATATTCTCTGCAGGAGATAAATCTGTATCTTTTTATCTTTTGCCATTTCTTCTCTGTTTTCTTTATATTCAAGAAGGTATTCCTTCATAAATATCGAAATCTGTTTTGGGAAATTTCTGCATTGACAAATTTCATCCACCATTTTTTTCTTTTTCCGGATTAAAGTAAAATCAACCGCATTTTCTATTAATGCTTCCGCTGGGAATCCTTTCAAAAAGGATACATTCCCGGGCAAAAAACGCACACCAAAAATGTAATCTCCTTTTTTAAAAATAGGTATGTCATTTACCTTATGCACCTGCAGCCGTGTACCATAACATATTGCTTCTGGATTGTTTTCACGGCATAGAAATATAATATCCACAGAACCATCCGGAATTACTTCAGTCGCATCAGTGATCTCTTCGTTTGCAAAAAATGTATAAAAATGAGAAATACCGTATTGCATGACATCAATTTTATAATATCTGGTTGTTGCAAATAACCAAAGCGGCTGCCTTGGAATAATTACATTTCCCATACGACTAACCATTCCTTTCCCTAATATATGCAAATTATATTTTAGCCTTAAATCTGTCATACCGAAATGCAGCCATGTCTACTGTCGGCTGTCCACCTTCCACCATCAGTTCTGCTATGTTATATGCAGCACCCGGAGCAATCCCAAATCCGTGCCCTGTAAACCCACACGCAAGATATAGTCCCGGAACCTCCTGAATCGGACTGATGACAGGTATTTTATCCACACACTCATCAATCCAGCCTGCCCAGGAACGAACGATTTTAGCATCTGAGAGCGCGGGAAAGTATTTCATGATTCCCCTGCAGATACAGGATGCTCCAATGCTTGTAGAAATCGGTCTGCCATCATCTTTTTCAAATGCCTCCATACCCGTGGAGCCTCCGAATACAAAGGAACCGTGCTTTGTCTGGTGTCCATAAAAATCTGCCTCAGCCGTTCCCAGCATCTGTTCAAACATATACGGCTCCGCTTCCGTGACCAGACATTCCATCTTCAATACTTGGATAGGTACATCAATCCCAATGGAAGCAAGTATTTCTCTGCTGTCATGCCCTGCTGCTACCAAGATTTTATCACCTTCATATCGTTTATTCTGTGTAACAACCTGCCTGGCTTTTCCTTTTATTTTCCGGATTTCCTTTACTTCTACTCCTGTTATAAATTTCGCTCCCAACTCCCTTGCCTTTTTATAGTATGCAAGGGTTGCTGCCATCGGATTTGCATGACCATCAGTAGGACACCAGCTTGCTCCTATTACTTCTTCCGAAAGATATGAGTTTATCTGACGTACCTCATTTGCATCAATCATTCTGACATCTAATCCACATGCAACTGCCTTATCCGTTAGATTTTGGAGAATATCCAGATGTTTTTTTGTTTTCCCTAGTCTTAAGTTACCTCTCTGAACATACTCTACATCAGTGCCAAGTTCCTCAGATAAATTAGGCCATAGATTTTTTATTCCCCACATAACCATCGGCAGTTCTCTGGAATCTCGTCCTGACTGTCGGACGCCGCCGCCATTTCTGGAAGAACCTCCATCGCCAATATTACTGCTGCCTTCAAGCACTATGACAGATAATCCTTTTTTTATTAAGTAGTAAGCGGAAGCACAGCCTATGATACCGCCACCAATAATAATTACATCAGCCGTATGATTCATTACCTTGTACCTCCTATTTCATTTCCTAGAACTTTCATCTCAATGGGACGTACCGGCGCTCTGCTTGTTGCCGGTTCCAAATCAGAATAAGAAATCCTTTGCTCCCTGGTAACTATATTTTTAACCAGCTTAGAACAAGTCTGACCTTGACACAATCCCATACCGCATCTTAAATACCTTCTAATTTCTGTGATTGTATACATACCATCATGTACTGCTGCTCGTATTTCTCCTTTTGTAATTTCTTCGCAACGGCAAATTATTATGTTATCATCCGGTTCCGGGATAAATTCACCGATATCCTGGAACCGGTTATTTTCTTTATTCATCTCTACCTCTCTTTCTTGCTGCCAAAAGCAGTATCAATATATCACCGCTGTCATATGACAGTGTCCGCTTTAAAAAACCTTGCTTTTAACGCCATATCTTTTGGCACTTTTATCATAAGAAGATTGGTGTGGTCATAAAATTTTACACTCTTTACTTCTACCACTTCCGCCTCACACATGGGCTCCCCATTTCTTCCGAGGGCCATTCCTTTTGCTCCTTTAACCGGCAAAGGCAAAAATTCATAAGGAAGTGTTACGGACGCAAATCCTTCTTTAAAGTTCTCATTTACCAGAAATATAGCCTGCCCTGGGCAGGATGCAACGCATATTCCACATCCGGTACATTTATTATCCTTGTCAATTACCGGAAGTGATGTTATTTTTTCTCCAATTTTTATACAATGATTGGGACAGGAGTCCTGGCATGGATTACAGGGAATATTCTGGGAACATTCAATTACCGGATGTACACCTGTGCCGGGGGAAACTCTTAGAAATCGCTCCACTTCCTCCTCTGTAAGAAATCCTTTTTTTAGTAGATTCCGTGCAACCGGGATTTCTTCCTCTGTAGTCTCTATCTTTTTTCCTTTGTTTTTCGGAGCAAACATCCCCTGACGAAGACTGTCAAGATTCTTATCCAATACTGCGAGCTGTTCGTTCTTCTCTTTTTCATTGCAATATCCCAGATGATGCGCTGCCAGGATTCCTGCCATACGCCCTTCTATCATTGCAGAGCTGGCCTCTTCAATACCGGATACATCTCCTGCAGCATAGATTCCTGGTATGGAGGTCTCCCCATATTTATTGCAGACAGGAACCTGCCCTCCTTTTATAGGATTATCTTCCATTTTACAACCTGCCATTTTAAGCAGTTGTGACATTGGAGAGAGTCCTACCGCCATACAAATGGTATCTACTTCAAAATATTTCTCCGTCCCTTCTATTGGTTTAAAACTACTGTCAACCTCGCTGATGACAACACGTTTTACTCTGTCTTCTCCTTCTGCTTTAACAATGGTATGTGATAAATAAAAAGGAATACCGCATCTTGCAATTTTAGCCGCATGTACACCATATCCTCCAATCTCTGGAGCTGCATCTACCACTGCCACTACCTCGCATCCCGCCTGAAGCAGCTGAAAGCTTACGACCAATCCTACATTTCCGCTGCCCAGCATCATAATTTTATTACCCGGCTTGATACCGTAAAGATTCATCATTGTTTGTGCCGCACCTGCACCAACAACTCCGGGAAGTGTCCAGCCATCAAACGTTACCATATTCTCGGTCGCACCTGTCGCAACTATTATGGTATCTGCTTTATAATGCTCCACAGCATCCTCTGTTCGCACTACCATTTCTTTATCCTTATATATTCCTATAACAGTTGTACTCAATCGGACTATGACACCAGCTTCATCTGCTTCCTTTAGCAACTGTTCTCCAATATGAAATCCTCTTATTTTGGCTCTGTGCTCTTTTGAACCGAAAAATTTATGTATTTGTTTAAATAGCTGTCCGCCCGGTCGGGAATTTTCATCAAATATGGCAACCGATAAGCCCCGTTTTGCAGCTTCGATTGCTGACGATAAGCCGGAAGGACCGGCACCGATAATAATTAAATCATATCTTTTCATATCCTCTTCCTCCTATCCTTTTTTGGTAGTGTCAAATTTACTACCTTCTTTTTTATATAAAACCTTATAGTTACAAGGTTTACATTACTTTTTAATCAAAAAAGCAATGACTTCCCTTTTCGTGTATAATGTAGTCACCACAACAAA
>Ga0153924_1001338_pt1 | contig 12657 bp, 8 predicted proteins | sample TSNJ008MetaG_FD_104709 | JGI IMG/M metagenome (GOLD analysis project Ga0153924, IMG submission 104709) | Attine ant fungus gardens microbial communities from New Jersey, USA - TSNJ008 MetaG | ecosystem: Host-associated > Fungi > Mycelium > Unclassified | place: USA: New Jersey, Wharton State...
AGGAAAATCGATACGTTCGCTCACTATGACGGTCGGTAAGATAGACACAGTTTACGCATGAAAATGCAAACACTCGGCTAAGCTAAATACATAATGGACAATAACAGTTACTACTATACGTAACGTGGGTTGGTTATCGGCTATTTCCCTTGAACAAATCCTGCTCCGTAATAGCCATCATATACTAATCTCGCCCAATTTTCTATCCGAGGCGGTGACAGAAGGGGTATTGAACTTGTAGGATAGTCTATCGATTTGATAGGATTGTACTCCTTACATGTATGAAAGCCATAGCACAGTGATAGGATCTGGTCGTAGTATCCTGGGTAACAGGCGTTGGTGCTGTTAATTGGTCCAACACTTGAATGATAACCTACGGCACAGGTAGTTCTTTCATTGTTTACCGGGTTCTAAAAGTCAGTGGAGGCTTGACCGTATCCTACCTTGTAGTCATTTGAATCCCACCTTACTCCAGAAATGCATTTAGCCAGAATCAACTGTTGCATTCCAGGAAAACATTGGCTGTTAGCATCACCATCAAGCTGATTATTCCATTCCGATCGATCACCAGCCCAGTATCCCTGACAGTAGATCCGTGGGCAACTTTGCATAGTCTGATTTGGACGGGTCGTTACTGACACATTAGCCATGAAGTCATAGTCGGCTGCATTCTTTCCGTCTCTTCCTCTCCCTCTCTTATGATTTCATTTAGTCAACAACTCTTAAAAATCAAGCTGCTATCCACTTCTACCCAGGGTAGCCTCATGTATGAAGCGGAAGATAATGTTGCAGATGTTATTAGAGATATTAAATACTGTCCATTCTGTGATCGGAACGGAAATATCGCCACCATTCATCCGAAGCCAGATGAGCAGCATCCATTAAGCAATTAGCACGATACATGCAGCCCAGAGAACTGCTGAAACAGTAGTTAATAGAAAGTATCTGTATAGAATGTATATGGAGAGATGGTATGTACACCATTTGTCATAGCGCTGCTACTATCCACCCCGTTTACTGTCTCATCATATGCTAGTGAATGCCATAAGAAATGTACTTTGCGCCACAAGATGCAATACCGTAACAATGTTATAAAAATTCCTCACATATGATGAATCCTACAAGAGTTAATCACACTCTTCCTGTTGTATCACCGATATCGTATCAATAAAATTTTGCATTTGGGATGACACAACAAGGAATAATGATACATCTCAGCAATGTCGGCGAATTATGCGTTGCAAATTTGACAAAGGTTAAGATGTACATAAGAAAAAGGTGTCTTCTATGCTAAAAGAAGAACATACCACCAAAACTAACATCGTTATATTAGTCATTATCCCAGCAGTTGCGCTAGTATTATCAATTTTTGCATACCAATATTCTACTTTTACATCAAACAAAATTGTTGGTATTGCTTCACATGAAGTAAGATCAGATGCCAGAATTGAAGTATATGATATTTCAATAGTCGGATAGAATTATTAGATCACTCATAGTTTACAGTGTTAACCGCTACAATCGTATATCCTTTTGCGGTTAGGACGGAAAAAAGCCTCATTCAAAGTATTTTTTATTTTTATTCTTTGTGAATCACAAATCTACAGATATATTTCAAGTATATTATAAGCATCAGAAATAGACATTAAACATTCTATTCTATTGTTTTTCTTTACATCATTTGTACCTCAAGCACCTGGCCATTCTATTTTGCATTTTCTGTACTTGTTTTCTCACATCATTTGTTCATGGACATGCCAAACCCAGTTTGGCTTCAACTATTAGCGCAGACTGCATCATTAGGTGTTGTACTGCCCTACATAGGTGACATTATAGCTTATCAACATGGATTTGGCGCGAAATAAATAAAAATCATTCTAGACATAGCTAAATTACATGATAAAAATATATAGGTTAATGTCATTTGGACTATTACCAATAAGAATCATAGCTGGAATTGGATTCATAATAAATGGTTTACCTAAGCTTGCAAAGCAGAAGCTGAGTTTGCAAGCAAGATTGGATTACCATCAGCGTTAGCTCTTCCAGTTGGATTGCTAGAAGTGATAGGTGGTATTGTTTTGATTATAGGAGTATTAACTAGAATAGCTTCTATCTTGCTTATAATATTAATGATTGGTGCTACTATCACTGTCCAGCTTGCAAAAGGATTTATTGGTGGATATGAGGTAAATTTATTGTATTTATCAATAGCAATGACCCTTCTATTTACAGGTCCAGGACGACCATCTATAGAGTGGAATGTACTGAATAGAGAATTATTTCCGAAAGGTAAAGAGATCGTTGCTAGTGCAAAAGCATTAAAAGAATAACAATAAATATTGTATTAATAATTCCTAGAAGCATGAAATCGGTATCGGTTGTAAACGAATTGCAACATATAATATTGCGTAAACTGAGCGGTTAGACAAAGCAGAGGCTCCTTCAACTAAAGAAATAGATATCTGGAATCATCTTTGCATGAGGTTGAAAAGATAAGTAATAGTAGTAGGAAACCCTCTGGTCCTTAGATTATGTTAGGGTGGGTTCTTATAAAGAATCGTCATTTGGATCCTTCAATGTCAGGTACAGCAGTAGCTTATATACACGGTTTGGTTAAAAATCCTCTAGGCGTGATACCTATTGGACACTCAATCTAGAACACACATAGAACCTCACATCAAAGAAAGCAGCCAAATACGGGATTTGGTGTTTGGATTTGGTGATGGGGTCAATACATCCTTAGGAATTATATCCGGTGTTGGTGGTGCTGCAGTTGCTGCTGATATTGTTATTCTTGCCGCGCTTGTTGGAATGTTTACAGGTGCTAAAGCAATGGCAGTTCAGAATTATCTCGCAGTAAAGTCTCAAAGGGAGATATTGGAATCAGAAATAAAACGAGAAAAATTCGAGATAGAGAACGTTCCAGATAAGGAAAGACAGGAAATAGAGGACATATATATGGCCAAAGGATTTAGAGGTGATGACCTTAGAAGAGTAGTTAACAAGATAACATCTGACAAAGACGTTTGGCTCAAGACAATGTTAACTGAAGAATTGGGACTCAATTTAGAAATTCTAGGAAGTCCATTAAAAGGCGCTTTGGTTATGTTCGGAGCATTTCTCCTGGGTGGTATTCTCCCAATTCTACCATACTTTGTCGTTAAAGCTGGAATTCTACCGTCTAGTACAGCTATTGGAATAGCAATAGGACTGAGCTTAACATCTTCATTTATCGTAGGTGCAATAAAATCGCGTATGGCAAAGAAAAGTTGGGTTAGAGGTGGTATGGAGATGGCAGTTCTGGGTACTGGTATAGCACTTGTGGGTTACGGAATAGGATCTGAATTGAATAAAGCTGGTATAGTAAACGTTCAAGGTGGATGATGCTTCACACCTGACAATAATTTTTTTATTTGATTGAATACGTTTTCTAAATTGGGAATCAATAGTGAAAATCCGACTAATTTTTAGATGGCTAGATTTTTCGTAGGTGAATAAATGGACTAACACCATCTGAAATGTTTCTACAAACACTCAATAGATCGCACAACAGCAATAATACCAAGCAGAAAAGTGTAACCGATGTGGGTAACCAAAATTGTTCCCTATCTGTGTAATTGCAACAATTAATCGATTCTACTGTCGTTTTTCTATTGAATCAAGCCTAGCGGTTAAAGCGATAAGCTGGTCCGATAAATACGCTATGGCGTCATCTTTCATTTTATCACGATCTCTCATTGATTGGTTTAGTTATTCTAGTTCTTCGACCTTGGTTTGTATATCTGCCCCTTGTCTTTCCAACTGGTTAACATTCAAGAATGTCAGATAGGGTTCAATCTTGAGAAATATCTCTGCTTTTTCGGGATCTTTCTTTGTCCAGTACGTGCAACCAGAATGTCCTATGAACCATTCAGAAAAGTCAGCATATCCCAGATCAGATATCGTGGTTTTTACAAATCTTCTAAAGCTATGTAAGGTTATTTGTCTACGGTTTCCGTTCCCATCCTCACGAATACCTTTACCCATACGATCCAAGGTCTTCCAAGATCAAAATATATCATTCTCGGATCTGGTTTTTCTCGATCCTGATATACAGCAAAAACAAGATTGTTATCATTTCTATCCGGTGTTCTGTATTCCGTTCGTTTTTCCTCGATCGTCCTTGTGGCATATCCTTCTGGTACGATACTTGAATCTTTTCGGACTTTTGTCAACATCATGATATTCAAGGAAGTATTCAAGGAAGCGACCCTTTAAAGTGCCTGATGAGATATTGTAACGGCTTTGTAGATATAAGATATAATTGCTTAAAACATCGTATGGATCTTCACGACCATTTTGAAGTTCGATTATTAGATTGTCTAAAGTGAACTTGTAATCATTTCTAATAAAATCCTGAAAAGTCGTTAATCTGCCATAATCCCATCATTTTGTAAGAGATTATTGAATATGTAACACCAATGCTAATACCTATCGTTGATACACCAGTATGCGAGTAGAACATTGTTAAAATGTGGCAATACTAACCACACCAATACTACTGTGGAGTAGCTACGCATTAGAATATGTGTATCTAATGAAGCTAGCTACCAGCTGATGTCGATCTTATGAGGTAAGCAGGAAGGTATGATGGACCTCACGCATTCTATATTTCGATAAATTCGCCAGTATCCGGAGCTTTTGATTCAAATCCGTATTTGAGATTGATTTCCTCTGCAAACTTAGTACATGAAGGTCCATCGCCATGGACAGTAAGCACTTTTGGATTACCTTTTATATGTTCAAGAATTTCGAATAATTCACTTCTACTATTATGCCCAGAAAATTCGAACCTTTTCACATCAGCTAGACATTTTCTTTCCCTACCATCATAACTAACCATCCTCCTATCTAGAAGTGTCCGACCAGGTGTGCCTTCACCCTGATATGATACTAGTGCAATGCCATTTTTATCATTCTTAGCAATTTCCTGCAGATAGAATACTGCAGAGCCCCCAACAAGCATGCCGGCAGGAGAGATGATAACACAAGGTTCCTTGACAACACTCTTTCTTCTGTTCCATCCACTTATCCATTCTGCTTCATTTATTGCTCGTTTGAACATTTCTGCATCCTTCATGAAGGTAGGATGTTTTAACATAATTTGATTTGCTTTAAGAGCCATTCCATCCATTACAACTTTGTGTCGGAAATTATAGGATTTTAGAACGCATGCGATTTCCTGAGACCTTTCTACAGAAAACGCGGGGATAAACAATGTCCCGCCTCTGTCGACTACATCATAGCAGAATTCCAATAACTCTTTTTCAGCCTGTTCTCGTGGCACTTGTTCAGTTTGAGAATAGGTACTCTCTATGATCATTAAGTCGATATCACCAAAGTCCAAATCTGCAGGTCTAAGTAATTTTGAACCTCTTGTATTAATATCTCCAGTATAGAATATACGTTTACCATTATGTTCTAAAATAACCGAAGCACCGCCCAGCACATGGCCAGACTCATGCAAAGTTACCTTGACATCGTTTACCATATATGATTCCTTGTATTGCAAATTCTTGGAATGTTTCATCATTGTTATAATGTCAATATATTCAAATGGTAGGTAGAACCCCGATATTTTTATCATGTCCTCCATCAATAATTGCGAAAGATCAAATGTAGGAGAAGTACCCAGTGCTTGTACGGATGCTGAATCAGACAAGAACAGAGATGGTACAAACCCGGAATGATCTAGATGAGCATGGGTAATCACTACAGCATCAACTTCTCTCGGCCTGACATGCATAGGGAAGATTGGTTCTCTTTTCAAAAGTACACCATAATCCATCAAAATGCTGGTACCATTAGCATTTACAAGAAACGCTGAACGGCCGACCTCTTTGGCAGCACCCAATACTGATACTTTCAATTTATCCTCTTAATCTAATTTAAGGGGATAACTCGTGCTTTAAGTCTTTCACAACATAATATTGCCCTAATCACGACTATAATAACATTATGTTCTAGTCCGTCCGAGTTTACAAGTTGTTAGTTATAGACATAAGGAGGATTTGTTACTACGCCAGCACCGCCTTCAACATTATTGAAAGGCAAAGATAACAAGACGGCATAACCCGCAATAGTGATATCTAGGGTAGCTTTAAATTTACATTTTCAATACTGATACTGCAAATAAAAGCATTAATAGTGTATATCATTAGGGATAGCAAGCATTGGGAAAAAAAGAACTTACTGCTATCTTTTCATCAGATCCAGATAGATATTACAAAGTTTCGTTATTTGACAGATTAGGCTTCAAGCGGCAACGATGTAATAACTGCGGTAAATTTTTTTGGTCCTTGGATGAGAAGCCTGTTTGTCCAGACCACCAGTATTATGGTTTTATAGGCGAACCTCCGACAAACAAACGACTCGATTACGTTAGTGCTTGGAAACAAATAGAGGAATACTTTCAATCCAACGCACACTCGATAATCAGACGATATCCTGTAGTCTGCAGGTGGCGCGATGATCTCTATTTTACAATAGCATCAATTGTCGATTTCCAACGAGTAACCGGTAACAAAGTAATCTTTGAACTGCCTACAAACCCACTTATTGTTCCGCAAATGTGTTTGCGCTTTAACGATATAGAAAATGTGGGTTTGAGTGGCAGACATTACACAAGCTTCTGTATGATAGGTCAGGTCTGCAATGCAGACGCACAGGGTGGCTATTGGAAAGACAAGTGTATCGAGCTTGATTATAGAATGCTTACAAACGGCTTAGGAATAAGAAAAGAGGAGATTACTTTTGTAGAAGATGTTTGGATGGGTGCTGGTGCTTTTGGTTACTCTCTGGAATATTTTGTAAGTGGACTTGAACTCGGCAATGCTGTTTTTACCGAATATGAGGGGAACGAGAATGACTATAGAGTAATGAGCAATAAGATTATTGATATGGGAGCTGGACTTGAGCGTTTCTCGTGGATTACAATGGGAACGCCAACAAGTTACGATTGTTCCTTTGGTCCTGTAGTACGAAAATTAGTTGACGATTCTGGGATCTCTGAAAGTTCAGAAATTCTATCCAAATATTTTGCTGCAATTTCCAGTAAACTTGATTATATGGGTGGAGACATTCAAAACCTAAAGTCAATCATTGCTAAGGAACTAAAAATCTCAGATGACGTACTTTCAAAAATCGTTACTCCTTATGAGGCAATCTATACTATTGCAGATCATACTCGTACGTTGATGTTTGCCATCTCTGATGGCGCACTCCCGTCAAATGTTGGAGGAGGTTATAATCTAAGAGTGATTTTACGTAGGGCACTCTCGATTTTGGAACGGTTGGGTTGGAAGATGAGACTCGAAGATATTGCTGATATGCATATTGATTATGTCAAGCAGATGTATCCAGAACTTGAAGAACATAGAGAAGATATCAGGACAATTCTTCAGATAGAATCAGGTAGATATATAGGCTCTAGGGAAAGGATGGAGGCGATCGCTAATTCAATCAAAAGTACTGAGAAGAAGATAACGGTGGATGATCTTATAAGGATGTACGAATCTGACGGTGTTACTCCAGACTTTTTAGTGGATACGGGAGCGATAGATAGTATCCCGTCTACTTTTTACACAAAACTTGCTGAACTTCATACTAGCCAAGCAGCAGCTCAAGCTCAAAAGCCGATCTATGGGATAGATGGTGTTGCACCGACCAGATTATTATATTATGAAGACAAGTCAATACGTGACTTTACTGCCAAGATCCTTAGGGTGATCGACAAGAAATCTATCATACTAGACCAAACTGCGTTCTATCCACGAGGCGGTGGACAAGAGCCAGACACGGGAGAGATCGATGGCGTGAAAGTACTTGAAGTTATAAAACAAGCAGATATCGTAGTTCATAAACTGCAAGATCCCTTAGATTCCGCGATAGGCAATACCGTGCATGGAACAGTAAATGACAGAAGGCGTGAATTAATCACTAACCATCATACTGCAACTCATGTGCTCAACACATCAGCAAGATTTAACCTTGGATCATGGGTATGGCAGAATTCTGCATTCAAGGATGAAAACTACGCTAGACTTGATATTACTCACCATTCCTCTCTCAACAGGGAAGAGGTCGAAAGGATTGAAAAGACTGCAAATAATGTTATTAGACAGAATTTACCAGTTAAGATCAAGATCTATGACCGCGGCGAAGCTGAGCAGGAATATAGTTTTAGAATCTATCAGGGGGGTGTTGTCCCAACCAGCAATATCAGGATTGTAAATATCGAAAAATGGGATATCGAAGCCTGTGGTGGAACGCATGTCAGCACAACCGGTGAAATAGGACTTCTCAAAATTACTAAATCTGAAAGGATTCAGGACGGCGTCGTGAGATTAGAGTTTGTTGCTGGCGAGGCCGCTATGAACTATATACAAAAACAAGATAACCAGCTTACGATGATCGCTCAGTCCTTAGGCTCTAGTAAGGAAAAACTGATAGAATCTTTTCAAAAGAGCATAGATGAGGCTGAAGCAGCAAAAAAGAGAGTAAAAACTATCGTTCGAAAAATTTCTCCTTCAATAGCAAAATCAATCTCTAATGAGTCAAAGCAACTCGGAAAAGGTATCAAATTCTATCATGTATATGATGAAGAACTTGATGATGAATATCACATTTCTATAGGAGAGAAATCCATTGAAAGCGATCCATCTCTAATCTATGTAGCACTAATATCACAAGGTGGAGGAATACGTGTCGTTGTATTTGTAGGTGAAAAAGCACAGAAAAAAATAAAAGCTTTTAGCATAGCAAAGCAACTTTCTGTTCAATTAGGCGGTTCAGGTGGCGGGGATGATAGATTTGGACAGGGCGGAGGCAAATTCAAGGACAAAATAAGCTCTGCGTTAGTTTCGGTAGAAGAATTACTGCTGAATAGTTAGCATGTAGAATAATAAAAGTGATCGAACCATGATCAATATCAACAATAAAGATAAGGAGGACGATAAGAAGTGGAAGGGAGAGAAGAACCGAATAAATTGGAATTCGATTGAAGAAAAATGGCGGTACAAATGGGATGTGCAAAGGATCTTCCAAGCAGATCCTGATTTCGCAAAGAAGAAATATTTCATAACAGTAGCATATCCGTATCCAAATTCTCCTCAACATATTGGACATGGAAGGACATACACTCTTGCTGACGTACATGCCCGTTACATGAGGATGAAAGGTTATAATGTCTTGTTTCCAATGGGTTTCCATTACACAGGTACGCCCATTCTTGCGATGTCGCGTAGAGTTGCTTCTCGGGACAAGGAGCTATTAGAGACCTTCGATAAGATTTACCACGTTCCGACCGATGCAATTACAAGTTTTGTCGAACCTGGAAAAATCGCGAGCTTCTTTCACAATGAGATCAGGGGAGGAATGAAAGAGATGGGATTTTCAATAGATTGGAGGCGGGAGTTTAGTACAATAGACAAGGTATATTCAAAGTTTATCTCTTGGCAATTTAGGACATTGCGCAAAAAAGGACTAATAGTACAAGGCTCACATCCGGTCGGTTGGTGCCCAAACGATCAAAATCCCGTTAGTCAACACGATACCATCGGCGATGTTGAACCGTCCTTTAATGAATATACGGTAATCAAATTCAGGCTAAATGATGGATACATAATTCCGACGGCAACGTTGAGACCAGAAACTATCTATGGTGCTACTAATCTTTGGGTTAACCCCAATATAGAATACGTCAGAATATATCTTAGAGACAAGGACGAAAGATGGATTGTGAGCAATGAAGCAGCTATAAAATTGCGATTTCTAGGTCATCAAGTCACAATAGAATCGCACGTATTAGGAAAAGAGATGATTGGGACATTGGCAAAAAACCCAATTACTCATGCTTCGTTACCTATCTACCCTGCCTCTTTTGTTGAAGCCGATAGCGGCACCGGATTTGTAATGTCTGTTCCAGCTCATGCACCATATGATTATCAAGCGCTCGAAGATCTGAAAAATAATATTTCAATACAAAACGAATTTGGGATAAAGTTTGAAGTAAAACCTATTACCGTAATTGAATCAGATGATTACTCTGGCATAGACGTAATACCTTCTAAGCAGATCATAAACAAATTCAACATACAAGATCAGACAGATACGGAAATCGAAAAAGCAACAAATGAACTCTACTCACATGAATTTTACAAAGGAAAGATGCTTCAAAATACAGGAAAGTATGCCGGCATGTCTGTCTCTGAAGCAAAGGACAAGGTAAAAAATGACATTCTCACAAGTGGTGATGCTGACATAATGTTTGAATTGATAAATAAACCGGTCAAATGCAGGTGCGGCACACAGTGTGTTGTTAAACTGTTAAATGACCAATGGTTTCTGAATTATGGGAATGTAAAATGGAAATATTTAGCACATGATTGCCTTAACAATATGGAAATACTTCCAGAAGAGATCAGACAGGAATTTAATTACGTAATAGATTGGTTAAGAGAGAGGGCTTGTGCAAGAAAAACCGGATTGGGTACTAAGCTACCCTGGGATCAGCACTGGATTATTGAAAGCCTCTCCGATTCTGTCATCTATATGGCGTACTACATACTGGCAAAGTATGTTAATGATAAATCAATCAATGATGCTGAAGATCTAAAAGATACAGTGTTTGATTATGTGTTACTAGGAAAAGGCAACCTTGTCGAGGTCGCTGCAGATTGCAATATCTCTACAGTATTACTTGAACAAATGAGAGAAGAATTTTCCTACTTTTATCCTGTGGATTCAAGACATTCTGGACGAGATCTTGTTCCAAACCATCTGTCATTTTTTATATTCAATCATGTAGCAATTTTTGACAGAGATAATTGGCCAAAGCAGATTGTTGTAAATGGCTCCGTTTTGATGGAAGGCAAAAAAATGTCAAAATCGCTTGGAAATATTATAGCACTTCGCGAAGCTGTCAAAAAATATGGTGCAGATGCGATCCGTGTATCAATGCTTATTTCTGCAGAGCTTTTACAAGATGCAGATTTTTCATTTGATACAGTAAAAGGAATTCAGTCCAAGTTACAAGATATATATGACATGGGAATAGAATCTATTACAAATTCTTCAGGATCGCAAATAAAAAAAGCAAAAATATATGAAGAACTAGAAGACAGATGGCTTCTTAGCAGGCTACAGCGTACTGTTGCAGATACTACTACATCAATGGATAAGCTACGTGTTAGAGAAGCAGCACATAACATAATATACTCGCTGGATCATGATTTGCAATGGTATGAAAAGAGAGCTAAGGCCAAGAATCGAGATAGATCTTCAGTTCAATATACTCTGTTAAGATTTCTTAATACCCGTATTAAGATGCTGGCGCCGTTTGCCCCATTTATAAGTGAGGAATTGTGGGAGAAGATTGATAATTCATCTGCTTCCATTTCTTTTACGAGTTGGCCAACGGTTGAGGAGACTAAGAAAGATATAGTAGCTGAAGAATCAGAGCAGCTAATCATGAATCTGATTTTTGATATTCACAAGATTGTTAAGGTAACTGGGATTAATCCGAAAAAAATAATTTTTTATACTGGAGGCCACTGGAAATTAAAAATTTATTATAAGATTCTTTCAATTATATTTTCAGAAAGTAATACTAACTTTGGAGATATCATGAAACAGTTGATCAAAGATCCGGAAACAACAAATGCTAAAAACAATTCCAATATGGTGAAAAAAATGATTGAAGATATTCTATCAGATCCAATTGAAACAAGAAAAAGGCGAGTACACCTCGAGAATTTTGAAGAAAGACTTCCAATAGAAGATGCTAGAAACCTATTAGCTTTAGAAAGCGGGAGCGAGGATGCTGAGATTTTGGTATATTCAGAAGACGATACTACAAAATACGATCCGAGGTCCAAAGCAAAATTTGCTAGGCCATTCAAACCGGCAATCCACTTGGTCAATCAGTAGTAAACAACTATCAGCCATAGACCGGTAGCCTCTTTCGAGTTTCTCTTGTCATCATTGTACTCCTGTCTGTACTAGCAAGAGTTAGGGGTATGACGACATGAAAATCTTCTAGGACGGACTAATGTAGTATTGTTGGTTAGACCGCACGCACTTAACAATACAGCAACACAATTTGCAGCACATCCATCTACTCTTACCGCATCAGGGTTACCAATAGCAGCTACGTTTGGATTTGTACCAGGACTAATGATGGGGTTCGAGAAGGGCTAGAAGGTGGAGAATGAAAGATTGATTCCACTTTTAATATTAATTACACCACAAGCATTCGCAAACCCTCAATATTGCTACTGGTATGGTGAATGTTACAACGTAGGCTATGGAAAACGGCTACAGTCCCATAAATGCATGTTACTATCACAGTTAGATGAAAAATCTAGCAGGAGGTGCAAGAGATGAGAGAAGTTATAGCAGGAATAGTAGTTCTAGTATGTCTTGTCCTTATTCCCGGTTCAGCATTTGCATATTGGGTTCCGGATTCTTATGGACAGGGAATCGGACCGGGAACAGGACCGGGACTACCAGGACCTCAGGGTGGATATCTCGCCGACAATCTCGGCGGTTTACCTGGTGTTCCTTGGCTAGGAAACATACTGTCAGGAATATCTGGAAATCCGGGCAATCCATATG
>Ga0153924_1001341_pt1 | contig 12640 bp, 8 predicted proteins | sample TSNJ008MetaG_FD_104709 | JGI IMG/M metagenome (GOLD analysis project Ga0153924, IMG submission 104709) | Attine ant fungus gardens microbial communities from New Jersey, USA - TSNJ008 MetaG | ecosystem: Host-associated > Fungi > Mycelium > Unclassified | place: USA: New Jersey, Wharton State...
TGGAAAAAGCATACCGCTGAAGTGAATACCATCCGCTTGCAACCCCTGGAGAAAGCGTTCCAAAATTTCGTCCTTTATTCTTTGACGCAAAACATCATCTAAACCAGGACATGGGCTCACCGCGCCCATTCCCCCCGTATTGGGTCCTAAATCACCATCAAAAATTCGTTTATGGTCCTTTGCATCCGGAAAGACCAAGGCAGAACTTCCATCAATCAACGCATGAACCGAACATTCCGTACCCTCCAAAAATTCCTCGATGACAACCGACGCCCCGGCTTCACCAAAGATTTTCTCGTCCATGATCTGATGAATTGCATCAGCTGCCGCCCGAACATCATCCACAATCATGGCGCCTTTCCCTAACGCCAAACCATCTGCTTTGATCACCAACGGGTACGCGGCCAAGCCACAATAACTTCGAGCTTCTTTACTGTCGGAAAAAACGCGTGACTTGGCACAAGGAATGCCATGTCGCATCATAAAATTCTTAGCAAAGCTTTTGGAGGATTCCAACCGTGCCGCACTGGCTGTGGGACCAAATATTCGTAATCCATTCGACTGAAATAAGTCCACTATACCCGCAGCCAGGGGATCGTCGGGACCGACTATCGTAAAATCAATTTCTTCGACAAGGGCAAAATCCTTGAGAACCTCCACGGAATTCGCTGCGATATTTACGTTGATTGCCCTCGATGCCGTACCGGCATTACCCGGCGCACAATAAATTTTGCTCACACGCGGTGATTGTGAGAGCTTCCATACAAGCGCGTGCTCGCGCCCTCCCGAACCTATAATCAATAATTTCATAAACCAGCTTCATCGCCGGCTCCGCGGGTTTCGCCCGTTTCTTTGAGGAGCCACAAGTGGAAATCCAACTACGTTGGTTTCTTTTAAAAGCCACAAGTAGAAATAAAGTCCTTTTGAACTACAAGTCATCAAAATCTCAGGAACTGACAGAGTCCATCAAACTCTCCATATTTCTATAAGAGCGCAAGTTGTAGTTCAAAGTTTGTTATTGATTTGGAAAATGTTCCAAAGCTTTTGTCCGATCCCAATTGAGATGCGACCCGATCACAAGATCCATGAAGTCTTTAGCAATTCCTATCGTTTGCTCCAAGGGACTTCCCAAGGCCAGGTGAGTGGCAATTGCAGCGGAAAACGTACAGCCCGTGCCATGTAGCGCAGCCTCGGATTGAAAAGGTGAAGCATATTCCCATTCACTTTCCGATGGAGTTACAAGCAGATCACGAGCCACATCGCCGCGCAGATGCCCCCCTTTCAAAAGCAGAGCTATTCCCCACTTTTTCGCGAGTTCACGACCTGCTCGTCTCATATCTGGATACGTGGAAATCCTGCGATTCGCAAAGATCGACAATTCATCCAAATTAGGGGTCATTACAGTTGTTAAAGGAATCAAATATTTCTGATACGCTGAAGCTATCGGTGAATCTATCAGGGAGGTACCGGCAGAAGCTGTCATCACCGGATCAACCACTAAAGGAACCTTATGGGCTGCAGTGAGACGGCTCAAAGTCTCGGCAACTGACTTTACGATCGTCGGAGAGTAGAGAAGGCCGGTCTTTATAGCTTTTATGGGATACCCTTCAAATAAAAGTTCAATTTGACCCACGATGAGTGGGAGTGGCAGTGGTTTGATTTCCACTACCTTATCCGGTATCTCAGCTACGACACAGGTAAGGGCAGTCAGTCCATAGCCGCCTTGTGAGCTAATGGTCTTTAAGTCAGCTTGGATACCCGCGCCACAGCTGCAGTCCGATCCCCCGATAGTGAGCACACAGGGTTTGATAAAAGAATAGGGCACTCTTTTTCACTCCTCAGATGAGCGTCGTAGTAGCAGTAGATAAATGAGGTTACCCAAAGAAGCGACGAATGCCGCAACATAAGTCAGTGCTGCCGAATTAAGAACATCATTCACTCCATCTATCTCTTCCCGAGCTCCTACAATACCCATCTTTTGGAGAATGATTTTAGCTCGTTTGGAAGCGTCGAATTCGACAGGCAATGTGACGAGTTGGAAAATCGTAAGGACCAAGTAACAAATAGCACCAAGAGTAATGAGCCCTGATATTTGAAAAAAGAATCCACCCAAAATCACGAAAGGCAACAGTTGCGAGGCATATTGAGTGATGGGAACAATCGCCATGCGAAAATGAAGAGGAGCATAAGCACGCGCATCCTGGATGGCATGGCCGGTCTCATGTGCTGCAATGCCCACAGCAGCCACCGATGCGCCATTATAAACATCAGGAGAGAGACACAGCTTTTTAGAAGAAGGATCATAGTGATCGCCCAACATAGTATCGATAGGGGCAACCTCCACGTTGTAAATTCCTGCGGCATTTAGGATCTGCCGAGCCGCATCAGCGCCCGTCAGCCCCGAAGCAACCGGTACTTCCTTCCAACGCGAAAACGCACCAGAAACTTTCATTTGGGCATAGAGGCCAAGGATCAAGGGAATACCAATCAAAAATCCATATAATAGCAATGAGTGTGAATTCATGGGGTCACAAATGATTCATTTATTTAAGTGGTTCCAAGCTATAGATGTCAGGCAATTTTTACACTATTTTGTTCAAAAGAATTCGACAAAAAGTGACATCAAGAGATTTGTCCGAGTATATTTTTGTCTTAATAGCTAGATTTCCAGTGGTTTAGGCAAAGAACTGAGAAAACGGCTTCCAGTGGCTGTGACCTGAAGAACATCTTCGTGTCGGACTCCCCCAAGCCCCGGAACATAAATACCCGGTTCCAAGGTAAGAACATGATTCGTTCGAAATCGAGTCGCAGCAAAACGCGGATATTCGTGAATTTCGAGACCCAATCCGTGACCGGCTCCATGGAAAAATCCACTCCATCTGCCATCTCGCTGTTCTGTAGGATATCCATTTTGGGCGAAAAAGGATTTTAGATCTTTTTGAACAATTTTACCGCTCATTCGGGGTCGGATTTGAGAAAACGCTCGCTTTTGGCCTTCCAAACAAATTTCCCAGAGATGCCGTTGAGCATCTGTCGCGCGGCCTCGTACTACCGTACGAGTTAAATCTCCAAAGTAGCCCGACTTTACGTGGCGGGGAAAAATATCCAGTATAATAAGCTGATGGGCAAATAAAGGTCCGCTTCCTGTTTCGTGTGGATCAATTGCCTGCTGTCCGCCGGCAACGATAGTGTGAGATGCCAATCCACCGCGGCTTACAATGCACATTTCAATTTCAATTCGTAACTTCTCTGAAGTCAACACGGTGTTACCCCACCGAAGAACGCCATCCTTTCCAATTCTAGCGGCCCGCAGAACTTCAAAGGCTCGTTCCATGGCCGTCTGGGTCATATCTAAAGCACCCTGTAAATACTGGATCTCTTCGGGAGTCTTTGTTTCACGCGCCGGCCAAAACGGATCGGGTACCCATCGTACGGAAATACGCGCTTTTCGCAGTGTTTCAGCAATCGAGAGCGAAAAATCGGCCGGGACTTCCACGTGAGAAATGCCCTGTTTTTTTAAGTAAAATGCTAATACATTTGTTTCAGCGATCTCATCATAACCTTTGCGGCGCAGGCTCTTGCGTGCTTCGGCGGCAAGTTCGCTGTATGGAATAACTGCATCGACGTGCGCTTCACGTCGTCCGCGGTCCACTTCCAGATCGCTCAGAATCACATGGCTTTTGCCACCATAAAAAAGATAAATAAAGGGATCCGGAGCGAAAAATCCGGTCGCATAAAGAATATTGGCGTTTTGTTCGCTGGCCGCGAATAAAAGACGTGCGGATTGGGTAGAAACGGGCATTGCTAGATCAAACCTAATTTAACAAGCCGTACCACGTGTTTCGACGTCGTGGTTCATATCCCGCGGCACGAATCAACTGTTCCATATCTTCTTTGGAAAGGCGGAAAGTGGTACCTGCACTACTCACAACGTTTTCCTCCATCATGACGCTTCCGAAATCATTCGCACCGTATTTAAGAGAAATTTGACCGATTTGAGGCCCCTGCGTTACCCAAGAACTCTGCAAGTTCACAAAATTATCGAGAAAGATGCGTGAGAGGGCCTGCATGCGCAAATATTCCACAGCACCGACTGGTTCAGCACGAAGTTTTGTGTTTGCTGCCTGGAATGTCCAACAGATGAAAGCAGTAAAACCTTTTGTTTCATCTTGCAAATCACGGAGACGCTGCAAATGTTGAATTCTCTCTTCTACTGTTTCCACGTGGCCGAACATCATGGTAGCACTCGAGTATAATCCCATCTCATGAGCGGTGCGCATAACACCGAGCCATTGGTCCGAATTACATTTTAAAGGAGCGATGCGATTTCTCACACGGTCCACTAAAATTTCTCCACCCCCCCCCGGAATCGAACCCAATCCGGCTTCTTGAAAGCGTAAAATCACTTCTTTTACCGGAACCCCAAATACCTCTGCAAAATGAACGAATTCCGGTGGGCTAAAGCCATGAACATTGATATGAGGGTACTTTTCTCGAATGTGAGAAAGAAGACCGAGATAATAATCCATCTTCAATTTTGGATGATGTCCGCCCTGCAACAGAACCTGTACCCCTCCCACCGCCGAAAGTTCATCCAGTTTCTGATCAATCTCCTCGATAGAGAGAACATAGGAGTCATGATCTCTTGCGGTGCGATAAAACGCACAAAATTTGCAATATACATTACAAATGTTTGTGTAGTTGATGTTGCGATCCACAATATAGGTGACGATGCCATTGCCGTTGCCCGCGTTGGGAGCGTTTTTTTGCGCCAAACGCTTTCTCGCATCGGCGAGCATACCCAACGTATGCATAGGGAAATGATAAAGAATGCGAGCTTCTTGTGATGAAATGCGTTCACCAGCGAGAACTTTTTTTGTAATCTCTTCGAGATCTAACTTGGATGAACGAAGGCAACCGCTTTTCATAGAAACCATGATCTTTTGAGAATATTTGTACAAACCTCAGAAATCAACGATGCTTATCCGACCACTTCGTCGGTTTTCTTTAGAAGCAGCCGATCGAGAATTACGTCTTTTTTGCACTACATCTCCCCAAAATTTGTAGGTCCAAAGAGACTTCATTTGTAATTACAACCTTCTAAAAGAAACGAACGAATTCCGCGAAGAGCCTGTGCCCGATGGCTGATTTCATTTTTGATTTCAGATGCAAGCTCGGCAAAAGTTTTGGAATAACCTGCGGGACGAAAAATGGAATCGTAGCCAAATCCTTCCGTCCCACTTTCGCTTTCCGTAATGATCCCTTCAACCGTCCCTGATGTAGTCAGAACCACCCTGCCATTTTTTGCTAAAGCAAGAGCACAGTGAAAGCGTGCCGTTCGCTGCTCCCCATAAACCCCTAATTTCTCCAACCGTTTTAGAAGCAGAGTCCGATTTTCAGCATCCGTAGCCTTTTCACCAGCGAATCGCGCAGATAAAACTCCCGGCGCTCCCTGTAGCGCATCCACCTCCAATCCAGAATCATCCGCTAACACCCAATAAGGAAAAAAAGCGGAGGTAAATTCGGCTTTTACAAGTGCATTGGATTCGAAGGTATCCCCACTCTCCTCTATTTGAGGCACCCCGAAATCGTTTTCCATTCCCAAAAGTTCAAAATTTTGGTTTAGCAACTCCGAAAATTCTCTTAATTTGTGGCAATTACGAGTAGCCACCAAGATTCGCCGGACTTCGTCTGGTTCTTTAAGAAATTCGTCGGACGAAAGAGACTCCATTTGCCATTGGACTACTGGATGTTCCGTGTGGGAGCCATTCAATTCTGCGCCGATCAATCGCGACATAATTTCTTATAAAACAGATGTCCATCTCCGCTTGCAATAACGGATTTTTTATCGAGGAAGCCATGAGGTCCATGGAAATAAGAATTTCCGAAATAACGTATCTCTGGCTGCCCCGCATGGACTCGAACCATGAATAACGCCTCCAAAGGGCGCTGTGTTACCATTACACCACAGGGCAAGGCTTGGCTTGTGAAGCTAGCTCATCCGCTAGCCTAGCGCAAATGCTTTATGCCATCTAAAAAAATAAAGCATTTATAAAATCAGATGCTTTGATACCAGAAACCTATAAAAATCAGTAAACAACCCTCGAAGAATTCTTCCATCTTAAAATGCATCCACGAATTTTATGAACAATAAATTCCGGAATCGGATTTTGGCCCTAGTCTGCTTGCTCCTGTTTCTCAGCGGAGGGGTCACTCTTTACTATTTTAACTGGTTTATTCAAAAGCCGTTCGCAATCATCCTATTTATTGCGGATGGTCTGACACCTGGAACCCTCACCGCTTCCCGCCTTTACGAAGGCGGTGCCGATCATCGGCTTACTTTGGAATCCTTACCTTATGTAGCCGTTCTTTCAACATATGCAAATGACTATGCAGTCCCTGATGATGCTTCTGCCGCAACGGCATTAGCAACGGGTCAAAAAGTAAATCGGTCGACATTGGCGATGGATGGAAAGGGCGTTCCTTTATCTTCTTTAGCCGACCTCGCGCGCGACCGAGGAAGAAGCGTCGGGCTGATTACTAATTCTTCTCTGACATCCCCGGGCCTCGCCGCATTCTTTGCAAAAACGTCCTCCTCATTGGATACGTCATCCATTGCGACGCAACTTGCGGATCGGGCCGTGGCCGATATTTTCTTAGGAGGCGGGGGCGGAGACTTTTTCCCAACTGACTCCAATGAAGGGCGGCGTAAGGACGGGCGAGATCTCTTTTTAGAGATGCGTCAAAAAGGATACGATATCGTCCGTAACCGCACTGAATTGCATGACATCCCACTTTGGCATAGACCAAAAATTTTGGGCGTCTTTGCCATGGATGAAATGGCTTTTCCCGACGAAATCCAAGCAGGTGCCAATCAACCTACTCTGGCAGAAATGGTGCACCAAGCCATTCAACTCCTTCAATATAATCGCAAAGGATATCTCCTCGTTGTCGATACTGGTTTGATGGATATCGCGGCGTATCGCAATGAAGGTGAACGAATACTTCGCTGCATGGGAGAACTCGACAAAGCCGTTGCGACCGCCCTGCAATACGCCGGCAATACCGCCCTCATCATCGTAACAGCAAAACAATCGATCGGCGGTTTACGTTTAAATGGATATCCTTTCAGGCGCGATAAAGGGGTTTCTCTGATCAGTACCAACACACAGGGTGTCCCTTCCCTCACCTGGGCTACCGGCCCCGGAAAAACGGACGGACCCTCTGCGTGGCCAACAAGCTCGGCATTGGGAGTAGCCGAAGATGTTCTTGCGCTAGGCAGCGGACCCGGCTCTGAAAAACTTACTGGAATGGAAGACAACACTCTAATTTTTAAAATCTTAGAATCCGCACTCTAAGTTATCCGGCAAAATTTCCGTCGGAAGGGGCGATTTACAATTTTTTTCGTAAATGACGGGGTAGAATTGAAAGTTGTTCCCGGTATTTCGCCACCGTGCGTCTTGCAATGGGAAGCCCTTTTTCTTTCAACAATGTTGCCATTTCTTGGTCACTCCAGGGCTTATAAGGACTCTCTTTACTCACTAGCTCCGAGATTACATTGCGGACGCTTTCGTTACTAATCGCTCCTCCCTCCGGTGTCTGATAACCGGAAGTAAAAAAATACCTCATTTCAAAGGTCCCCTGTGGAGTAGCCATATATTTTCCCGAAACAGCCCGACTCACGGTAGTTTCGTGTAGTCCCACTGCTTTTGCAATTTGGGCCATAGTCATAGGGCGCAAACTCCCTGGTCCTTTTTCGAGAAACTCATACTGTCGATTTACAATTTGTTGAGCGACTGCCAAAAGGGTTTCTTGCCGTTGTTGAATGCTTCGAATAAAAAAACGTCCGCTCCGAATTTTTTCTCGAAGATAATCCCTTACCTCCAAATCATTTTTGGGCTGAAAAAGCAGTTCTTTATAAGCGGCATTCACTCGCAATCGTGGTAATTCACTGTTGTTCAGGACAACTCGATATTCCCCATCTTCGTCCTTTTCCACCATAACATCCACAGCGACAGATGGCTCGGAAGCATCCGTAACCGATAATCCCGGTTTGGGACTTAAATGAGTAATACGCTCGGCTGCTTTGCTCACCTCGGCCAAGGGAACATGCAGTGCCTTTGCAATTTCGGATAATTTTCTACGCCCCAAAGCTTCCAGGTGGAATTTAACGATCTGGCCTTCCAAAGCATCCTCTTTTTTCTGGCGCCGCAGTTGAAGAAGGAGGCATTCTCGGAGATCGCGAGCGGCAACCCCTGGGGGTTCCAACGTCTGAATCCGCCTCAATACGTTTTCCACACGCGTAATATCCACATGGGCCAAATGTGAAATCTCCTCTACCGAAGCTTCCAAGTAGCCAGTCTCATCTATATTCCCAATAATCCAAGTAGCGATGGACATGTCTTCTTTACTCATCTCTATCCAACCGAGCTGGTTACCAAGCAATCGCTGCAATGTGTTGGCTTCAGTTATTGAAGCAACTAAAAATTGATGTCGTTGTGGTGCATCTGAGGAAGCCGCGGATTGTACGTAATAGGTATTCCATTCATCTTCCAAGCGGGATAACTCTTTTACGGATAAAGGATCCTCTAAATCTTTCGGAAATTCTTCTTCCAGAACTGGATTCAGCATCATTTCTGTGGCGGCCAACCCTTTTAATTCCATGAGAGATGCCTGCAAAATCTGGAGACTCTGCCGCATTTGTGGCGAAAGCACCTGTTGTAAGGCGAGCCCTGTGACTTGCTTCATTTCCGACATGATACTCGGAAATTACGGAACTAAAATTGCCCATCAAGTGTTTTTCTCTCTACACCCCTGCGATTTTACGGAAATTGTTGTTTTTAGATGGAGCTATACTCATTTTAAAAATTGCAGACGGATCTTATCAAAGCTTCTTAGGCCCATACCTTCCCTAGCTGGAAATATAGTTAAAATCGTATCAATGATTACAGATTTGACTCGCTTGGCTCCCGCCAAGTAAATTAGGATATGTGTTGGAAGGTACGATTGAGTACCATAGAAAAATTATGCAACAAATAATATTAGCAATTCATTAATATATTTGAGATATGATATAAATGGCTTGCCTGATTTAGTCGTGCACGGGAAACGGAAGGGAAATAAATATACAAAGTATTTATTTCGGGGATGAAGACTTGTTGCGATGACAATAGGTATTATTGTGTAGTGTGGTAATGAGCGAACTCAGGCATAGCGTTTAATTGAGCAATTTCCCTTTGGGTTTCTGGAGAGCGCGGCTTAAAAACGAGCATCTCATCAAAACGGCCGATAAGCTCTGGACGGAAAACCTGTTGTAGTTCAGAAAGGACGACACGCTGCAAAGTCACAACAGTGAGAGAACCTGATCCGGATTGATTCCTGCAGCAACGAACGCATCGTCCTGAAGAGTCGACATAGAAAGAACCAGTCGATGTTGAATAACAGTTTTTTGGAAGACGAAGGAAAGGCATCGAGATGTTTTAGCCAGCAGAGCAACTTTAGATTTGAGCCAATTTTCTAATTTCAACAAGACATCTTCGGCGACCAAAAAAATCGTACCTCTTCGAGGAAGAGGGGGTGGAGGTATGGGGATTCGAACCCCAGACCTTCTCATTGCGAACGAGACGCTCTACCAACTGAGCTATACCCCCATAATAACACCCCAACGGAATCCACCTGCCCTTTCTCTATCCTCCTGTCTTAAAACAAACGGACCTAACCTATAAAAAGCTCCAATATCAATAAGGTCCCATCCGTAAGACCAACTTCTAGTTACCTCGAGTTCCGGGTGAAAATCAATGCAAAAGCATCAGGTCTTAGAGATCTCAGGTGGGTCCGCAGGAAGCAAACGAGGCAGAACTTCAATTTCTCGAATCGTAGTGATTTGTTTGTCTCCGGAAACAGTACCCAAACTACGAAATTTCCGCGCCGTGACCAGTACTCGGCTCTCCAGACTGCGTGAAGCATCATTAAACGAGCGAGTTGCGGAAGCAATGCCTGCGGCCACCTTGTCCATATGTGCAGCAAAAACGGCGAGGCGATCGTGCAACTCCTGTCCTAACTCACTGATCGCCCGAGCGCTTTCGGCAATTTTTTCTTGTTGCCAGCCATGATGAATCACACGAAGCAGTGCGATCAAAGTGGTTGGCGTCGCAAGAATCACACGTCGGGTTGCGGCTTCCTCAATCAGGCCTGGGTCAATCTGTAAAGCTGCCCCAAAAACGGTTTCCATTGGGAGAAAAAGAACCACAAATTCTGGAGCTGATTTAAATTGTTGCCAGTATGCTTTACGGGAAAGCTGCTGAATATGTGCCTTCAATTGATCAGCGTGACGTCGTAACGCGGCTTCACGAGCAACTTCTTCGTTTAAATTGAGAGAATCCAAATAAGCATTTAAGGGCACCTTGGAATCGATGACTATCTGCCTTTCGCCAGGAAGATGCACAATCAGGTCGGGACGCAGATTTCCTTCTTCAGACTGGATATTTTTTTGTTCTGTAAAATCACATTTTTCCAGCATGCCGGCAAATTCGACCACACGACGCAACTGCATTTCTCCCCACCGTCCACGCGCTTGAGGTTCTCGTAATGCACGGACGAGATTGGCTGTCTCGCTTTGAAGCCGTAACTGGCCTTCCCCTACTCCTCGAAGTTGCTCCATGAGTTTTTCATAGGCTCCAATCCGTTGCTTTTCGATTAAATGCACTTCATCTTGAAATTTATCCAGCGTTTCACGGACGGGTTTTACAGTCTCCTCAATACGTTTTCGACGTTCCTCCAAATCTCGATCGGCAATTTCCAAAAACGATTTGTTGTTTTGCAATAGAGCTTCGCGGGAAAGTGCTTTAAATTCATCTGACAAAGCTTTCCTTGTACTCTCCAGTAAAGCCACCTGCTCACCACTCGCTTTCTTCTCATCCAGAAGCTCTTGCTCCAATTTTGCCAATTCCACTTCTTTCTGATTTACCCTCCCGTCAAAATATATTTTGCATGAGATCCACGTGATCAAGGCGGTGACTCCTATGAAGGGTAAAATGAGGAAAGTCATTTCCATTAGGAGTTATAAGGCACTCGAATATTCGAACTCAGAAAGGTATAAATCCCACACTCCGCTTTACTAAATATCGTCCGGATTGGATTATTTTAATGACTGTGCCGCTTCCACTACTGCCTCGATCGTTATTCCCAATTCTTTCAATGCTATAGTACCGGGGGCACTCAGTCCAAATCGATTTATAGCTACCACCTTACCATCCAGTCCAACATAGCGGAACCAACTATCGCAAACTCCGGCTTCTATGGAAACCCGCCGCCGTACTCGCTGAGGCAATACGTTTTCTCGATACTCAGGTGATTGTCGTTCGAATCGTTCGAAACACGCCATAGAAACCACTCTGGTGCCCTGCCCAAGCTGTTCAGACGCCTGCAATGCCAGTTGAAGTTCGCTGCCCGAAGCCAGGAGAATGAGATCCAAATCGGCTGTTTCTTTTTTCGCAATATAACCACCGAAAAATACGCCCTTTCTTCGATCCTCCACCGGGATTTGATTGAGATTTGGCACATTTTGACGAGTCAAAGCCAACAGAGTTGGTCCATCTTGACGGGAAAACGCCGCTGCAAATGCACCTGCAGTTTCTTCTGGATCAGCCGGACGAATCACATCTAAATTAGGAATGCAACGAAGTGCGGATATTGTTTCCACGGGTTCGTGCGTGGGACCATCCTCTCCAACTCCAACGGAATCGTGGGTGAAAATATAAACGACAGGCAGATGAGATAAGGCTGCTAGACGGATAGAAGGACGTCCATAATCACTAAACACTAGAAATGTAGCTCCGCTCGCACGGAAAATTCCATCATAAGCAATACCGTTCAAAATGCCACACATGGCATGCTCACGAATTCCAAAATGTACATTGCGTCCTTTTCGGTTCTCCCGATTAAAATCTCCTCCACCTTCGATATAATTGAGCGTCGAACCATGGAGATCCGCACTACCACTCATCAAGAGTGGAAGAGACTTCCCTATCGGTTGAAGTACTTCGCTGCCAGCTTTTCGGGTCGCAATATTGACCGAAGGGTCAAAGACCGGAATTTGTGCCAACAGATCGGGAACGTCGCCTTTTAATGCACGGTCAAGAAGTATAGCGAGATCGCTATTAGCTGCACGCCAAGCTTCATAAGTTTTTTTCCACTCTTCATAATGGCGGCGCAATTTTTCTCTGTGCTGTACAAAGTACTGCTTAGTTTCCGGGGAAACATAAAAAGTTTCGCTGGGAAGCCCCAATCCTTTGCGAGCCTCGGCTGTATATTTCACCCCAGCTTCTCCATGTGCCTTATTCGTCCCGCAAACCTCTGGAATTCCTTTTCCAATCAGTGTCTTCGCAATAATAAACTGAGGCTTACCAGACTCCGAAAATTTGGCCTTGTTAAAAACTTCCAAAAATTCCTGCATATTGTGCCCATCAACTTCATAGACGTCCCATCCTAAGGCACGATACCGCCCCGCGGTGTCCTCGCTTTGCGTCACTGGCGCCATTGCATCGAGGGTCACATTATTGCTGTCATAAATCATGATCAAGTTATCGAGACGGAGGTGCCCCGCCAGTGCGGATGCTTCTTGACCAATTCCTTCCTGCAA
>Ga0153924_1001342_pt1 | contig 12638 bp, 8 predicted proteins | sample TSNJ008MetaG_FD_104709 | JGI IMG/M metagenome (GOLD analysis project Ga0153924, IMG submission 104709) | Attine ant fungus gardens microbial communities from New Jersey, USA - TSNJ008 MetaG | ecosystem: Host-associated > Fungi > Mycelium > Unclassified | place: USA: New Jersey, Wharton State...
GACTACGCTTCGCTACGCTCGGGATGACAAGTGAGGCGGTCCCTCAACTACGCTTCGCTACGCTCGGGATGACAAGTGAGGCGGTCCCTCGACTACGCTTCGCTACGCTCGGGATGACAAGTGAGGCGGTCCCTCGACTACGCTTCGCTACGCTCGGGATGACAAATGCGCTACGGGGGAAGTTGGATTGGCGGGCCTTGATCGTCTTCGTAGGTGCCGAAAACGGGCGGCGGTTCGGGCAGGGCGGCGGCTTCGTCGTCGAGACGCGAGAAGCGTTGAATCGGCATCGGTCCGGTTCCCGTTACACGTTCGTCTATAAGCGGCGGTGCCTCTTGTTGCGTCTTAGGCGCAATGTATGAATCCGGCTCGATCGCGTCTTGCGCTTCCGACTCATACGCACGAACGACGGTCTCATTGAACGAGCGCTGCGAAGGAAGCGTGAGCAGACGTTCGTCGCCCGCGCGCCGCGTCATGCCGCGAATGATGTACGCATTCTGCAATCGCTTCAGGCCGCGCAGCGGAAGCGACGAGGTCGGGACGCCGACGAAGAGCTCGCGTACCACGTCGTAGGTTTTCTCCGAAGCAACGATCGCCGCGTTGAGCTCTTCCGAAGCAGCTTCTAACCGTGCTGCGATTTCAGCCGGGTTGCCGACGATCGCAAATTCGCGTCGATCTTTGTACCCCGTGTCGCCCGCGACAATCTTTCCGGAGTTTACGCCCATGCCGATCGAGATCGGCTTGCGTCCCTGGGCGCGCCAGCGCGCGTCCATGGCATCGATCACGCGCATGACGTCGAGGCTGGCGCGGAGCGCACGCTCTTCTTGAAATTTCTCCTCGATCAAAACGCCGAAAATGGCGGTGACCGTGTCGCCGCGCAAGCTTTCGATCATGCCGTGGTGCCTTTGCACCGCCTGACCGACGATCGTATAGAACTCGTTGAGATAGCGTAGCGTCTCGGACGGCGAAAGCGACTCTGCAAAGAGCGCGAAATTGCGGATACGCGCGCAGAGAATCGTGGCGTAGTACTCGCGCGCCTCGAAGAGACGCGGATCTTTGCGGGCGAGCAGATCCTCGACCACGGGCGCCGGCACGTAACGGGAAAAGAGCGCGAGTACCCGCTTATTCTCTTGTCGCGCGAGCACGTAGCGCCGGAAGAACGTCCATGCGTAGTAGATCGCCGCACCGGCGAGCCCCGCAAGTGCGATGACCAGAATGGCAGCCATTGGTGCGGGAGAACTTCCCGAGGCCCGGCCGGGAAACCCGTCGAACGCGGACGTATGTTCGCCCCTTTGGTCGCGGTGGTCGCGCTGCATGTCATTCCGCGGCCGGTCTCGCTCACGAGGGGAGCATGTTCGATTGCGCCGCCGCGCACCGTTCCGCTTGCAATCGACCCGGGCGCCTTTGAAGAGCTGCGCGATCGCTGGAAAGCCCTCGGCATCGCTCGTATCGAGGCAGGGGCGGAGTCTGCCATCCATTTCGAGCGCGATGCAACACTTGCGCCGCAAGCGTATCGTTTGAGCGTCGCGCCGCACGGTATTACGATGTGGAGCAGCGATGCCGACGGCGCCTTCTATGCGGTGATGACGCTCGCCCAGCTGCCGGTTCGGATGAACGCGGGCTGGGCGCTGCCGTGCGTGCAGATCTCCGACCGTCCTGCGCTGCACTGGCGTATTCTTTCCGACGACGTGTCTCGCGGGCCGCTCCCGACGATGCGCTATTTCGAAGAGCGCATCCGCACGATCGCGGCATTTAAAATGAACGGTTACTCACCATATATGGAGCACGTGTTCGCAAGTCCGACCGACCCGCTTGCCGCTCCACCCGACGGAATTACGCCCGGGCAATTGCGCGCGCTCGCCCGTTATGCGGCGCAATTTCACGTTGCATTTATTCCCGAACAACAAACCTTTGCTCACATGCACAACACCCTTCGTATCGAACAATACGCGAGCGCGGCGGAGCTTCCCCACGGATTCTTGCTCAATCCGGGCTCGCCGATTGCAGCGGCATACTTGCGGCGCATCATCGGGCAGGAGTTGGCAGCAGTACCGCATCCGCCGTTCTTTCACATCGGCTCCGACGAACCGTCCACGCTCGGGGAAGGCACGACCGCTGCATATGTTGCCGCACACGGCGGACGTGCCGCGGTATATGCGCAGCACGTGCGTGACATGAACGCGCTGATTGCTCCATCCGGAGCGCGGCTGATGCTTTGGGACGACGCGATCGAGGCCGATCCGTCGATCATGACCGGCCTTCCGCGCTCGGCTGTCGTCGTGAATTGGCACTACGGTTCGCAGGCGAGCTACGAGCCGTACATTCAAACGATCGCGCGCGGCGGATTCGCGCAGATGGTCGCGCCCGGGGCCAACAATTGGAACCGCTTTTTCCCCAATCTGACCACCGCGCTCGCAAACGAACGCCGCTTTATCGACGACGGCAAGGATGCGCACGTACTTGGGTTGTTTCAAACCGAATGGAACGACGACGGTGAAACGCTGTTCGAGGCGACGTGGTACCCGGTGCTGTACGCCGCGGCCGATGCGTGGAGCACGAGCGACGGATTCTCGGCAGATTTCCCAAGTGCGTTCTTCGGTCTCGACGACACACGGTATGCGCGCGACGTTCAGCTGCTCGGCTCGCTCGATGCGCGCCTGCCGGAGTACAGCGACCAGCTCGCGTGGGCCGATCCGTTCGCACCGGCCGTCTCGGCGCTTATGGCCAAAGTTGATCTCTCCAGTTTCCGGCTCGATGCGGAAGAGGCGGAAACGCATCTCATCGAAGCGCATCCGCCGCTGCACGCGAATGCTGCGGCGGTCATGCTGCTTGCCGCGCAACGCTACGATGCCCTTGGCCGGCGTTATCAGATCGCCCAGGAAGTGCGGGGTTACTACACCGACGCGTCCACGGATCCGGCCGATGCGATTCGCGATTTATATTGGTGTAAGTATTGGTTCTGGGAGCAGCGCGACACGGACGAGCGTCTGGCGATAGTCTACGCAAAGGCGTGGCGATATGAAGATCGCCAGGATCATCTCGCGAGCAACCTCGAGCGCTATCACCTCGACGCGCAGCGAGCCATCGTGCGCGCCGACGCAATCGACCGCGCGACGTACGAGGACTACGTGCCGGCCAAGAAGCTGCCTTCGCTGGAAAGCCTGCTGGGTTTGCCGCTGTGACACACGGCATCGCGCTGCTGCTCGTGTTTGCCGCATTCGCGATCGCAATGTACCGGCGCCTGATGCCGGCAATCGTCGCGTTGCCGTGTATGGCCGTTTTGATGACGCTCGTCACCGGCGTGCCGGCGGGGCATCTGGCCGCTCTGTTTACGCACGGCGCGATCGCGCTGGCGCCGGTATACGTCACCGTCATCTTCGGCGCGCTGCTGGCTCGCGTTACGCTCGATACCGGCATCGCGCGCGGCTTGGTCAATCTCGCGGCCGAATACGGCGGCGAGCAGCCGTTCGTACTCGCGCTCGTCCTATGCGTCGTCGTCGCGTTGCTCTTCACGTCGCTCTCGGGGCTCGGAGCAATCATTATGGTCGGGTCGATCGTGTTGCCCGTCATGATGACGACCGGCGTGCCTCGCACCGTCGCAGCGACCCTCTTCTTGATGGCCTTTGCGCTCGGATTCATCTTCAATCTGGCCAACTGGAAGTTTTATACGCAGCTCTTCGGCGTCGTGCCGCAGCAGATGACGCACTACGCGCTGTTGCTTGCGGTAATCGATGCGATTGCGCTCGTGGTGTACGCCGCGGTTTCGTTTTCGCGCGAGCGCGGCTATGCCACGTGGGCAGTGAGCGCGCAGGATCAGCAACAGCGTGTCCCCGCGGTCGCTCTCTTGGTGCCGGTGCTGCCGATCGTCTTGTATTTTGCATTGCATCTCGAGCCATCGATCGCGTTTGTCGTGTCGGCCATCTTCGGCGCGCTCGTCACGCGCGGAGCGAAGACCGTCGAAACGCTGGTTGCGGCCGCGATTCGCGGCGTGGAGGACGTTGCTCCGGCGGTGCTGCTTTTTATCGGAATCGGCATGCTGTTCGTTGCGACGCAAGAGACGCAGTTCAACGCGGCAGTCGCGCCGCTCGTCCGGCCGTGGGCGGGCAACCCGTTCGCGTACGTCCTCATCTTCGGACTTGCCAGCCCCCTCGTGCTCTACCGCGGTCCGCTCAATCCGTTCGGCGTCGGCATTGCCGTCTTCACGGTGTTGCTGGCGACGCACGCGTTCGATCCGCTGGTCCTGGTCGCGGCGGTCATGGCCGTCGTTCAAGTGCAGAACGTGTGCGATCCGACCAATACGGCCAACGTCTGGGTTGCGAACTTTACCGGCACGCCGATCGATCTCATTACGAAGCGCACGCTGCCCTATCAAGTGGCGGTTGCAACGCTCGCGGTGCTGGCGGTCGTGCTTGCCGCCCCGCTTCTCTTCGGCGATCGCGTCATTGCCTCGCTCGCGCAACCAACCCTCGCGGCAACGCCGGCGCCCGGCGCGGGCCTCTACGCGCCGCCCTCCGCCGCCGATCGCATCGCCGTCGACAACGACGGTTCTGCGCTGGCTCGTGCCGGTGCGAGCGCTGTAATTTCCGATTTGAACCGCCTGCCGTGGAGCGCGTTCGCGCGCCGCGAGAATCCCAACGCGAGCGACTGCTCGCGAAAATCATACGCGGCATACGTCTTTGTAACTGCGGCTACATTCAGGCTCATCGAAGGCACCGATCTCGATATCGGATTGCGCCTGGAAGATTGCGGCGGATGGATCGTCGACGAATGGCACGATCATGCGCTGGAACCGGCCGCGCCGGCAGCGGCAGATGCAGCGGCGCTCGCACGCGAAGGTGCGCAACGCTTGCGGGCATGGGCGGCGGCCGACCCGCGTGCCGGCGCGCTCTTCACCCGCGGCGTCGCGCTGGCGCCGGGCGCGCGGCCGGGCTATTTCTACACGCTCTTCAAGACCGTGGACGGCAACATGCGCGCTTACGTTCGCGCGGGAGGACCGGCGTACGACGCCGGTTTGCGAACCGGCGACATCATCGAAAAGATCGACGGCCTGGCGTGGTGGGAATACGGAACCTATCAGACCGAATCGCAGTCATACGACGAGAAGCCGCACGAGTTTGAGATCGAGCGTGGGAAGCGCACGCTCGAAATTGCGCTCTCCGAATTGGAAGGGAATCGATGACCACGATCGATCGGGAATTAGCAACCTTTTGCGAGCAGCATCGCGAGGCGTATCTCGACGAACTGCGGCGCTGGATAGCAATTCCGTCGATATCTGCGGATCCCGCGCACCGCGGCGACGTGCGCGCATGCTGCGAGCGCCTCGTCGAGCGAATGCGCGAGATCGGGCTTGACGGACGGGTTCTCGAAACCGGCGGAAATCCGCTCGCGTTCGGACAATGGCTGGGCGCGCCTGGAAGACCAACGATCCTGATCTACGGTCACTACGACGTGCAGCCAGTCGATCCGGTCGAACTGTGGAACAGCCCTCCGTTCGAAGGTCACGTGCGCGACGGAAAAATCTACGGACGCGGCTCGGTCGACGACAAGGGTCAGGTGTTGATGCATCTTGCGGCGATCGAAGCGCACATGCGCACGCGCGGACGTCTGCCAATCAACGTGAAAGTCGTGATCGAGGGCGAAGAGGAGATCGGATCGCCGAATTTCGATGCGGCGCTCGCGCAGTACCGCGATCTGATTCTCGCCGACGTCGCCGTGATCAGCGATACGGCCGTTTTTTCCGAAGACGTTCCGTCGTTAACGACCAGCGTGCGGGGCCTCGTGCGTTGGGAAATCTCGGTACACGGGCCCACCGACGATCTGCATTCCGGGTACTACGGCGGCATCGTGGCCAATCCGATCGAAGTGCTGGCGCGCATCATCGCGGCGCTCAAGGATGCCGACGGTCGCGTGAGCGTTCCCGGCTTTTACGAAGGCGTACCGGAACTCGACGCCGTTACGCGCGACGAGCTGGCGCGTTTGCCGTTCGACGAGGTACGCGAAGCCGTGCAGCTCGGCGTGCCGTCCCTATCGGGTGAGCGCGGTCGTGGGCCGCTCGAGCGCATGTGGTTTCGCCCGACACTCGAGTGCAACGGGATCTGGGGCGGTTATCAAGGACCCGGCAGCAAGACGATCATCCCGAGTTGGGCGCGCGCGAAACTCTCCGCGCGATTGGTCGGCAGCCAAGATCCGGCACGCGTTCGGGCGATCGTTGCCGACTACATCCGCGCCATTGCACCGGCGAGCGTGCGCGTCGAGATCGAATCAGCCGGCGAAGTTCCGGCAGTCGTCATCTCGCGCTTGCATCCCGCGGTCGAAGCTGCGGGTCGCGCGATGCACGCCGGCTTTGGTGCAGCGCCCGTTTATATCGGAACCGGCGGATCGATCGGTCCGGTCGCAAGCTTCGATCGCATTCTAAAGATTCCGCAAGTCATGATCGGCGTCGGCTTGCCCGACGATCACATCCACGCACCGAATGAAAAGTTTAATCTCTCGCAATTTTTCGGCGGAATCGTCACGATGGCGACGTTATACGACGAACTTGCAACGAGCGGCGCATGATTCTCTTAGCGCTCGCGCTCGTGCGGGCTCAAGCATTTCCGACCATCTCGCCGATCGTCACGCCAACGCCGGCAAGCGTTTCCGAACGGGCGCTTCTCGATAGCGGACTCGGCGATGCGGCAGCTCGAGCAAAGGCGATAGGCGGATCGCTGGGAGTCGAGATCGTCGATCTTACGACTGGGGCGGATGCACAGCGCAGCGCTTCCTCCGCCTATCCGATGGCTGGTCTGCAAAGACTACCGCTTGCGATTCTGGTTTATCGTAGCGTCGACGCCGGCAGCTTTTCGCTTGCGAAAAATCCGGCCGGGAGTGATGCAACCGTCGCGGAGCTTCTTGCACGCATGCTGCTGCACGAGGATGCGGCGGCGCAGCGCACGCTGATCGGCGCTCTCGGCGGAACGGATGCCGTCGACGCACAACTGCGCGCTTTGGGCTACGACACGATTTTCTTTTCTCCCGACGGTACCGGCTTTGCACCGCCGGAAGCACTCGCACGCCTGCTGAGCAATTTGGCACAAGGGAAACTCTTACGGCCGCCATCGACCAAGTCGCTCGTCGACCAGCTTGTGAAAGTGCAATCGGCGCCGCAGCGGCTGCGGGCGGGATTGATCCCCAATGCGCGCCTCGCGCATCAAACGGGCACGCTCCCGGGACCAGGCGGCGTTGCGCAAGCAACCAACGATGCGGGCATTGCATACATCGAAGGGCACACGGTCGTTATCGTCGCCATGTTGAAAAGCGCCGGCGGCGGCGATTCGAACCGGGATGCCGTGATCGCCGACGTCGGCCGCACCGTCGTTACGGCAATCAACGCGGCGCCCTAAACGGCGAGAGAGTGGTACTATGGAGCGACAAAAGGAGGAGCAGTCTATGTCGCGACTTGCACCCGTTCTCGTCATTGCCGGCTTCCTTTTTCTACTGGTCGCCCCTGGTTTGCGGGCGCAGAACTCTTGGCCAACCTCCGACTCGTACACGAGCGCAGCGGACAACAACAGCGCTTGGATTTTGCCGGCGCGCACGTACAGCGGTAACCGCTACGTACCCGCCGCCAAAATCGGCGCAGCAGATGCCGCCAAGTTGAAAAAGGCCTGGTCGGCGAGCGTCGATGCGCGCGGTCCGCTCGAAGTTTCTCCGATCGTTTGGCAAGGAACGATGTACGTCACGTCGTCACACAACGACGTGTATGCGCTCGATGCCAAGACCGGTGCGGTCAAGTGGCATTTCGCGGATAAACCGCATGTGATCGCGTTTTCTGCAAATCGCGGCGTTGCGCTCGGCGACGGCAAGGTGTATGAGGCAACGCTCGACGGTCATCTGATTGCGCTGGATGCCACGACCGGAAAGGTGGTCTGGAACGTCCTGGCCGCGCACGACCCGCGCAACACGTTCTTCACAATGCAGCCCGTGCCGTATGGAAGCATGTTGCTGCTCGGTGCATCCAACGGCGATTGGGGCGGGATCGGCTATTTGAGCGCGTTCGACGCGGCGACCGGTAAGCGCTTATGGGATTGGAAAACCATACCCGGGCCGGGTGAGCCCGGCCACAACACGTGGAGCGGTGATTCCTGGAAGCGCGGTGGCGCCGCTATCTGGAGCGGCATCGCGATCGATCCGTCGAGCAGTACACTCTATGCCGATCTCGGCAATCCGCAGCCCGACTTCCTCGGCACGATTCGTCAAGGTTCGAATCTGTATAGCGATTCGATGGTTGCACTCGACATCAGCGGTGGCGCGCCGAAGATGAAGTGGTATCACCAATTCATTGCGCATGACACGCACGATTGGGATCCAGCCATGCCGCCCGTGCTCTTTACCGGAACGATCGGCGGAACTCCACGGCATTTGGTTGCCGCGGGCGACAAAGGCGGAAACTTCTGGGTGTTGGACGCCGCGACCGGCTCGCTGGTCTATCATCTTGCCGTCAGCACGCAGCGCGGCCAAAACACGCAGCCCAGCCGTACCGGCGACATTGCGTGCCCCAACACCAACGGTGGCGTCGAGTTTAACGGTGGAAGCTATTTGCCGCAGACCAACGCGTTCTACGTACCTAGCGTCAATCAGTGCGGAATCTGGACTTCGCCCGGAACGGCGGCCTACATCGCGGGACAATTCTATCTCGGCGGTGCGTTCCCGAAGCAATACGGACCGAGCACGGGCTACGTGAATGCGGTCGACATCGGAACCGGAAAGTTCCTGTGGCGTAAGCATCTGGCGTTTCCGCAGATCGGCGGAGCGCTGTCCCTATCGAGCGGCGTCGTGTTCACCGGCGGCGTGAACGGAGACTTCACTGCCTATGACGCCAAAACGGGCGCAGTGCTTTGGCACTATCAAACCGGACTGACGATTCAAGGTCCGCCCAGCTACTACGAGCTCGACGGCAAGCCGTACGTCGTGGTAGGCGCGGGCCCCGCGGGCGTAAACTTTGCCGATCCGCGTTTCGGTCAGGGTGCGCCGACGCTCGAGGGTACCTACTCGCACCCCGTTCGTGCCGTGATTACTGCGTTTACCACGCCGTAAGAGGCAAGATTCGATGCGCACGATCGCTGCGTTCGCCGCCTTCGCGCTCATGCTCGCCTGCATGGCGCGCGCAGGTCCGGCGCGCGACGATCACGGCAGTGCGATCGCTGCAATAGCGGACGTTCAGGCCGCGGTCGCCGAGATCGTGCGCATCGAGAACGGTGACGAAATCGGACGTGACGCGTACGTGCGCGCGGCTCACCGTGCGCTCAATGCGCTCGTCGGACGCGACGGCGAGAATTATGCTCGCGCGTTTGGCGATCCGGGTGACGGCATCGGAACGCTGGGTCACGTCGATCGCATGCTAGACCAAAATGCGACGCTGCGATGGACGCCAGCGGTGGAAGGCGCAAAGGCAAACGTTCTCGCGGCCGCAGAGGATTTGCAAGATGCGATTGGCGAGCGCGAACTTGAAGATTATCAGATCGATCTCACTCGCGCGCTCGCGAACCTCGCGCTCGTCGTCGGACGCCCGTCTACGGACGGCGTTCTCGGCGGCCTCAGCGGCGCACTCGCAAATACCGATCTCGGCGTACCCTCCGGCGCACGGCGCGCTTCGGCGTGCAAGGTACCGGCGCGTACGCCCGCCTATGGGGTGCGCGCTGGGCGTTTGGTCTACGTCGCGCTGCCGCGCACGATCGCGGCGGCGCAAGTTCCGGTCGGTTTAGACATTCGATCGATTGTCGTGAGCGCAAGCAACGTCGTGCTTTACACCGGCAGCGCCTCCGCGGTGGCTCGCTCGTGCGCAACGGCGGATCCGCCCCCCGCGCTCTACACCCGCGAACAAGCTCGAGCGGGCGCCGCGGTGTACGCGCGATACTGCTTGCAGTGTCATGGGACCGATTTGCAGGGGACAGCTGGTCCGGCCGTCGCCGGAACGGAATTCTTGAAGACCGCCAAGTTCGACGGGTGGAGCCTTCGCGACGTGCGTACGACGGTATTTGAGAACATGCCGTTCTCGAATCCCGGTTCGCTCACGCCGAGGCAATACGCGGAGGCGACGGCCTTTTTGCTGGCGTCCAGCTGTTATCCGGCGGGTTCGAAGCCGTTTCCACAGAGCGACGAGGCTTCTTTGGCTGCGATAAAGCTCGGGCCGATTACCGCAGCAAAGCCGACGAACGCAAAGAACGGCACCTGTGCCGTCAAATAACTCGCGGTAGTGACCAAACTTCGCTTGGGCGTCGACGTCGGTGGTACGTTCACCGACGTCGTCGCGATCGACGCGGCTACACGTGCGCTCGTTGCCCGCGTAAAGGTGCCGACTACCCATGATGCGCCTGAGGGCGTCGCTGCCGGAATCGTCATCGGGATCGCGAGCATCTTGCGCCAGAGCGGCGTGCATGCCGCCGACGTTGCGTTCATCGCGCATTCCACGACGCAGGCGACCAATGCGTTATTGGAAGGCGACGTAGCGCGAGTCGGCGTGATCGGCTTGGTTTCGCGCGCGGGATGGTTGGCGTGTGCGCAAATGCGTTTTCGGCCGGTGGCCCTCGCGCCGGGCAGCGTGCTCGCACCGCGCTTTGCGTTCGTTTCGGTGCGCGATGACGCAGCACTGAATGCGGCGCTCACGTCGTTCGAGCGCGACGGCGTCGAAGCTGTCGCCGTGAGCGAACCGTTCGGCGTCGACCGGCCCGAGCGCGAAGCAGCCGCTGCCGATGCCGCGCGCCGGCGCGGATTGCATGCGACCAGCGGTCATGACGTGACCGCAATGTACGGCTTGCGCGCTCGAACGCGCACCGCGGCGCTCAATGCTGCGATCCTGCCGAAGATGGTGCGAACTGCGGAGATGACGCGCGGTGCGGTGGAGAGCGCGGCTATCGTGGCTCCGCTGATGATCATGCGCAGCGACGGCGGCGTGATGGATGTACGCGAAGTGTTCACGCGGCCCATTCACACGATGCTCTCGGGACCGGCCGCGGGCGTCGCGGGAGCCCTGCTCTACGAGAACGTTACCGACGGGATCTTTCTCGAAGTTGGCGGCACGAGCGTCGATTGCTCGGCGATACGTGGCGGCCGCCCCCAGATGCGGCCGGCGCGCATCGGCGGTCACCGCACGATGCTGAACACGATCGACTCGCGCACCCTCGGCATTGCCGGCGGCAGCATGGTGCGAATCAACGCACACGAGATTTTCGACGTTGGTCCGCGCTCGGCGCATATTGCCGGCTGCCGCTACGCTGCGTTCTGCGAAGAGTCGGACTTCGATGGCGCACGGCTCGAACGCTTCGCGCCGGGACCGAACGATCCGCCGGAATATCTGCGCTTTCGCCTGCGCGACGGCGGCTATGCAACGGTCACGCCGACGTGCGCAGGCAATCTACTCGGATACGTCGCCGACGACGCGTTTGCACGCGGTAATCCAGCGAGCGTGCGTCGGGCATTTGCGCTCTTGGCCGCCGAGCTCGGCGGCCAGGGCGAAACGCATGCAGGGCGCTTGCTGGAGCTCGCCGCTGCGAAAGTGCACGCGTGCATCGAAGGCTTGATAGCGGACTATGGTTTGACTGCCGGCAACACGGTGTTGGTAGGCGGTGGCGGGGCCGCCGCCGCACTCGTGCCGTTCGTCGCGCAGCGATACGGTTTCGAGTATCGCATCGCGCGCGACGCGGAAGTGATCTCGCCGATCGGCGTTGCGCTTGCTCTCGTGCGCGATGTCGTCGAACGCACGATCGTCGATCCCAAGCCGGAGGACATCGTGCGCATCCGGCGCGAAGCGGCCGATCGCGCCGTCGCCGCGGGTGCGGATCCGGATCGCATCGAGATCAGCGTCGAAATCGATAGCCAGCGCAATCGCGTGCGCGCGACCGCGTCGGGCGCGACCGCGATGGTCGAAGCCGCGGGACACGGCGAACGCAACGAATCGGAGCGCCGGGATGCCGCGGCGCGATCTTTGCGCGTAGCTGCGGATTCGCTCGAGGAGATCGCGCGCACGCCGCTCATGCGCGTCTACCGGGCGGGACGCGATCTGCGCGTAGTGGACGAAAGAGCGGTCGTGCGATTGGCGCTACGTGAAGCGCAGGTGCGCGGCGCAACGGCCGGCGGCTTGGAAGAGGCGCTTGCGGATGCGATCGAATCTGCCACACGTTTCGGCGACGTAGGGCGCGCGCTTCCGGACGTGTATCTCGTTTACGGCGGACGCATCGCAGATCTGCGCGGACTCGCGCGAGCGGAGCAAGCGATCGCCCTCGCAAAAGAAGAGATTACCGGCCTCGAAGCGGGAGAGAGCGTATTGATGCTCACCGCGCCGCGAGTAGCCTAACACCAATTGTCATCCCGAGCGTAGGCGCGCAGCGCCGCAGTCGAGGGACGCCTCTAACGCATAACATCGAGGCTGCCCTTCGACTTCGCTCACTTCGTTCGCTACGCTCAGGGTGACAAGTGGTAGCTAGACACAAGCTCAAGTGCTACGCACCTACGCTCATCATAACAAACGCAGATGCCGCACCTTTGTCATCCCGAGCGTAGGCGCGCAGCGCCGCAGTCGAGGGACGCCTCTAACGCATAACATCGAGGCTGCCCTTCGACTTCGCTCATTATGACAAACGCAGATGCCGCACCGATTGTCATCC
>Ga0153924_1001343_pt1 | contig 12615 bp, 10 predicted proteins | sample TSNJ008MetaG_FD_104709 | JGI IMG/M metagenome (GOLD analysis project Ga0153924, IMG submission 104709) | Attine ant fungus gardens microbial communities from New Jersey, USA - TSNJ008 MetaG | ecosystem: Host-associated > Fungi > Mycelium > Unclassified | place: USA: New Jersey, Wharton State...
ATCCGGTACGTCGGTCTGCTGGGGCCAGGCGTCGTCGTACCGCAACAGGAGCGTCACCTTCGCGGCGTCGTCCATGGTCGGTGCCCACGAGCGCAGGATGCGTTCGTGGGAGCGGTCGAGTGCGACCACCAGGTCGAGGTCCGGGAACCGGTCCGGGTCGAACTGACGGGCGCGATGCCTGCTGCCATCGTATCCGCGTGCGGCGAGGGCTGCGATCGTGCGCTCGTCGGCGGGTTCGCCGACGTGCCAGTCGCCGGTGCCGGCGGACTCGACCTGGAACCGGTCGGACATGCCGGCGTCGGCCGCCAGCTGGGCGAAGACGATGCCGGCCATGGGGGAGCGGCAGATGTTGCCGCTGCAGACGAACGAGACGCGGAAGGTGGCTCCGGCGTCCGTGGTCATGGGGACATCATGACGCAGCGCGGTGGCGTCCGCGACGGTCGTCGCGTCCGTCGTCGGGTCCGTCGTCTGGTCTGGAGGCGCGGTGCCGGTCGCGTCGTCGGCCCGCGTCACGCGCGCTGGCGGTTGAGCACCGGACGCACGAAGAGCCCGATCAGCCAGGCGAACACGGCGAGCACGAAGGCGCCCACGATGCCCCACCCGAACGACTCCACGTTCAGCCCGAACCCGAAGGCGTCCGAGATCCCCGCGACGATGAGCAGCAGGATCGCGTTGACGACGAACGAGATGAGCCCGAGGGTCAGGATGTAGATCGGGAACGCCACGATCCGGATGAGCGTGCCGATCACCGCGTTGACGAGGCCGAACACGAACGCCACCAGCAGGTAGGTGAGCACGGTGGCCGTGGTGCCGCCGTCGCCGAACGGGGTGACGGAGACGCCGCTGACGATGAGCGTGGTGAGCCAGAGCGCGACGGCGTTGACGACGAGGCGGACGAGGAATCGCATGCACCCATGATGCCCTCCGGTGACCGGGGACGGGCCGATGGAAGCTCGTGCGTGCCCGGGTAGCCTGGTCCGGTGACTGACGAGCGCGTGCACATCCGTCCGGAGATCGCGGTGCTCCCCGCCTACACGCAGGGACGCCAGGCCGCGGCCGACGCCTTCAAGCTGTCGAGCAACGAGAACCCGTTCCCGCCGCTGCCCGGAGTGGTCGAGGCCGTGCAGGCGCAGACGGCGTTCAACCGCTACCCCGATGCGACCGCCCTCGCCGTGCGTGCCGTGCTCGCGAACCGCTTCGGCACCACCGTCGACGAGGTCCACGTCGCCCCGGGCAGCGTCGCGATCCTGCACGAGCTCGCGAAGGCCACGTCCGGCCCCGGCGACGAGATCGTCTACGCCTGGCGCTCCTTCGAGGCGTACCCGGGCGTCGTCACGGTCGCCGGCGCCACGAGCGTGCAGGTGCCGAACCGCGCCGACGGCGGGCACGACCTCGACGCGATGGCCGCAGCCGTCACCGAGCGCACCCGCATGGTGATCGTGTGCACGCCGAACAACCCGACCGGCCCGGTCGTCACGGGCGCCGAGTTCGAGGCCTTCATGGCGCGGGTGCCGTCGACAGTGCTGGTCGTCCTCGACGAGGCGTACGCCGAGTTCGTCACCGAGCCGACCGCCGTCCGCGGTGCCCCGCTGCTCGAGCAGTACCCGAACCTCGTCGTCCTCCGCACGTTCTCGAAGGCGTACGGGCTCGCCGGCCTCCGCGTCGGGTACGCCCTCGGCCCGGCGTACGTGCTCGACGCCGTCCGTGCCTGCGCGATCCCGCTGTCGGTCACGGCGCAGGGACAGGCCGCGGCGCTCGCCAGCCTCGAACGCGAGTCCGAGCTGCTCGCGCGCGTGTCCGAGATCGCCGCCCTGCGCGACCGCATCGTGACGTCGCTGCGGGAACAGGGCTGGGACGTGCCCGACGCGCAGGGCAACTTCGTGTGGCTGCCCACGGGCGAGCTGACCGCGCACGCCGCGGAGCGCTTCGAGCAGGCGGGGATCATCGTCCGCGCCTTCGGGAACGAGGGCATCCGCGTCTCCATCGGCGAGCACGAGGCTGTGGGAACGCTCCTCGAAACAGCACGCTCGCTTGTGGGGGACCTCCAGGCGGCCCGGTAGTCGCTGCCGCTACGCTGGCCCGCATGTCATTCCGCGCCGCGGCTCCCGCGACGACCACCGTCCGGCTCCTCGACCCCGAGGGCCGGTTCGTGGAGACCGACGAGAACGCCGAGTTCGCCGCCGCCGCGCGAGCGATCCCGGACGAGACCCTGCTGGCGATGCACCGCCGCATGGTCCTCACCCGTCGGTTCGACCACGCCGGTCACAACCTCCAGCGCACCGGGCAGCTCGGCCTCTGGGTCCCGAGCCACGGACAGGAAGCCGCGCAGACCGGCTCCGCCTTCGCCCTGCGCGCCCAGGACCACGTCTTCCCCTCCTACCGCGAGCACGCGGTCACGATGCACCGCGGCGTCGAGCCGATGGAGATCATCGCGATGTACCGCGGGCAGACGCACGGCGGTTGGGACCCGGACGAGCGCGGCAACACGCACATCTCCACGCTCGTGATCGGCTCGCAGACGCTGCACGCCACCGGCTACGCCCTCGGGCAGAAGCTCGATGGCGAGGTCGGCACGGGGGACCCTGACCGCGACGCATGCTCGATCGTGTACTTCGGCGACGGCGCCACCAGCCAGGGTGACGTGAACGAGGCGTACGTGTTCTCGGCCTCGACCAAGGCCCCGGTCGTCTTCTTCCTGCAGAACAACCACTGGGCGATCTCGGTGCCGGTGTCGGTGCAGTCGCCGACGCCGCTCGTCGACCGCCCCCGCGGCTTCGGCATCCCGAGCGTCCTCATCGACGGCAACGACATCCTCGCGTCGTACACGGCCTCCGTCGTCGCCACCGACCACGCCCGCAGCGGCCAGGGTCCGGCGTTCATCGAGGCCGACACGTACCGCATCGGCGCGCACACGAGCTCGGACGACCCGAGCCGCTACCGCGCCGACGGTGAGCTCGAGGACTGGGTCCGCCGCGACCCGATCACCCGCTCCGAGGCGTACCTGCGCTCGAAGGGTGCCACCGACGCGCAGTTCGCCGCGTTCGACGAGGAGGGCGAGGACATCGCCGCCGACGTCCGACGCCGCACGGTGGCCCTGACGGCGCCGTCGGTGGACGTCATGTTCGACAACGTGTACCGCGAGCCGCATCCGCTGATCGCCGAGCAGAAGGCATGGCTCGAACGGTACGAGGCCGGCTACGAAGGGGGCGCCCACGCATGAGCACCACCGAGCAGCTCTTCGACTACACGCTGCGCTCCCACCCGGGCGCCGGCGAGGTCCCGAGCGACCCCACCCCGACCCTCCCGATGGCCAAGGCGCTCAACGCCGGGCTCGCGGCCGCGATGCAGGCGGACGACAAGGTCCTGCTGATGGGCGAGGACATCGGCCAGCTCGGCGGCGTCTTCCGCATCACCGAGGGCCTGCAGGACCGCTTCGGCCCCGAGCGTGTGCGGGACACCCCGCTCGCCGAGGCCGGCATCATCGGCACCGCGATCGGCCTCGCCCTGCGCGGCTACCGCCCGGTCGTCGAGATCCAGTTCGACGGGTTCGTCTGGCCCGGCTTCGACCAGATCACCTCGCAGCTCGCGAAGATGGCGAACCGCCTGCCCGCGCACATGTCGCTGCCGGTCGTCATCCGGATCCCCTACGGCGGCCACATCGGTGCCGTGGAGCACCACCAGGAGTCCCCGGAGGCGTACTTCGCACACACCCCGGGCCTCCGCGTGGTGAGCCCGAGCACGCCGAACGACGCGTACTGGATGATCCAGGAGGCCATTGCCTCGAAGGACCCGGTGGTCTTCCTCGAGCCGAAGTCCCGCTACTGGCCGAAGGGCCAGGTGGACCTGGTCGACGGCCACGTCCCGATGCACACCACCCGCGTCGCCCGCACCGGTACCGAGGTCACCCTCGTCGGCCACGGCGCGATGGTCGCAACCCTCATGCAGGCCGCCGAGCTCGCCGAGTCCGAGGGCACCAGCTGCGAGGTCATCGACCTCCGTTCGATCTCCCCGATCGACTGGGAGCCGCTGCTCGCGTCGGTCCGGAAGACGGGTCGCCTCGTCATCGCGCAGGAGGCCTCCGGATTCGTGAGCGTCGGCAGCGAGATCGCCGCGACCGTCGCCGAGCAGTGCTTCTACACGATGCAGGCGCCGCCGCTCCGGGTCTCCGGGTTCGACATCCCGTTCCCGGTCTCCAAGCTGGAGCACCTGCACCTGCCGGACGCCGACCGCGTCCTCGAGGCCGTCGACCGCGCCCTCGCCTACTGACACCCTGACCGAGCTCGACCCGAACGCCGAAGGAGCCGACGTGGCCGCCGCCGAATTCCCCCTGCCCGACGTGGGCGAAGGCCTGACCGAGGCCGAGATCGTGCAGTGGCGCGTCGCGATCGGGGACGAGATCGCCGTCGACCAGGTGCTCGTCGAGATCGAGACCGCGAAGTCCCTGGTCGAGCTGCCGTCGCCGTTCGCCGGCACCGTCACCGGGCTGCTCGTGTCCGAGGGCGACACCGTCGAGGTCGGCAAGCCGATCATCCGGGTCGACTCCGACGCGTCCGTCGCGTCGGGTGCGCCCGTCACCTCGTCTCAGCCTGGAGGCGCGGCTCCCGTCACCGACAGCGTCCCGGCCTCGCCGGACGTCGCCTCCACCCCGCCGGCACCGCCTGCACCCGCGGCTCCGGTCGCGCAGACCCCGGCAGCGCCCGCACCGGTCGCTGCTCCGGCCCCCGCGGCTGCTCCGGCGCCCGCTGCCGCAGCAGCGCCGGCACAGCCGGTCGCCGACGGCGCCTCCGTCGTCGGCACGGACGAGTCCTCGGGTGCCGTCCTCGTCGGCTACGGCTCCGCGACCTCGTCCCCGTCCCGTCGGAAGCCGGGCGCCCGCCGGGCCGCAGCCCTCGCGGCGGAGGCGAACCGTGCCTCCAGTGCGGATGCCGCTGCTGCGGCCGAAGCCGCCACCGATCCCGGCGAGGAGAGCACCGCCGAGGCCATCAGCGCGCTCGGGTCCGGGTCCGGGCGCAAGCAGACCACCGCGACCAACGTCCTCGCGAAGCCGCCGATCCGGAAGCTCGCGAAGGACCTCGGCGTCGAGCTGACCGAGATCGTGGCGACCGGACTCGCGGGTGAGGTCACCCGCGACGACGTCATCCGGCACGCGAAGCAGGCCAGCGTCTTCCGCAACATCGAGACGCCCGAGTGGGGCGACGTCCGCAGCGAGACGATCCCGGTCAAGGGCGTCCGCAAGGCGATCGCGACCGCGATGACCACGTCGGCGTTCACCGCGCCGCACGTCTCGCTGTTCGTCGACGTCGACGCGACCCGCACGATGGAGTTCGTCAAGCGCCTGAAGTCCTCGCCGACGTTCGCCGGTGTGAAGGTCTCGCCGCTGCTCCTCGTCGCGAAGGCCGTCATCTGGGCCGTCCGCCGCAACCGCTCGGTGAACTCGACGTGGACCGACCGCGAGATCATCGTGCACCACTTCGTGAACCTCGGCATCGCCGCGGCGACCCCGCGCGGGCTCATCGTGCCGAACATCAAGGACGCGCAGGACATGTCCCTGCTCGAACTCGCCCAGGCCCTCGAGCAGCTCACCCTGACCGCCCGCGACGGCAAGACGACGCCCGCGCAGATGGCGAACGGCACGGTGTCGATCACGAACATCGGTGTGTTCGGCATGGACACCGGGACCCCGATCCTCAACCCGGGCGAGGTCGCGATCGTGGCGATGGGCACGATCAAGGCGAAGCCGTGGGTCGTCGACGGCGAGGTCCGATCCCGCATGGTGACCACGATCGGCGCCTCGTTCGACCACCGGGTCGTGGACGGGGACGTGGCGTCGCGCTTCGTGCACGACGTGGCCTCGGTGCTCGAGGAGCCGGCGCTGCTGCTCGACTGACGGGGCGCCCCGCGCCCTGCCGCGTCCTTCGCGCCCGTCCGTTCGCGTTCAGTGAGCAGAAATGGTCGTGTCGCCTCACGTGACTCGACGATTTCTGCTCCGTCGATGCCGCCCCCGGCAGGACTCGCGCCCGTTCGCGCGCCGTTCACCCGGATGTCGGTGGGCGGCGGGATGATCGACGCATGGTCCACCAGCTCCTGATGCCCCCGCAGGAGATCCGAACGGATCGCCTCCTGCTCACCCCGCTGACCCCCGCCGACATCGACGACGTCCACGGCGTGTTCTCCGACGCCCGGACATGGACCCACCTGCCAGCCGGTCGGCACACGGTGCGGGCCTCGACCGTGGACCTCGTCCAGCGCAAGATCGGTGGTCGCGCGCGTCACGGGCTCGGGTCCTGGGCAGTGCGCGCGGCTGCGGACCACGCGTTCCTCGGCGTCGGCGGCGTCGACATGACCGCCGCCGGGGTGTGGAACCTCGGGTACCGGCTGGCACCGTCGGCGTGGGGCAACGGCTACGCGACGGAGATCGCCCGTGCCGCCGTCAGCGCTGCGCACGAGGTCGCACCCGACGTCCCGATCACGGGTCGGGTGCTCACGAACAACCCGGCCTCGGCCGCGGTGCTCGAACGGGCGGGGCTGTCACTCGTCTGGCAGGGGTCGACGTCCGCCACGCTGCCGACCGGGGTCGAGCGGCAGGTCTGGGCCGACCGGGCGCTCTCACGGAGGCAGCGGGCCTGGCTGGTCGCCAACGCCTGAATCCCCGCGGGGCCGACCCGGGGCCGTCGCAGCGGCAGTGATCGCACTGATCGCCAGGAGCACTCCCGCGAGCGGTGCGATCGGAGCCGGGCCGAGGGAGAGCACGGTGATCGCGACGAGGGCGACCACACCGAGCACGACGTGACTCACCGCAGCGCCCCGAACAGCACGTCGGCCTCGCGCGGCAACTCCGTCCGCAGCGACCACTGCACGGTGTTCCAGTCGTGGCCGCTGCCGGGCGCGAACGCGACGTCGGTGCGCGCCCCGGCCTTCCGCGCGGCCGCACCGAGCACCCGGGCGTTGCGACTGAACGCGTGGTCGGAGGACCCCGCCGTCAACCAGACGGCGTGCCCACCGAGCCCGTGTACTCGCATCTGCGCGATCGGGGCAGCCGCCTTCCACGCCGCCACCGACCCGCCGAAGGCCTGGTCGGCACTGTGCTGCGGGCTCTGGTCCGTCGGCTGCATCTCGCTCGAGATCGCGAGGGCCGCTCCGAACCGGTCGGGCGCTCCGGTGAGGAACTGCATGGCGCAGGTCGCTCCCTGCGAGAAGCCGACGAGGCCCCACGCCTGCCGGTCGGTGGTGACTGGCAGGTGGGCGGTGAGCCAGCGGGGGACGTCCTCGGTGACGTAGGTCGCGGACTTCCCGAGCCGCGAGTCGACGCACATGGTGTTCAGCCCCGGCGCGGAGAGCTGGTCGACGGAGACGACGATCGGGGCGCGACCGTGGTGCGCTGCAGCGTAGGCGTCGAGTACGGTCCCCATCTGCCCGGCGGTGAACATGTCGCTCGGGGCGCCGGGCTGGCCGGCGAACGCGAGGACCACGGGCAGCGGCGCGGGATCGCGGACGAGGGCGGCTGGTGGCAGGTAGACGACCGCGGGGCGGGCCGGGAAGTCGGAGCGGCTGCCGGGGATGTCGACGGTGCGGACCTCGCCGACGGTGGGCTGCGAGGGCAGGGGCGCGGAGGAGAGGTCGAGTGCGGGGTAGGGGTTGCTCTGCACGACGGTCCCGAGCGTCGGGTACTTGGCGAACTCGACGTTCACCCCGAGTGCGGGGACGAGGAGTGCTGCCGGCACGAGCACCACGGCGAGCACCCGGCGCCACCGTCCGCCCTGCACGATGGCGGTGACGGCCAGGGCGAGACCGGCTGCCGCGATCGCGACCCACATCCGGGTGACCGGGCTGAGGGCGACCCCGAACAGGTTCAGGACGTCGCTCACGATCCAGCACACGACGAGCACGACGACGGCTGCTGCGCCGGCGATCGCGGCCCGCAGTCCGACGGACCGCCATGCACGGCGATCACGCCACGACCGGACGACCGGGAGCAGCACGACGACCGCGAGCACCGCGAACGCGACGTCGATCGGGACGAGCTTCGACGGCGCCTGCAGCTGCGTCGCGAGCAGCCACTCGGTCGGGCTCACGAGCGCACGGCGTTGCTGCGGTCGGTCGCCGCGCTGCGGTGCGCCTGCCGCAGCGCCCACAGGTGCTTCGGTCGGAGCCCCGGGACGTACGCCGACGCCAGCGCCCTGGCCACCCGCGGCACGTGCAGGGCCGTCGGGACGACGATCCAGAGCGGCTCGTGCCGTGCGCCGAACTTCTCCTTGAAACGCTGCAGCGACCGGAACCCGTACACGGGCTCGAGGACCCGGGCGAGGAGCATCGAGCCGCGCGCGACGAGCGACCCGGCGCCGGCGTGCGCGGCGAGCGGCGTGCCGGAGAGGCTGATCGTGGTGAGGCCGGCGTCCCGGGCACGGAGCGCCGTCCGGGCGATGAGGAACTCCATCACGCCGGGCATCCCGTCCTCGCCGCGACGCATGACGTCGAGCGTGTACCCGGTCAGCGTGCCGTGCTCGTACACGGGCAGCCAGCTCGTCACGGCGGTCACGTGGCCGTCCGGCGCGACGGCGAGCATCAGTCGGACGTCCGGGTCGTCGAGCTCGCGGAACCCGCCGAGGGTGAACCCCATCTCGGGCAGTCGACGGTCGGCGGCCCAGCGGGCGCAGATCGACTCGACCTCGGCGCGACGGGCGTCGTCGAGCGCGCCGAACGTGGTCCACTCGTCGCGGACGCCTTCACGGTCGGCCCGGTTCGACGCGGTGCGGAGGTCCTGGCGCTTCTTGCCGCGCAGGTCGAACGCGGTCACGTCGAGCACGGACTCGACCCCGACGGGCAGGGCGGACCAGCCCTCGGCGACGAGGATCTCCCGCACCGGCTCGTGCACGCTCGTGAACGCCGGCACCCACCCGTTCCGCTCGCAGAACGCCGTGAACGCGGCCAGCACCGCGGCACGGTCGGCCGCCGCGCACGCCGGGTCGGACACGGTGAGCGCGACGTCGCCGCGTACGCGGTAGGCCACCGCGCCGAGGCCGTCCGGGTGCGTCCAGGTCGCGTTCCCGCGCCAGGTGCCCATGTGCCCGAGGGTCCCGGCATCGCCGTCGCGGAGCATCTCGACGAGGTCGTCGCGGCACGGGCCGGCGGCGCGGAACCGCTTGCGGACGAGCCGGCCGTGCAGCCCGAGGACGGCGAGCAGGACGGCGGCGGGCACGAGCCACGCACCGAGGAGCGTCACCTGCCACTCCAGGGCGTCCAGGCCGAGGCCCTGCCACTGCACGGCGTCGGAGCGCACCGGCTCGATGACGAACACGTCCACCAGCACCACCATCAGGACGACGAGGACCCCTGTCGCCAGGGCGAACCCGGCAGGTCGGCCGCGGTGCACGAGCCAGGCCGCGCAGAGGAGCAGGACGCCGACCACGACGACCGAGCGGTCGCTCATCGCGTCCACGAAGACGGACAGCACGCCGTCCGGGTCCGGGACGACGAGGGTCACGAGCGTGCCCGCGCCGAGCGCGATGAGGGCGCTCACGACGAACGTGCGTGCGCTCACCGCATCGCGGGTGGTGCGGGTCTCCGGCCTGGAGGCACGGCGCACGACGAACACGCCGGCTGCGGTCCCGAGCAGGGTCGCCAGGGCACGCGCCAGGTCCGACCCGTGGCCGGCGAACAGGACGAGCGTCAGGACCACGGTCCACAGCGCGGCCCGGGTCCGCCAGCGGTGCTGCGTCGGCATCGAGGCGGTGGCCGCACCGAGCAACGCCGCGGCCACGATCGAGGGCGCGAAGAGCGGTTGGCCGACGGCGAACTCCGCGTGCGCCTCGCCGAACGCGGCGCCGATCGACACCGTGGCCAGGGTCCCGAGGACGGCGAGCGCGGGTGCGGCGACGCCGATGACGAGGGTCCGGAGCGAACCGAGCGAGCGTTCCGCGATGACGGTCGTCAGCACCACCGCGACGAGCGCGAAGCAGGCGACGGGCGGGTGGTGCGGGAAGTCGGGTTCGGCGTGGGCCATCCGGGCGGACACGACGAGGACGGCCGCCACGACGGCCACGACGACGGAGACCGGGGAGCGACGGAGTCGTCCGAGCAGAGCTTGAGGTGCCACGATCTCATCCCAGCCGGTCGCGGGCTCCGCGTCATCGCTCCGGGGTGTGAACCACGATGGCCGATCGGCCAGTCCGGGTGGCTCGGAGGATGACGGTCAGACCGGGCGCGCGGCGGGCACGTGCTCGACGGGGAGCCGCAGGTGCAGCGCGAACCCGTCGTCCGGCTGCGGACCGGACTCCATGCTCCCCCCGAGGAGCGACGCCCGCTCGCCGAGGCCGATCAGCCCGAGGCCGGACCCGGGGAGTTCGAGGCGGTCGGCCCGCGCCGGCCCGTTCACGACGTCCACGAGCACCTGCCCGGCGTGGATCCGGCCGCTCACCCGGACGGTCGCGTCGGGGGCGTGCTTCCGGACGTTCGTCAGCCCCTCCTGGACGAACCGGTACACGGCGCGCTGCAGCGGCTGCGAGAGGGTGTCCGGCAGGTCGACGGTCGTGCTGGTCTCCAGACCGCTCTCGGCGACGAGCCGCGGCAGGTCGGCGAGCACCGGCTGCGGGGCGATCTCACGGTCGGTGCCGCCGGAGGCCCGGAGCACCTGCACCATCTCGCGCAGCTCCTGCAGGGTCACGACGCACAGCTGCCGGATCGTCCGGGCGAACCCGCGCTCGGCCTCGTCCCGCCCCGCCATCTGCATCGCCCCGGCCTGCACGGCGATGAGGGTGACCTGGTGCGAGACGACGTCGTGCATCTCCCGCGCCAGGAGCGCCCGCTCGCGGGAGAGCGCGACCGCTGCTGCCTGCCGTCGCTCGTCCTCCTGCGCGCGCCGGGCGAGGTCGAGCTGTTCGGTCAGGCGCGCCCGGGTCTGCACGAGCAGCCCGACGGCGAGGGGCCCGAGCGCGAAGATGAGGGCGTAGACGACGGACACGACGATCTCGTCGAGGGTCTGCGGCGGCCCCACGAACCCGCCGAACCCGACGAACTGCACGAGCGCGGCGAGGAGCATGAGCCAGCGACGGTCCGTGCGCTCCCCGAGCGTGAACAGCGCGATGCTGGCGGCGACCACCGCGGACCCGACGAACAGCCCGGGCACCGTCAGGGCGAACGCGAGCACCGGGAAGCGGCGGCGGAGCAGCAGCGCCGCTGCGGCCAGCAGCGACAACCACGTCTCGACCGTCGTCGCTCCCGAGATGTCGAGCACGGCGTCGGCGACGGCGGCCGCGACGAAGAACGCGTCGACCAGCCACCAGGGTGCCCGGTGGGTGCGCACCCAGCGCAGGCCGGCGTCGACGAGGCGGTCGAGCCTCCCGTCGGTCGCGGTGAGGACCCGACGGAGGCGGGTGGCCGCCGACTGCTCAGCCATCCAGCAGTCCCGCCTCGGCCGCACGCAGTGCGAGCTGGACCCGTGTCGGGACGCCGAACGCGGCGAGGAGGCCGCGGACGTCCTCCTTGACGGTGCCGGTGCTCACGCCGAGGCGCTGCCCGATGTCCGGGTTGCTCGCGCCGTCGGCGACCAGCCGCAGGACCGCGTGCTCGCGCTCGGACAGCGACGGCGGCACCTGGCCCGGTGGCCGCGTGGCGAACAGACGAGACCGGTCGACGCCGGGTGCGAGGACCACCCCACCGCGGGCGAGGACCCGGACGTACTCGGCGAGTCCCTCGGGATCGGTGTCCTTGAGCAGGAACCCCGCGGCGCCGAGTTCCATCGCCTGACCGACGTACTCGTCGGTGTCGAAGGTGGTGAGCATCGCCACCGCCGGTGGATCGGCGAGGGTCTGCAGCTCGCGGAGGACCTCGAGACCGTTCACCCGCGGCATCCGCACGTCCAGGAGCACGACGTCGGGTGCGTGCGACCGGATGACCTGCACGGCGTCGACGTCCCCGGTCGTGGCCACGACGTCGATGTCCGGCGCGGCACCGAGGATCAGCTCGAAGCCGTAGCGGACGAGCGTCTCGTCGTCGACGATCACCACGGTTGTCACGGCCGTCATCTTGTCATGCACGTTGGCGTTCCGAGGGGGACTCGCTACTGTGATGCCAACTGGTCATGTCCGCGCATGACCACCCTGACGACCAGCGACGGAGCACGAGGGACGCATGACGAGCCGCATCACCGAGGGCGCCGAGCCGAAGCACCAGCAGCTGCGGCGCATCCTCCTCGAGCTCGCCACCTCGCGCCTGGCCCCCGGCGCCGCGATCCCCTCCGAACGGCAGCTCATCGCCGAGTACGGCGTCTCGCGGATCACCGTGCGCGAGGCCCTCGGGCAGCTCGTCAACGAGGGCTACCTCGAACGCGTGCGCGGCAAGGGCACCTTCGTGGCGCACCGTCCCGTGCAGTCCACGCTGCACCTGGCGTCGTTCACCGAGGAGATGCGCGCGATGGGGCACGTGCCCACGACGGTCGTGCTCGTGCGTGAGGAGCGGGTCCCGCCGACGGACACCGCCGCGGCGCTGCGCCTGGACCCCGACGTCCCGGCCTTCCACGTGAAGCGCCTGCGGATGGCGGACGGCGCACCGGTGTCGATCGACGACGCCTGGCTGGTGGCGGACGCGTTCCCCGGGCTGCTCGACCACGACCTGTCCGGG
>Ga0153924_1001347_pt1 | contig 12581 bp, 11 predicted proteins | sample TSNJ008MetaG_FD_104709 | JGI IMG/M metagenome (GOLD analysis project Ga0153924, IMG submission 104709) | Attine ant fungus gardens microbial communities from New Jersey, USA - TSNJ008 MetaG | ecosystem: Host-associated > Fungi > Mycelium > Unclassified | place: USA: New Jersey, Wharton State...
CCCGCCGGCATCTACGCCGCGGACATCCTGCTGCGCGAGGCCCACGGCCACGACGTGTCGATCGACCTGTTCGAGCAGCTGCCTGCGCCGTACGGGCTGGTCCGCTACGGCGTCGCCCCCGACCACCCCCGCATCAAGGGCATCATCAACGCCCTGCGCGACGTGCTCGACCGCGGCGTCGTCCGGCTCTTCGGCAACGTCCGCTTCGGCGAGGACATCACCCTCGACGACCTCCGGAAGCACTACCACGCGGTGGTCTTCTCGACCGGTGCGATCAAGGACGCCGACCTCGACGTCCCCGGTGTCGAGCTCGAGGGGTCGTACGGCGCGGCCGACTTCGTCAGCTGGTTCGACGGCCACCCCGACGTCCCGCGCACCTGGCCGCTCACGGCCGAGAGCGTCGCGGTGATCGGCAACGGCAACGTCGCCCTCGACGTCTCGCGCATCCTCGCGAAGCACGCCGACGACCTGCTGCCGACCGAGATCCCGGCGAACGTGTACGAGGGCCTCAAGGCGTCGCCGGTCACCGACGTGCACGTGTTCGGTCGTCGCGGCCCGGCGCAGGTGAAGTTCACCCCGCTCGAGCTCCGCGAACTCGGTGAGCTCCGCGACGTCGACATGATCGTCTACGACGAGGACTTCGACCACGACGAAGCTTCCAAGACCGCCATCGCCACGAACAAGCAGGTGATGGTGATGAACCGCGTGCTGGAGCAGTGGCGGACGCGTGAGACCGGGCAGGCCAGCCGTCGTCTGCACCTGCACTTCTACGCGAAGCCGCTCGAGCTCGTCGGCGAGGACGGCAAGGTCAGCGCCATCCGGTACGAGCGGACGCGTCCGAACGGCCAGGGCGGCGTCGAAGGAACCGGCGAGATCCGCGAGATCCCGATCCAGGCCGCGTACCGAGCGGTGGGCTACTTCGGTTCTCCGCTGCCCGGCGTTCCCTTCGACGAGCGCCACGGCGTCATCCCGAACCACGAGGGCCAGGTCCTCGACGACGACAACCAGCAGCTCCCGGGCGTCTACGCCACGGGTTGGATCAAGCGCGGTCCGGTCGGCCTGATCGGGCACACGAAGTCCGACGCGATGGAGACCGTGCAGCACATCGTGAACGACCAGGCGAGCTGGTGGACGCCGGAGGACCCGTCGGAGGGCGCGATCCCGGCACTGCTCACCGAACGCGGTGTCGAGTACACCGACCTCGACGGCTGGCACAACCTCGACGCCCACGAGCTCGCGCTCGGCGAGCCCCACGGCCGCGAGCGCATCAAGGTCGTCCCGCGCGAGGAGATGATCGACGTCTCCCTCGGCCGCGCGAACGCCACCGCGAGCTAGGGACGAGAGCCGACGCCGTGACCGACGCACGCCCCGCACCGCCCACCGCGATGCGGGGCGTGCTCGTCCCGGCAGGCCGACTCCAGGGCGTCGACGTCGCCCGTGCGATCGCGCTGCTCGGCATGATGGCGACGCACGTCGGCGGTATCGCGGACGCGGTCGACTGGTCGGACCCCGGTACCTGGGCGGCGGTCGCGCACGGGCGGTCGTCGTCGCTCTTCGCGGTGCTCGCCGGGGTCTCGATCGGCCTCACGAGCGGGCGCACCACGCCACCCGGTCCGCCCGCGATCGGACGCGTGCGGGGTCGGCTGGCCATCCGCGCGGTCGTGGTGGTCGCGGTCGGTCTGCTGCTGATGGCGTTGCAGACGCCGGTGTACGTGATCCTGCCGACGTACGGCGTCCTGTTCCTGCTCGCCGTCCCGGTGCTCCGCGTGCGGGCGCGGTGGCTGCTCGTGCTCGCCGGACTGTGTGCCGTGCTCTCACCGGTGGTCGCACTGGCGACCGTCCCGCTCTACGCGGACGCGGGCATGTGGGAGGTCCAGCTCGGCCTCGTCTACCCCGTCGTCGCCTTCCTGGCGTACGTCCTGGTCGGTCTCGCCGTCGCCCGCAGCGGCCTGGAGGCGCGGGGCCGGCAGGTCGTGCTGCTCACGTCCGGCGCACTGGTCGCCGTGGTCGCGTACCTGGTCGGGAACGCCCTCGCCCCGGTGCCCGACGACGCGGCGTCCGCCTTCCCCGGGGTGCCGTACGCGGGGGAGGGCAGCACCGGGTCCGAGGCACTCGCGCAGCTGTTCCTCTCACCGCGGGACCACTCGTCGTCGATCGTCGACGTCGTCGCGACCTCGGGCATCGCGGTCGCGGTCATCGCCCTGTGCACGCTCGTGTTCGACGGGCGGGGGCGGACGGCCGAGCGGATCGCGTTCCCGCTGGCCGCAGTGGGCTCGATGCCGCTCACCGTCTACGCGGGGCACCTCGTCGTGCTCGCGATGCTGCCGGAGTACCCCGACTCGGGTGCTGCGTGGTGGTGGTTCGCGATCGGCTCGGTGCTCTTCGCGATGACCTGGCGCGCGTTCCTCGGGCGCGGACCCCTGGAACGCCTGACCGCCCGCTTGACCCGCCTGGTGCCGGACCCGCGCGCCTGACCGCGCACGGTGCGGCACGGGCTCGACCCGCGGTCCGTACGGTGCGAGTTCCCGCGCAGTGTGCGATGCTCGCGCCCTCGCACTGCGGTCGGAACCTCGCACACTGGCGAGCGCCCGCGCGCGACCGCGCACGGTGCGGGCATGAGCCGACCCGCGCAGGCCGACCCGCGCCTCCAGACCGGTGCTACTGCAGCGCCGCCGTGAGCCGCGCGACGTTGTCGAGCACCTGGGACCGCCGCGGCCGCTCGACCCACGCGTCGAGCGTCAGCTCGAAGCTGTGCTCCTTGTACGCGTCCTGCACCTCACGCAGGGCGTCGACGAACCGGCTGCCGCGCACCATCACGGAGACCTCGAGGTTGAGGCTGAACGACCGCATGTCCATGTTGCTCGACCCGATCACCGCCACGTCGTCGTCGATCGTGAAGTGCTTCGCGTGCAGGATCGTCGGCGCTCGGTAGAGCCAGATCTTCACGCCGGCCCGGAGCAGGCCCTCGTAGTAGGAGCGCTGCGCGTGCCACGTCATCGCGTGGTCGCCCATCTCGCCGACGAACAGCTCGACCTCGACCCCGCGCTGCGCCGTGGTGGTGATGGCGTAGAGCATGGAATCGTCGGGGACGAAGTACGGCGACGTGATCGACACCTTGTTCTGCGCCGAGTACAGCAGCGCGTTGAAGAGTCGGAGGTTGTTCTCGCCGTCGAACCCGGGGCCGGACGGCACGACCTGGCAGTCCAGTGCGTCACCCCGGTCGGCGCGCTGGACGGGGTCGCTCTCGCGGAGCAGGAGCTCGTCGGTCTCGCTGTACCAGTCGGTCACGAACAGGGCGTTGAGTCCGGCGACGACGGGACCCTCGAACCGGGCGAACAGGTCCTTGTACTCCATGCCCTTGTCGACGTGCGATTTCAGGTCGTACGACTTGTCGATGAGGTTCTGCGACCCGGTGAACGCCACCGAGCCGTCGATCACCATGATCTTCCGGTGGTTGCGGAGGTCCGGGCGCTGGAACTTCCCCTGCAGCGGCAGCAGCGGCAGCATCAGGTGCCACTCGATGCCGGCTCGGTCCATGAACGCCAGCGTGTCCTTGTACCCGGGGTAGCCGCGGCTGGCCCAGTGGTCGAGCAGGAACCGGACCGTGACGCCGCGGGCCTGCGCCCGGGCGAGCGCCTCGAAGAACGGGCGCGTGGTGTCGTCGAGCGTCGCGATGTAGAACTCGACGTGCACGAACCGCCGCGAGTCGTCGATCGCCCGGGTCATCTCGGCGATCGACTCGTCGTAGTCGGGGTAGAGCTCCGCCGAGTTGCCGCCGACCAGGGGCATCGCGCCGAGCTCGCGGTTCAGGCGCGTGATGCTGTCGAGCCACGCCGGCCACGGGTGGTCGCGGCGCACCCGCTCGATGCCCTCGGTCTGCTCGAGGATGTACGCGTTGATCTCCGTCTGCTTCTCACGCCGGGCGTGCGGCAGCTTCGTCGAACCGATGACGAGGAAGACGATGAAGCCGATGTAGGGGATGAGGAAGATCGCCAGCAGCCAGGCCGTGGCCGTCTGCGGCTTGCGGTTGATCGGGACGTAGATGATCGAGAAGACACGGATCGCCAGGTCCAGCAGGACCAGGAAGACCGTGATGGCGACGCTGAGCCAGTGCTCCACAGCGGTGCGCGGCGCGTCAGCGGAAGTTGATGAACTGCAGCGGCACGTCGAACTCTTCACCCTTGAGGAGCTGGATCGTGTTCTGCAGGTCGTCGCGGCTCTTCGAGGAGACGCGCAGTTCGTCGCCCTGGATCTGGTTCTTCACGGTCTTCGGGGCGTTGGCCCGGAGGAACGCGCCGATCTTCTTCGCGACGTCCTGCTCGATGCCGTTCTTGAACTTCACCTCGATGCGGTACTCCTTGCCCGAGGGGTACGGGTCGCCCGCGTCGAGGCTCTTGAGGCTGATGTTCCGCTTGATCGCCTTGCTCTGCAGGACGTCGAGGACGGCCTTCGCGCGCTCTTCCGAGTTCGCCTTGATGAGGACGTCCTCACCGCTGAACGCGATCGATGCGTCGGCGCCCTTGAAGTCGTACCGCTGCTCGATCTCCTTGGCGGCCTGGTTGAGGGCGTTCTCCGCCTCCATCTTGTCGACCTTGCTGACCACGTCGAAGGAACTGTCTGCCATGCGGGACAGCCTAACGGCGGACGGGAGGCGCGGTTCGGCACCCACGGATCGGCGCACGGTGGTCACGAGCACCGTCCCGGATCGGCTATGCTTTCATGCGCGCCTTCGGTTGGTGACTACACGGGCCGGGTGCGCACATGGCAAGTTACCCAAGCGGCCAAAGGGATCTGACTGTAAATCAGCCGGCGTAGCCTTCGGGGGTTCGAATCCCTCACTTGCCACCATCGGAACGGCCCCGTCCACTGCGGACGGGGCCGTTCCGTTTCCGGCAGGCTGGTCGCATGCCCGTCGACCCCACGCCGTCCCAGTTCGCCGACCTCGCCGAGGCCATCGCCCTCGAAGCGGCGGCGCTCGCCGCCCAGCGCCGAGCCGAGGGTGTCGAGGTCGCCGACCGGAAGTCGAGCATCGTCGACGTGGTCACGGCAGCCGACCGCGAGGTCGAGGCGCTCATCCGGTCGCGGATCGCCGCGGCCCGCCCGGACGACGCGTTCTTCGGCGAGGAATCGGGTACCGGCGCCGGTACGTCGGGGATCACCTGGGTCGTCGACCCGATCGACGGGACCGTCAACTACCTCTACGGCAGCCTCGAGTACGGCGTGAGCATCGGCGTCGTCCGCGGCGCAGCCGACCCGACGACGTGGGAACCGGTCGCCGGCGTCGTCGTCGCACCGGCCACCGGCGTCGTGCACCGGGCAGTGGTCGGCGAGGGGGCGACGCGGAACGGGGTGCCGCTGCAGGTCGGATCGCCGGCGTCCCTCGCCGAGACGCTCGTCGCGACCGGCTTCGGCTACACCGCGGACCGTCGTCGGCAGCAGGTCGACGTGCTCGCCGGGCTCATCGGCGAGGTCCGGGACATCCGGCGCGGGGGAGCGGCGTCGCTGGACTGCTGCGCGGTCGGAGCGGGGACCGTGGACGCCTACTACGAGCGTGGGATCAACCCGTGGGACATGGCCGCCGGATCGATCGTGGCGCAGGAGGCCGGGGCAGTCGTGCGCATCTGGGAGGCCGGCGGGACGCGGTCGTTCCTCTTCGCGAGCCCGACGATCGTCGACGACCTCACCGCCCTGCTCCAACGCCTCGAGGGGCCCGTGCTCACGGTGTGAGCGACCTGACCCCTCGGTCTGGGGGAGCCGTGTGGTCATGACCACGACTGGCGACACGCTAGTGCTCCTGCTACCGTTCTCTGGTCCCGTTATCTGCTCGTTACCAACGAGCGCACCTCGCCCCGATCAGGATCGCCACCGAACGCATGCCCCACTCCTCCCTCTCGCCCGAGCTCACCGACGGCCCCGTGAACGAACCCGCACCGGTCGTCCACATGACCCGACGGGAACGGATCGAGGCGGAACGAGCCGCGGCGGCAGCAGCGGAGAAGGGTGACCGCCTCGATCGGGCGACGGCCGTGGCGGAGCCGGAGCGCGCCTCCAGGCCGTCCTTCGAGGACCTCGTGAGCCCGGTCACCCCGCCGGCGCCCGCGTCCCCCATCGACCTCGCACCGGCGTCGCCGGTCATGCCGGCGTCGACCGCCGGCCCCGTGACGCCGCCCGCGCCCTCGTCGCCCGTCGTGGCGGCGACGGCGCCCGTGCGGACCGCTGCGCCCGTGCAGCCTCGTCGCGTCCTCGGTCAGGTGCCGGCGTCGCGTCGCACCGGTCGTCCGGTCCGGCCCGCCGTCAGCACGGCCCGCCCGGTCCAGACGACCCGGGGGCCCGCGTCCTCGTCCGCGAAGCAGGGTGCGTCGTTCCGCAAGGCCGCGTCGCGCGTCACCGCCGTCGGCGCGCTGCTGTTCGCCGCCGGCCTCGTGGTCTCGACCTCGCTGCCCGCGCAGGCGCTCTACACGCCGGAGCCGGGCTCGACGTCGCAGCGGGCGTCGGCCTCCGGCGCGACCCAGTCGCTCAGCGTCGGCTCGGGTGCGACCGACGCCGAGACGAACCGCGACCAGTACTCGGTGTCCTCGGCCACGCAGTACAAGAACGTCGACTCGTCGAGCTTCACGAACGACCCGAACGGCACGATCCAGTGGCCGTTCCTCACCGGCGTGCCGATCACCTCGGGGTTCGGCGGCCGTCAGGTCGAGGGCTGCTCGTTCTGCTCGACGAACCACATGGGCGTCGACTTCGCTCCGGGCGAGGGCACCCCGATCCGGGTCATCGCGGCCGGCACCGTCATCAAGGTGCAGGCGGACGACGGCGGCTTCGGCAACGACGTCTGGGTCGAGCACGAGGTGGACGGCAAGCAGTTCACCAGCGTCTACGGCCACATGGAGGACAACTCCTTCAAGGTCGTCAAGGGCCAGCGGGTCGAGGTCGGTGACGAGCTCGGACTCGTCGGCAGCACCGGCAACTCGACGGGTCCGCACCTGCACCTCGAGGTCCACGTCGACGGTGTCCCGGTGGACCCGCTGGCGTGGCTCAAGGCCAACGCGAACTAGCGGTCCGACGCGGCACGCCCGGGCGTCGCGCCGGGTTCCTGACCACCGTCGCGGGTCTGCTATCCTCGTGTGGTGCCGCCGAGCGGCACATGCCCCGATAGCTCAGTGGTAGAGCACTTCCATGGTAAGGAAGGGGTCGTCAGTTCAATCCTGACTCGGGGCTCTGACCCGGAGCCGTTGTCGCTCCGGATCCTTGGCGGGGTAGCTCAGTTGGTTAGAGCACACGACTCATAATCGTGGGGTCGCGGGTTCAAGTCCCGCCCTCGCTACCGCAAGCCCGGCGTCCGCGCCGGGCTTTCGTCGTTCCCGGGGCGCGCGATCGTGGTTCGACGCCAGCGCCCGCCGCGCGCCGCGCCCCGCGCGCGAGGTGTCAGCGAGAGATCGCGCCCCCGCACGGACATCGCGCCCCGGTGTGACGGGGCGCAGTGTTCGGAACGGGGCGCGAAGCGGCGGCGCTGGCCCGACATGCCAGGCGACCGCGCGCGACGCCGCGCCCGACGCGCCCGCGTCGCGCGTCAGAACGGGCGGTGCTCCGGCCGCGCGGCGAGCACCCCGGCGGACCGGAGGGCACGCTCGAGCGTCGTGTTCACCTGCTGCCAGGCGCTCCGCCGCCGGTCGGCGCCGATGCCCCCGCCCGACACCGCCGTGCCGTGTCCGGAGTGACGCAGGGTGATCGTGGTGGACGTCCCCGTGACGGTCGTCGACAGCTCGTACCGACGGAACTCCCGCGACGGGTGCACCAGGGCCCCGAGCAGGATCGTCAGCAGGCGGCTGCCGGTGGTGGCGGTGATCGTGCCGCCGGTCGACTCGACGTGGTGCCCGGTCTGGCGCAGTGCCGCGCCCGCGACCTCCATGGCCGTGCACCGGTCGCCCGTGTGCACCGCGAACTCGGTCGTCGACTCCATCGTGCTCCCCTCCCCGGAACTGCCGGCCCGGATCCCCGGATGCCGGCGTCGGTTCCCCCGAACCGTGTCCGACAACCATAGCCGATGCATACTCATGAACGACAGGCCCCCAGACGGGCGTCGCTAGACTGCCGGACGTGTCTGTGAACCCCGAGCTCGTCGGCAGGACGTTCCCGCCGGCCCAGCCTTACCTGGTCGGTCGTGAGAAGGTGCGGGAGTTCTCCCGCGCCGTGTTCGCGACGAACCCGATCCACCACGAGCCCGAGGCAGCCCGCGCCGCCGGCTACGACGACGTCGTCGCACCGCCGACCTTCGCGGTCGTCGTGCAGGAGGCCACGCTCGCCCAGCTCCTCGCCGAGCCGGACGCCGGGATCGACTTCTCGCGCGTCGTCCACGGCGAGCAGGCCTTCACCTACGACCGACCCATCGTGGCCGGCGACGAACTCACCGCGACCCTGACCGTCACGAGCGTCAAGACCCTCGGAGGCAACGCCATGGTCACGGCCGAGAGCACGATGAACGACGCCGCGGGGGAGCACGTCGTCACGGCGACCTCCACCCTCGTCGTCCGAGGAGACGACGCATGACCACCGCACCCGTGACCGCGCTCGAGGTCGGCACCGTCGTCGCCGAGCGCGAGGTCCACCTCACCCGTGACTCGCTCGTCCGCTACGCCGGCGCCTCGGGCGACTTCAACCCGATCCACTACCGCGACGACGTCGCCGCGTCCGTCGGGCTGCCCGGCGTCCTCGCGCACGGCATGCTCACGATGGGCCTCGCGGTGCAGCCGGTGTCCGAGTGGCTCGGCGACCGCGGCGTCGTCGTCCGCTACGGCGTCCGCTTCACCCGGCCCGTGGTCGTCGACCCCGAGCAGGGCGCCACCGTCGGCGTCGTCGCCAAGGTCGGCGCCGTCGACGACGAGGGCCGTCCGCAGCGCATCGACCTCACCGTGACCGCCGCCGGGCAGACCGTGCTCGGCAAGGCGCAGGTCACGGTGGCGTTCCGCTGACCGTGTCGGAGCCGGTGCTCGCGGACCTCACGACGCTGCGCGTCGGTGGTCCCGCCACGCGGCTGCTCACCGCGACGACGACCGACGAGCTCGTCGACCACGCCCTCTCGGCGTGGGACGACGACGAGTGGCTCGTCCTCGGCGGCGGGAGCAACCTCCTCGTCGCGGACGACGGGTTCGACGGCACCGTCGTCCTGGTCCGCACCACGGGCGTGGACGCCGACACGGACGCGGACGGCGTCACCGTCCGCGTCGCGGCCGGTGAGCCGTGGGACGCGTTCGTCGCCTCGACCGTCGAGCACGGTTGGACCGGCCTGGAGGCACTGAGCGGCATCCCGGGCACGGTCGGCGCCGCCCCCGTGCAGAACATCGGCGCCTACGGGGTCGAGCTGTCCGACGTGCTCACCCGGATCGAGTTCCTCGACGCGTCCACGGGGGAGCGCGCGTGGGTGCCCGCGGCCGAGCTGGCGCTCGGCTACCGCACGTCGACGCTCAAGCACGGCCGCCGTGGGGTCGTGCTGACGGTCGAGTTCCGGCTCGGTACGGCCTCGGCCGACGGCGTCCCGGTCCGGTACGCGCAGCTGGCGGGTTCGCTCGGCGTCGAGCTCGGGGCCCTGGTGGCGCCGTCGACGGTCCGGTCCGAGGTGCTGCGGCTCCGCGGCACGAAGGGCATGGTCCTCGACGCGGACGACCACGACACCTGGAGTGCCGGGTCCTTCTTCACGAACCCGATCGTGTCCGCCGCCTTCGCCGAGACCCTGCCCGCCGATGCCCCGCGCTGGCCGGCCGGTGACGACGTGAAGCTCAGCGCGGCGTGGCTCATCGAGCACGCCGGGGTGCACCGTGGGTACGCCGTGCCCGGTTCCCGTGCCGCGATCTCGTCGAAGCACACCCTCGCGCTGACGAACCGCGGCGGAGCGACCGCCGCCCAGGTGGCGGAACTCGCCCGCTACGTCCAGGTGACCGTCCTGAACCGCTTCGGGGTCTCGCTCGTGCCGGAACCCGTGTCGGTCGGCGACCTGCTCGCCTGAGCCGAGTCGCGCCTCCAGGCCCGCAACGCGGAACGGCCCACCTCGACGAGGTGGGCCGTTCCGCGTGCTCGGTGGCTACGCGAAGAACTTCGCGAGCCGGGCCACGCCCTCGGCGATGTCGTCGTCGCCCAGGGCGTACGACAGGCGCAGGTAGCCCGACGGACCGAAGGCCTCGCCCGGGACGACCGCGACCTCGGCGTGCTCGAGGATGAGGTCCGCCAGTTCGAGCGTGGTGGTCGGCGTCGTACCGGCCCACTCGCGGCCCAGCAGTGCCGTGACGTCCGGGTAGACGTAGAAGGCACCCTGCGGGGTCGGCGTCACGAAGCCCGGGATGGCGTTGAGCCCGGCGACGATGGCCTGACGGCGACGGTCGAAGGCCTCGCGCATGGCCGTGACGGGCTCCTGCGGACCGGTGAGGGCGGCGATCGCGGCGCGCTGCGAGACGTTCGACACGTTCGACGACAGGTGCGACTGCAGGTTCGACGCGGCCTTCACGGCGTCGGTCGGACCGATGAACCAGCCGACCCGCCAACCGGTCATCGCGTACGTCTTGGCGACACCGTTGACGAGGATCGTCGTGTCGGCGAGGGCGGGGACCGCTTCGAGGATGCCCGTGAACCGGACGCCGTCGTACACGAGGTCCTGGTAGATCTCGTCGCTGATCACCCAGATGCCGTGCTCGAGCGCCCACTCGCCGATGGCCTTCGTCTGCTCGGCGGTGTACACCGAGCCGGTCGGGTTCGACGGCGAGCAGAACAGCAGTGCCTTGGTCTTCGGGGTGCGAGCGGCCTCGAGCTGCTCGACCGTGACCAGGTAGTCCTGGTCGCTGCCGGCGAAGACGTCGACGGGGACGCCGCCGGCCAGACGGATGGCCTCGGGGTAGGTGGTCCAGTACGGAGCGGGGAGGATGACCTCGTCACCGGCGTCGACGATCGTCTGGAAGGCCTGGTAGACGGCCTGCTTGCCGCCGTTCGTGACGATGACCTGCGCGGGGTCGACGGTGATGCCGGACTCGCGTGCGGTCTTCTCGGCGATCGCCTGCTTCAGCTCGGGGAGCCCGGTGGCCGGGGTGTACCGGTGGTTCTTCGGGTCCTGCGCGGCCTGGACGGCGGCGTCGACGACGTGCTGCGGCGTGGCGAAGTCCGGCTCGCCGGCGGCGAAGGAGATCACCGGGCGGCCGGCAGCCTTCAGTGCCTTGGCCTTGGCATCGACCTTGAGCGTCGCGGACTCGGCGATCGCGGCGATGCGGGACGCGATGCGCGGCCGATCGGTGCTCGCGGCAGCGGGGTTGGCGGTGGACTCGGGGCCTGGGGCTTCGGTGCTCACGGGTCCCAGCCTATCGGCGCGGCACGCCGGAGCATCCGTCAAGTGGACACCGTGTGACGGACTCCCGTAGACTCGTCCACCGGAACGCGGATCGGTGACGAACTGCGTTCTGAAGGGCGGTGGCTCAATTGGTAGAGCAGCGGTCTCCAAAACCGCAGGTTGCAGGTTCGAGTCCTGTCCGCCCTGCACATCTGGAAGGGTAGAAGTTGGCGAGCAAAGACATGGAGACGACGGCGGACGACGTCGTCGCCAAGGCGAAGCAGGACCGGGCCGAGCGCCGCGGGCCCTTCGCTGCCATCGTGCTCTTCATCCGGCAGGTCATCGCTGAACTCCGCAAGGTGGTCACGCCGACCCGCAAGGAGCTCTTCAGCTACACGGGCGTCGTCCTGGTCTTCGTCGTCGTGATGATGATCCTGGTGTCGATCCTCGACTTCGCGTTCGGACTCGGCGTCGGGTACGTGTTCGGCAACGGGCCGACGGCCTGACCCGGACCTCGGCTGTCCTGGCCGTCCGCGGACAGGAGTACGGTCGCCCGAGACGGCGCCGATCGTGAACCGATCCGCCCGCCAACCCGATCCGCACCACCGAACGGAAAGAATCGACAGTGTCTGACAACTCCCGCGACGACATCGACCTCGCCACGGCTGCCGAGCAGTCCTCCGAGGTCGAGGAGAACCAGGAAGGCGACGTCGAGACCGGCGAGGAGCGCTCCGCCGAGTCCGCTGAGGAGCGTGCGATCTCCATCGAGGGTGAGGACGACCCCTCGCTCGGTATCGAGGAAGAACTGACCGCCCTCGCCGAGTCCCAGGACCCCGAGGCCGACGCCGTCGTGGACGACGCGCTCGAGGTCGAGACCGCTGACGAGGCCGAGGCCGCCGTCGAAGCGGTCGAGGACGAAGAAGAGGTCGAGCTGGAAGAGGAGTCCGCCACCGAGGCGAACGAGACCCTCGCTGCCGACGAGGCGCTCGACGACGAGGACGAAGAGCCCGCCGAGGTCGACCCGTACGAGGCGTTCAAGGCCGAGCTGCGGATGAAGCCGGGCAAGTGGTACGTCATCCACTCCTACGCGGGCTTCGAGCGCCGCGTGAAGTCGAACATCGAGAACCGCATGGTCTCGATGTCGATGGAGGACTACATCTACCAGGTCGAGGTCCCGATGGAGGACGTCGTCGAGATCAAGAACGGGCAGCGCAAGCTGGTCACCCGCGTCCGGATCCCCTCGTACGTGCTCGTCCGCATGGACCTCAACGAGGACTCG